>Ga0214923_10000147_pt1 | contig 106203 bp, 120 predicted proteins | sample LL1510_MetaG_FD_177993 | JGI IMG/M metagenome (GOLD analysis project Ga0214923, IMG submission 177993) | Freshwater microbial communities from Lake Lanier, Atlanta, Georgia, United States - LL-1510 | ecosystem: Environmental > Aquatic > Freshwater > Lake | place: USA: Georgia | collected... | reverse complement strand
TATTTTTTATAGTCTCTTCATACTCTATATCTGTCATTCCTTCCATAGTTCCATCATCTCTTATACCTAAATTATAAATACATTCTCCATCTCCCTCTTGACATCTATATCTCATTTGAGTAGCTAATGTTTTTATTCTTGAATCATCAATATTCAATAATTTTAATTTATACTCAATATTTCCATCATCATTTTCAGGAGAAATCATTTCAATTATATTAAAGATCACAATTTTTAAAATATCATTTTTTCATTTTGTTAAATCATCTACTGAACAAAAATATGATCTGATTATGCTAATGAAAATAAAGAATTTTTTATCGAAATTATGTTTAATACGTTGTGTTTTCATAATAAGCTTCGTCAATTTAGAACTCCAGAACTCAAAAATATTTTATATAGATACGAATGGAAAATTTCTGATATCGATAAAAATCACTTATATCATCCTATAAAGAAAAAATACAATGAAACAATTTACTGATTATTTCAAATGATATATATAAATATTTATATCTTGTAGTAAGATATAAATTAAATAAATAATTACTAATTTTCTAATGTAATTTTAGATTCTAATATAGTAGGTAAAATATTCTCAACAAAATATTTATAAAATTCATCTATAAATTCTCTTGTATTTGCTGGAATACCATTTTCAAGATCAACTGTATCTACTAAATTATAACCATAAAAATCTAAATAATGTTTAAAATTATAACAGCAATAAAGATCACTACATTTGATATCTGAATCACAACTTCCTTTTAAATATAAATATATTTTTCTTTTTAATTTTTCAATATTTCCCTCTTCAATTTTACCACAAATATTGAATCTATATAATAATTCTGTATTTGTTGAATTAAAATGTGTAATTTCAATATCATGATACATATGATTATGATCATATATTTTAACAGACTCAGTAAAATTCATCCAATCATCTTCATCCTCGGTTTTTTCATATATTCTTTTCAAACTATTTGAAACTTCTAAATGTTCTCCTTCAGAAAAGGTTTTTTCTGAAAATTCTAATATTTGAGTTAAGGTTTCTGTTTTCATTATCTGAAATTATATTATGTATATTTTAAAAAAATCAATTTTCTATTTTTTAAATAAATTTATATACGATTAGATATAAATTTTAAAAAGATTCTAATTTGTTGTTTTCTATAATTTTGGTCAAAACATTAGTATTAAAATACTCTTTTATCTTTATTTTCATAAAACTTTCATGGGTTTTAGATTTTTTATGGGCAGATATAGATCTTTTACATAATGATAAACCACAATCACATATTACTTTTGGATTTCTTTCTCTGTCTTTAGCTTGAATTTTTTCTCTATTCTTTTCATAATATTCATCTCGTTGTTTTTTAATTTTATCTCTATTCTCTTCTTGATAAATCTTTTTTTTCTTTTGAATTTCTTCTTTGTTTTCAGTATAATATTTAGCATTTCTATCTTTATATTCTTGTTTATGTTCTTCCTTATATATTTTCTTTTGTACATTGATTTTTTCTAAATTTTCTTCTCTATATTTTTTATAATAGATACTTACTTGTTCTTTATGTTCTTCATACCATACTTTCTTTTTTTTTTCGATTTCTTCTTTATTTTCTTGATAATGTTGTTTTTTATATTCTTTTATATATTCTTTATTATCTTCATAATATTCTTTATCTTTATCATCTTTCAGTCTTTCAACAATTACATCTTCAATAACATCATTAAACCAATCACATGTGTGATCAATAACATTTGTAAATACTGAAATATCAGTATCTTTAGGTAAAATAAATCTATCTCTATTACATCTCTCTCTAAATTTATCAAGTTTATATAATACATTTTCTTCAATTAATGCCATTTGTTTAGCATTTTTGCATTCTCTATGGTATACAACTTCGTGTTCTGCATTTTTGTTATACTGAGACAATCTACTAGCCAAACATATAGCTTTACCTACGATGAAAGTTCTATCTTTTTCAAGATATTCATTTGTAATAAGATATACAACATTTTTTCCTTGCTCTATTCGTTCTCCTTTCTTAGAAGCTTTAATTTCTAAGAGTTTAATACGGTTAGATTTTTTTTTATTTTCTTCTTCATGAATTTCAATAAGAGTTTCTTTTTCTTCAAGTTCTTCTTTGATTTCAAGAAGTTCATCCTCTTTTTGTTCTAATTGAAGTCTTAATTCATTAGATTCTTCATCTATTAACTCGTGAAGTATTTCTTCTAATTTTATATAATATTCATGTATTTCATTTGCTTTTGATGTATTTGCTTTCAAACATAATTTCTTGAATGTCTTAATAGTCATCATAATTTTTTCACTCGGTCTTCCACCTGAGAGGTTTTGCGGAGCTTGCCGTAAAACTATTTTATAATCTATATCTGCTTTGAAATGTTTTTCTAATACTTTCTTGCTATCGTTTTTTCTACTAAACCCTAACCATTTCCATATATTATCTAAATCAATAACAAAGTCATATGATTTATAATTTAAATAACAATAAAAGCTGGATATGAAAAGTTGTTGCTTTTCAGTTGCAAAATTATCTTTTAGTTTATTAATCAGTTTTGATTCATAAGATTTAGATAATTTAGTATTAGGATTTTCTTCAATAAGTTTAACAATATTAATAGGTTCAGACATTAGTTTTATAATAAATAACAATTCTTTAAAACAGTTTTTCATTTTTTAAGAAAAATGAAAAATAAATTGACTATTTTTTACCAATTAAAGAAAAACTATTATAATATTATATATTAATCAAAAGGATCTACATAAGCAGTATTAAATCTATCTTCATGGAACTGATAGTATTCATCACATCCAAATTTCCAGTCAGCTGGGACAGGTGATGCTTTATACCAAAATACACAATCTTGCCAGTTATTTGACTTTGATTGATTACTTACATACATACAACAGAAATCATCGGTAAGCTGATCCATAAGTGAGCAAAATGTAGTGAAGTCAGGTATAATGCTGGCGTAATTTTCCCAAAGTGCTTTTCGGTTCTTTAATATGGGTTCTCTAAGTATGAAAACCCCGTCGACATTGGTCCTTATCACGGGCTTCACATCCATAGCATACTGTAGGCTTACGATGTACCACATAGACCAGTGTCTCCCGCGCTTGAAAATTCCTTGCTGAAGTGGAGTATTAAAAACACGAGGGTCGTCAGTACAGTCATCAAGGATGATGACTGACCAGGGGTTGATAAGGTGTTGTTTTGCAATTTTTTGTCTTCTAATAAATGACTTAATTTGATCTTCGTTATATTCGTTAAATACGAACGTTGAAGGCATAATTTTTCTGAAAAATCCATTTGAATCTTCTGAACCAGAAAATGCTATTCCAACAGGAAAAATACTTTTTTTAGCATAAAGTAAACTTGCAATTAATGTACTTTTACCGGTATTATGAAGAACATCACAAGTTGGTAATAGAAACTTATGATTTCCATCAAGAGTAAAACCATAATATTGATCTTCACCTTTAGGAATTAATTTAAATCCAGAAACTAAGTTATCTTTATTTATTTTTCTAAATCGTGCTATTTTTCTATTAATTTTACATGGAATTTCATTAACTTTTCCTGATACAAAACATCTAAAATAAATACCGGTAAATTGTTTACCTTTATGAGTGCAACTTTTATTAGTTTTTCTTTTATAAGCAGAAAATCCTAAAGATCGAGCCAAGAAAAGAAAATCGTTAAATAGTCGTTCATTTTTTTGAATAAAATCAAAACCATTTCCTTTTTCATCATAACTTCCATCAGTATCTAAAAGTCCTGCGAGTAATTGTAAACGAATTTCTCTTGAATTACGTTTATACTCAATAGGAATGTGTTTATTCCTCAATAAATTATTTTGTCTTAATGCATTTTTGAAATTATTTTTTAATTTAGTTCCTTTATCACTAGAAATATAATAAGTAATACTCTCTCCTTTTTGATTCAAACACATATTATTTTCTTTACAATAATTCTGTAAAAAACTAATTATTTCTTCATCAATATTAGTTATTTCAGTAGTATTTTTATTTCCATCACCTAACCATAATCCTAAAAGATATGGTTCTATATCTACTTTTTGATAATCAAATTGTAAAGGAACTCTAAATATTTTCATATGTTCTTGAAAACTTTTACCTTTTTTTAAAAATTCATCGACAGTCATATGAATTTCAGTACCTTTTTCTATTTTAGGTAATCCACCCGATGCTTTTAAAACTAAAATATGTTGTTTATTAACAGTATATTTTTCTCCTTTATTTGGAACAACATCATACATTTCATCAATATTTCTACATAATTCTAAAACTGTTCTTGGTGTTGAGTCATCACCCATTACAATATCTCCAACTTCTATATCTTGAACCATTTTTTCTGAACAATCATACATTAAAATAGGAGTATTAATAGCCATACAACCTGGCTTTCCGATAACCATTGTCTTACTTCCACCAAAATTTCCTTCCTCTAGATATGATTTTGTGCTTGGAGCAATAATTTCTGGATTCAACTCTTTTATATAAATTGTGTTCTCTGTCATTTTTACATAACAACAAAAACTTTTTAAATCTTAATTTATTATTAGATTTTAATACATTTCTAGTTAATTTTTTTAATTCTATATATGATATGATCACAATCTTTTTTATTCAGCAAATCCAATTTCAATTTTTTTTCTTTAACAAATTCATGAACCGCTTGAGGAACTCCCGAATGAACTGAATAATCATCTCCTAAAAGTTGTCCGTTAACTCTTATTTTCTGCCACCAAAAGTTTAAATCTTTCAATACATAAGAATATTCATGATTTCCATCAATAAATACACAATCCAAACTTTCATTCGCTATTTGGTCTTCTGTAATTGTTATACTTTCTTGACGAAACCATTTATACTTATCTTTCCATGGCTGCAATTCATTATTTATTAAATCATACATTTCTTCAAAATGATCTGAATATGAAGTTTCATGTTTTAGAATATCATCAACAAATCCATCATTTTCATATTTTTTCATTGGATCTATCAAATATAATTTTTCAATATCATTATTTTTTAAGATATATTTCGCATGAGTACCATAGCCTATACCTATTTCTGCAATATTTTTATAATTATGTTCTCTAATTACATCTGAAAATACTCCATAATACAATTTACCCCATCCTCCTTTTAAACTATCATTTAAATCAACTGTATTTTTATAAAAATCTTTTAATAACATTTTATTTATAAAATAAATATCTTTAAACATGATAAAAATTAATAAAGATAAAAAAGAGTTTCATATTTTTTGGACAGGTGGTTTTGATTCAACATTTTTATTGCTTTATTTTTTAAAATATTCTTCTGATGATTCAAAAATATACCCGATATATATTTCATGTGAAATTGATAAAAGAAAAAGTCATAATAATGAATTAACTACTATACATAATATATTTTCAAAAATTAATAACCAATATAACAAAAAACTACAAAACATAAATATTATCAATAATGTAACATTAGATAATGAAATAAAAAAACTTACATTTAACTTTTATGAAAATATAAATCAATATTCTTATATTGCGCAGATATGTAAAAATTATAATATCGATGGTTATATAGCAATCGTTAGAGATGATAAAAACTGGAAAAAAGATGTTATTTTAAATCAAAATACTTCTGAAGCATGTTTTGATTTAAAAAACAATGATTTTTTATTATTTGAAAGATTTAGAGTTCCATTGATAAAATATTATAAAAAAGATTTATTTAATTTCTGTGATGACTTTAAACAAATTTTATGTGAAACATGGTCATGTTGGTTTCCTATTAATAATAAACAATGTAAAAAATGTAAAATGTGTTTAGAAAGAATAATTTAATTTATATTATATTACTTACGACGTCTAATAGATCTTTTTTTAGACTTACGTTTTTTCTTTCCATCTGAATGTTTCTTAGATTTTTGTATTTTTTTTGATTTACTATTATACTTTTTCTTTTTTGATTTACTATTATACTTTTTTGATTTACTATTATACTTTTTCTTTATCATTTTAATTGATTTTTTACGTTTTCTACCATCTGCAGATTTTTCTTCTCCAGATACATTTCCTTTTGGAACAACTTGTGATGCAGGTTGTGGTAAATTATCTATTTCAGATAATAATTCATCATCAGATAATGTTGATACATCTCCTTTTGGAACAACTCGTGGAACAATTCGTGGTGTAGGTTGTGATTCAAAATAATCAGATAGTGTTGATAAATCTCCTGTCCTAACATCATCTAATTTTATTTTAGATCTTCGTGATGATCTATCTTCAGATCTAGGTGTAATTATCTCTAGATTAGAATCATTATCATCATCATCTAATATACCAGCTACATCACGTTCTATATTATATTTTTTTGTTTTTGTTGGCATTTTATTTAAAGAAATAAAAAATAAAACTTTTTTTATCTTAAAGAAAATTTTCTTAAAAAAAAAACAAACTAATAAATTTAAAAAAATATAACAAATACAATAAATAGAAAAAATGAGTAATACAAGATACTTAGAAATTGATAGCACTTATCGTGATAGAAATCGATTTCCAGAACCTTCAAATTTTGAAATTCCATTGTCTCAAACAGGAAGAAGAACAGGTATAGATTGCATAGATCCAGTTTGTAAAGCAACTCCTATAATTTCTTGGACATCTAATAATTTGAGTGTAAATATAGGAAATGTAAAAAAATTAGTATGCAATGTATTACCTAAAACATCTGATTTATCAGGATGTAGTAATACACAGACATTTATAATAAATTCAGTTCCAAGATTACAACAATTGTATGGATATTATGTTGGATTGATAATAGAAGATTCAGCATTTTATAATAGAAGAAGAATAACTGAATATGAATTTTTAGGTTCATATCCAGGATATGATAGAGCAAAAATAACAGTTGATAGTTCGTTTCCAGAAACATTTGTTCCTGGAAATCAAATAAATATATATGACCCAACTGATTTAACAAATTCTGAATATCCTTTTTTTTGGGTTCCAGCAACATTAAATAAATTTCCTAATAGATATGTCAATTATTTACTTTTTAACGAAAGTCTTAATGATTGGAAAAAAATTCTTCATTTTGATGAAATTACACATACATTAAATTTAGATACTTCTGATGGATTACTTCCAGGAGATTGGAATGCTTTACAAAATTATTCAATAAGAGTTGAACCTCCAAATTTTCCACCTAAATATATGGCTAATCCAATAATATTATCAGCAACAACATCTACAGTTACTGTAGATGTTGTCATACCAGACTTAGATAATTCAAAATTTATTAGAATTGTTCCTTCTATTTATAATTATGATCCAACAACGATTAATGAGTATAAAAGAGTTGTTTCATATGATAGTTTAACAAATACTATCACTGTATTTCCTCATTTTGATGTTATTCCATCAGCTGGAACATTGATAGAAGTTATGAATATTTCACATGATAATTTGAATCCTTTTGTTTATACAGGTAGTTTAACATCACAACAAGAATTAGTTTGTTATGAAATAGAATTATTAAGTCTTTTAATGCCAACTGAAATAATCAAATCTGGACTTGGAGGTAGTATAAGTTTTTATCCATATGTTTATGTTGAACTTTCTAATACTTGTAGCCAAAATAGAAACATCATTTATTCTAATAATCCACATAGTAATAAAGCTCTTTTTAGAGTTCCTATTTTTGATATTCAAGAATCACCTGTATTTACAAAAATTGGTGGTGGTATGTCACAAACTATTAAATTTAAACCTAATGATACTCTTTCTTTTTCTGTAAGACTTCCAACAGGAGATTTAATAAAAGCAGAATCATCAGATAACCGTTCACCTGCTTTCCCAAATCCTTTTATACAATTTTTCGCAATGTTTTCATTGAAACGTTTAGTTTAAATATTTAACGTCATATTCATTTTCTTTTATTATATATTAGAATAATAATTAATTTGGGATTGGTTTTTCTGGATTTGGTTTTTCCGGACTTGGTTCCAGTTCCAGTTTTGGTTTTTTCACATTTACATCTTCCTCCTCCATTTTTACGGGATAGAAATATAACGTAATACGATCTAATGCACCGAGATAACTACACAAAAAAGTAATAATTGCGGAACCGACAAAAGCAATCAATACTTTCCAAAAATTATCTTTTGGGTATTTTATTACCGCAAATATAATTCTAAGAATAAGATAAAAAATTACAAAACACATAAAAGCTATAAGTAAAAGGCTTTTTTCTCTGCTAGAAGCGTTTTTATCAATAACTGCCATTTTTTATATTATCTCAGGAAAAAATATAAAAAATAAATTAAAATCCTCGTTCTGTTAAGTAATAAATGGTTGAATCCATTTCATGTCAACTTTATTATCTATACTTGCTAACCAAACAGCATGGTCGCTTGGACATTGGTATTTTTTATGTAATCTGAATCTATTATTTTTTTTAAGCCCTCTTTGATATATATCATTTAAAAATGAATTATGTATAATTAAAAATGTCAAATTTAGATAGAATATCTCAACAAATAGAAGAACAAATGAAAAAAGCTTTTTATGATTTAATTAACGAACAAGTAATATCTGGAAAAGTAGATGTTGATTGGTTTGTTAATTTATTTTGTGAAGTGAGAGACAAACTTGTTAATATTATAAAAAGAAACGACAAAATAAAACAAAACATTTATAACAGTTTTGATGTTGAATTATTTAAACAAATGATTTCTAATGATGTATTCGATTCAGATTCCTTACAAAAACTAGTTAATAATACGTTTTACTGGATCGAACAACTTCAAGCTCCTGTAAGAGACGAAGAAACAAAACTTTCAAAACAACAAATATTTTCATCTCCAAAAGAAAAAATAATTTCAGTATATTTGATTGAAACTCACAAATCTATTGATAATATTGAAAAAGATATTGAAAAATATAATAAAACTAAACAACATGGTCTTTAATTTTTTGAAGTTCAAAAAAATCTAAACCATATGTACTAAAATAATACTCATTTCCTCTATTATCACAATTAATTGTATCAGCTGTTATACGAAATAATGCTAACTCTTCAGGATTATTACTACATTCATCATAAATATGTTTTCCTAATTCTTTACTTATACATATATTTCGTTTAGAATATATTTCTAAATATGATTCCAATAAACTTTTATTCCTATATTTGATTAAATATAATAATAACACCGAAGCACTTCGATTTCTTCCTAATAAACAATGTATAAAAATTCGTTTTTCATTGGAAACAAGTTCATTTAATTTTTCAACTGCTTTTAAAAGCTTATCCTTTTCATTTATGTTTTCATCTATCGGATAACTATAAACATTTATATTATCTATATAATAATTTTCATGTGACATATTAATGATCGAATCTATTTTAAATTCATCTAAAAATATTGAATATTCTTCTAAATCTTCTGGAATAGCACCAATAAACAAATTTGTTTCAAAATTAGTTATATTTAATGTTGACGGACCTACAAAATTATATCTATCACTTAAATACACAAAAAAATCAAAATAGTTATTTACATTATATTTTCTTTGTAAATAAGGATATTTTTTTAAAAATTTTATAACATCAATAAATATTGTTTCAGATTGTATATCATCAATATTACTTGATAAAGATAAATTAATTAGAATAATTTTTTTAACTCCAATGAATGATATATATTTTTTATTTATAATATCAACTGTTCCTAATATCATACCAGACTCTTCATAAATCAAATAATTAGTATTTTTTGAAATTAATAAATCATGTAATAATTTAAATGAAAAGTAGTTCATTTAATTTATAAGAAATATAATTATAATACTGATTTTTTTCGTCTTACATATTTTCTTATTACTCTTACTACTATAATTGATTCATATAAATAAACCAATTCTTTTTTTTTTAAGTAAAGATAACTAAAAGCACATCTGAAATTATTCAATGCTTCTTTATAAGTTAGAAAATATTGACCAAATGGTTTATATTCTACAAAAAAATATTCAATATTATATAAAAATTGGCATTCATAGTTACATTTTCTATAATTTGGATTTTTTGGAACTGAAGTAAATTTTTTATTCATTTCATGATAGTTCATTTTTAAAGTAAAAGGTATGTAATATCTTTTAAAAAAAAGAGTTTCTAAAGAATATTCATATTTAGGCAAGTAAAAAGAACATATTTCATATATTATATTACTATAATCATCGACATCATTATTAAAATATTTTTCTAAACATTTTATATATATTAAAGCAGATGTTGATAACATTTTTGAATTTTTATAATAAATTTTTTATAAAAAATCAATTATTACATTTCTTAAATATTCGGTTTTCTTGTTCAGTATCACTATATTGTGTTAAATAAAAACGACAATTTCCGCTTTCTTTATTTCCATTTTGAACTAATTCCAACGATTCTAAGAAATTGTTGAATCCATATTCACTAATTTCTTTATCAAAACGTTTACAGTAATCAATATACTGATTTCTATACTCATTTAATGTTGTTGTTGCTAATATAGTAGAAATCATTGTAACAAATATAAACAAAATGTTTTTCATTGTATTATCTTAATTTATTTTTTCAATTTCTTTAAATTAATTTCAATACTGCACTAATTTTTTTAAATTAACAATATATTTTTCCCAGTTTTCACTCATTTCATTCTTTTCTATTATAATACACTTTCTAAATTCAATATTATTATCATATATATTTTTTTCAAATTCATAATTATTTTCAGAAAACTTTATTCCATTTATTGAAATAATCTTTCCACCTACATATTCAATGTCTTTTACTAGTATTACTTTGAATATTAAACCTATATATATACCTGATAAAAGTTTTTGTGTCTGAAGATATGTCAAAGAATATTTAGTTTTCATATCCAAAACAAATTTTTCGATTAATAAATCTTTAATGTTCTTCTTACGTATGCTTGACCAACTTTTTCTACATTCTTTTATTTCATTTTCTATCATTTGAAAATCCAATTGTTTGTTTGCCTTATCTCTTAACGAAAGAACTCCTAATTTTTTATGTAATAGATAATAAATTTCATTATATAATATTTCAGAATTTTTCTTTTCAATTTTATATTGAAATTCCTTATCTTTATAATTACAACATAATGTATCTTTTGTAATATATGTTCCATATGGAGTTCTTCCATAAGCTAAATCTTCAAAAATATTTTCCCAAAAACCATCATTTATATACTTTAAACATTCTAAAAAAATTGGATACAAAATTTCTTTTTTCATTACCATTTACCATTTGTTTTTTTATGTTCATATCTTTATACCACTTTTTTGAAAAAAAACTTTAATAAAAATCTTTTCTACAATATGGACATTTTACTGGTTTTTTTATTTTATTTACACATAATCTACAAATCGGTTGTTTACAACATGTTGTTTTTAAATCATTTGATATAGTCTCAAAACATATTCCACAATTATCTGGAATATTTCTACGAAATATATCCAATTCTCTAAAAAACAATGACTTATTTTCTTTAAATATTATTAAATCACTATATAAATCATATACAAAATTTTCATTTATTTCATCTATAAATTCTAAAATATGTTTAATAACAATTACTTGAGGTAAATTTGGAGAAAAATAAAATTTCTTTTCAAACAATATCTTTTTATATACATCAACACAAAAAATATCATGATTTTTTATATGAAATTCAATTAAAAATAGATTTTCAATTATAACACCAGATATATTAATTATTTTTGTTATATCTATATCTACCCATAAGTTTTTTTCAAACATAAAGTTATCAATATTATATACATATTCACTTTTGTCACTTTCATAACAAATAAAAACAGAATTTATATCATACAATATATTTTTATACTTGAAATTAAAATAGATATCAATAAGTTCAATCATTACATTCTTATAAAAAATATTGTGAATCAATAAACTTGCTTTTTCATAGCATATTTCATCAACTAAATTTATCTTAACAGACATATATTATATATATTAAACAACGCTTTCTTTAATATAAAAATTCTTTTTTGATGCAAAATTTACTCTATTTGTATTCATACGAATTATTTACTTATAAAACTATAAAATTCAGGAACTATTTTTACAATTCCTCTTGCTTTAAAGGTCTCTAATGCCATATTCGCTGCTCTTTGTTCAGCATCTGTTTTCAAAGATGCTGTTCCTTCTCCTAAAAACATTTTTTTGGCTGGTTTACCACTTGGAATATACTTTATTTTATTATTTTCATCGTAAATCGCTTTTTTATCTCCAACTATCTGATAAACCTTAGTTGTATTCAGTTTTTCATCCATATTCTTTTCATTTTCATATAATACTGTTCCAATAATTTCTTGATTATAAAAATCAAACAATTCTTTTAATCTTGTCTTTGCATCATATAAGTCTTCATACTTCAATGATATATTAATATCATTAAATATATTCTCTAATATTGTTGATACTACAGAATATCCTACATATTCTCGCAATTTCTTATCAATCAAATATTCGGTCGCTCCTATAAACGCTTCAAACGTATCTTCAAGTAATGGTTTTTTACATCTATTTCTTTGTTCCTCACTTGCTGATATATATTTCCAGAACCCTAAAGACTCTGCTATAGAAAAAAATGACTGCTTAGCACCATAATTGATTCGCAATCTCGCAACTATTTTAACACCTTGACTACAATTCAATTGTGGAAATCGTTTATGCATGTACCAAACCAAAAATTTATTAGCTGAAATATCACCAAGTTGTTCAAATAGCTGGTAATTATTCTCTTCATCTGCTGTATCAGATGTAAATGCTTTATGATATGTTTCCATACTTTCATCATCCACCAAATAATCAATATACTTTCTTTTTAATTTAGACTTGACAAGTAAATTAAAAAGAAACTCCTTGAATTCATTTCCTCTTTCACCATAATAAATGACATTTTCATCTATTACAGATGATGTTGCTGATGTTGATCTCGATGTTTTCATAATAATAATAATGTATCCAGTTGTTTTTATATCAAAAAAAACAAATAAAAAATCAATTTTTTCCAATATTAGTTTCTTATAATAAAAAAATGTCATCTACTTGCACTAATTGTAATATTCAAAATTCTAATCCAAGTCTTTCAGATATTAATTCAAGAGCTAGACAAAATCCTAACGCTATTTTAAGCAAAAAAAAATATAATGCTGGAGTTGCTCTTGAAACTGGAGGTAATCCTATTGCTAGTGTAAATACTGATACTAGTGCATCTATAAAAAGAGTTATGGATGTTGCTTCTCAAGCTGGTTTAGGTAGTGGTGAAAGCGGTAGAAAATCCAGTTCAAAAACAAATCAAGATACTTCAAATCTTTTAAATCAACTTTTGAATGTTGACTCAGATATTGTTGTTGTCGATACAGCTAGATATAAACAAAGAAAAGAAGCAAGAATGTCATCTGTTAAAAAAATTGATACAGATGAAATTAAAGCTGATGTTCAAAAATTACAAGAAACCAAATTAACTAAAAAACAAGAAATTGTTGTTGATAGAAAAATCAAAGTTAAAAAAGATAAAACGGCATTGCAATATAAAACTCAACGGAAAAAAGGAAAATCAGTAGGAACGGATTTAGCTTCAACTCCATCATTTCAAGCTAAATTATCAGTTCTTCTTCAACAAAATATAGCTACAGAAACAGTCAATCTGAAATCTGAATTGCCTCAAAATTTTGATGGAAGAGTAGTTTGGAATGACTATATTTATTCTCCTACAGATCAAGGATTATGCGGTTCTTGTTGGGCCTTTTCTAGCAGTTTTACTCTTTCATCTAGATTATCCATATATTCAAAAGGTAAATATAATCCTAAATTATCACCTGCAAAAATGATTTTTTGCACTTTAAATGAATTCAAAACTAATGATGTCAATGTTTTTCTTAAAGAAATAAAAACTAATCTTTCAAAAGGAAAATTATTTGATTATACAGATTCAGTTGTTATTAGCGATAATGATGAATCGACTTATTCTTGTTCTGGTGAAAATCTTCTTAACGCTTGGCAATATCTTTATAGATATGGTGTTCCCGATGATAATTGTTTTTTTTATGGAAACGAAGATAACTTTGATAATAGTACTCCAGACCTTACAAATATTGATGAAATCGATGCTGTTTGTGGTGAATATTCTACTGGATTTTATGATTTATGTCCTTCATCCAAAAAAAGAATGACTGTATTCAAAGCTGGTGGTTTCTATATGGTTCCAGGCACGAAAAGTGCAGATCCTACTAAACCTTCTGGATCAGAATACAATATTAGAAAAGAAATTTATAAATGGGGTCCTGTTACAAGCGGATTTATGGTTCATCAAGATTTTATGGATTGGAATGGAAAAGGTATTTATCAATATGATGGTAAATCTGAGAAAATTGGTGGACATGCCATCGTCATTATGGGTTGGGGTGAAACTTCTCGTGGAAAAAAATATTGGATTGTGAGAAATTCTTGGGGTCCAGAATGGGGTGATAGGGGTTATTTTAAAATTATCAGAGGTAAAAACATGTGTGAAATCGAAGATAATGTAGTCGTTGGAGTTCCAGATATTCCTGGTATACGTCTTTTTGTTGATTATCCTTTTCTTTATCAACGCGAAGACTTTATTTCTAAACAACTATGGAATATCAAAAACAATGGACTTAAAGAAACTACTTTAGAAAATTTAGCTTTAGGAAACATAACATTCAATGACATACAATCTTCTAATAACTTTCTAGCAGAAGATTTTCCTAATTTTTATACGTTTATTTCTGCTGAAGTTAATAATCCTATTGAAAACTTCACAATTTCAAATAAAAATAAAAATGATTACTTTAAAATTTTAGTTATCATTTGTTTAATTATGATTTTATTCATTATTTAATTTATCTATTATATTTTTATATACTTTTCACGATATAAAAATCACACTTTGAAATATTAAAAATTATTTGAATTATAATAAAAATGCAATCCGAACTATTTTTCAATAAAAGAGCTATTAACAGAAAAGATTTACGTTCAAAAAGAAAATTTAAAACACCCCTTGAAATTATTACAACCAATGTAATTGAAATCATTAACTCTTTTTTAGATACTGAATTTTACAATGATAAACAAGTTTTATTTGATAATAAAATTAACATCAATCATAATACCATTAATGATTTCATTGAAAATCGTTTCTCTGAAAAACAAATCAAAAATTTAAATCCACCTGCTCTTGTTGCTTCATTTATGATTCTTGGTAAAAATAATAATATAGATTCTAAAAAACTTGATTTCTTATTAAAAAAGAAAATGAATAATAATATACCTATTGTCAATTACTTTTATAATTTAAATGTTAAAGACGATGACATTATACGTTACGCCAGATTATGGAAACATATTCTTAACGAATAAAATCTATATAATACCTATACTTTTTGTCAATGTTTTTACATTTTGTTCTTCAATTATTAATTTCAATATTTCAGGATTTATATGCATATAAACAATTATATTTTTTAAGTGTTCTAAATATAACGGCTTACAAAGTGACATAAATAAAATTTTTAAAGATGAATATGATTGGTTTTTAAAAAATTCCAATAATTGTTCTGGAGCATATGCATTATTTATATCGAAATATGATTGTATTTTTAGAAGTTCTATAAATGAAAAATTTGGAGATGTTTTTTTATACCAATCATATACAATATTTTTCCAATCAGCAAAAGAAATTTCATTTATTATTAATAACATATCTGATGTTGTTAATCCAACAATTATATTTTTCCATTCATCATTCTTTAGTTTATAAAAGAAACGTTCTAAATTTGTCGATGTTAAACTCATTTTTATTTATATATAATAAAAAAAATGATTATTTAAATATATGTTTTGTTTAATAAAAACATCTATGAAAGATAAGGCTAAATTTTGTTGGTTTTGTGATACAAGAGTATACTCTTTTGTTAGCATCTGTTCTGAATGTGAAAAACAACGACGAAGAGAATTTATCATTAAAGAAAAAACAAAAAATATTAACCCTTTATATACTTTAATAAATGTTAAAAAACATTAAATTATATCTAACCATTTTATTTTTTACCAATATGGTAAAAAATAATTTACGCTTCTGTATTTCTTATAAAATAAAATTTTCTACCATTATACAATTCATCTGTATCTGCAACTTCTTCAAGTTTATTATGACTCATTTTTAATTCTTTACAAGTTTCAACTATTGAATCATATTCAACAGTTATATTATTTGTTGAAACTACACGTACTCTAACTTTTAATGAAGATCTTTTTATATCATCTAAATCATATAATTGAAGCCACTTTCGAAGAGTTGTTCTTGTTGTTTTGTAAAAATCAGCAATTTCATCTCTGCTTTTTTTATTTATCATTTCTTCCAAATCTTTTTTTGGAGGTATTTTTTCTATATTATTCATTCTTATATATTTATTTAATTCTACTTCTGTTACTCCTAATTTTTCAGATATTTCTATAATATTTTTACCCTCATTTATTAAATCAACAACTTCCTTTTTATCAATTTCGACTTTATTCTTTTTTATTTCTGTTAATTTTAAATTATAATGTTTCATCCATTTTCTTATTATATGAGTTGATTGTTTATAATGTAATGCGACTTCATTTTGATTTTTTGTTGAAATTAATTGAAACAATTCATCTTTTGGAGGTGGTTTATATTTATCTTTACTAGGTGTTGTAGTTAAATTATATTCTTTTAACCATTTTTCCACAGGTTTTGAAGATATTCCTAAAGATTGACCTATTTTTAATATTGAATCTCCATTTTTTATTTTTTCTTCTAAAAATTGCTTAGGTGGTGCTTTAATTTTCGCTGTGATCGGTTCAAATTCAAAATCATCTCTAGTAAAACTTATTTTATTTTCCTCATTATCTTCTTTTTTATTATCAGGTTCAATATATCTCACAATATTTAATTCTCCAATTTTTCTTATAATTTTATTAATAACAGCAATAACATCAAAACCATATTCATCTGGATTAAATCTTATCCAATTTGAATCATCTATTCCTAATTCACTATTTACAAAATCCATTCGTTCTCTTTCTTTCCATGGTTTTCTATCTGCATGTCCTAATTCATCACATTCTATAACTATTTTAAAATCTGGAAAATACATATCTAAATAATATTTACCAACTTTATATTGATCTTCAATTTTATATGTTTTAAAAGCATCTGAAATTGCTGATAACGTTTGTTGTTCTTTTGTTAAAACTTTTTGATTAGTTGTTTCTATTCCGAATTCTTTAAACATTTCTAAAATATCAGAAGAAATTTTTTTTCTTGTTTTAATTAATAATTCAATCGCACCTGCTCTTGTAATTAAAATGGTTTTTGGGTCTAATGGAGGTGATTTTGCACCTGGAAATTCTCTAAAAACAAGTTGATTACTTTTTGATACATTATTACTTAATGCTTGATTAATGTTAGTATATCCTAATAAACTAACAATTTCATATCCTACAAAATATTCAAATATCATTCTGTTTTCAGAACAATAAATATAAGTTTGTAATTCTTTTTTTTCTAAAATGTCATTTTTATTTAATTTTATATCCGATTCATTAATTCCAATATTTTTCAATATATTTAAAACATCAGATGTTATTTCTTTTTTAGAAGAAGATAAAAGTTCTAATATTCCATTAGTATTAATTAGCTTAGTTCGAGGATCTATTTTTATCCCTTCATAATCAGATTCAATATCTTTAAAAGATATTTTATTATTTTCTGATATTAAACAACTTACTGTTTTTGATGGATTCTCATATCCTAAAATAGATGCTAATTCAGATGCAATTATAAAAGGGATGTTATTTTGATAATATATATTCATTTTTATATTAAAAATATTTCTTTAAATCTTATTTACTTTGTGAATCTATTTAGAACAGATTCACAAAGTAAATAGATCCCACCGTTTTTAAACCATCAATTTGGTTTAAAAACTTAAACATCTAATTTTTCCTCTATTTCGTGCCTTGCTTTCTGAACAATATTGATAAAAAAATTATATGGTTCTCTCATATAATCGCCTGTAAGTCCAGAACAAATCACCTTACCTGAATGAAAAATCAAAAATGTGATAAAAATTTTCTTATTAAGCTTCTTTATCTGCTCCTTTTTTGGCAAAAGTTTAAGATATTCGCCATATGTCATAATATTTTCAACAGGGTTGTTATGATCTTCATAAGTCAAACGTTTCAATTCAAGCCTTGTTCTGTCGGTCTCCACTGGACATTTTACGTTCACCCCCGTATAGCCGAATGAGGTTTCCAGAAGACTATGCATATCATTTTGCAGAGTCATATATCTAGCGAATTTTTCTCTATCGACGTTGAATCCAACGCTGAAATCAATGTTACGCATCGCTGGTATAAAAATGGCTTCAAGAAAAGTACCTGACGAAAATTTGAAAATATCACCTTCTTTATTGTTGATATAAAACCAAATATATTTGATACAGTCTTCGACTTGTTTATCAGTTTTAACACCAGTGACTTGAAATTTTCCGTTTTTACAAACTTTAAAGTTAATAGGTTTATCATCCAAAATAATGACTACTGTAAATGAATTTCTAAACCATTTGCTTTTCTTCTTTTTCGAAAGAGATTTTTTGGGTTTCAAATCAATACCTCTAATACTATTTTCATATTTAAGAGTAACGATAGAACCTTGAGGAACATTTTTAGTCGTATCTGTAGTGATATTTTTCTTCTTTCTTCCTCTTTTTTTAGGAATAAAGTTGTATTCAGTAACAGGTAAATACTCAAAAAGTTTTTTTAAGTCTATCAAAAGATTTGTCATAATTATGAAAGTTTTAGTAGAAACCTTAATATCATCAAATTCTGAAAATATCAAAGGTTTTTGTATATTAGTAGTCATCTTATTAATTTAAAGAAATACATCTCTTTAAATTCAATTTTTTATTTACTTTTGTTCATCAACCATTTTAATTCCAGCTGTAAACCATAAAATTAAAGATAATATAGCACCTATAACAAAACCTATAAATGAATAACTAACTTTATCTATTTCCGTTTTACCTGAAAAATATCCTATTACTGTTCCAACAAGTATTAAAATTAAATAAAACAATATTATTTTCCACAATTCTTCCATTTATTTATAATAAATATATTAAAATTTATGAAATTTATAATTATTTTATGCACTTTATGTACAAATTATATAACATTTGTCATAAATGGAAAATTGATTATTTAATTTATTGAAATAAAAATTAACAAAGTATGAATATTTTAAAAACATTAAATGATGATGTTTTAAGATATATTTTATCTTTTTTAAAACATGGACAAATTACAATAATATCTGAAGTAAATTCTTATTTCAATAAATTAGTTATCGATAAAAAAAAATTCTTTCCTTCTAAAACAGATATTTATTCATCTCTTTCTATGTTCAAATGGGTTTTAGAACATGAATATTTAAATAAATTATCTGATGATAAACGTGTAAAAAAATATATTGAACAGTGTATTAGGATTACTGATAATATTGATATATTAAATTATATAAGTGATAATTTCTACATAAATAAAACAAATTTTACTGGTAGACTTTATTTAAAAGCTTTATTACTCAATAGATGTAAGTCTTATGAATGGTTAAAGAAAAACAAATTCAACTATGATTTTTTCTATAATTATTTATGTCTTAGAAAAGAAATTACTAAGGATAAGGATCTCATTTTTAAAAAAGAAGAATTTTATGATGTTGTAAAAACTGATAATGTAAATGAAGTAAAATGGATACTTGATTCTGTTCATCATCTTAGAGAATATGTATGTCTTTTTGCATCTGAAACTAATTCTGAAAAAGTTTTTAAATGGGCTTTTTATAAATATTTTGATGTAGATCATATAGAATCTATTATTGAAAATATAAAACAAAATAATAATAATCCATTATATTTTTGGCTGATAAATCAACATGTTGTATATGAATATTTGAATGTTATGAGAGGATATAATAATTATTAAAAAAATGATTTTGTATTATTTTTACTATGCTAAAATAAATAATTATGGGTAAAGAACAAAGAATTGATAGACTCCAAAAAGATAAAAGTCGTGATAAAAGAAGAGGTGTTCATATTCGAAAAACTATTTTAAATTTAGAACGAGAACGAAAAATTCAAAAAAAATAGAAAAATTATATTTATAACACAAAAAATGTTATAAATTTAAATTAATTTTCACCATCATAAATTGATACAGCTCGTCTAAAAGCTAAATCAAATTCACTTTCTGTGATATATTCTTTGAATTCTGAAAACATTTCTTTATGTATTTCAGGCATATGAGTTTTAAAGAATAATAAGAAATTCATTCGTTTATGAAAATCAGAAGACTTCTCCATCATTTCGTTCAAAACATCTGAAGAAAATTCTTCAACACATTCTTTTTTTACATCATCTATGTTTTTACCAAGTAAGTATTTATTTTTTCTGAATTCAAAAGTATATTTATTATTTGTATCATGAGTTTCAACATTTTCAAGTTTCTTTGATTTTTGTTTTCGTTCATGTGGTAACATAAATTTAATTTTATTTAGATACAACTTAAATATATCATCAAAAAGATGAAAATAATATGGTGATGTTTCATCTGTAATTCTTTTAGCACATGCTGATAATCTTCCATAAAAATTGGATACAATTTGATCTTCCCAAGAAATACTGATATTGAATTCACCAAATCCTGTCACAGTATTCACTAATCTCGAAGCAAATCCAGAAGAACATGTACCGGCCATTTCAATTAACTCTTCAACTAATCTGTTTTTCATTTGAGTTTTTTCTTCATGATTTTCAATGTAACTCCAAACTTTTAATAATACATTAGATATAGTATTGTTACAATATAATGCTTTATCCATTGATATTCTATTAAAAGAAACAACAACTTTCGTTTTATTTTCAAAAGATATTTTACATGCTGATGAACAAAAGTAGTTTTCATCTCTTCCATATCCATCTTTGTTATTGAAACAAACAATATTATTACATTTAATATCATTCATTTCATTTTGAAATTCTAAAACTTTGTCTTGAACAAAACTTAATGTTATGTATTCATCATTAATTTTGATTGTTGGATATGCTGATAATTTTGTAATTATATCTAATACAGATTTTTCAATATCTTTTGCATGAACATTCTGAGCATTGTTATAAATAGTTTGAATACCTCCGCCAATTTTTCCTAATTCAATAATGATATTTCTTCCTTTCTTTTTCATTTCATCATCTCCAATATTCAAAAGAACATCTGCAGCATCTGCACGTAAATTATATTCAATATCGTCACTTTCAGCAAATGATAATAATAATCTTTGTACGTCATTAAAAGAATCTTTTCTATCATAAAAATCGTGATTTTGAAGTAAATTTTGACAAGATAATATTCTATACATTGTTTCATTGAAATATTTTTGTGAAAATTCTAAACAACTTTCAAATATGAAATGCTTTTTATTAGATATATTTTTAGATTCAAGAGATAAAATGGTTTTATATCTATAAGAACAATCTAAATTTCTATTATTAATGATTTGAAAGAAGTATTTTAATGATTCATTAATGTATTTATCTGAATTCATTAAAAGAAATATAGCTTCTAATTTTAAAAGAGTAGGTAATTTATCATCGAAAGCAACGAAACTACAAATATAATTTATAGCAGTATAGGCCATATTTTCTCTGTTTTCATTTTTGATTTTAATTTGTTCATTTGAAAACATTTTTATCTCTTTAAAATCATCATCATCATCACTTAAAATTTCTTCTTCTTGTTCTTTGAAATTAATAAGACTTTTACATAATTCTATTTTTAAAAAATTGGAGATAATACTTTCTGTAATAATCATAAAAATATATTTCTGTAATAATTTTGTTCCACTGATTGTGTACATACTAACTATAGTACTAATAATTTCGATAAAATCATTACTATTATTAGCATAGTACTTGTTGATAATTTTAATTCTTAATTCATTATCTAAATCTAAATTAAATATATTATCTTTAAAATTGTTGAAATCATTTAAAATCTCACTTTCATTTTGTTCATCTGAAATGTTTTGATCTTCTATTTCTTTTAGATCACATACATCATCATTACAGTCAAGTATAGGAGTATTCTCATCTGTCATTTTTAGTATTTTAAAAATAACTTTTAAATTCTTTTTAATATAAAAATCGTACAAGTTATAAAAAACGAAATATGGAATAAAAAGATTTAGAAGAATAGGATATTTTGTAATGAATTTGATAATCATATTACAAAATATATAAATATTTTTTAAATTTTATTTAACAATAAATTTGTGTTATTAGAATTTTCTGAATTCAATAATAATTTTGATGTTTTATGAACATCATATAATATTGTAAGAGCTTTGTTTCTATATTTTTTAGCTTTTTTTTCATATTCATTAGCTTCTTCTAATAATTGTATAGCTTCAAATAATTTGGTAACTTTAGATAACTCTTCTTTTTTTAATTCATACGTTGTTTTGATAAAATTAAATTTCTCAATCATTTCTTCATGATTCATACCTGTAATGTAAACCGAAAGTACATTACGATTTTCATCATATTTGTGTTTTACAAAGTAAATAATAATATTGATAATATTATCATAAGATATTTGATTATCGGAATGTTCTTTGAGAATTTTTTCAACATGAGAATAATATAAATCTACAGCAAAGTTTTTATAAACCATGAATGTTTTAAATTCCATTTCTGATTTTGAAACATCTCTCATTAAATCCATTAAATTTACATCGCTTCTATCACTTAAAAAATAGTATTTAATAACCAAAGCTAATGTGTTGTAAAAACTATTAGACGAACAAATTTCGTTACCTTTAGATATAAATTCGGATATGTTATTCATTATGTATGTAACTTAAAATATATTGAAATTACTTTTCAAATAATCAATTTTTGTTTTATTTAAAGATTTAAAGTAATTTTTTCTTACATTAAAAATGGAAACATTTCAAGGAAATATTGAAAGATACAATAAATTAAGACAACTTTTTGAAGAAAATAAAGACAAATCTTATAAAGAATGGCTTGATTTTGTCAAAGTTTTGGATAAACCAGGAAAACAAGGAATAGTAGGATTGTTTAGAATAAAAAATACAAAATATGATATCATATTTAAACTTTCTCAGTATATAAATTATTTATCAATTCATGAATATGAAGTTATGAATGGTTTAAATGATGTGTCTTTGTTTTGTCCTCATTTTTGTAAAACTATTGGATTAATACAATGTGAAATCGATGCAAAATTTAGAGATAAAGATAAAAAAGAAAATCCATTTGTTATTGAAAATAAATATCCAATAACAACAGATGTAATTTTGAATGAATATATCAGTGGAAGTTCAAAGTTTTATAATTATATAAGAAGTGAAAAGATTAGCGAGGAAATTTTATATTCAATAATAAAACAAATTCTTTTGGCTATATGTATTGTTCAAAAGAAAAAAAAATTCAGTCATTATGATTTACATTCATTTAATATAATGATAAAAAAATGTGATGAAGATTTAGTTTTTCTTTATAGAATTGATGAAGATAATCAGTTTTGTATTCCAACATTAGGATACTATCCAGTTATTATTGATTTTGGTTTTTCATATATATCAAATATGGATGATTCACCTTTATGGCCTAGTTTAGCTCATACAGATGTAGGATTTCTTAGTGATAGATTTGATTGGGTTGCTGATCCAAAATTGTTTTTAGTTACAGTATCAGATGAGATTAAATTAAAAAAGAAAACTAAAAAAGCAAAAAAATTCAGAAGAATTGTTAAGAATATATTTCACCCCTTAAAAATTGATTGGGAATCTGGTTGGGATGAATACGAGGAGAATGGAGTTGCTCATGTTGTAATAAAAAGACTAGAAAATATAAGCAAAAGATCTGATGTTTTTAAATATTATGATCATTATTGTATTGATATCATTCAAACATTAATTATTTTACCGATGGAATCACAAGATTCTAAGAATTTGGAAAGTTCATTCAAAACATTTTTAGAAGAATGGATAAAAATCGAAAATGAAATTACAAATCCTTTTTATTCAATATATATTTTGAAAGGAATTGTTGATATTGCTAGAGATATTAGACACATATATACAAATAAAGAAACAAGAATAGATGCAATACGATTATTTAGACAATCAATCTATGAAATAATTGATAAAATTAGTAAATATATTAAAATAAAGAATTTACATTTTGAAAAATTACTATGTTCTCTTTATGTTTTTTCTAGAGCATTAGAAGGATTTATGCATGAAACATCAAAAAAATTATTAAAAGATAAATATAAAGATTATGAAAAACTTCCTATCAAATCAACAGAACAGATATTTGCTGTGATAACAAGTAATTTACCAGATGAATATAAATACAATACAAATACTAAAATTTTATTGATTGATAATGTATCACAAACAATGTCAGAACATACATTAAATAAAAAAGAAATTTCAAATATAAATGAAATTACACATTTAGCAAGAGGAACTTATATAAATGATATTATTATGCAAAATAAGTAAGTAATCAATAGTGAAAATATGTATATTACAATATAATACATATTTTACTTTCTATCATAATAGGTAATTTTATCATCAAGACATGTTGATAACATAACTATATCTAAAAGAACAATAGGAAATTCAATAATTTTTAAATCTTCATGATATGCAAAACAAGAATTATCTTTTTTAATGTTTTCAACTCGTGTTTTAGAATCTTTAATATCTAAATCTATTTGTATTTTAAATTTATTATCGAGATATTTATCTACATCTTTTATTTCTTCTTTACTTTCTTCTTCTAGTAATTCATTAATAATTTTTTTTATTTTTCGATTTTTATTTAATGGTTTAGATATTTCTGTAAATATTTCATTATAATTTTTCATTCGGGGTATAAATTCAAAGAAAGTACTATTAATTTCTTGTTCATAAGTAATTATGTATTTAATAAAACTTCGCAAATCAAAAATATTATATCTATTTAATACTTTATTTAAATCAAAACTTTCGGTATTTTTTAAAAGGAAATTTAGATATTGTCTATCTTTATAATAATTATTTACATAGTTTCTATCGTTTTTATCTCCAATTACAATAAAATTTTCAACAATAATTTTTTTCTCATTACAATAATTATTAGCAAAATCATAAAATATTTTTCTCATTGTATAATTTGGTCTTGTAATCATTATTTGTTTTTTATCATTTAATTTTAATGTAGCTTTTGCTGTCATTGAATGAAGTAATATAGAAATACTTTTGAATTCTTTTTGAATCTTAGATATTCCAATATTTGTACTAACATTACTTTTATCATTCATAATCATAGAACATATAATTACTATATTCATTTTCGATGGATCAATAAAATCTATTATTTCTGATGTACATAAACAACTTATCCATACTTTACAATCTATAAAATTATGTCTTACCATATATAATGATTTAATTAATGCCATAATTCCTTCATCTTCTGTTTTAGATTTTAAAAAAGTTATCCATGTGTTGGCTTCTGATTTTGATATTGGTATTAAGTAATAATAAAATGGATAAGCTTCATATTTAAAAAAAGATGTTATTACTCTAGTTTTTTCATTACGATTCATCGTTATTTGTTCTTTATTATTATTAATTTAAAATATATATTTTATATAAAAATATTTTGAGTAATAAATGCAACTTTATTTTTTTTATTATCTTTCTTATAATAAAAATAAATATGGGATCGTTTCAAAGTAAACGTAATATTGAAGAATCGAATAAAAACGATACCGATGATTTTTTTATTGTTAGGAAAAAAGTATTTACTATTGAAGATTATTTAATAAATTTGAAATCTCCAAATATTTTACCTACTATATATGAAGACGAAAAAGAATATAAAGATTATGATGTAGATTTTATGGAAAACTATCAGAAACAAAAATTAGATGATGTATGTGGAATTTAGATACTTGTTTTTATAGTTATTTTTTAAATTAAACTAAAATATTATGATTTTTTTATTCATAATGAAAAATTGAATAAAAAAAATATTGTTATCATTAAAAGAATAAGATGACCGAAAATAATAGACTACCCGAACCATTACTTATGGAAGACAACTCAAGATTTGTTCAACTTCCTTATAAGTATCCAAAATTGCAGAAGATGTATGATTTACATGAGAGCATGTTTTGGTCTGCAAAAGAAATTGATTATTCAGCTGATTTGAATGATTGGGAAAAGCTAACAAAAGATGAAAGATATTTCATTGAAAATATATTAGGTTTTTTTGCTGGAAGTGATGGAATAGTTTTAGAAAATCTTATTAAGAATTTTGCGTATGAAGTGAAAGCACCTGAAGCTCGTAATTTCTATCAATTTCAGGGAATGATGGAGAATATTCATAGTCAAACATATGCTCTTTTACTTGATACGCTAGTTAAAGATAACAAAAGAAAATTAGAATTATTTAACGCTATTGAGACTATTCCGGCTGTTGCTGAGAAGGCAAATTGGGCTTTGAAATGGATGAATACAGACAAACCATTTGAACAAAGAGTAATTGCTTTTGCTGTAGTTGAAGGAATTTTCTTTTCAGCAAGTTTTGCCTCTATATTTTGGTTAAAAGATAGAAATAAGATGACTAAAGCACTTGGTAAAAGTAACGAATTGATAAGTAGAGATGAAGGATTACATGCAGAATTTGCTGTATTATTATATCACCATTTGAATAATAAAGTTACTAAGGAAACTGTCAATGATATTATTATGGAAGCAGTCGAAATAGAAACTAATTTTATTACCAAATCTATACCAGTAAGTATGCTCGGTATGAATTCTAAATTGATGACTGAATATATAAAGTATGTAGCAGATCGTCTTCTTATACAATTAGGTTTTGAAAAAATTTATAATAGTGAAAATCCTTTTGATTTTATGAAAAGTTTTAGCCTTGATAACAAGAGCAATTTTTTTGAACTAAAAACAACGGAATATAAGCATAGTTCTACGTGTAAACCTATACAAGTAGATAGTTGGGATTTCGCTAACGATTTGGATATTTAGAGGACGAATAATAAATCATGTGTTTTTGAAAATATTAAACTCTAAAACAGTTTAATATTTTTTATTTAAATTAAAATTGTATAACAACTTCTTTTTCGATTTTTCATTTTTTTAAAAAAAAAATGTGTGTGGGTGTTGACAGATTTTAAGAAAACAAACATTTATTAAAAAAGACAAACATTTGTTAAAAATAAACAAACGTTGTTAAAAATAAACAAACTATTGCAAAGGAAAACTAAAATTACTATTTTAAATTTATATTTACAAAACAATAGTCGGCGTCGGGACCGTTATCCGAAAATTTTGGAGCAATACATTTAAATCCTATTGAACTTAGATACTTTATTGTCGAATCACATAAAGGAGCTCCGTCATTGTAATGTGTATGTTGTAGTTCAACTATTAAATATTTTACATTTTTTAAAACATTTGTTGATCCTTTTAATATATCTAATTCTGAACCCTGAACATCTATTTTTATTAAATCTGGATAAGGAAACTTTTTTTCTTCTACAATTGAATCCAGTGTATGAGTCTTTTTTTCTAAATAATTTTCAACAGGAAATAACTCTCCATTTTTATAACCTATCTCTTTATAATATGAATTTCCTCCAAAAAAGAAGTCATTTTGATAAAATTTTACAATTTTATTATTTTCATCGCTCAAAACCCCTATATTATATTTATGATCTTTGTAAAGTTCTTCATACGGATCAAATGCATCGAAAAGAATAATTTCAGTATCATTCCAAATTTTTTTAGCATGTCTTGTCCAATGTAATACGGCAGCCCCAATATCATAACAAATTTTAGGATTAAAACCATATTCATTTTTAAGTTTTACTAAAAACTCAAGATGATTTTTTGGAAGAAGATCTTTATTATAGCATTCATGCATATTTTTAATTACAGATTTTTTATATTCTATTTCCGATGATAACATTTATGTTTTATAATTATAAATTATTTTATTTATTAAAAGTTCTACTCGACTCATTATTCATCATTCGTAAAATTTTAGGAAAAAATGATATGAATCAAGATAACGAAACAAAGCAAACTTCTAAAGTTGAAGACAGAGTTCCATTATCAGTTCTTTTTATAATGGATGGTTCTGGATCGATAGAAAATATGGGATCAGAACCTTTAGATGGTTTAAATAAAATCATCAAACAGCAGAAAGAAACTGGTGATTTCAGATTCACTCTTGTTGTTTTTGACAATGAAATAAAGACAGTGATTGATGATATGGATGGAAAGGATGTTCCAGAATTGACATCTGAACACTATAAGCCTAATGGAATGACTGCACTTCTCGATGTTTTAAAGATTTATAATTAAATAATTATAAATCTTAGAATATTTCGGGAAATGACATCTACTAATTTTGAAAAAATAGGCGACATCATTAAGTGTAAATTAATACTTGAAGATGGTAGTGAATTTACAATTCCAATGCGAGAAGATGGATATGTTTTTGCTACTGGATTATGTAAAAATGTAAAGAAACAAGTTGGTTCCTGGCTAAGACTAAAAGAAACAAAAGATTTAATTAAGAAACTTGATAATAGTCATGTGTTAAATCACATATCGGGAAAAAAGTTAATTGAAGTTTACAAAGGATGTAATGATAAATATAACCAAGGAACATGGATTCATCCTGATTTATGAATATAATTAGCTCAATGGTGTTCTCCGAGTTTTTCAATTCAAGTGTCTAAATGGATAAGAGAACTTAACCTTATTTAAAGACTGAAAACATATTTATGTAAATGACTAAACAAAGAAAGCTTTCTGAGTCGTTAAAAAAGATAATTGCTCATCGAGAAGAATATAAATGCGCTCATTGTAAAGTTCTTCTACCACCTTCGTTTCAAATAGATCATATAATTCCATATTCTATTAGTAATAATGATGATAATAGTAATCTTCAAGCGTTATGTCCTAATTGTCATAGTTTAAAATCTCAGCGAGAAAACTTACGAATTTATAAATATAAAAAATTGTTTGAGTTATGTCCTTTAAATACAAAATTATGTTGGTTTTGTTTAGAAACTGTTGATAGTTTTAAAGAACATAATAAAACGTGTGATAAAAAAATGAAAACATTTGAAAATGTTCAAAAAAAACAACATAAAACATTTCAAAATATAGAACAAATGTTAGGAAAATATAAATATGTAGAAAAAGATTTAATCGATACTTTCAATAAATTAAATATAAAAACTGAACAACCAAATAAAAATCTGAAAATTACAATAAATTTTGATGATATTATGATAATATTGAATAATAGTTTCTTTTATAAATTACAGAAAAAAGTTGAAGACATTGTTCCAAGTGATATAGCCGATGCTATTACTTATTATACAAGATACAATAAGTTGGAATGTACATTTGATACACTGGAATTTAATTTTATTTTCAAAGAAGACCAAAATAGTGAAGATTATGCAGATAATTGTAGTAATTGTTTTCAATATATTAGCGAAATATTATTAGATTTCATACCATCCGATGTGATAAAAAATAAAGATGAAATATTTTTTGTTTTAGTTGATTAAATAGGAATATATAATATCATTATTATATATTTACCAAGGAAAGTCAGCAAATCTTGTATAAAACATTATATTACCTTCTTCATCAATAATTCTACAATTTAATCCATATCTATCTTTAACAAGTGATGGACAAGATTGATGATTACAACATATTTCTTTAAAGATTTTAATTTTTTCATTATTTTTTAGTAAATTTTCACCATGATTTATAATAGGAATTGAATTACGTAAAGATAAAGATTCATACATATATCCTGTAAAAACATTATAATTATCTTTTGTTTGTTTGAGTGATGTATTTAAAGTACAAATAATATTGTCTTTCATAATATCATTCATAGGTGTAACTGCTAAGATTCCTTGATAAATTGTTGATGGAATCATTGATAAAGCAGAATAAAAACAATAATTGTTATTAGATTTATGATCAAAAATTGATGATAATGGTTTTACTAAAATAGTTTTAATATCTAAATAAACACCTCCAAAAATATAAAGTAAACAATATCTTAATAAATCAGCTTTATGAGCACCATGAAGTTCTTTAAATTTTTGTAAAACGATTGGAATATAAAATTCTTTTAGAAATTGCTCAGCTTGATGATCATCAAAAAAATAATAATTATAATCTGAAGCAAATTTTTTAATATTATCGAAAACTTTTTGAGGAACTCTTTTAGAATCAATATAAGTTTGAAATAAATATTTAGGAATTATATTAGGATATGTATTATTATTTAAATATAAATATTTTGGCAGTAATATTGACATTAATATCTTTATTTTATAAATATCTTATTTTTATAAATTAACTTATTTTCCTAAAACTTTTTCACATTCATCACAATTTTTATAAAATATAAAATACAATATAACTATCATTGAAATAATTCCAACAACACCACAAACACTAAAAATCCATTTATTTCTATTTTGAATTTTTCTTTTTTTTTGTTCTTTTTCATCGTCATCACAATTATCGATATCATTTTGTTCTGTTGCTTTAACAGTTCCAGCACTTGCAATTGAAAAAGCTAATGGTACAGTAGCCACACATACTGGACAAAAATCTTCTTTTATATGGTTTTCATTTTCTGAACTCATTTTATTTATATCTAAAAAAAATATTTTCCTATAAATTAACTTTAAACAATAAAAAATATATAAAATTATCTTTTATCATAATTTTGGTTTTTTTTCAGATTTAGTATGTTTATGATTCATTTCAATTTTAATTTCTTTTAATTCTTTTTGTAATTCTGATATTTGAATTGATAATAAAGTATTTTTTTCATCTCCATTTTTATTGTCAAGTTTTTGTTTTTCTTCTTCTAATTTAGCTTTTGCTTTAGCAGGACTTGCTATAAAAGTCAATACAGTATGTAATATTCCATTAGATTTTATAGGCAAAAACGGTAATATTTCAGATACTATTAATGAAACTGTGCTTATGATTGAAATATAGAATGATGGATCGTAATAAGATTGTGACATTTATTTGTAAAAAAATGATATTTTTTATTTAAAACGTTTAAGTTTAATATATAGTTATGAACAAAATTGATATATTTGTTATTGGTGATTCTTATACAGGTGTTAGTAGTTTGGTTGATCGATTTGTTTATGATGAATTTGATTCTAGAAAAAATCAGACAATAGGATGGGAATTTAGACATAAAATTGATAAAATCAATAATATTCGTTATAGATTATGGTCTGTATCAGGAATTTTTTGTATATTATCAAAAAAATGTATTGATGAGTGTATTGAGAAGTATGATTTTTTTTTGATTGTTTTTGATGTATCAGAGAGAAATTCTCTAAAAAAAATTGAACAATATCATAATATATACTTGTCTGTAGCATCCAAAAAAACAAAATTATATTTGATTGGAAATAAATGCGATAAATTAAGAGAAGTTACTGTTGAAGAAGGTGAAGATATTGCTAATAAATTAGAAGCAAAATATTATGAAGTTTCTGCAAAGACAAATATGAATATATATAATCTTTTTGAAGATATTAGAATAGATTATGATACAAAAACAAATAGTCCCAAATGTAGTTCTTGGTTTTCTTGTTGTTTTAGTAGATAAATATATGCTTTAATTTTTATTTCGTTTGAAATAAAAATATCTAATATATTGTAAAATGATATAAAATAAATTATATGGAATCGAAATATTGTGAAGAATACAAAAAAACAGAAGAAACGAAATATTGTGATTGTTGTGATAATTGTAAATGTTTTTCTTTAACAGACAAAGATAAATTGTATGTTATTGCTGTAGTGTCTAATCCAGCAAGATTTGATACAAGATATCGATTATTTTATGAATTCTGTAACAGAATGAAAAATGAAAAACAAGTAGATTTAATAACTGTTGAATTGCAACAAGGAAGTAGACCTTTTGCTACTAATTCGAAAATAAAATTAAGAACAAATGATGAATTATGGTATAAAGAAAATTTAATAAATATAGCTGTTCAACATTTACCAAATAATTGGAAATATATGTGTTGGTGTGATGCAGATATTGAATTTCAAAATAAAAATTGGGTTCGTGAAACAATCGAACAATTACAAACGTATAAGATAGTACAAAATTGGTCTCATGCTATTGATATGGGTATAAAGAAAGAAACATTACAAGTTCATTTATCTTTTTGTTATCAATATTGTAATGGTGAAAAGTGGGTAGGACATAAATATAGTGCTTGGCATCCAGGATACTCTTGGGCTATAACAAGAAATGCATATGATGATATAGGCGGACTTATGGAATTTCCAATTTTAGGAAGTGCTGATATGCATATGTCTTTATCTTTTATAGGATTGGTAGATAAATATCTAAATTCAAAGTTACACGATAATTATAAATTATTGTGTAGAATATTTCAAGATAGATGTGAAAAACATATAAAAAGAAATATAGGATTCGTCCATGGTACAATTCTACATCATTTTCATGGAAATAAAGTTGATAGAAAATATCAAGATAGATGGAAAATTTTAATTGATAATCAATTCGATCCACTTGTTGATATCAAAAAAGATTCAAGAAATTTATGGAAATTAGAAAATAATAAAATTAAATTAAGAGATGATTTAATTATGTATTTCAGACAAAGAAATGAAGATAGTGTAGATATGCCTTGTGATTATAAATATGTTAAAGGAAAATGGCTATGAAAGAAGGAACGTAATTATGTTTTTTATAGATGTTTTGCTAATTTTTCTTGATTTACCATTATCAGCTGTTGTTGTTATTTTATCTAAACATTTTTCGTCTTCTTTTAAACAATTGATAAGATTCTGAACTGTTTTATATTCAGACATTATTGCTTTTGCGGTTGTATTACTAATAGATGGAATCTGCATTAAAACTATTTCCCCGAAATTTTCTGTAGTAATATTTGAATTCTTTTTCTTTTTCACAACACTTGTATAATCTTCTGTAACTTCTTTCTTTACAAGATTAGATGAATTATAATAAGATTCTCTTTTTTCTTCTTTTGCTATTTTATATGCTGAATTTAAAATAACATAAGCAGATTCTTTAATATCTTTTGTTCTAAATATAGAAAAACCTTTAAAGTAGAATAAAGAAAACATTGATGAATATATCATATCTTTATCTTGTGTATATCCATTTATATTATCTCCTTCTATCATATAAACAATATTATGATTTGGGTATTCACTATTTTCTAATCGATATCCTTGTTCCTTATATCTGTTATCTTTAATTGACGCAATCAAATCAGGAATAGTTTTTCTTTCAATAATCACTAATTCTTTATTTGTTTTAATATCACAAATAGTAATATCTCCTAAATCAAGAGCTTTAGTCTCAATTAATATGTTTTCAAACTTTTTATTTTTACTAATTAATTCTTGACATGTTTTTATTATACTTTTTTCTCGAACATCTAGAATTACTTTTATTTTATATTTAGATGATATAATTTCTTCATCCAATTCTTCAGTTTCTTCTTCAATCACAAATTCATTATTTTCAATATCTAAATCTGACATATTAATTAATAATTTTAAGTCTTTAAACTACCTTGAATATTTTTTTTATAATTTTTCTTGAGAAAAGTATTGATCGAAATTGAAATATATGTCTATAAATTCAGAATTAAATAAAATAATATATAATACTAAAATAATAATACATAATGTATAATTTATTTCTATTTTTTTGTTGTAAATTACATAAATAAGTATAAAAATTAGAGGTAAATAATGAATAATGAAATCATTTAAAATCCATAATAGTATAAATTCAGGAGCTTTAATATTTACAATCTTATAATAATTAGGATAATAATGATTTAATATAATACTACCAAAAAATGTAATTACATTTAATGGAATAATATTATATTTGCTATTTTGAATTATTAAAGCAAAAGTTATAAGAAAGACAATAAGTGAAAAACTTTTCAATTGTGTGTAAATAAATTTTGAATATAAAAACATTTTTTATTAAATCACAACAAAAATATAATTATAAGTGATTCAATGGTAGATGCTGAATTGTGAAAAAGTTTTAGGAAATAAATTTATTATATATATATATAATAAATGGTGAATACATGCTTAACAAATATTGGTATTGGTATTGGAATATTATTTATAGTTTTTATAATTATTACATTTCTAATTCCATATAAAGTTTTAAGTTTTATATTTTTATCAAATAACGGAAGTTTTTTTACTAATAATAATACATATGACATAAAAGACAATAATTTTAATTTAAATATATATAAACATCATTTTCTAGGAAATTATACATTTGTTTCTAATAAAGATAAATTTAATGAAATCATTACTAAATTGAAATATCTTGATATTTTTTCTTATGAACGTGATAACAAAGTATTGAAAACAGTTATTCATAGAAAAGACAGTGATAAACCTGTAAAAATTGATGATGTTGTTTCTGTAACAACAAGATTTATGAATGATAATTTATTTACAACATCATATGAAAAAGTGGCCATTTTAGAAGAAAATGATAATTCATTTATTATGTGTATGACAAGTAGTTCTGAAAACATTATTAATGGATATTATAGAATAAAAATTTATTTTGATGAAAAGACAAATTCAATTACAATCAATTATGCAAAAGTTCAATCAGTTGAACCATTTTTATTAAAAACTCTTATAAATATGAATGAACAAAAATATATTGACGCTAATATTAATAGTGTAAAAAATACGATACAATTTCTTTCAGGAAAAGACGATTTCAAAATTGAAAATGTAATTCATAACTATAATAATTAAAATAACAAATTATATATCATCTTCAAAATCTGATGAATAATATTGATGTTCTTTTTTGAAATTATTTAAAAAATCTCTCAAAGAATTTCTAACAATATTATTGTTTTCGAATATTATACTTATTTCTTGTGTTATAGGTGGTATAGTTGTTGAATTATCATTCATCATAAAAAAACGAATAGTATCTTTATTAAACTGAATCATATTATAATTATAATTAAATTGCAAATCAATAGTTTTTTCTTTACCACTGATTATCTTATCAATATCATCAATAATGTATTTGTTAAATTTATCAATACAGCATGGAAATGAAAAATAATTACCATCATTAATATTAAAAAACAAATGATACATATCATCAGAATTTTGAATTGAATTCAAACTAACATTGAACGCAGTTATTTTTATAGGTTTAGACATTTATTAGATTATAAATTACTTTTTAAACATTTATAATTTTTTTAATTCATTATGTATATGTTTTAAAACATTTTCAGGATAAAAGTTAGGATCTTTTACTTTTAAAACTTGATGATAAAAATCATGCCATGATTTTGCTTCATATTTTTCAAATATTGTTACTAGCCATTCTTGTAACTTTACACTTATACTATCAAAATTAAAATATAAACTTGCTAAAAGTAATCTCAAATCATGACTTCTATTTTCACAATAATTGCTATTATAGATTCCATCATTTGAAATTCTTGATTGAGGCATTTGAATTATTTTTAAACAGGATGCCATATCAAAACAAGTCATTCCAAAATCAATTATATATGTTGAATAGGATGTATCTACTGAAAAATTTAGAGATGATGTTTTTATTTTTATTCGTTGTTTTTTTTCTTTTTTTATCATTACATTACCCAAATGAAAATCTCTATGCATAAAATTTTTTAATGATTTCTGTAAAAAATAAATATTATAAGCAACTAACGCTAAAAACGACAATTCTTCTTTATAAGAATGTTTTTTATCGAAAAAAGCATATCCATCAAAATCTAATTTTTCCATTACTACTATTAATTTTTCTTCAGAAAAGTCTTTATCTGTTGCTTTAACTAAATTCATAATTCGTGGAATACATCTTGGTACTGTAGAAATTTTGAAACATTTATTCATCAAATCATGACAACAATAAAGAATTACATGAATCAAATTCTCTTTTAAAAATTCTGAATTTACTTCATCTTTGTTGTAATTAGAATATTTAGGATTTTTTAAAACAACATTTTCATTATTAAGTAGACAACTGCTTATTTCTCCATAGGTTCCTTCATTAATTTTCTTTTTATATTTCAAATAATTTTCGTCGTCTACTTTTACTTTCTTTTTCATAAATTCTATTGTTTTTCTTTGTTTATTTAATAAAATGGATTTATCTAACATATTAAATAACGTTTTCATTAATTTTTGAACTTTATATTTGTTTTTGTAACTTGATAAGAATATATCTAACAATGGTACGAAGTTTTTCTTCTCTTCTTCTAAAATATTTACTACATCTAATAAACATTCTTCCATTCTTAATAATCCTTTATTTTTTATTTTAACTACTGATTTTGGCATATTTTATTTATACGAAAATTAAAAAATTGAATTTAAAAAAACAAAATGTTAATAATATAACAAAAACATGACATCAACTACAGCTTCTAAAAAGTATGAAAAGAAAGACCCTATAGAACACGTTCTTTTAAGACCAGATATGTATGTGGGAAGTACAATAGCAAAATTATCTTCTGAATTCGTTTGTGAAAAAGTAGAAAATGAAGGTGATGAAGGTTGTCATTTCTTTCAAATTATTAAGAAAGATGTGAATGTTTCACTTGCTTTATTGAGAATTTTTATTGAAATTTTAAGTAATAGTGTTGATAATGTTTTCCGTTCTAGACAAGCAAATATTCCTTGTTCTTATATTAAAATAAAATTAAATAAAGAAACTGGAGAAACATCAGTTATTAATGATGGTGATATTATTCCAATCGAAATTAATCCTGAAAATAAAATGTATAATCATACTTTGGTATTCGGAAATTTACTGTCTGGTTCAAATTTTGATGATGAAAAAGAAAGGCTAATTTCAGGAAAAAACGGTCTGGGCTCAACCTTATGCAATATTTTCTCTACTAAGTTCACTGTTAAGGGATTAGATCCTAACAATAATAAAACTTTTCAGCAAACTTGGACTAATAATATGAAAACTGTTGGAGAACCAATCATAGAAAAAACTAAGCTTACTAAAGGTTACACAAGTGTCTGTTATTTTCCTGATTTTAAGCAATTTAAGATGAATGGATATGATGATGAAACTATATCTATGTATCTTAAACTTTGCGTTGACGCTGCAATGCTTACAAAAGTCAAAGTCTATTTTAATGATGATTTGATTCCAGTAAATAACCTTCAGAGTTATGCTAAACTTTATAAGTCTGATTCTGAAGACTCTTTATTTCTTAAGACTGATAATTCGGAAGTTTTATTACAACCATGTAACCAATTTCAAACTATATCATTTGTAAATGGAATTTATACTAAACTTGGTGGTGAACACGTTGATGGTTGGTCTGAAGCGTTGTTTAGACCAATTGTTGATAAGTTTAATTCAAAGAAAGGATCACCATCATTGAATATTGGAGATATTAAGAGATTTTTTAGATTATTTGTTGTATCTTATGTAGTTAATCCTATGTTCGATAGTCAATCCAAAAATAAGCTTGAATCACCTTCTATCAAGGCTGTTGTAAAAAATTCTGATATTGCTAAGATTATGAAGTGGTCTGTGATTGAAGATATTGAGGATATTATTAAATCAAAGGAAATGATTGTATTGAAGAAAACAGAAAAAAAGAAAAGAGGATATGTTAAAATTGAAGGTCTTGATCATGCTAATAAAGCAGGAACAAAAGATTCACATCTATGTAGCCTAATTCTCTGCGAGGGCTTGTCGGCCAAAACTTATGCTGTTGCTGGTATTCAGAAGGGTATAGGAGAATTAGCTGGACGTGATTACTATGGTTGTTTAGCATTACGTGGAAAAGTAATGAATGTTCGAAATACAAATATATCATCTATAGCTAAAAATAAGGTTATTACTGACTTAATTCAAGCTTTAAATTTACAATATGACGTTGATTATACTATCGAAGATAATTTTAAGACATTAAGTTACGGAAAAGTAATACTACTAACTGATGCTGATTGTTTTACTCATGATACCGCTTTATTAATCAAAAAAAATAATATTATTTCTGTAGTTGAAATGGATGAATTATATAATCACAAATTACCAATGAATAATCAACTATTAGAAAATATAGAAGTATGGAGTGAAAATGGATGGAAAAAAATAATAGCTATTCGAAAAAAAGAAACTCATAAGAAAATTTTTACAATAAATACTAATTCTGGAATAGTTAGATGTACTGAAGATCATACATTATTATTAGAAAATGGTAAAGAAATCAAAGCTAACGAAATTAAAAAAGGAGATAAATTATTAAGAAATAGAAGACTAACAAAATTTCCGAATATATCAAATGAAATGTCTTTCAATGAATTAAAAAAAATAGGAAAAGAATTACAATGTTATAAAATTTCTACTGAAACAAATAAAAATAATTTGATACAAAGTATAAATAAAGAATTGAATTTTTGTTCTCAAATTGGTGATATTGATATATTATCAGACATTTCAATAGATGAGGCATGGGTATGGGGGTTATTTTTTGCTGATGGAACTTGTGGTATTTATACTTTTGATAAATCTAGAGAAAAACAAAATGAAAAAAATACTGAACGTTCAAGAGAAAGATGGAGAAAATGGATTAAAAAACATACTGAAAAAATTAATGAATTAAACATTGTATTAGAAAATTTACAAAAAGATAAAAAACCATATGGTAAAATAAGTAAGAAAATTAGAGAGTCAAAACAAAGACTTCAAAATGCTATTGAAAATAGTAAAAGAAGTAGTGTTCAAAAAAAAGATACTTTGCAAAGAACGAACTATTGTTATAGTATATCAAATAATAAAATAGAATTACTGGAGAAATCAGCTGAAATATTAAAAAAGATATATGATTTAGATATCAATATTTTAAAAGTGTCAGTGCAAGAAAATCAAGAACAAGCATATAAATTGGTAGTGAATGGTGGTTCAAAAATCAAACAATTTATTGAAAATATGAGAGAAAAATTTTATACAGAAAGTAAACTTAAAAAAATTCCTAATGAAATACTAAATAATTCTACATCTGTTCTAAAAGCGTTTTTAGATGGATATTATGATGGGGATGGTTTCAGATGGTTAAAACAAAATAAAAATTCTGAGGGATTTGATATTCTTGGACAAGTTGGAGCTCAAGGATTATGTTTTATAGCGGAGAGATTAGGATACTGTTATAATATTAAAGAAAAAAAAGGAAAACACAATGTTTTCACTATTAATATTAGTAAAAGATATAGAAGACTATATCCTGGATATGTAAAAGATATTTATGAAAGTAAAACTGAAAAAAAATATGTTTATGATATAGAAACAGAAAATGGTAGAATAAATGCTGGAGTTGGAAATATGATACAAAGACAATGTGATGGAATCCATATTGAAGGCTTATTATTAAACTTTTTTCATCATTTATTTCCATCGTTAATGAAAAGAAAACAACCATATTTAATTAGTATGAAAACTCCTGTTGTTAGAGTTTTTAATAAAGGTCCTAATGGTAAAGATTTGTTATTTTATGATGAAAACAATTATAAAAAATATAATGAAAATAATCCTAAACATAAATCAAAATTTTATAAAGGATTGGGAACAAACAAACAAGAGGACGTTTCTGATACATTTGGTGAAAAAATTGTAGAATATATTGAAGATGAAGACACTCAAAAGGAAATAAACAAAGTTTTCAATAATAAGTATGCTGATGAAAGAAAAAACTGGATTGCTAAATATGACAAGAACGATAGTGGTTTTTCTTTAGATAATAGTGAAAAATTGATATCTATCAATATGTCAACATTTTTAGATAAACAAATGATACAATTTTCAAGAGAGGATTGTCATAGAAGTATTCCACATTTATTTGATGGATTCAAGGAATCACAAAGAAAGATTTTATATGGATCAAAGAAAAGAAATCTTACAAGTAACAAAACATCTTTAAAAGTTGCACAATTCGGAGCTTATGTAGCCGAAGTTTCTGATTATAAACACGGAGAACAAAATTTATATGATACTATTATCAAAATGGCTCAAGAATTCGTTGGATCTAATAATATTCCTTATTTTACAAGAGATGGTATGTTTGGTTCAAGAAATGCATCTGGGGATGATGCTGCAAGCCCCAGATATGTATTTACAAAAATGGAAACTCTTACTCCTCTAATTTACAGAGAAGATGATGATGTTTTATTAGAACATGTATATGATGGAAATGATATGTTAGAACCTACTTTTTACATACCAATTCTTCCTATGATTTTAATTAATGGATGCAAAGGCATTGGAACAGGTTGGTCTACAAATATTCCAAATTTTAATCCATTAGATGTCATTAAATGTGTCAAAATATGGTTAAATAATAAAGATAGTGATATACTTACAGAATATCCAGAAATGAAACCATGGTATCGTGGATTTACTGGAGAAATCAGAAAAAATGGTGATAAATTTATAACATCTGGTATATACACAAAAGATAAAAATAAAGTCACTATTACAGAACTCCCTGTTAGTATGTCAATAAATAGTTTCAAAGAAACTGTCGAAGATTGGCTTTCTGAAAAGAAAATAAAAGCTTTCAAGAATTACTCAACACCAAACAAACCATATTTTGTTATTACAGAAGATGAAGATGGAATGAGCTGTAATGCTAAAAATATGAAATTAGAAGATTCAATAGCATTATCTAATATGGTTCTTTTTGATGAGAATAATAATCTGAAAAAGTACACTGTAGAACAAATTATAAACGATTTTTGTGATATGAGATATATCTTTTATGACAAGAGAAAAAAATACATTCTCAATAAACTAGAATATGAATTAAGATTCTTATCGAATAAGATGCGATTTATTAAAGAAGTTGTTGAGAAAACTTTAAAAATCATGAATATACCAGAACAAGTAATTATTGAAGAATTACAAAAAAGGGGATATGATAAAGAAAAGAAAAATAATTCAGAAGATGACGAATCTGAAGAAAATAATAATGGTTATAACTATTTATTACGATTACAAGTAAGAAATTTTACATCTGATAAAGTCAAAGAATTACAAAACGATATCATTAATATTGAAGAAAAAATCAATAATGTTAAGAAAACTTCTTTAAAAAAGATGTGGTTAAATGATATAGAAGAATTCGAAGTAGCTTATGAAAAATGGTTAAAAAATGTTGAATCTATATTAGCTAAAGAAAAAAATTCAATGAAAGGAGAAACAGTAGTAAAGAAAACTAGAAAAGTAAAAGATGTAGTAGTTTAATATATTTAATTAATAAATCAAGATCTTGATTTATTATTCAAAATCGTAGGCTATAATCTTTTCTATGAAATCATCAAACATATCAAAATGTTTCTGTTTCGGTAACATTTGTGTGAAAAATTCGAGAATTTCATTTAGAACAGCATCATTTATTTTACGTTCTTTAACTTTTTCTTTTATAAAATTCAATAAATCTTCTCTATTATTATCATTTTTATCATCATCTTCAAGAATAATTTCTTTTAATATTGAATATGAATCATTTATTTTCTTTTTTCTTGTCATAATTCAAAACTTTATTTTATGTATTTTGATTTTTTTTTAATTGATTTTCTTTTCGATGATTTTCTTTTAGTTGATCTTTTTTTAGTTGATCTTTTTAAAGACTTTTTAGTATTACGTGATTTTCTCTTTCTACCATCACTGACTTTTTTATAATTCTCTGCCGTTCGATTTTTAGATGGTTTTTTTTCCATAAATCTTTCAGTTTCATCAACTTCATTCACTATTTCATCTATTAATTGTTGTAGTTCGTTTTTTTTAGTATTTAATTGTTCTATATCTCTTTGACAATCAGTTTTTACAGTATTTAATTCAGATGTAGTTTTCTCTATTATTTGTTTTTGATTATCAATTTCATTTTTAAGATTTTCAATTTGTTTGGTTGATTCTTCATTGTTAGATAAACTTTGATTTTGTAATGATTCAAGAGATGCTTGAAGTTGTGTTAATTTATCTGTTTCTTTAATTAAATTATCTTTTGTGTCTCTTAATTCCTTTGATTGATTTTTTACTTTGAGAAAAAATTCAGCAATCTTTTGCTTTACTTCAGGTATATTGACTTCAGATATATTACTCATTATTATTTTATTTTAAATATATATTAAAAAAATATTAAAAATAAAAAATGAGCGATGTTATAAAAAATTTTTTGAAAAATAAAAAAATATTATTAGATGAACTTTTATCACAAAATGAAAAATTAAGAAACCAAATTGAATTCGAATTATCACCATTATCATTTGGTGATATTGAAAAAAAAACAGATTTTAAAGAAAAAGTAAAACAAGCGATAAAGCTATTAAATGAAAGAATTAGAGTAGTCACAAATGAAAATACGCGAATACAACATTTAAAAGAACTTTTAGAAAAAAATAAAGAACTAAGACAAGATAAGTCTAAACAAAAATTTACGAAAAAACTGAAATCACTAAATTTTACAACTGATTTAAAACACAATATATCTATTCTTGAAGAAGAAAATGAAAAAATAAGTAGATATACAGATTTTATTGTAAAAAATATAGAAGCTGTAAAAAAAAAGTAATTTATTTAACTTCTACATTTTTCATCAATGATGATATTTTTGGAAATAATCTATAAGCTATTTTAAATATAATCAAAATCAATAGAAAATAAACGATTGTTTCAAATACATTGTCTTTTTTGATAATACATTTTCTATTATTATAATTTTCTTTTGATGTGATTTGAATATTGAATTTAATAGTATCTAAATTTCCAGCAATAAGTTTTGAAAAATCAGGCCAATATTGTGGTTCATATATATATTCAGATTCATATAATTTGACATCTTTTTTCTTTAACATTACTTTTTCATATGATGTGATTTTATATCCGTTATCTTTAACACCCCATAATGATCGCATGATAAAATCATCGAAATCATAAAGAATTGGAACTTCTAGGAATAATCTAATACCAGGAAGAGCAGGATACATTCCAACAACATTTTCTTCAATTTCACAATTATTAACACCTCTGATAATTTTGAAATAACCATTATCACCCCAGTTAGCCCCCCAAGTATTACAACATAACCAATATTTAATACCATCTTCTTCACCCCAACCACAAATGATTACAGAATGTCCGTAAATTTCCATTTGTTCAGAAGTTTCATCGTATTTATAAATTCCTTTACCATCCCAATTAAAGAAATCAAGGAATACTCGCATAACAGAACAAACAGGTCCCCAATGATAAATTTCAGTTCTGATATCACTTTCGTCTCCGTCTCCAAATAACGAATTTTTAGATATAGTTCCAGGAACATAATAATAACCATCTATTCTATGATTAATCATTTCATCATTGTTTTCATTAGGACATTCATCATAAGTTGTGCTAAAAAGTTGAATCGATGAATATATATATTTAGCTAATGATTTATCGATGCATTTATTTTCACAAACACCAAATCTATAGAGATATTGAGCAGTTTCAATTAAACTTTGAACAGAAGGTTCAATAACGTTTTTTGTGAGTTTATTTGTAGTAGAAAAGTCAAATGCAATTTGATTAGAGAGTTGTTGTTTGATATCATTCCAATCTTTTAATTTCGTAAAGTCATTATTTTTTCCAAAGATCATTTTTGCTGGTGAGAAATCGAATTTATATTTACCTTTTGTGTAAATAGCAAGTCTTGATGAAAAGCAGAAAAGAGATGAGTAAGCCCAGCAGGATTTAACTGAATATTGATTAGGTACTTCAGGAAGGTAATTTTTCCATACTTGAGAACCATTAAAGGAATCAGGTAAGTCAAATTTAACAATATTTTTTATAAAATTAATTTCATTCAATGATGAAATTTGTTTTTTAGTTTCATCATTTGAAATTAAATATGTTCCAAATTGTTTTGATGACATTTTTTATTAAATATCTTTAAAAAAAGTTTTCGTTCAATTTAAAAAAATGTTTTGGATAAACTATAAATTATATATCATCTCAAAAAAAAAACTTGAATTTATAATTAGAAACAATTATAAATTAAAATTCTATTAATTCCTCGAAAATATCAGAAAAATTACATTCAGCATTTAATGAATAAAGAATAGAAAAAAGATTGAAAGGAATTTTATTAAAATATATTAAATTATGAGGAACTTTCCATTCTCTCATTAAAGTAATATTTTTATGAGTTGTTTTATCTACAAAATCTTTAGTAAAATGAAAATTTTTAGTTATCCAAGGTAAATTTAACAGTTTCATATATTCAAACATATATGCTTTTGATTCATCAGAAATAGTTTCATCAATGAAACCAATTTTATAAACAGAATTATAAAATAAATCTGGATTTTCATGTTTGAATGATAAATACAAATTTTTAATATAATTAAGTAAATCATCATCAACATAATGTAAACAACCATAATCCATTACATATAATATACGTTTATCTTTTACAAGAAAATTTCCACAATGAACATCAGAGTATAAACATCTATGTTTATATATATTAGTAAAAGTAAATTTTACAATATTATAAGCTATATGATTTTTTTCTTCTTGTGTAGAATTTTGAATGAAAGATTGAAAACTTTCAGCATCAATGAAATTCATACCTAAATATCTTTTTGATATAATTTCTGGAATAATTTCAGGTATTTTAATATATTCATGCGTGTTCCAAATATCATAAATAAATTTTTGATTTTTTGATTCATTAATATAATCGAGTTCTTCTATCGTTTTTTTATTAATATCTTTAATAGCGTTTGATAAATCAACAAAAGAAAATAAAAAAGTAGCGATAGTATTTAATAAATTCAAATCAGATAAAATTTGTTCTTCAATACCAAAGTATTGCACTTTGATAACAATATTATCACCATTTTTTAATTTTGCTTTATGTACTTGTCCAATACTACCACTTTTATGTACGTTAAAATCAATACTTTCAATAATAGAATTTAATGATTCATTTGTGTGAAATTCATTTTTCAAAAAATCAATAGTTTTATCTGCATTCAAAGGTTTGCATGTATCATAATTCTTTGCGTTAATATCATAATGATCAATACTTAGAAGTTGAGCTAATTTATTAAAAACACCTCCAAAACTTTCAAAAGTCGTTTTCAAACCATGTAATAATTGGTTTTTCTTTTTAAAATCAGAGAATCCGTCATTATCACTTTCATCAGTTTTTTTATAAGAAGATATTTGAGATTTTACAATGTTAAATAAAACAGATAAACAAAGCGAAGAGTTTCTAATCATTTTTTAAATTTATTATTAATACATTATTTTTTTTCATTTAAATTTGATTAAAAAACATTTGATATAATATTATTGTACATAATTAACTTATTTTTGTAATTCAGGATTTTTATTAAAAAAAAACTGAAGTTTATTATAATTACTTTTTTGAAAATATATATCATGTGTAATCAAAAAAATTGTTTTTCCAGTTTCCTTTAAATATTCTATATATTTAATAACATTATTTCTACTAACATCATCTAAAGCACTAGTTGGTTCATCTAAAATAACAATTTTAGCATATTGATTTAATTCGATTCTAATCAAATGAATAATTTGTTTTTGTCCTCCAGATAAATTTGAACCCAATTTACCAACTTGTTGGTCTAAAAAAGACCATTTTGGTTTATTATCATCTAAATTCTTAAATGTATCGTAAAAAGAGAATTTATCAAATATATTTTTAATTATATTATAAATATCATCTTTTCTACAAATTAATTCTTCTTTTGAATAAAATCCGTAAATTATATTTTCAATAATAGTTCTATTAAAAAGTGTAGATGAATTTTGATTTATATAACATATATTTTTTCTTAATTCAAGTAAGGAATATTCTGATATATTTTGATTATTAATTAAAATTTTACCTGATGATGGTTTATGAATACCAAAAATCAATTTGATAAATGTTGATTTTCCAGAACCAGATGGTCCAAAAATACAATAAACTTGTTTTTCATTAAATATTTCTGTATATTCATTAAAAATTGTATAATTATTGTCAATATTATAAGAAAAAGAAACATGATCAAACTTAATATCAAATGTTGATACATCTAATTTATCATTACTCAATATTTCATCAGATTTTATATTAAGTTCTTTAAGAAATTTTTCATTATTCTTTAAAATTCCTAACTTATACGTAAGTTCTGGTATATAATAAGTCATTTCATAAATATTTTCAAAAAGACCTGTTAATGCTGTTATGGATTGTGTAATTTTTTCTTTTGGTAGAGATCTTGATTCATACATAGAATATATTTTATAAATAATTAAACAGAAAATGATTATATTAGTTATATATCCTTGATATTGTTTATTGTTTATACAGTCATAACTAGCTTCTTCTTTTTCTTTTGAAATTGAACTTAATTTTTTAATTTCATCCAGTTCTTTTGAAAAAGCATCTGGAATACTTTGTAATGTTGTCATATTATAAAAAATATCTTCTATATATTCATATACTTCATCTTTATTTTCTTGTTCTTCATAAGATTTATTCACACAGACATTTAATCCAGATAATACTATAAAAAATTGAATTAATAAACAACAAAAAATTAATATACCAAGTTCTTTTTCAATGAAATAAAAGTTGATACAACTTAATACAATAACGATTAATCTTGGAATAAAAACATTTGCAACTATATAGAACAAATCTTGTAAATTCTTTTTTATTATAGTTACTTTAGTTACAACTACAGCAACATTTATAAATTCGCTTTCAATCTCGTATTTTTTGAAAACAGCTTTTACAAGTTCTAACGTTATGTATTGTGTTATAGCAGGTTCAACTTTTTTTCTGAAATTATTTAGAATTGCATATGATATTTTTATACAAATCCATGAAAATACTAATTTAATTAATGTATTTCTAAATTCTGGATTGAAAATCATATCGTTGGATAGTGAATTAAATGTTCCAGCTACAACATTTGGTATTACAATGGATTCGATTGCAGAACAAATAATACCAAAAAACAAAGTTCCACTAGTAATCATTTGATGTTCTAAAAAAAAACCATATGATAATTTTAAAATTTCGTTTTCCATCTGTAAATTGTTTTATTATAAATAAACTTTTTTTTTAATTTTTTCATAGTAAAGTTGAAATACAATATTATATTTGAACTTAAGAAAATGATTTTTATATTATAATCTCTTTGTATTATAAAAAATAATGGGAATAAGTAATTTGAATAGATTTTTAAGAAAAAAATGTCCTAATGTATTTAAAGAAATTCATATTTCTGAATTTGCTTACAAAAAAGTTGCTATAGATATAACGTTGTTTTTATGTAAATTTAAGGCTGTTTGCGGTGAAAATTGGGTAACAGCTTTCATAAATCTTGTTGCTTCGCTAAGAAGAAATGAAATTCATTGTGTATTTATTTTTGATAACGGTGCTCCAGAAGAAAAAGCAGGTGAAAGAGAAGAGAGAAAAAAACAACAAGAACTAATCAAAAAGAAAGTATTTGATTTAGAAACAGCTTTTGAAAAATATACGAATACTGGTGAAATAGACATATCATTAAAAGAATTATATGAAAAAATGCCTGATTCTGAAAAAAATGTTCCTACATTATTAATATCTCGAAAAAATAACGAAATAAATATGAAAGCTGTCGAACAAAAAATTAAAAAGATGAAAAACTATATACTTAATATTACAGCAAATGATTTTGAAATCGCTAAAGAATTATTTGAAAAATTACATGTTCCTTATTATTTAGCGGCATTAGAAGCAGAATGTACTTGTGCTGATTTATGCAGACGTGGATATGTTGATGCGGTATTAACAGAGGATACAGATGTTTTAGCTTATGGTTCTCCAGTATTTTTGAGTAAGATTAATACTACCGATGACACATGTGTTCAAATAAATCACGATGATGTATTAAGAGAACTTAATATGACTCATTCACAGTTTTTAGATTTATGTATTATGTTTGGATGTGATTATAATAAAAACATACATAAAGTTGGTATAGAAACATCTTATAAGTATTTGAAAACATATGGTTCAATAGATAACATTGAAAAGGAATTAAAATTAGATGTTTCTGCGTTGAATCATATAAGATGTAGAGAATTATTTACTCAATATGGTAGAATAGATATTCCAAAAAATATACCTTATTGTGGTATTCCAGATATGATAAAATTAAAAGAATTTGTTGATAAATATAAGTTATTTGGATTAAATTATGAAAAATTAAAAACGCATTTCACAAAACAAAGTAAATTAGTTGTTTTACTAGAAGATGAAGATATTGAGATAATCTAAATTTAAAAAATATTTTCTAATATAAAATATTCATATATGAAATCTGTAAATTCGAAAAATGGAAATGATGGTGGTAAACCAACAAAGGGAAAAGTTAAAAAACAACTTAAAGAAACAACAAAAGTCAAATCTATAAAAAAAAGTATGAATAAAAGTAGAAAAAGAAGTATTAAAAAAGTATCTAAAGAAAATCTTTTAATGACAAGATTTTTGTATGATGCTATAAAAAGTAATAATGATAGAAAAAAGGCTTTAGGAAATGCAGTTATAGTATATGATCCTCATGGATTATATGATTTATTAAAATCAATGGAATCTAATGAAACAAATAGTGATAAAAAAACGATATTGAAAAAAGATTCTGAATATGTTAAAAAGACTTATTTTAAGTTTATACAATAATAATTTATAACAAATATATATTATAAATTATACACTAACTAGTACATTATTATTTTCAATGTTCTTCATATCTACAAGATTATTACAACAATCTAAAATATCATCATATTCTAAACTAATTGAAAATTCTTTATCATAATCAGTTACATTGTCTCTAGGTTTTCCATATTGATTCCCTACTAATCTTGTACCACCATGTGTAATAAAATCAAAATTTTGATGAATATGACCACATATCCATGTATTAATATTTTCTTTTTTCAACATAGAATCTAAATGTGAAAAATACAAAGATACATATTTATCCTTCTTCCTATTATTATTATTTTCCTTTGAATATAAAGGACTTTTTAAATTATCCAAAATAGAATATGATGGACAATGATGTGTAACAACTAAAAGTCTTAGTTTATTTTCTTTACAATGAGTTATCATTTTATTAATGTATTTCAAATCATTCTTATGTTTTTGCTGATACATATAAGTTGTCATACCATGAATTCTTACTATAAACTTTGGTATCTTCACTTCTGGTTCTGTCCATAATGTACAACCTGTAATACATATATCATTTATTATTATACTTGAACGATCTAAGATATACAAATTATGTATATCTTTTTCAATTGATTTTAGTTTCATTGATAAAACATCCATCGGAATGGGATCATATTCTTGTTGAGTATAGTATTCATGATTACCAGGAACATAAAAAACCATTTCAAATAATTCACATGTCTTTGTTAAAAAACCTTTTAATTGATTGAATTTATACAAAGAACCTATATCACCTGCTAATATTAATATTGGACACGTTGGATTAATATACATTAGTGGATCAGGAACTGAATCATTTTTATATTCTATATGCAAGTCTGAAACTACTTGAAATTTTATATTATCATCTTTCATTAAAAAAAAGTGCTTTCTAATATTAAATCAATATTTTTTAAATTTAAAAATCAATTTTATTTTTTTCTCTATTTATAAATTACAATATTCTCCATTTGAAGATTTGAAACCATATATTCCAATCTTATCATCAATAATTTCCTTTTTTTCTATCGTATCACTAAAATTAGACAATACATCTGTCATTTTAGCAGTTATTTCATATGAATCACGATTACTTATTAAAAAATTCTTGAAATTGTTAATTTCTGTATTTGATAACTTATAAAATGACGATATAATTGATTGTTTTGAATCAGTTCCAAAAATACATAAATCATTTTCATATAATGTTTTATTAAAATTAGGATTTAACCAATATCTACCATTTATTTTGAAAAAACAATCATAGTTTATATTATTATTTTCAATATATTCAATTGATTTTAATGTTAATTCGATTTCACCGATAGTTTTTGAATTTGAATTTACTTTATTACGAGTTTCAATATCATTATATAAATTATAAAAATAATCAACCTTATCACCTAAAAATTGTTCTTGTCTTGGATGCATATCAGAACATTCAATTAATAGAATTTTAGCTGTTGGCAATAATTCTTTTATTGAAAATATAGTTTTTAATGTATCGTGTGTTCTTCTTCTATTATCATATATACTTCTTGTATCTGAATCAATTATAGGATCATTTGTAATATTAATTACTGATAAAATAACAACTAAAAAATTCATATCTATCTTTATTATATTAAAAAAATCTAAAATTGATTTTTTTAAAAAAAATTAAAGTTAAAATTATATTTAAAAATGACTATTTCTGTTCTTGTAATTGGTGATCAACATTTCAAAGTAAATAATATTCCAGAAGTTGATGAATATATGAATAAAATTGAAGTTATAGCATTAAACAAAAATCCTGATTTCATTGTTTTATTAGGAGATTTATTAGATAAACACGAAAAACTACACACATTAGCTTTAAATAAAGCTTGTGAATTTATTGATAGAATGAGAAATATAGCGAAAACTTATGTTATCGTTGGGAATCATGACATGTGTTCGAATCAAGTGTTTTTAAGTTCTGAACATTGGTTAAATTCGTTGAAAGAATGGAAAGATGTTACTATAGTTGATGATGTCATTATTGAAGATTATGATGAAAAAGAATTCTTATTTGCACCATATGTTTTTACTGGAAGATTTTCAGAAGCTTTGAATACATTACCTGATGAAAAATGGAAAAATGTAGCTTGTATTTTTTGTCATCAAGAATTTAAAGGGTGTAAAATGGGAGCAATTATATCAGAAGATGGAGATGAATGGAGTGATGATTATCCTCAAATAGTATCAGGACATATACATAAAAATCAAAGTATAGGAAAAAATATTTATTATCCTGGTTCAAGTATGCAAGTTAGTTATGGTGAAACAGAACAAAATGTAGTTTCATTTTTATCATTTGAGAATTTAGAAGATAATAATTATATTCTTGAAGAAATTATTGTAGATTTACCTAGAAAAAAGATAGTCTATTTAGACGTATATGAAGCGGAGAAGTATGAAAATATAAAGTCACGTGATAAAATAAAATTAAGTATTTCAGGAAACTATGAAGAGTTCAAAACATTCAAAAAAACTAAGAAATTTAAAGAACTTTCTAATTCAGGAGTTCAAATTGTTTTTAAAACGAATAGAAAAGAAATAAAATCATATAATGATAAAATAGAATCTTATATCTCAGAAAATGAAGAAAATTCATCAGATTTTCATTCTATTCTAATAGATATTATTAAAAAAGAAAAGAATCCGTATTTACTTGAAACATATGAACTTATAATTAATGATAAAATTATTGATCCTAATGATGTTATATATATTTGAAAATGTTAAGCAGAATATAAATAAATATTTTTATTTATATTTTTTCTAATAAAAATAAATTAAAGAATGAGTAAAAATGTTACACTTATAGAAAATTTACCATTTCTTGATGAAATCATGAATTCTCAAGGAAACCAACAACAACCTTATGATTTAATTCCTAATAGAGAATACAATCAAATAAAAAAATTTATTAGAAAGACAGATAACAATTTTCCACCAGAATCAGGAATGAGTAATATTCGTTCTCAACAACAACTTTTAGAAGAACAACAAATGTTAAAACAACAACAAATGATGGAAGAAGAACAAAGACTTCTACAACTTCATCAACTTCAATTAATGAATGAAGAACGTGAAAAAATTGAATTACAAGATGAAGAAAAACATCAACATAAAAAAGAACTTTCTTGTATCAATATAGCTGAACATGTAGCTGATTGTATAGTATGTTCCAAACTTTATAATAATAACTATACAATTTTTTATGGAATTATTGTAGTTCTTGTTATTATATGTTTGATATTATTGAAACGAGTTGTTGATAAATAAAAATGAAAATTTAAAAACACAATAATATTTTATTAAAATGAATGAAATCATTGACAATAATACGTGTGAAAAAAAAGAACATACTACAATTTCATCTTTTGATACAATAGTAATATCAGGAGCATCCAGTAAATGTTTAAAATTTCTTGGAGCTTTACAATATTTATATGACAATAATTATCTTAACGATATTGAAAATTTTACAGGAACATCTGCTGGAGCTATTTTATTATATCTTTTAGCAATAGGATATACTCCAGTCGAAATAATGGTTTATATATGCACTAATCAATTATTTGAAAAAATAGCACATTTCAATATAGTTGCTATGATTAATGGACATGGTGCTTCGTCATTTAGTAGCATATATGAACAATTAGAGAAAATGACAATAGAAAAAATTGGATATATACCAACTTTTTCTGATCTTAAATTGAAATTAAAAAAAAATTTTGTTTGTTTCACTTTTAATATTACATCGAATATAGAAGAAATGTTATCATTTGAAACTAATCCTAATATGCCTTGTCTTATCGCTATTAGAATGTCAGCGAATTTACCTTTAGTATTTGAAAATTACAAATATGGTAATAATTTATATGTTGATGGTGGAGTTACTAATAATTTTCCTCTTGATTATGCTGAAAAAATCGGGAAAAAAATTATCGGAATTACTTTTACTAGTAGTGAATCGTCAAAATTTAGTTCTGATAAGGACATTAATATACTTGAATTTATTTACAAATTAATGTTTGTCCCAATATCACAAAAACAAAATATGCTAATTAATAATGCTTCTAATAATTGTAAAATTATAAAATTAAAAAGCATTAAAACTACATATTTTAATTTCAATTTTAACTCTGTTGAAAAACTAAATATGTTTTCGGATGGATATCAAGAAACTAAAGATATATTTGAAAAAAAAGAATCTATTTAATTTAAAAACATACAAAAAATTATTATAAATGTTCTCACATAGAAATGATGAAAAAATTTTATTAAACAAAGCTCAACATATAAAAGAAATTAAAGTAAACGGCTTAGAGAATTTACATAAAGTGTTAAATATTAAAGATATAGCTGAAAAATCATTAGATTTATATAAACAACAAGATAAAAATGCATTTGGAATTAAAATCAACAAATTATTTTCAATTACACCAAATGAAAATAGCTTCAATTTAAATATGGATTTATTTGATATCAAAAGTTTTAGTGCTGTTCAAAATATCTTCTTTAATTTAGAAAATATTGAATATTTTATAATTGAATGTTGTGGAAAATCTTGTTTGAAAATGTCTAATGTCTTTTTAATAAATCCACTTAATGAATATACACTTTATATTAATTCTTCGGATAAAAATAATATTGAAAACATTACTATATCAGTTGACTTCATTTTATTTTAATTTATATTATTTTCAATATAAATTTCAAAGAAATAATCTTGTTCTCACATTTGTTAATAATTTTGCAAACTTATTTGTATCAATATTTTGATTTTTCCAGAATAAATGTTGTTCGATATATGATATATTAATTGGTCTTAGAAATGTTCTCATAAATAATTCCTTTATTTCTGTATTTGTTTCAATAACTTTATATATTAACATCTTTATTATATTGTCTTGAATCACATTCCAATTATATTTATCAATCTCATTTTTACGATTTTGATATTTATAAAATATTGGATTTTCTTTATTACTTATAAAAGTTTCTTTATATACTTTCAAACACTCTTGAATATTACTAAAACATCCAATTTCGGATTCTATTTTTGTATTTAGTATACTTTTTAATATCATATTCATATTTACAGGATGAAAAGACTTATATATAAATTTTTTTTGCACATATGTTTGAGGAGAACCTAATTTTCTCCATTTTTCTTTAAGTTCTCTTCTATCCATATAACATTTTGTGGTATATTGAAGTGATTCATATGGAGATAATAAAAACATATGACATAATAAAACGGAAGCAACTGTTGCTGAACGAGTTCTTCCACCTCGACAATGTATGTATATTTTTTCATTGTCTTTTAATTCTCTTATTATTTTAGACAGTTTTATAATAAAATTACTGAATGAATATAAATCATCCGGTATACTATGATCGTTTATAGGATAATTCATATAAAAATATTTTGTTTTATACGGAACAATTTTTTTTTCTGTATTATGAGTCAAATTTATGAAATATCTAACACCATTTTCTTCTAATTCATCTACTGAACTTTGTATTGGAAAACTACCAAATAAAGCCTTGTCTTTAATAAAAAAACAACAAAAATTCATTTATTTATCTTACAAATTGCTTCTATAAATCTTTTTTAAATATCATTTGATTAATTTATTATTTATAGAATTTCTCACAATCATAAAATGAACATCGATAGTAAAGTAGGAAATAATCATATTAATAATGCTATATCTGATTGCACTGATAATAAATTATTTTATTTAGGTTGTTTACTTGGTAAAATATTACATAAAGATTCTAACTATATAAGTAATGAATATAAAAAATGTTTACAAAATATTAAAAAAAATGATATTTACTTAAGTGACATTGAAAAAAACAATATGAAAACTGATGATAAAATACTTGTTTTATTAACTTGTAATTGGTTACCAAATGAAGATATTTGTAACTTATGGAACAAAATGAGTACTAATAATGATTTTACATGGAAAAACGTTAAAATAGTATCCAAAGAACCTTGTCATTACTATTGTATTATTAATTCTCCATTCGATAAAAATCTTGCTTATATTCCACAAAAAACTATTCTTTTTAGAATGGAACCGCATATGAAATCAAACGAACATTTTTGGGGTTCTTACTGGTCTGACCCACCTAATAAAGATGATTTTCTTTTTTATGGTGATCATTCAAACAAATTCAATAATAATGAATGGCATCTATCTAAAACTTATAATCAACTTTGTAACGAAAACATTGAAAAAAGTTCATCTTTAAGTTGTATTCTTTCTACAATTTTATCAGATAAATATAATGATCCTGGACATAAAAAAAGAATTGATTTCATGAAATTTGTTGAGAGTAAAAATACTTTAATTGTTCATGTATTCGGTGGAAATTATTTCAAATGGAACAATTATAAAGGTTCTTTACCTTTACATAATAAAGATGATTCTTTATTACCTTATAAATATTCTTTTAATGTTGAAAACTTCTCAATCAAAAATTATTATACTGAAAAAATAATTGATGGTATATTAGCAGAAACGTTAGTTTTTTATTCAGGATGTCCTAATATAAAGGATTTTTTTGATGAAAGAGCTTTTGTTTATCTAGAATTAATTGATTTTGAAAAAGATTATCAAACGATAAAGAATGCAATTGATAATGATCTTTGGAAAGAAAGATTGCCTTATATTAAACAAGCAAAAAATAAAATTTTAAATAATCTACAATTTTTCCCCAGAATTCATGAAATACTTAATGTAAAATAATAGAATGTAATATTTTAATATATAAGATATATTAAAATTATACTCTTACCGAGAATCGAACTCGAGATGTCGGCTCATAAGACCGAAGTTATACCACTTAACTATAAGAGTCGTTATTAATTTTAATAACGACTCTTATTGAACAAGATACATTTGAAATAAAATCACTTTTGCTGTTAGTATCTTATTTTTATAAAAATATTTCTTTAAATCATTTTTTAATTATCTTCAATATATTCTTTTTCTTTAAGCACCACAACTCAAACATCCTTCTTCCTCGTCATTTACTTTTTCTTTATTCATCATTTTTTGAGACAACATCTTTTCTTTATTTATATCTAATCCAAAATTCTGCGCATTGATTGCTGGTTTTGTTCTTATATAATAAGAACCTGTTTTCAAACCTAATTTCCATCCATAAAAATGAGCACTTGTCAAATCTTTAAAACTTGGATTATCAAAAAATAAATTTAAACTTTGCGATTGACATACAAAAGGTCCTCTTTCTGCTGACATCTTTATTAAAAGTTTCTGATCTATTTCATAAGCAGTTTTATATATCTCTTTGAATTCTTTTGGTAATCCATCTAAATTCTGAACTGATCCCTTATAATACATTAAGATATCTTTTGTATCATCATTCCACATTTCAAGTGATATCAAATCATCTATTAAATGTTTATTAATTATCGTAAATACTCCTGATAATACATTTCGTGTAAATAAATTAGATGTAATTGATTCAAAACTCTCAGTATTTCCAAATATACTTGCTGTAGATGCTGTTGGCATTAACGCTATCAACGTAGAATTTCTCACTCCATGTTCTAAAACATCTTTTCTCATATCAGACCAATTCCACATTCCTGAAAGTTCATCATCTTTCATTCCCCATAAATTAAACTGAAATTTTCCTTGTGATAAAGGACTTCCTTCATATGTTTCATATTTTCCATCTTTCTTTGCTAAATCAACTGATGCTAACATAGACCCCCAATAAATTGTTTCAAATATTTGTTTATTTATCTTTCGTGATTCATCAGATGTAAATGATAATCTTAATAACATATAAACATTCGCCAGTCCTTGAACTCCAATTCCAATCGGTCTATGTCTCATATTAGAGACTCTTGTCTTTTCTACAGGATAAAAATTCTTATCTATCACTTTATTCAAATTAATTGTCAAATCATAAGCCAAATCAGCTAACTTTTTGTAATTTATCTTTGGTGATAATACATCCCAATTATCATCATATCCTCCTAAATGATATATCTTGTCACTTGAATACATTGAAAATAATTGGGGAACTGTTTCAAATGGTTTGCTTACTGAAGTAGATGGTTCACTCATTATTCTCAACTTTTCAGCTTCATCATCATTTATTTCTTCATATGATAAATTTGTTCTCTTTAATAATGACTTCAACAGCTTACAATAAGTACAATCTGGTTTTGTAAATATTTTTAGTTTACCACCAAATAAATGAACTGCTTTATCTTTTTGGTTAGTAGTCAATAACTTAAACCATGGTATATATTTGCTTATATCAATCGCATCAGGAAATTCTAAAACTGATGGCAAACAAATACTTGCTAAGTTACAAACCGCTGTTTCATCTTTGTTTGAAACCAAATTAATTTCACAGCAAAGATTAGATGATTTTATAGTTCCTAAATTCATTTGATTTGTTTTTTTATTCACATGATCTTTGTATGACATATAAGGCATACCATGTTCTATCTGACTTGAAATTATTGCTTCCCATAAATCTCTAGCCTTTATCTTCTTTACATACTTTCCTTCATCTACATATTTGTAATATAAATTTTTAAATTCATCACCATATACATCAGGAAGTCCAGGAGATTGATTAGGATCCATTAAATACCATTCTCCATTTTCCTGAACTTGTTCCATAAACAAATCACAAACCCAAAGAGCATAAAATAAATCTCTAGCTCTTTCTTCTTCTGCTCCAACATTCTTTCTTGCTTCTAAAAATGTAAATATATCAGCGTGAAATACTTCTAAATACATAGCAAAAGAACCCAATCTTTTTCCTCCTCCTTGATTAAAATGTCTTGCTATATCATTATATGTTTTTAATAATGGCATAATTCCATCTGATTCACCTCCAGTTTTTTTAATATAAGATCCTTTAGAACGAATATCATGAATATGAACTCCTATTCCTCCAGAAAATTTACTAATAATTCCACATTCTCTATATGAATCAAATATTCCTTCAATTGAATCTTCCACGTATGTAAGAAAACACGATGATAATTGAGGATGATTAGTTCCAGCATTAAAGAGAGTTGGAGTAGCATGAGTATATTCTTTTTGAGATAAACAATCATAAGTCTTTTTTACAGACTCGAGGTCATCTCCATGAATTCCTATGGCAACTCTCATGAACAAATGTTGAGGTCTTTCAATAATCTTTTTTTCGTTTTTATTAATATTAATTCGCATTAAATATGAACGTTCTAATGTTTTGAATCCGAAATATTCAATTAAATAATCTCTATCCATATGAATCATTTCTTGAATTTCATTAGAATATTTTTCAGCAATACATATCAATTCTTTTGTTACTAATGGAGAATCATCATTATTTCTATCTTTATTATTATATAAAATGCTCATAGCATCAAAGAAATTTTCAGGAGTATTTTTCTGATGATTAGAAATCGCTATTCTACTTCCAAGTTTTCCAAAATCTGGATGATCAATTATCATATTCATACAAATTCTTGCTGCTAATTCATCCAATTGTGTTGTTGTTATTCCTGAAAAAATTTTAGAACATACTTTCTGAGTCACCAAAGTTGGATCTACAATCTCATTCAAACCCGTAGTCAATTTTGAAATTCGACTTGTAATCTTATCAAAATGAACTGATTCTTTTCTACCATCTCTTTTTGTTACGAACATTAATTATTTGTTACAATAAATAAAATTTTTAATATTTTTCATTTTTTTAAAATTGTTTTTATTATTTTCTGATAAAAACAATTAATAATCATTTTGCAATTATAGATGCTAAATGATTTCGAAATTTAGTATTATCTTCTCCTAAATTTACTATTTGTTGAGCACTTTCAGAATGTAAATGATATTTATCACTATCATGACTTCCATCTTCATTCGTCCATATCTGAGACGCTTTTTGGATAGTTGTATTTTTCAAACCATTGTTTATCATCAATTTCGTTAATTTTACTGCTTTGTTATCTTTTTCTAATTCTCCATTCTTTGTCTTGTATTTAAATGAATTTCTACTTACATCAGAACAAAAATAATTTGGATCTCCATCTTTATCTGTTAATAAATATTGTTGAGCGAATTCAGCAACTCCTTTTTGACCATCTATTATATGTTCTATAGTAAGATTTTTTGATATAATTTCTTTCATTTTATCGGGTTCATCAAAATAATTGAAATAACTGTTATTATTATTAACATTGATTTTATTATTATGATTTGTTTTTTTAGGCTCCTTTGCCAAATCAACTACAACATTATTTTTTTCTTCATATAAATTTTTATATATTTTCAATTCATTTTCTAATAATGAAATTTTATTTGAAAGTTCATTTTTCTCTTTTTCTACAAATTCTATTTTTTCTTTTAACTTTTCTTCAAATTCATTTTGAAACTGTATTTTTAAATTATTTTCATATTCTTCACGTTTTTTAATTTTACAGACCTTCAAATGTTTTCTTAAATTATAAAGAGAAAAAGTATTTTTACAGAATTCACAAGATAATAGTTGTTGTTCTGTTTCTGATGATGAATCTTTTTCATTTAATTGTATCTGAAGACATTTCTTATTATTTTTTTTATGATAATCTAAAGTATTTTGATTTTTTAAATTATTACCGCAAATATCGCAATCAAAACTCATTTTATTTTATAAAATTTTTCTTTTTTAAATTTGTAAGAAAAGTTTACAAAAGTTTACAAAAGTTTACAAAAGTTTACAAAATATAATAAAAAATTTACTATGATATTTTTTAGAATTTATCAATATGAATTGTAACTTAAAAATTCATTTATAAAAATTACATTTTTTTTAATTAAAGTATTTTATAATTTGAAAACATATAATATATATTTAGACTGTACTATAGTTTTATTAAATTTTTTTTTAATAATTTTTGGTCTACACACAATTTTTGTATATGTGTAGACCATCTTTTAGAAAATATAGTTTACATTATTTCAATGAATGAAGTTGATTAAATTTTTAAACATTGAACAACTTTTACATTTAAAAATTTTATAGATTTCATGCATATTATATTCATTGAATATAATATAAAATATAAACTAATTATTAAACAATATTAGAACCAAAATCAAAAAGAGACATGAATTCATCATCCTTAACAAATTCAACCATATTAAAAATATCCTTATGATTTTGTAAAGCATATGATTGAATTGAAGATTTTAACATTGCATTATATAAATTATTTATACTATTAATATTGTTTGTGGTGATTTTTTTAGAAGAATATATTTTTTTAAGTTTTGCATCAATATTTTTCAATTCTTTTAATTTTGTTTTTATAAAATTACTTCTATTTTTATATAAATTTTTGACATCATTATAGATTATTTTCTGAGTATTCAACATAATTTCATTATGTTTTTGTTTTAATTTATTAATATCTAATGAATTAATATTATTAGTGTTAATGCTATCAATAAGAGTAACATTTTCTTGTATTTTTTTAAAAACTCCGTAGAAAAAGTTATAATAATCTTTTTTTGTTACTAATACTTTTATTTCTTTGTTTTCTAAATTTTCAATTTTTTTTTCTTTTTTCATACATAAATCACGCAATTCAGAATAATTATCAGAATAAATTGGTGCGTTTGCCAGATTTGTTTGTAATAATTTTAATTCTTCTCTTTCTTTTAACATTATTTCATTTTGTTCTAAATTTTGTTTTCTTTCTTCTATTAATTTATCAAATATTTCTTGAAATCTTTCAGAATATCGTTTTATATTTTCGTAATTTTCTTTTATCTTATTTATTTCATAGGTTAGTTTTCTTTCTTCGAAATCTAATATATCCAAATCAAAATTCATAATTTCTTTATCCAGAGAGGAAGTTAATTTTAAAATCACTTTTTCTATATTATCCTTTTTTGTTAATATAACTTTTTCCTTCGTTTTTAGTTCTTTTAATTTTAATTTTAATTTGTTAGCATTTGTTTTTAATTGTTCATGTTTTATTTCTATTTGTTTTAATATTTCATTCGTTATTATATCTTTATTTTTAATCAATTTTTCAGTTTCTAATTTATTTACGAGATCTTTTAAAAAAATTTCATGTGTTTTTGGATTAGATTTTTGAAATATCCTGATAAATGTATCTGTATATGATTTGAAATCAGTTCTTGTTTTTTCTATTTTTTTTTCTACTTTTTCTATATTTTTTATATTTTTCAGTTGTTCTTTCATTTTTTTAAATTGATTTATTTTCTCTGTTATTTTTTTTTCAAACTCTGCTTTCTCTTTTTTAAATTGTTCCAATTGTTTTTTCTTTTCTTCTAATACCTTTTTTTTGTTTATAAAATAATTAAAATTAAAGGGATTGGGATTATCTGATTTAGAATCACTTATATTTGTTATATATATATTCTTATCATTAATATTCCAATCTTCTGGTACTTTTTCACCAGTTGAAAGAACCTTGATAACAGTAGGTATAAACATCGACGACAACCAATTATTTATTAAACCGATTTCTAATTCTGTAGCATAAGTTCCTCTGTTAATATTATCCTTAACATCCATTAGTAAATAATCTTCCTTAAAGCTTTGTTCATTAGTGTTTTGATCATCAATGTCAATATAGTTTTTTAATGATGTATTTTTTAATATATCTTTTAACATTTCCTTATTACTATATTCACTTAAAATCTTTCGTAGATGTGTTTTTAGTCTGTCTTTTGTTAAATTTCTTGAAATATCAGATCTTACATCTTGAATAAATTGTTCTTCTGTTTGAATTGGTAAATATAATTGTTTATCTCTTAAAGTTCTAAAAACGCAACTATATAAACAATCACCGTCTCCTGAAGCTTTAGAATAATAATTTTTAAACCATTCGTCATGTTTTTTAAGATCTTTTGGTTGTTGTGTTTTTTTAACACCATCCATATGTTTTTTTAAAGATTTATGTTTTACTCCAACAGACCTTTTTCTCTTAGACCTTTTTCTAATAGATCGTGATTTCATTTATTTAAAAGAGAAATTTTTCTAAACATTTAAAATTATTTTTTAATTTTGTTACATCTATTTTTTTATTTTTCTTTTGAAATAAATCAGCATAGAATTCACCTGAATTTTTTTGATTACTTATAATATTAAAATTAGAGATAATGTCATCGTTATTAAATTGAAAATTCTTATTAGCAAATAGATTTATATAATTTTCAAAACTATAATTTGTATTTTCAAAAGTATTTAATTTTGAATTAAGAAATGATAAACGTTTAGATGTAATATCTATTTCATTATTGAAATATTCAATTCGTTTTTCGTTGACTTTATATAATTTCTTAGATAAACCTTTATTAAAAATTTCATCTTTGATAGAATTTTCGAAATATTTATTATTATTAATCAATTTAGATAGTTTCATATTGTTATTTTCGATTCGTTTAATTAACCATTCTTTCTTTTTTATAATACTTGTTTCAATAATATCATTAAGTTCATAATTAAATTCTTTATTATCAAAAATGTTTTTAATCATTCTAAGACTTATGTTTTTATCAGCTTTTTTAAATGTTTTAATAGTATCTCCAATAACTATATCGTCAATTATTAAATGTTTTTCTTCAATAATAATATCATCAAAAATTGATTCGTTATTATCTTCAAATATTAATTCAATAGGTGATGAATCATAATTATTATAATCAAATAATACTTGATTCGAAACTATATGTTGATTTTTCATGAATAATGGTACATGTAAATTATATTTAAAAGAAGTGAATATATATTCAGATAAACTCATTTTTATTTTTATGTATTATAATTTAGACTATAAATTATAAATTGAAATATTTATTATAACTATCACTATGATTATTAGCATATGTTTCTAAATTATTCGTAAAATATATAAGATTTCCAAAATGAGTAAATATAAGATTACCTATTATTGGTGGAGGTAATGTAGGAACTATATCAGCTGTATTTACAACTCTCATTGTTGTTTTTTCATTTGTTAGAGTTTCAGCAAAAACATTGTTTCCAGATCTAGGTGAACCAAAAGTATAAAGAACTCTATTTTTAATAATATTGTTAGAAATAATATCAAGAAATACTACAGATGCAACAGAACCACCTAATGAATGAGCTGTTAGGACTAATAATGTATCGTCATTTATAATGTTATTTTTTATTTCGTTAATAAGATCATTTCTAAAATTATGATACATATAATAAAATTCTCTGTGAACTAAAATATCTTTATTATTACAAAAATCAGGTTTAGTTTGTTCGATATCAAAATCATCTAACCATTCTGAAGTAAATTGAGTTGAAGAAAATGAAACTAATAACATATTGAGTTCTTCTGATTTGTAAAGAGCTGAAAATTTTCTTTGAGTGAATCCGAATGTGTCGTAACTTAGAAAAGTTTTTATAAGATTAAATTTAGGAATAATAGGTAATAGTTTATCATCGTTGTTATGACTCCAAGAAGAAATTTGTATTGAAATATTCCAAAAAGCTTTCGCATTATTAAAGTGAAAATCTTTTAAATTTTGGAAAGGTACTATTTCCATTTCGGTTATATATTTTTTATTAATATATAACAATATTTTTAGATATTTAATATTTAAGTGGTACAAGTTTTAAAGCGCAATATTTAGAAAAAGAAGGTTGTATATTTTTTTTCTTTTTCTGTTTTAAGATTTTAGTAGTTTTTTCATTTTCTAGTTGTTTATAAAACTGTTGAAATACATCAAGTTTTTTTTCTTTTTGTTGAGGAGATTCAAATTTAGTTTTTTGAGATTGTATTATTTTCATTTTCAAATGTTCTTGTAATTTTTTGAAATTAGATAAATCAAGTTTATTTCGTTTGAAAATCAAAACAACAGTTTCCCCCCAATTTTTTGTTTTTGTATTTGTAGGACATATAAATATAGGATTATTACATAATTCAAAGTATTCTTCATATGATAAGTTAGAAACATAACCATCTGGATTATCTTCATCGCATATAACGCATAGTTCACTATGTTCTGGTATAAATTCATATATCCAATCTCTAAGAGAATCAAGTGAATCTTCATCGAGATTAATAAGATCAAGTTTTCTACCATTTTCAACGATAACTAAATCCATACTAAATGAATTCATTGGAATTGTAAAAAGTATCTTCAAAAATATAAAAAATCATTTTTTTATATTATATAATTTAATAAAATGTCATCTTCTCAAACATTGACAGCTGATACACTATTTTATTCGCAATTATCAATTACTGTAGTTGGTATGATATTTACAGGTGCTTTGATAATTATTCAACCAGATAATTTAAATGTTTATTTACCTATTTTTTCTTCTTTATTATTTTCATGGTTACCATCTCCAATATCTACACGAAATATTCAATCTCAGCTAAAAGAAGTAGAAGATAAAATTGCTGTTATAAATCACAAAATTGTTAAAAAAAATATGAGAAGAACTACAGATGAATATGAAGAAAAAGATAATTTAGTTTGATTTTTATATAATAAATATAAAATAATAAGATGTTATCGTTATTATTTATTACAAATGTTTTTTTAGAATTAATATTCTTCTTCTAGTATTTCATCATTATCTATATCAATAAGCCATATTGTAAAATGGCATTTAGCAATAATTTTTTTGTTTTCAATTATATCTGAAACATCGAATTCTTGAAAATCATTTTTCCAAAGAATGAATAATTTATCAAATGAATATTTATCGACTAAGTCTTCTAATTCAGGATTAAGTAAAAAATCTAAATGTTTAGCTACATCAATATTTTTTAATATATTCCATGATTCTAAAAAAGTATTGTTATCTATATCAAATTCATTTTCACATAATACTTCATAGAGATATCTTGCAGCAAAAAAGTCTTTTTGTCCAGTATAGTTTAATGAACTCATTTTAATTTGTATTTTTAAAAATTAAAATGATAATCAGTTTTTTTAAAAACTATCGAAATCATCATTATATTGTGAACAGCAAGCATAAGAAGAATTATATGAAGACCTATTATGTAAATTTGAAAAATGAGTATAATAGTTATCAAAAATCGGATATTTATATGGAAAAAATGTTGAATTCATTGTAATTGTTGGTGATATATAATCAGTTATAGGATATTTAAACGAACCATTATCTTTTTTTGTTTTTTTGTTTTTTTCTTTGATTTCTTTGATTTTGATTTTGATTTTCTCTTTTGTGAACGTTTCATTTAGTTTAAATTTTTTTACTTTTAAGAATTTCTATGAAATGTTGGTCTGATTGTTGATCCTGTATAAATTCATTGTATTTAATTGAAACAGTGTTTCTAAATTTTTCAAACTTTTGTATTACGGAATATCCAAAAGTTGTGTTTAACATAGCAAAAAAAACTAAACAAAGGATTTTTTTTTTCTGTGTTGATATTTTTTTTTTCTGTGTTGATACACCAGAAAATTGAGTCATCAAAATCTTTATATAATCAAATTTCTCTTTTCGAGTTATATTATCACAATTAATTGAATCATAAATAGAAATCAATTGCATTGATTCATCGAATGAAAATAATTCCTCTTCTATGGTAGCGTATCCTTGTATATGAAGGTATTCTGTTACTAACATTTAAAAGTCTGTAATATGAATTATTTTTTCTAAAAATATCAGTTTTTTATACTTCGATATAAGTATATAAGTATAAAAAATTATTCTAACGTAAATAAGTATAATGTTTTATTAATTTCTGCTAACATTTCATCTCTAATATTAGTTAAATCAGTATCATTTTTAATATATTTAGGTAAATCATCTGAAAGCCAAGATCGAGAATATTTTAAAACTTTGATTATTGATGAATCAGTTTCGTTATTAAGAATAATTTTTGATTTTTTCTTTAATGAGAATCGTTTTCCTTCGATACCAATCATTGTTTCCATAAATTTATCAATTAATAATGTTAATGAATCAATCAATTGGTCACTACCTTTATGTCTAGAGAAACTAGAAGTAGTCCAATGATAGATTTGAAGTTGATTTTTTATGTAAAGTAAAGTTATAGCAATTTCGTCCATTTATTATTATCAAAAAATATAAAAAAAAATTAAGTTTTTTGACGATTTTTCCACATATTATTAACAGTTTCATTAATTTTCTTGTTATTATATTTAGGAAATTGTTCTTTTACTTCCTTTGTTTTAATTTCAATAAATTGTTTTTTTGTTAGAATTTCATTTACTTTATTATCATTATTTTTTTGTTGTGAATTTGGATTAGAGGAAGATGGTAATGTTTGAAGAAGATGATTATTGTTATTAGTTTGTTGTATAATATGCTTATTATTCATTTCAAATTGTTTCTCCTCGTAAAATTTAAGATTCTTTTCATCGATTTCAGAAGATGTTTTACAATTTACAGCATTTTTACAATATTGAATTGCATTTAAACATCCAATTCTTCCATCATCGTATTGACCTACATAGAAAGATACGATTCCAAGAAGATGCCATCTCTTATAATCATAATCATTTCTATTGACGAAAAGAATTGAATCTGTAGGATATTGAAGACTACAAGCTAACTTAATAAAAGTGAATGCTATAATCCAATTTTTGATACCAAGATAATAAAGAGCTGAAAAAAGTAATGGTTCAACTCTTGATGAATGTTCGAATGCTTTCCAATATAAAACAAAACATTCGTGCCATGGTTTTCCTAGTTTTTGAGAAATTTCTCCGGCTCTAAGATAAGCATGAAATTTTTCTTCCTGAAATCCATCTAATTCAGAACGTTCAAGATAATATTTTAAAGCTTCTTCTTTCTCTTCAAGACAAGCACAGGTTTGAGCTAGATAGAATAAAGTTCTTGTTTCTTTTGGATCAATTTCATAATCTTTTAATAGAAGTTCTTTGTCTCGTTTGAATCTTTTACCTGATTTATCATCATCTTGTGTCCTGTCTTGATAGATAATTACATTATCAGGAAGTTTAACAATAGGATGTTTATCAAATTCTTCGTTAGAAGTTTTAATGAATTCATGAACACTTCCATGATATTTCCATTCATGTCTTGGTTTAATTAGACGAACATTAAAGTATTTATCATGGGACCCTGAAAACCATTCTTGACAGAGCAAAAAACCTGAAGATTGGTTATTTAAATATTCTTCACAATATTTTCTAAGGTATTCTGCTCCTTGTAAAGTATCATTAACATCCAACAACAATAAATAATCAACTTCCTCAAACGTATCAGCGAATTCTAAAGAAACATTTCTAGATACAGCAAAATTCACAAATTCACCTTCTTTTAATCTAAAGGGAATTCGGTTTTCTTCACAAAACGTTCTAGCTATTTCTATTGTATTGTCAGTGCTTCCAGTATCATACATAATAAGACTGTCAGCAAAACCCTTTATACTTTCTAGAGTTACATGAAGACGAAGTTTTTCATTTTTACACATGATTAATACAGCGATATGCATTTTTTATATTTTATATTTTTGAATACATTTTTAAATAGTAATTATTTTTTTACAATAAAAAATTATGATCTGTTTTCATACTTTGAAAAAATATAAATTTAAAAAATTGATTTTTTTTTAATTTATATTTAAAGATATAACAGATAAATAAAAACCACAGTAAAATGAATACTCAACTAGTCTCGGCTGAAAGCTATGATACCTCAAGAATTATTTTTTCTGAGCCCGTTCAAGGATCTATTCCTGATAGCAAACCTGCTATTACTTACAGTAGAATAAACATTTCAACTAAAAATGATGATGGAACTATTGGAGATTTGATATTGTCAACTGAAGAATGTTATTCTTTTGGTGTTAGTGAAAACACTAATATAGATACAGGAAAGGTGAATGGATTTGTTATGCCTATTGTACTTTATAGTAGAAACGGAGCAACAGAAAAGGAAAAGGCGTTTGTAGAAACGTTTAATAATATTGTAGAAAAGTGTAAGGATTACTTGATAGATAATAAGGAGGATTTAGGTCAATATGACTTAGAACGTAATGATTTGAAGAAGTTAAATCCTCTTTATTATAAGAAAGAGAAGGGAAAGGTAGTTGAAGGAGCAGCACCAACTTTATATGCCAAGTTAATTGTTTCAAAGAAACAGGGTGATAAAGTTATTACAGTTTTCTTCAATAAGGATAACGGTCAATCTATTAATGCTTTGGATTTATTAGGAAAGCATTGTTATGTTAAGGCTGCTATTAAGTTTGAATCTATTTTTATTGGAAATAAGATTTCATTACAAGTTAAGTTGTATGAATGTCAAGCTACACCAATAGATATGGGTTTTAAGAGATTGTTACCTAGACCAGAATCATCGTCTGTTGTGAGAAATGAAACACGTAATTTATTACCAACTAATTTTGCTTCAGATAGGGATGTTGAAGAAGATGAACCTATGGATACAGTAGAAGATAAGGAAACAATCGATGATGGTTCAGATTATGAACCACCGGTAGAAGAGACAATTAAAGTTGTTCCAAAGAAGACAATTAAAAAGGTTGTAAAGAAAGTTATTAAGTAAAGTTATTAAGTAAAGTTATTAAGTAAAGTTATTAAGTAAAGTTATTAAGTAAAGTTATTAAGTAAAGTTATTAAGTAAAGTTATTAAGTAAATATAAGTTATTGATTTTTGATAGATATTATTTATCAAAAAATTATTTTTTTGGTGATTTAGTTGGTGATTGTTTATAATTTGTAGTTCTGGGTCTTAAATTATATCTATGTGATGGAATATTTTGTTTTCCTAACATTAATAAAGCATTTGCAGCATTAAATTTATTAGGTGTAGGTCTTGCTATTTGAGGTGTCATTGTAGTAGCTTTAGTAAATCGAGATGACAGAGTTCCATGCTGTTGTAAAAATTTTGTTCGCGGACTTGGTGCTATTGGTGATGCTATTTTTTTTACAGTTGATTTGATATTATTCGGACTAAAAGACAAACGCTTAGGAGTAGGACGAACAGAAGAAACAGTATTAGTGGTACGACGAGAAGAAATAGATGGAGAAAGGTTATATTTATTACTGCTACGATTGATGTAAGGAGAAAAACTTTGACTTTCTTGATAATCATATTCTTGGTTTGAATGATTTTCGCCCGAATATTTAGAATTGTATTCATCTTCATCATAGTTGTCATCATCATCGTCATAATTTGATTTCTTATGTCTTAAAATCACATATTTTTTCTGCTGACTTTTTTTCAAAAGTTTATTTACTTTTTTATGTAAATGTTTGACTTTTTTGATAAGATCTAATGTTAAAAGTTCATTAATTTTTTCATTGTTTTCTAAGAATAATTTTTTTTTCTTTAAAGACTTTTTCATTATTATTTATTTACTGCAGAAGAAATTTTAATCAAAATTTCAAATCGTTGTTTCATTTTTGATATTAAAATAGGTATAAGTTTACTTTCTTGATCAATATCATATGAACGAAAATAATGAAACCATAGTTTATTGTGATTTTCTATTTTTAGTGTTATATTATTTACAGTGTTTTCTAATTGTGATAATATATGTGTTAAGTTTTCTAAGCATATATCGATAGTTTTACTTCTATTATCATTTAATCTGTTTTTTTCTTCAATAAAAGACTTAATTATACCAACTTCTTCTAATATATCACTTAAATTTAATAAATTCTGTAAATGAGTATCTTTTTTAATTATTGAATTCAAATAAGTAACGCTTGTAATCAAGTTAGATGCAATAGAAACAGATGTTCTTAAAATAACTTCAGGATATAAAATCTGATTTGCAAACAAACTAATCATATTTTATTTTATTTTATTTTTCTTTTTATATAAATAAAAAATGAAAAAAAAAGATTCAGGTTGCGGATGTAGTATGAGAACATATTTACCAGTAAAATTTGGTGATACTGGTGATATAGATTATGGTAAAAAAAGGAAACTTCGTAATTCTAAAAGAAAATCTAAACGAAGAAAATCAAAGAGAAAATCTAAAAAAAGACGTTCTAAAAATTAAATTACTTTTATAATAAATGGAACAACCTAAAGATATTATAAAAGAAAAATGGAAGAAAAATATAAGAGAAAGATTTAAAATTCATGAAAATTATGAAAAAGTAAAAAATGAAATCATACGTGAACATCTTAAAAAACTGAAAAAAGTGAAAGATGAAATTACTGGAAAACATATAGATTTAGATAAAGAATTTTTTCAATTTCAATTATCTAAAGACGGAGAAGAGTATGAAAAAAAATTGGTAGAATTGGTGGATACTAGTGAACAAAAATTGAAAAAATTGATGGATACTAGTGAACAAAAATTGAAAAAATTGATGGATGATAATGAAAAAGAATTAATAGAATCTATTAAAGAATTTAGCGAATCAATTAATGTAGATTTAAATGATGAATTTATAGAATTTCGAAATAAAAACGATACAGGTAAAAAAAGAAAAAGACGTTTGAAAAAGTCAAAAAGAAAGAAATTATAATTTAATACTTGCTAAGTATTAAAATATTAAGCTTTTTCTTTTAATTTATTATATTTATCAGTTAGAAAGACAAATGAATCAATCCATTTCCATATTATTTCCTTATCTTCTTTATCTGATCTTTTAGATCTCCATATGGATGAAAACTTGAATTTATTCTTTATGTTTGTTTCATTTAATACATCAAAAAAGTTATTTTCTTCTAAAAAAAATTCTTCATCTCTATCTTTAATCATTTTACGAATGATACCTTGATTTTTATTTAATTGATATCCTGTTAGTTCGATTACATTTTTTATATGTATTTGATCTTTTAAAAATATTCTCATTACAATCAATTCACCTGAATTTGGAAATTGATCGATAAGCTCATCGAAAAAGGTAATCATATTATTTTTAAATTCGATTAAAACAACTTCTTCCATTTTTTAGAGAAAAAATATGTCTTTAAATAGATACCAATTCTCCAAAACAACTAAAGTTATTTTTATTATATTTAAATCCAGTTATTTTTACTTTTATGATATCTCCTTCTGCAATTTGTATATTATCTTTAACAAAACTTTTTGTTTTAGAATCAAAAGTATAATCTAATAAAGAGTTATGAGGAATTAAAACTTTGAATTTTTCTTTAATATCTAAGAAAATACCACCGCTGAAAATCATACATACTTTATCTTCAAATATTTTATTAGTATCAGGTTTCAAAACATTAACTACTAATTCTACTATCATAACAATTTCGCAATTATTCGATATATAGTTGTTTTTTATATTTTTAATTTTCAAAATATCTAAAATGTAACCGATTTCTTTTGAACATTCATTCTTGAATGTTTTTTTTATTTCATTTAATAAGTGTTTTTTGTAATCTTTTGATAAAAATTCAGGTTTTAAACAAACTTTTTTTTCAATAACGCATATTTCAGACATATTTTGATATCAAGTTAAATTAAATATTTTAGATTTCAATTTTTTATTTTCTTTTTAAAAAATAAATTCATGAATTGTTCTATTTGTCTTGATGATAATATATTGGAAATCAATATCCATTATATGGAATGTCTTCACTATGTTTGTGATACTTGTTTTGCTAAGCTAATACATAATTCATGTCCGTTATGTAGACAGGAAATTTCATTAATTACAAAAGAAAACAATTATGATTCTGACGATGATGAAGATTTATTGATTGACGATTATATTTTTTTAATTCGAAAGAACAGACATGAAAATAGAAGAAAAAAATTTCAAAAAAAAAAAGATTATCTTCATAACATAATATATAACGAACAAAATAGTGTAATACCAAACGATAAAAAACGTATTCATAAAAAAATTAAACGAATGTTACAGATTTAATCAAATTGAAAAAAATTGATAAAAAGAATTTTTTTGCATGAAAAAACCAGAAAAATGGAAAACAACGATAAAATTACCGAATATGCTAGAAAACTATTTGATAAAGTTAAGAATTCACCAATTTCTGTTGGTGTTGAAAAAAGAATAAAATATAAAATAGAGGAATTAAAAAAGTTCTTAATTGAACAAAATTATGAAAATGAATCAAATGATCATGAATTTCTTCTTGATGTTGCTTGTTTAAGTGAAGTTGGATATAGCATGAGACAACAGATTTCTGAACCTTTAGTAACAACTATAAAGGTAGATAACGGATGTGAGTATGGTTTTTCAATATCACCTTTTAAAGGTACTGTATTTCCTTATGATGTTATAAGTATTGGAATCGAAAACGAAGATCATATTATATTTATATTTGATATAGAAATTTTAATCGGAGGTCATATAAACGGTGTTCCAGTTGAATATAAGTCTAAACGATATAATAAATAAATATTATTGAAGTTATACATTACATATATAAAAATTTTTTAACCATTATTGGTTAAAAAATACATCATAAAATAAAAAAATTATGAATGAAAAAAATCTGGAACAGATTCCTCATTATCTACTAAATATTTTTTGATATTTGGATCAGCTAATAACATTCCACAAATACTAAAAGTGCTATCAACTGTTCCGATAATCATTTTATTACATTTACCTAGAAGATATAATTCAACCACACCACATATAACATTAAATTTATCATTATTAAATTTATTTTCAGAAGATATACCACATAATTTTTTAGATGGATTATAAAAAACTAGTTTAGAACCAAGAGAACTTGCGAATTCAACGTACGTATCAGAATCATCAGTTGCTAAAAAAATTCCTCTATTATTTGAAGAATTTACCCATTTTTTAGCATTATTTAGAATCTTTTTAATAATGCTTTTCCAATCATATTTTACAAAACCACCATCAGTTTTTCGAATATGGATTCCAATCATTTCATTATAAAATTGTTTAGAACATAAATCAATTTGTTCACATATATCTTTTACTGGTTTAAGCTTTTTCATTTCTTCACATAATTCTTTGCCTACATCGTCAAAAATTAATTCTTGATTTTTATTTAAAGTCTTTTTGAAATTTATAAAAATATCAGACTTATCTTCATTTCCTATAATTGGATATAAAGCATAATTAACATAAATATTTCCTTTTTCTGACATATCAATAACATGATCTAAACTCAACCAATAATAAAAATCATATGTTTTAGAATTCTCAATATCAGTCTTTTCGAATACTAAATTATCAGGTTCTTCAAATAAATCTAATAATTTGCAATGATCTCCAAAATATGTTAAACAGCTTCTTTGAGGTGTATAAGTCCAAATTATGTTTACTTTTTTGTTGTATTTTCTTGCTAAACGTAGACACGAAATTAAAGGTAATAATCTATTACATAAACCGTTATAAGTAACGACTGTTAAATAAGATGTCATATTTTTTAGTATTATTTTTTTTCTTTAATACTTTATTTTTTTATATATCATATATAATATATAAACTTTTATGGTTATTGACAGATATAGAATGTTAATAAAATTCGAATTTCAAAAACAAATAAGAATTAATAAACAGAAAAAAGTGCAAAGTCCGAAAATAATATCATCACCTGTAATTCATTATCCTTTTCTATTAAAACATTATTATAATTTCTATATTGATGAAAAAGCAAAAAAATCTTATAAAAACCATCAAGTTTTCATATCGAAAAACAAATTAAAAACAATAGTTGAATAATAAAATGAGTTGTTTGTTTGATAGTTTAAGTTATTTTTTAAAAATTGATAGTTTTATTATCAGACAGAAAATATGTGATTATTTAGAACAAAATAAACCTATTATTGATGGATTAGATACAAAATTTGTTCTTGAGTTAGATGGTGATAATTATGTAAGTGCAATGAGGAATACAACAAGATGGGGTGGTGCTAATGAAATATTAGCTGCTTGTAATATATGGAAACTACAAATTAACGTTGTAATGTATAATCAGAAAAAGGTATTAGAATTCTTACCATTAGATGAATGTTTTGTAAAGATAGCAAATATTGTTTGGTATGGTAATCATTATGAACCAATACTCACCAAATATCTAAAAGACTTGAATTTGTGATTTTTAAACATAATTATAATGTTTAAAAATTGAATTATTTTTCACTACTTGTTTCACAATCATAATCTTCTTCTAAAGTTTTTAGAGCAAATTTTATTCCTTGTATTTTTTCCTCAAGTAATGGAATATTATCTCTAAATAAATCTTCAAATGTATCTTCTCCATGTAAACTGTATACAAGTTCAGAAATAGCAATTTCATGTTCTATTTTTTTTATTTCGTTTATTAGTAATTCTTTTATCTTTTCTTTCGGTAAAAATATATAACTGCTAGACATTATTTAGATAAAATTGCGTTATATCTTTAAATTTACTTTGTTTCAATTGTTTGATTTGTCAAAATAGAAACATACTTTTTTCTTGGTTTGTAATCATTGTTTACTACTAATGGATTACTCTCATTTTTAAACCCATCTTTTTCTTCTTGAATTCTTCGTTTAATCATTCTATTTAACGATGTTGGTTGTTCTGATACAAGAATTTCGTACACTTTATTAATATTAATCTTGTTTTCTTTTCTATTCTCACTATGCCAAGAATGACATAGTGACATGACCTTAAATTCTTCAGAAGGAACAGTGACATAATTTCTTTTGATATATCTTTCAATATAAGCATTATTGATATCTGTCGCAATTCTTTTCAGGTATTTTTCGTAGTTATCAAATTGCTCAGTAAACTCAGGATATAAAAACTTTAGACCTTCTTTTGCATCTGATGATTGACGAATTTGTAGATATCTGAACTTGATACTGGGTTCATTTCCTCTAATTTTGTAAAGATACATATAGTCTCTATTGAATATTTTGTATTGAATATTATTTGGTGCAAAAACAACAATACCCTGTGAAGTTTTATAATTTTGTTCGTTGATGTAATTAAATAATTCATCAAATGTTCTAAAATCATGTTTTACTGGATATGGAATCAATACATCTTCTTCCATAGATAATTCATTATCAACAAACGTTCCAACATGAAACATAGTTGGAACATTAGGAGGATCACATACGATTCTATTTTCATTGGAATTAAGAATAAGAAACATATATTGTTTTCCAATATCTAAAAAATTATTACAGAAAAACTCAATAATATTTTGGTCTTCAGTAAAGGAAAGACAATCTAATTTTTCCTTTATTCTTTCATTATTTTTAAACTGATAAGTTAAAGCTTGTTTGAAATAATTTCCAAAAGATTCCTTAGAAGCCCATTTACTTCTAAAAGCATCAAGTTTTCTGTTTGTTGATAAGTACCATTTATTTTTAAAATAAAAGATTCTTATAATTGCTCCTTCATGAGATTCATAAAAAGAACAAGTTTCAAAATCTACAACTTTTTGTATTTCATCTACATTATCATGTTCTGTGAATTCATAAGTGTAAGAAAATCCCTTGAAAACGATGTCTTCACCATTAAAGACAACACCTCTACAATTCTTCACTATTTCATCACTACTCTCATCGCATTGAATATAAGAAAAAAGATCTAAACCATTTTCATGGTCGCTATCTACAAGTTTGATTTGAGGAATAGCTTCGATATTTTCTCTGTTGAACTTTTGATTCATAATTTCTCCTTCTGGATTTTGTTTGCTCATAATTTGATTTAATCTTAAATTTTTTGTATTTAAATCAGTTTTTTATCTTTTTTTTTTAAAAAGTATTGAGTTTAAAGAAATCTTGTTATTAAATTAAGATCAATATGACAACTACTTCGAAATTTCAACATTATCCTGACTTTTTTAATTCTATCGAAGAATGTGAAAAATTTAAATTGTTACCTAAAATACAAACAAATGAGAGATATAAACATTTTTATCAAACACATTTTACAGCAGGTGATGAAGAACAATTTGATGAATATAAGTCTTCTAAAATAACAAATGAAGATTGTTCTATTCCAAATAATATAGTTTATAATATCGATATTTGGAATAAATATAAAGAAATCGATTATTCTGCGGTCTCTAATACATTTAGATATTTATTCTATAAATTTAAAAAAGGAATTTTTATAAAAATTTCAAATAACAATTTAGAGGTTTTTCTTCCTTTTTCAAACTCAAATTTTATCAATGAATGGAGTCATTTAATTGATTCAACTGATTGTAATAAAGTTTTTGAATATGTTTGTAATTCTGAATCCAGAAATTTCAATCCTAAATCTGTTAATTTTAATACTTCATCGTGGTATTCTAATAACTTTTTGATTCGTTATGAATATCCTATAAAAGAAGGTGATACAAATGTTTGTGTTATTAAAAATATGTTTGAAGAATTATGTAAACAAAAATGTATTCCTGATATTGAATTTTTTGTAAACAGGAGAGATTTTCCTCTTCATCAAGTTGATGGATATGAACCTTATTTTGATATTTGGAATGATATGTGTAAACCTCTTGTATCTCATAATTATGAAAAATATTCACCTTTATTATCAATGTGTAAAAATAAAAACTTTGCAGATATACTAATACCAACACATGAGGATTGGACACGCGTACAAGCTGAAGAAAATAAATACTTTCCTCATTCTTTAAGAAGTTTGATAGATAAGTCAAAAATAAATTTAGATTGGAAATCAAAAATTTCAACTTGTGTTTTTAGAGGTTCATCTACTGGAAAAGGGATTACTGTCGAAACAAATCCTCGATTAAAAGCAGCATTTCTTTCATCACAAAAATTAAGAGATTCTAATGATAATTTATTGTTTCTTGATGCAGGTATAACAAAATGGAATGTACGACCTAGAAAAATTTTTTCAGATAAAAAATTACAGACGATAAATATTGAATCATTACCTTTTGGATTAGTTAATCGTATATCTTTAGAAGACCAAAGTAATTATAAATATATTCTACATATTGATGGTCATGTTACAGCATTTAGATTATCTGCTGAATTATCTTTATTTTCAGTGTTATTAATTGTTGAATCTGAATGGAATATATGGTATTCTCATTTATTAAAACCATATATACATTATATTCCTGTAAAAAGTGATTTATCTGATTTAATAGAACAAATAAAATGGTGTAAATCAAATGATGAAAAATGCAAGGAAATAGCAAAGAATGCTTTAGAATTTTATAATAAATACTTATCTAAAGATGCAATTTTAACTCATTTACAAGAAATAATAATAAATTTGAAAAAACAAATAGGAAATTATCATAATTTTGAAATATCTTATAAAAATATTTTACTTTCAGAAGAACTTAAATTGATAAAAAGTTTTATTAAAAATCATAAAAAATACATAATTAAAAATGAATTAGCAGATATTCCAAAACGTAGAAGTTCAGGACTACTTAATTGCATGTCATACATATTATCATCTCATCAAAAAAATTTATTAAAATGTATTGATGATAAAACGGATGAATGTATTATTTATAAAAGTAAATCAACAAATATATATAAACTTTCATATCTAAATAATTTTGATTTTTCTTTAAAAATTATTAATGAAAAAAAAATGAATGAAAATATACATGAAGCATTTGTTGGAATATTTTGTATCAATAATATTTTAAAATATATACCTAATTTTTCTTTTACTTATGGTATTTTTAAAGGAAATTATTTTGTTAGAGAATATATTGATAACTCTATTTCTTTTTTTGATTATATCAAAAGTAAAGACTTTAATTTTAAAGAATACTTATTTTTATTAATTCAAATAGCATCATCTATTCAAGTATCTCAAAATCTTTTTAATTTCGTGCATTATGATTTAACAACGTGGAATATTCTTTTACAAAAACAAGACAAAGACTTAGAAATAGATTATGTAATCAATGAAAAAACATGTATTACAATTAAAACAAATTTTTTACCTATTATAATAGATTATGGTAAGTCATATTTTATACATAAACATCAACATCATGGTTTTGTTAAGCTATTTAAATTCAGTAAATCTCAGGATGTTCTTTCTCTTTTAGTAAATTCTTTATTTCAAATACTTACATATCAACATCTTGAAAAAAGTGATTTTAGTAAACTTATAAAATTGGCTAATATATTTAGTGGAACTCCTTTTAGAAAAAATACTTTTGAAAGTTTCAAAGATATGAAATTATTTTTTAGTAATCAAAAGAAATATTCTTTGTTAATAGAACACGATGATTCTGAATTAGGTTCTTTATCTCCAAAACACTTGATACAATATATTTCAGATACATTCAAATCTGACAATTTTGATATATTATATAAGAATACTGATTCATATATTCCATATATGATAACTATTGATGATGATTTGATGTATAGAATTATGTCAAACAAAAAAGCAGGAATTAATTATTTTATCAATAGAATCAAACATATTATCGATAATGAAAAAGAACATGATGAAAAAATTGTCAAATTAAATACAATCTTAACTAACTTTAAGGTATTTTTAAAAAATGATACTAAAAAACTTTTGAAAAGTATAAGAAAATTATCAATAAAGAAACGAATTTTAAAAAAAGAAGTGAAATATATATCAAAATATAATTCAGTTTCGATTCAATATAATGAAAATGATTTTTATTCAATTAAAAAAGTAATGAATTATCAAAAACAAATAAATAAAATAAATTTAGATTTTTCCAGTAAACCTGAAAAAATTGATGAATTGATTCAAAAAAGATATGATGAAACTAATATATGTGATTTTGAAAATATTATTCAAAAACTTTGTGAATCAAATAGTCAGTTTAAACAAAAATTAACAAAATTATGAATCGTTTTATGAATACATAAAAAAATAATAATAAAATAATTTTCTCTTTTTTCTTTCTATATTATAAATAAAAATAATGTCTGATGATAATAAAAATCAAAACTTATTGCTTGGTTGTGCTGCCCTTGTAGGTGTTCTTGCCGTTTGTGGTGGTATGTATTATATCAATGAAGATAATTGTAATGATGAATACGAGAGTGATGATGATGAATATAATCAATATAGTGAAACACGAAACCACTATGTGAACCCGACATCTGAATGTTATGGATGTGGTGGTGATTCATCTAAGAGTTCTACGGATGTATTACCAATGCCTGAAAAATATGTTCCTCCTGTTAATTATTCTTCTGAAAATTATACTAATCAACAACCTGTTAATTATTCTTCTGAAAATTATACTAACCAACAACCTGTTAATTATTCTTCTGAAAATTATGAATTACCAGCTTCTGAACATTATGCCTCTCCTTTGAACTTTAGTGCTATGGCTGGTGGATACCCTGTAGAAAATTATGGTATTTCTGATTATCAACAATTAGGTGGATATAGTGAAGGATCACAAAATATTCCTGTTTTTGATGAAAAGAGCGGTCAAATTGGTTTGCCTGTTCCTGATATGACTGATATTAGTGCTGGTGAAAATAATAAATATGTATATGATAGAACCATTGGAACTATCGGTTTTACATCAACAAAAATTAACGGAAGACGTAGAGGTCTTGCTGATTTTATTAGAGGTGATTTACCAATCATTCCCGATAATAATGCTTCTTTCAATGTATCAGCTGATCCTAATGTATTACAAGTTGGATTTATGGATGCAGGTGAGTATGCTTCAAGATATCAACAAGCTAAACCCAAAACTAATTTATATAGTAAACCTGGAGAAAGTAGTGCTCTAATAGATCTTGCAAAGGAAAATGTAGCAGCTAGGAATGCTGAAGAGGCTAGAAAATCAGGTGGACTACGTGCTGCACCACCAGCATCAGTTGTGAAACAACAAGTAGAACAAGAAAAAGATAACATAGCTAAAGAAGTATTAGGTCCTAATGCTACAGCAGACCAATTAAAAGGAGTAGGAGGAACCAGAGAAGGTGTAACTATTGCTGATTTGGTAGCTAATTTTAATGCAAAACAAGAAGGTTATTTACATAGAAATGGGATTTAAATTGACTTAGGTTAATTTTTAATTTTTTAAAAAAATTAAAAGTTTCAATTTTTAGATTTTGTATTAAGTTCAGTAGATTCAGTAATATTATGATTTAACATTTGAAGTGCATGATAAGCGTCACTTACCATGACAGTTTTTGTTTGATGTTCAGAATTTATAATTAAAATAGTTTTCACAATTTCATCAATCTTTTCATCCATTATATTTCTTATTGTTTCGAAACAATCATCAGATAAACTTTTGATACCTGATTGTCTAGCTAATCTAGTTATTGAAGGTTTAGAAATATTATCTATATTTTCCATTTTTAATTATTGTATAACTTTTTAAATTAAAATAATGAAACATAATTTAAAAGAATTCGTATTGTAAATTAAAATGGAAGAAAAACAAATGCAAAATGAAGAAATTCTAAATTCAAAAATATTGAAGAAAAAAAGAACTCATATGTTTGAAACATATATTAGTAAAGTTCTAAAGCAAATTTCATCACAAAATGGAATCACTCATAATGCAAAACAGCAATTAAATAGTGCCTTGTGTCATATTTTGAAATATATTTCTCAAAATACTATTAAATTAACATCTATTGCAAAAAAGAAAACTATTTCACTTAAGGAAGTTGAAAATGCTCTTAAATTATCATTATCTGGTAAGCTTTTAGTGAATTCTTTAAATATTGGAAATAAATCTTTAGAAAATATTGCATCTAATGGAACAAATGTTAATGTAAATTCTTCCAGACAATTAAAAGCTGGTATTATCTTTCCTCCTTCTATCGTAGAAAAGTTTTTGAGATGTTTTGGAACATCAAAAATCATGGTAAGTGGTAATTCTCCAATTTTTTTAGCATCAGTTTTAGAATATATTTGTTATGAAATTCTTGATTTGAGTGTTGGATTATGTTCTGAAGGAAAACATATACGTATTACAATTAGAGATTTAGAATTATCAGTAAGAAATGATACGGAACTTAATGACTTATTCTGTAAAAATAACATTTCATTTTTGGGAGGCGGTGTAGTTCCTTTTATTCATTCTTCATTATTAAATAAAACTAAAATTAAAAAGAAAACTAAAAAAGAACAAACAACATCACATCATCGTTTTAGATATGGAACTCTTGCTATAAAAAATATTAAGAAACAACAAAAAATAAGTAATTCATTAGTTTTATCAAAATCTCCTTTTGAAAAACTTTTAAGAAATTATTTTAAAATGAATCAATCTGAAAATCAAAAAATTAGTAAGGAAGTTTTCACTGTACTACAATATTTTATAGAACAGTATATTGTCAATATTTTAAAGAATAGTAATTTTTTGGCTATACATTCTGGACGTGTGAAAGTTATTCCTTCTGATATATCATTATATATGTCTTTTATGAGAAATGGAAAAAATAATCCTTATACATCATTAAATTTAAATTTGGTTTCAGTTGATTTGATTGATGATGATTTAAGTTTTCCTAATAATGATAATGATTTAGATGAAGAAAATTGTGATGAAAACAGTGATGAATAAAATTAGCTTAAAAAAAAAGAAAAAATAATAAAAATGACAACAGAGAAAAAAAGAATTTCTTTAGATTATGTTCCTTCTCATAAAATGAATGGTAAATATGCTATATTAATGGAAACAAGTCCTGATGAATATGAATCATGGTATTATTTTATAAGAATCGAAGGTAATGAAAAAAATTTAAAACTACTTCAAGATCAAATTGAAAATATTGAATGGTATGCAATGGATGATTGTCATATTTTTGATGTTGAATTAGAACATCCTGTTTCAGCAACAACAGCAAAAGAAATGACTAAAATTGATGTTAATCATTGTTACTGGCATAGAAAATTTGATGGTATTTTAAAACCTATACTTTTTAATTTTAAGAAAAAGGATAATACTGAAAAGAAAATGTCTAGAGTAACTGATTTAATTGGTAATGGTCTTATTGACAACTTTATTGACGATGAAGACATTGATGAAGAAGATTTAGCAACTGATGATTCACTTGGTGAATGTTCTGAAGATGAAGACGATAGTGAAGATGATGATACATCTTCTTCGTCTTCTGATGATGATGATGATGATGATGATGATGATGAAATGGAGGATTTTACATCAACCAAAATAAATTATAAATTACCTCCATCTCTTTTGTAAATTTTATATTGTAAAAATCAATATAAAAAAGATTTTTTATAATAAAAAAATATGAATAACGAAAAAATTTTAAAATTAAAGAATGAAATCGAACAAATTAGTTTAATTCTAAATAATATTAATCAAAAACTTGCATCTGATTCTTCTTATCAATCTGAATTTGATAAACTTTATCAAAATAAAGTTGAAAAAGAAAAAGAACTTTTGAAACTTATTTTTCCAGATTTAAAAAAAACCAATAACAACTTAATATAAAAAATGAAAAATTGATTTTTTCAAATATTTTTTGTTTATTATCACAGATACTTAAACAAACACATAACACAATGAGTAATAACCAATTAGTTTCAGCTTTAAATTATGACACATCTAAAATGATTTTTTCAGATCCTATTCAAGGATCTATTCCTGATAGTAAACCAGCTATCAATTATAGTAGAATTAATATATCTACTAAATATGATGATGGAACTATCGGTGATTTACTTTTTTCTACGGAAGAATGTTATTGTTTTGGTGTTAGTGAAAACATGAATCAAGAAACTGGTAAAGTAAATGGTTTTGTAATGCCTATTGTTTTGTTTGACAAAAATGGACCAACTGATAATCAAAAAGAATTCGTCAATACTTTTAATAATATTGTTGAAAGATGTAAGGATTACTTGATTGAAAACAAAGAGGAACTTGGTCAATACGACCTTGAGAGAAATGATTTAAAAAAATTGAATCCTTTATATTATAAAAAAGAAAAAGGTAAAGTTGTAGATGGAACATCACCTGTTCTTTATGGAAAACTTATTGTTTCTAAGAAAAATGGAGATAAGATTATTACTTGTATCTTCAATAAAGATTCTGGTGAGAGTATAAATGCTCTGGATTTATTAGGAAAACATTGTTATGTTAAAGCTGCTATAAAGATTGAATCTATTTTTATTGGAAATAAGATTTCTATTCAAATAAAATTATATGAATGTCAAGTTACTCCAGTTGATATGGGATTCAAGAGATTATTGCCAAGACCAACAGCTAATTCTACTGTAAACTCTGAACCGAAAAAAACTATTACGGTTGCTGATTTATCTGATGATGAATTTGAGATAGATGAAGAAATAAAGCCTACGATTGTAAAGAAAGTAATTAAGAAAGTAGTAAAATCTGATAAGTAATGTAATGATTTTTAAAAAATGGTTATATTTATTACTTAATAAGTAATAAATATCAATTTCTATTTTGTTTGTCATATGAAGATTTTATAAATAACAATATCGCAATAATAGACAATATTATTCCACATGTAGAATATATATCGATTTTTTCTTTATAGAATATCATACCTACAAAAATGACTGTTAATATAGAAACAATGTTTATTAAAGAATATAAACACGACATATCTTGTGATTTTAGAAGTTGTGAATATAAAAACGTTAGAAATGAATAACCTAATATGGCAAATAAAATATATTGCCATTCATTTGTAACAATAAATTGTTTCACCATACAAAAAGGGATACTAACAAATATAAAAGTAAGAATGAAATATAACCAAAACATTTATTTTACTTAAGATAAAATTTGTTTATTTCGTTACTCACTTGCACTATTAATCCACTATAATTTCTTATAAATTCTGTAAAAGATATAGGTAAACTATGTAGTTTTTTTAAAGCCATTTTAGTAAGTTTATCTTTTTCAATATCAGGATTTGATAATCTTAAATCAATATACCAAGCAGACCATGCTGCACAATACCCTACAGGTTCATCGTCCTCATTTCTATTAATCCAATCTTTTTCATTTTCTTGAATCGTTTGAAAATTTTCAACTGGAAGATATGATAATGGAGGATGATATTCTTTTATAAAATCTGAACCAGCATTGTCAACAAATAATTTAAAAATATTTTTATCTAGATCAGGAGGATTGATACATGAATCTGTAACCTTTCCAAACGACTCGAATCTTTCAAGTGTTTTATATTTTTTATCATATAACATATAATTAGCGTGTCCTGAATCAACACAGTTATAACCGAAAGGAAAAACAATAAAACGTTTATTTGTACCTGAACACTTGTTTAAGTTTTTCCAAAAGTGTTTGGGTACTGAAATAAATCCGTTGTCACTGTTATCTAATATTTTTTCTAATGTAATTATTCTATTTTTTTTTGATTTTTTTCTTTTTTTTTCAACCCATCTTAAAGATACTTTTCTTTGTTCATCAGGAATATCTTTTAAAGATTTAGGTAATAAAACACACGTATCATCATGTATATGATGATCTTTTCCATCTTTAGAAAAGTGAATTGATTTTTTTGAGTCAGTTTCAAAGTTGTCAGGAAAGACGACACAACAATTTTCATGTTTATGAGATAAAAAATACATTACAATGAAATTAAAATATGCTGAACCTTCAAAACTTGTCTTTTTTATATGATTTTTACCCTCAGGAAAATAAAATGTTTCCGACATCTTTATTTATATAAAAAATTAATAATATTATTAAAATAAAATGAATTTTTTTGTAGTGATTTCGATTGTTTTAATGATAATTGTTTTAGTTTTTATTCTATATAAAATATTGAAAAGAAACAGTTTATGTTATAAAAAACAGGTATCATTTCATAATTTTTCAGAAATTACATTATATGAAAAAGAAGAACCTCCAAATTCAAAAAGAGTAAAATTGATAATTAAAACAAAAATATAATATTAAAACTAAATATGGAAAAAGCATATGAAATTTGTATGGAAATACTTAGCGAGAGAAAATATGAAGTATTAGATAGAGATGATGAACGTATTCTTGCTAAAAAACCTAATAATGAATTAATGTGCGTTTTTTTAACGAATTCTTTAAAATTTAATGTTGAAAGCATACAAGAACATATATTGATGATGAGAAAAATGGAATTAAATCATTGTATTATTGTTTTCAAAGATAATGTTACACCAGTTGCTAAAAAAATTATAGATGATACAAAAGATTTTAAAATAGAATTATTTCATGTTGATGAATTACAATATAATTTAACAAAACATTTCTTAGTTCCAAAACATGAAATTCATTATAGAAAAGGTACAAAAGGATGTGTTAACTTTAAAAAGAAATATGGTGATAAATTTCCTGTATTACTTTCTAGTGATCCTGTTTCAAGATTTTTAGGTTTTGAGAAGGGAGATATCATAAAAATAACTCAAAAAGATGGATACGTTTCATTTAGAATAGTAAAATAAAATTTAAAGATTTATAAATTAACATTACATAATGACTTGTCTTATCGATAATAAATTATTTGTTGGTAGTTTACTTGATGGTACTGATTTAAATTTTTTAAATAATTCTAATATCAAATCAATCATTCGAATACTTAATTATGGAAATACTGTTTCTGATTATCCTGAATTTACTACTAAAACATATCACATATTTGATGATATATATGAAGATATCACACCCATTGCAATCGATGTTTACAATGATTATAAAACATTACAACATCCTATGTTAATACATTGTCATATGGGATATTCTCGTTCTGTTTGTTGTTGTGCTTATATTCTTGTAAAAGAGGGATATTGTTCCACTGTGAATGAAGCATTACAATTTATTGCTTCTAAAAAAACTACAGCTCCTAATCCATCATTTGTTAAGCAAATCAAAAGATTATTATCTTAACTTTTTATTTTATGTTATATAAAATAAAAAGTTTATCTTATTTTTCCTAAAATTTTTTCTAACTTGTTTATGAGATTTCCATTTGGAATTGCTTTTCCATTTTCATATTCTTGTATAATTTTAACATCTAAAGATAACTTCATTGCTAAATCTTTTTGTGATAACTTTTTTTCACATCTCAATTGAGCTATTTTTTTACTTATAGAAAGAGGAACTTTTTCTATTTTGAACGTATCTTCTTCATTTTCTATTTTTCTTAATTTACTACTATCAACAACATTAATTTTCTGTTTATTTCCTGCTGTTTTATTTGTTTTTGTAACCAATCCAGTACCAGTTCTTTGTAATCTTGCAATTTGTTCTTTTGAGCTTTCATTCTTATTTTTTTCACCTCTCTTATCCCATGAAACTGTATTCCAATCTTGAAACTGTTGCATTTTTATTATTATATAATTTTTTTTCTTTAAGTTTATTTTTTAAAATGAATTCATGAGAACAGTCCATCTATCATGTGAAACTGAATATTTTTTAACTAATTTCTTTAAATGATGTATTTCTAAATCTTTCAACACTAATTCGTAATATAATTTGAATATTATATCTTCTTTATCTTCAAATTCATAAATAGCATCCTCTATATCTGAAAAAACTGTAGCTGGAGATGTTGAATAAATATTCAAAAAATTTGTAACATATGACATTATATTTTTCGATATTATATAAAAAACTTTTTTTTTAAGTAATAAATGCCTAAATTAGATTCTTATTTTTCTTTGAATCACGCTTATAATTATAATCCAAATACTTATACTCCAATGGAATCTTTTGCTGAATTTTTTCAACCTGTGAATTCATTAAGATTTGGCGGGCCATGGAATTCTTCTTTACCACCTTCACCACCTTCACAACCTTCACCACCTTCACCACCTTCACCACCTTCACCACCTTCACCACCTTCACAACCTTCACAACCTTCACAACCTTCACCACCTTCACCACCTTCACCACCTTCACTACAACCAGGTCATCATCCACCTTCAGGTCATCATCCACATCATTATTCATATTATCCTGTTCCACCTCCTTATTTTTTATTTGATAGACCGTATAGATATTATAGTAACTATTATCCATATTTTAATGATTTTTCTGATTATTTTCCAATGTTTTATAATATGTATGCATATTCTCCATATAATACGACGTATAATCAATACCTACCTACTATGAATATGTTTTGGGATAGCGTTATTGAAAGCGTTAGAAATTATCCTGTGAATCCTACAAAATATGATATAGATAGAATGAAAAATTTTATTATTAATCTTCCATTTTTTATACCGTGTAATGATTCATGTAAATCATTTATGAAAGTTTATATACAAGAACAGTTAAACAATTTAGATGCTTATACACAAAATAAAAATTTTCTTATAAAATTTTTTGATGATTTACGTCATACATTCTTTATTAAATTTGAAAATGATTATACATATATATAAATAAAAATGGTGGACATGTCAAAAATTAATATGTAAATTATATTCTATTTAATAAAAATACTGAATGTCTTTAATTATTAAGCCGTATTGTAAAATAAAACAAAAAGTTGATGATATTCCAAAAATAGATTTAATAAATATTGAAAAAAATAATACAAAAAGTTTTCAAAAAGATTTTTTAAAACCATTCCAAAAAGATTTTTTAAAACCACAAGCTTTTACTGGTTATACACCATTAGAAATCGCTGGCTTCTACAATTTTCCTTCAGGTGATGGTTCTGGACAAAAAATTGGTATTATTGAACTTGGAGGTGGATATAAATTATCAGAAATAACTACTTACTTAACTTCTATCGGTATTACATCTACTCCTGATATAGTAGATATTAGTGTAGATGATGCTGTTAATAGTCCTGATAATTCAGCAGCAAGTTTTGAAAATTCATTAGACATTCAAATTATTGTTGCTATCGTTCCAAAAGCACAAATTAGAGTCTATTTTGGACAAAATAACTCATTAAGTTTTTATAATGCTATACAACAAGCTATTACTGATGGATGTAATATTATATCCATTTCATGGGGTGCTCCTGAAAAATACTGGACATTGCCTGATATGACAAGATATAATGAATTATTTTCTTTAGCAGTTAAAAATAATATTACTGTTTTGGCTGCAAGTGGAGATTATGGATCATCAGATAATTATGGGTTAAATGTAGATTTTCCTTCATCTTCACCGTATGTTGTTGCTTGTGGAGGAACAACAATTACAGTAGGAAATAGTAATAATATTACAAGCGAAGTTGTATGGAATGGATCTGGTGGAGGAATATCAAGTTTTTTTTCAAAACCTTCATATCAGAACAATATACCTTTTTTAAATTTTCAAAATAAAAGAGGTTCACCCGATGTTTCAGGTAATGCTGATCCTAATTCTGGTTTTAGAATTTTTCTTCAAGATGCAAATTATATTATTGGTGGAACAAGTGCTGTATCACCTTTATGGTCAGCATTAATTGCACGAGTTAATCAAAAAAATAATTCTCCTGTTGGATTCTTACAGGAAAAAATTTATTATTCTAATTCTAATGTTTGTTCAGATATTAATTCTGGTAATAATGGATTTTACATTGCACAAAATGGTTGGGATTGCTGTACAGGATGGGGAAGTCCTTGTTATAATTTGACAGAATTTTTAAATAATCTTAAATTACTTCCTCAATCAAATTTTTCATCTAATGTAACTTCTGGACATACACCATTAGATGTAAAATTTACTGATACTTCAACAAATACTCCTACATCATGGATTTGGAACTTTGGAAATGGAACTATTTCTAATTCCAGAAATCCATCTATAACATTTTCCAATCCTGGAAATTATAATGTTTCTTTAACTGTTTCCAATACACACGGTAATTCTACATCAACAAAAACTATAAATGTATTGCTAAAAGAAAGTAAACCAATACCTAACTTTAGTGCTCTCTCTGTTAATTTTCAAGATAAATCTATTAATAACCCAACAAATTATGTTTGGAGTTTTGGAGATAAAACTACATCAAATGAAAAAAATCCAACTAAAATATATAATAAACCGGGAACATATACTGTAAAATTAACTGTTTCAAATTCTGCTGGTTCTACTTCAACATCAAAAAGTATTACTTTAAAATAAAAAAAATTTAAAAAAATTTTAAAAAAATGATTTTTTTAAAATGTTTATCATTTCAAAATTATATACAATGGAGAAAACTATTGCTTTTACTTATTTTTGGTTCATTGATGAGAAAGAAGAAAATGTTACTGCTTTTAGAATCTATTGTCTTAATGAAAAAAATGAAACAATATGTTTGATTATAAATGATTTCAATCCTTATGTTTACATTGAATTACCTGAAAATGTTAATTGGAATATGACTAATATTAATGATGTTTCTACAGCTATTGATAAGTTAATGGGAGAACAAAAACCAATTACTAAAAGTTTGATGCATAAACATCGTTTATATTATGCTCATTTAGAAAAAGATGGTTCTAGAAAAAAATTTCCATATCTTTTCTGTAGCTTTGCTAATAAAGAAGATATATCTACTCTTGTTTATAGATTAAAACGTCCTTTTTATGTTCCGAAACTTGGAAAAGTCATGATGAAAGTTCATGAATCAGATGCTGATCCTATTTTACAATTTACGACTTTTCAAGATATTCCTACTGCTGGTTGGATACAGTTTTATGGAAAAAAAGTTGAAAAAAATCAAATGTGTACTATCGCAGACCATGAATATAAAGTTAGTTGGAGAAATGTTGGTCCTTTCAAAAAAGATATTCTTGCTAAACCTAAAATTATGGGATTTGATATTGAAGTTAATTCTACTAATCCTACTACAATGCCTGATGCTGAAAGACAAGGAGATAAAGTCTTTCAAATATCTTGCGTTTTTACAAGAGAAGGTGATAATGATCCAAAGAATTTTGTTTCTTATTTACTCTCTCTTGGCCAACCTACAAATGAAATTGTTGGCGAACACGTTAAAATTCTATCTTTTAAAACTGAATCAGATTTATTGGTTGGTTTTACAAAACTTATTAAGAAAGAAAATCCAAACGTTTGTGTTGGTTATAATATATTAGGCTTTGATATTCCTTATATGATTGCTAGAGCTCGTTCAGACTGTACTAGTTTTTGTATTGGTGAGTTTGATAGAATGGGATTTCATAAATATAGTCATGCGAAAGAAAGAATAATTAAATGGTCTTCATCTGCTTATAAAAATCAAGAATTTAAGTTTCTTGATGCTGAAGGTAGATTGTTTGTAGATCTTTTACCTTTAGTTAAGAGAGATTTTAAGATGGATAATTACAAACTAAAAACTATTTCAGAATACTTTTTAAAAGATGATACGAAAGATCCTTTGTCTCATAAAGGAATATTCAAATGTTATAGAGATGGAACTAAAAAGGAAAAAGATGGTTCTTTTGGAAAAAGAGCAATAAAAGCTATATCAATATGTGGTAAATATTGCGTAAAAGATTCAGAACTTGTTGTAAAACTTATGGATAAATTACAAACTTGGACTGGTCTTTGTGAGATGGCTAAAACATGCGGAACAAGTATATTCTCTCTTTATACACAAGGACAACAGATTAAGGTTTATAGTCAGGTTTATCGCTATTGTTTTCAGAATAATATGGTTGTTGAGAAAGATGGATATGTTACAAAAGAAAATGACAGATATATTGGAGCTTATGTTTTTCCTCCAGTTCCAGGAGTTTATGACAGAGTACTTCCTTTTGATTTTTGTTTTACAGGTGATACTTTAGTTTCGCTTAGTAATGGTACAACAAAAAGAATTGATGAATTAAAAAATGATATTTTATTACATGGATATAATGAAAAAGGATTTCAGAATTTTAGTACTATTAATGGGCTTCAGGAAAAAGGTTATAAAAATACTATTAAAATTTATTTACAAGATGGAAAAACAATTACTTGCACACCTGAACATAAATTTATGTTATATGATGGTTCTTGGTGTAAAGCTGAAGAACTTAATAATAAAGAGATAATGTGTGGAATTGAATATCCTCAGGATATAAAATATGATGATGAAATCGATTGGAAATTGGTAGTTGATGGATATATATTTAAAATGGATAGTGAAATTGAAAGACAAAAAAGTTTAGCTTTTTCAAGAATACTTGGTTTTCTTTTGGCTGATGGTTATATATATTTATCAAATTCTCCAAGAAGTAAATTAGGTTACAAAGAATGTTGTGGTGCTTGTTTTGGTACAATAATTGATGCGAAACAATTTATCAATGATATTAAAATAATTATTGATATAAAAGATGATATTGTTATTTCTAAAAAAATATCAGATAAAAAAGGAACAACAGTAACGATTCACTTACCTTCAAAAATATCAAAAATGATACATTCTTTAGATGGTATTGTAAAAGGAAAAAGAACTGATAAAGAAATGACTTTACCTTCATTTTTATTAAATGACATATGTCCTAAATCAATTTTAAGAGAGTTTTTAGGTGGACTTTACGGAGGTGATGGCTGTACATCTGGGTTATGTAAAAATGAAAAGGGTTTTTTTTCAATTAGTTTCAAATGGACAGTGATAGAAAAATACAAAGAAAATATGATCTATATATTTGACTTGATAAAAAAAATGCATACAAAACTAGGATTTGATTGTAATATTTATAAACCAATCAAAATTAAATATGGAATAACATCAATAAAACCAAAAGATTATCTAAAAAATCCTAGATATGATATAAAAATATCACTACTAAAAGAAGATATTTTAAAATTTAACGAACAAATTGGGTTTAGATATTGTGTTAATAAAACATTAAAATTAAATATTGCTTCATCATATCAAAGACTACTAGATAATATTAGAAAACAGCATATGGAAGTTTTTGAAAGAACTAATGAATTGATAGATATTCATATAAAAAATGTTTTCTCAAGAAAAAAAGGTCAAATTACATTTACAGACTGTCTTAACATTGCAAAAAATGAATTGACAAAAAAAGAAATCGTAATAAATTCTAATTCTTTACCATCAATAAAAGATATTGGATATCGTAGACATGAAAATATAAGACATTCTGATAAAACAAGAAAAATGTCTATTAGATATAGACAACATGTTCCATCAGAAATAGAATATATTAAGGAATTAGGTTGTTTTGATTGGTTCACTGATAACAAATATATAGTAGAAACTGATAGTATATACATACCTTCTTATAAAAAAAAAGTTATAGGTATTTTAGACAATGATATACAAAAAGTTTATGATATTGAAGTTGAAAAAGTTCACAATTTTTTAACAAATGGTGTTGTTGCTCATAATTGTAGTCTGTACCCAACAACAATTATTGCTTATAATATTGATTATTCTACTCTTGTTCCTGACGACAGTGATATTCCTAATAGTAAATGTCACGTATTTACTTGGAGCGATCATGTATCGTGCAAAGATGATCCTAAGGTTATTAGAAAAAATAAATTAACAGAATTAATTAAAGAGGAGGAAGATGAATTGAAAAAAATGAGAGAAGAAAGAGATAAAAAGTTAAATAAGTTTAGACGAAATGAAATACAAAAAGAAATTGATGAAAGAGTAGAAAAACTTAAGCCTTATAGAGAAGAGAGATCTGAAATAACAAAATCTATCAATAAGAATGTATTATGTGCTGAAAGACATTATAGATTCATTAAAGAACCAAAAGGTGTTCTACCTACAATTTTACAAAATTTATTAGACGCTCGTAAGAATACAAGAGGAGAAATTAAAAAACATAATAAAGAGATTGAAAAACTTGAGAAAAGTGATGATAATAAACAAAAAATTGATGATCTAAATACATTAAATAATGTTTTAGATAAGAGACAATGGGCTTATAAAATCAGTGCTAATAGGTAAGTTATATTTTTAATTTTTTATTTACTATTTATTTAACTAACTTAATATATTTAATTTTAAAATATAGTATGTATGGAGCTATGGGAGTAAAAAAAGGATATTTACCATTTATGCCAGGTAAGTTTTCAATTATTATATATATCATCATTATTAAATTATTCTAACAATTTAAATTTTATTTTATTTTATTTTTAAGGAGCCATGTGCACGACCTTTATGGGAAGAACAAATATAGATGTAGTAGCAAAAACTATTACTTCAAAATACGGCGGTGAACTAGTTTACGGAGATACAGGTGAAAACCAGCTTGTTTTTTTATTTTTTATTTTAATTTTTACTAACATGTTATATCTATCACATTATAGATTCAAATTACATACATTTTCCACATTTGAAAACAGCTGAGGAATCTTGGGATTATGCCATACAAACTGCGAAAGAAATTTCAGACCTCTTTCCAAAACCCATATCTTTGGCTTTCGAGGAGGTCATTTATACCCGTTTCTGCATTTTAACCAAAAAGCGCTATATGTACAAACAGTGTGGTAGAGATGGTGTTGAAGAGGAAAAAGTGGGTAAAAAGGGTGTATTACTTGCAAGAAGAGATTCATCCATATTCGTCCGTAAGATTTATGAACGTATTGTTATGATGATTTTCAATAAAGAACCATTAGACGATATATTATATTATCTTTTACAAGAATTTAATCGTCTATGTTCTAATTCTATACCCTATAAGGATTTTGTTGTTACAAAATCTGTTGGTAATACTAATAATTTACATTTAGCAGATGATAATTGTAAGATTGATGGTGAATCAATATTTGAAACGCATATTGATGAAAAAGGAGTGGAAAAAATCAAACTTGGTGATTATATTATTCCAAAACTCCCAAGAGATGAAAAGGAAAGAGAAAAACAGTTCAAATTAAAAGATGCTGTAACTCCTAAGGAATATTACGAACGATGTTTACCAGCTCAAGTAGTTTTGGCTGAAAAAATGAAACGACGTGGTCAAATAGTTCAATCTGGATCGAGATTAGAATATTTGATTACAGATGTTGAGAATCACACAGCGAAACAATATGAAAAAATCGAAAGTATGGATTACTTTTTAGCACATAGTGATGTTCTTACAGTAGATTTCTTTTATTATATAAAAGTGGCTATTAATCCAGTTGATGAAGTATTGAATACAGTATTTGCTAGTAATAAGAAGTTTAAGAAAGATTTCGTAGATAATCAATATAATTTCAGATATAAGATAAGGAAAAAAGTATTAGAGCAAATTAAGAACTTATTTAAGCCAAAATTGATTATACAGTAAAATATAACTCATTTTATCTATCCATAAATTTGAAATTATTGTTTTTATTATAATCTTATATTATAATCTTATAATAAAAATGTTTGAAGAAATTATAAATTATATTAAAGAATTTTTTGGAATAAGAAGATATGTAATTCCAAATAACGAAAGACCACCTTCATCTTATAACACCGATAATGAACCACCACAATACAAACCACCACAATACAAACCACCATCTGGACCATTATCAAAAATTCAAGAAGAAACAGACGGAAGAAAAAAACGTTCTCCAAAGAAGAAACGTTCGTTAAAGAAAAAACGAAGTTAAAGCTTTCTTCATTTATTATATTTATTATGAAGAAGAAAAGTATTAGAACTTATTTAAGCCAAAATTTATTTTTAAATTGATTGTAAAATTAATTTTTTTAATTTTTTATTATTTTTTATTATTAAATAATAAAAAATGGGTAATGTTATTCAAGGAATAAATCAAGATGGTTCAAATAGTGGAACATTTATGGGTAATTATCATAATATAGGAAGTACTACAACTAATTTTACAGGAACTACTGTAAATTTTACAGGTACAAATCAAAGAATTGTGTTTGGTTCAACTGGATCAACAGGTACAATAACTTATTGGAATGCACCATCTTTTATGACTGGAGCAAGTTTTCCGGATGGAACCAGAGTTACATTTAATAATAATTCGTTTTTAGATTCTACTGGTAAAATTAATTCATCTTTTATACCAGCAACAACATCATCTAGCATAGTTAATACTATACAATTGAATCAATCACTTAGTGGAACAGGTTCAATAAATTTATCTTCAGGATCAATAACAGGAGCAACAGGTTTTTTTCAAACTTTGAATTCCAACAATACAACAGGAGTTCTCAATTTATTTCCAAGTCATACAGGAAATATTGAAATAGGAAATACTAATAGTAGTAGTTATATATATTTTAAAAATAATCTTTATTCGGGCAACTCTAGTAAAGGAATAAATGCTGGATACTATGATGGATATTCATCCAATGGTAACGTAAGTTTAGGTGGAAGTATTAATCAGGGAAATGTTAATGTAGGTAAAGACTTAACATCTGGAAATGTTAATGTAGGTAACTCAGCAGCAGCAGGAACTGGTACAATAAATTTATATCAGGATGTGGTAGCTGCAAAAAATTTAACTTTAAATAGTACTAATGGTATTATATCAGCACCTACTCATACAGGTTCAAACTACTATTTAGGAACAACAATGACAGGTCCGGGGTCTATTAATGTTGCCGGTAACATTACAACATCTGGAACAATTTCAGGTGCTTCTTTTACAGGTTCAAACTACTATTTAGGAACATCAATGACAGGTCCGGGGTCTATTAATGTTACCGGTAACATTACAACATCTGGAACAATTACAAATAACGGTGGTATGACAGGTTCAGGTGCAATATATTCAAGATCTTCTATTACATCAGAAGGTAATGTAATAGGTTATGCTCTTACCACAAGTACATCAAAAGTAAATGCCGGTACTAGTACTTCAGGCGGACTTAGAATAAACGGTAGAAATCAATGGACTATAGGTGAAAATTCTTCTGGAGATTTGTGTTTTTATCATAATACAACTAGTTTGACTACTCCATTAGCATGTATAACAACAGCTGGAAATTTAGTAGCAGGTACTGGATAAAAAACTTATACTTAAAAATAAAAATTAATTAAATAAAAAATGGAGTCGCATAAAGAAGTGATTAGTAAATTAAAATTCATTGGAAAATTACAAAAAGGTGAAAAAATAAACGCTAAATTACTTTATGTACAACAAGAAGGATTGGTAACGCAATTAGCAAGAACATTACTTCAAGATAATCGTACAAAGACATTGTCATTTGTTCAGGATACAATAAATAAATCATTTGAGTTGATAACATATTATGATAGATCAAATAGAGTATCTGAAAGAATCATGTGTAATAATTTAATAGATGATTTGAAAAAATCAAAAAGCGGTATTGTAAATTTGAAAGATACATATGTCGATGATATAAAATTTTGTTGTGATTTAGAAACACTTCTTCAAATGATTGATGCTAAATTAATTGAGTATAATAAATATGATAATGTTACACCACCACCTCCACCAACTGTAGTACCGAAATCATTGTTTGATTTGACTTTAGAAGATTCTAAAAGTAATGATGATGATAGTTGATATAAAGAAAAAATAATTTACTATTATAATTAAATGGATTATAATAATGAAACAATATGGTTAGCATCTTTTGATATAGGAAAACTAACTTTTTCTTTTTATATTGAAGAGATTGATGTAAGTAAATTAAAAAATCTAAAAAATATAGAAAAAATCAAAAGATATAATAATGATGGAACGTGTCAAAAGGGTTTTTCAGATCTACTTGAAAATATTTTTAAGAATGGAAAAAATATTGTATTAGAAACGTTTAATTTAACTGAAGGATGTGATGATCCAAAAAAATATTATGATAAAGATTATTGTTATAATATGTTTGATGTTTTGGATCAATACTCCGAATATTGGAAAAAAGTAACATATTTTATAGTTGAAAAACAAATGTCATTTGGTAAAAGAAATAATACAATGGCATTAAAAATAGGTCAAAGTTGCCAATCATATTTTATGATTAATTATGGTAAGGATATATCAATAATTGAGTTTCCTGCCTATTATAAAACATTAATATTAGGAGCTCCACAAACATTAGTAAAAACAAAAAAAGGATATAAATATAAAACGTTAGGAGATAGAGAACGAAAAAAATGGAGTGTTAAAGAAGGTATTTATATACTTTCTTTGAGAGATGATTTTGAAACGATGAGTCATATTGGAGGAATGAAGAAACAAGATGATTTAAGTGATGTAATAGTTCAATTACAAGCATTCAAGTATGTTTTTTTTATAGATAATGTAAAATTTTAATTTTTTTATTTCTTTTTCAAGTATGAAAAAAATTAGAAATAAAAAAATAATGATATAAGATAAAATCATGTTTGAGAAAGAGTATGTGATGTGTGTTAAAAATAAATATTTAGATGATATATATTATTATAAATTTGATGATTCAAAAGAATTGCAATCTTTTTATTTAAATCGTTTTGATAAAAAACATCCAAATGTAAATGAAATAAAAATATTGGATACTTATAAATTTTGGCCTGAAGGAATTAAGAAAATGATTATAGTCAATCAAATGAATTAATTTGTATAATTACAATAATCTCTTCTTATAGGAATTCTTGGATCATATATATTTAATTGAGTAGCTTTTTCTAATAAAGCATCAAAAATTTTGTGAAATTTTTTAGTATGACCGATTTCATCGCAAATACTGTGAGCGGTTTCATGAAGAAGAACATAAATTAACATATTATCATCATAATAGTTGTTGTTTTCATCTTTTAAACACATATAAATATGCTCTTTATTAATAGTATATGATTTCTGTCCTTTGGAGAGATATATTTCATTTAATAATCGCTTTTTATTGATATTTCCTAATATTCCTGTGTATTCAACATCATCCGCAAACATAGGACTAATTTTATCTTGCAATAGTTTTAGTTTAGGTTCAATTTCTTGTGTATCTTTTTCTTTCCTTAAAACAAAGTTTTCAATAGTATCTTTAACGTAACATGGTTCATATATTAAAGTAAATAAGTAAATAATTAAAATAATTTCAATTATAAAAAAAATTAAACAGTAATTCATTCTCCTCTTTCTTTAATAAAACAAAATAAAAAAATGAAATAAATGTTTTTTTTGTATGAGATAAATTGAATGGAAAACGATAATTTGAAGTTAGTATTAGAAAGGTGTTTACGAATAGAGATCAAAAGTGAAAAAAACTTGAAAATATTAAGTAATAAAATTTTAGAAATATGTAATAATGATGAAAAATTATGTAAAACTGTAGTATTTCAAATAATTACTGATTTGAAAAATAAAAAAAAACTTCCAGATGTTTTAAAAGAGTTAAAAGAAAAAAAAATACTTTGGAAACATTTTGATTATGCTGATATAATAGCAGAGGAAGAAGAACAGGATAATTTTATAATTCAACCTTTCGAAATAATTGAAGGTATAACTCAATGTAATAAATGTGGTTCAAACAGAGTATTTTCATTTACTAAACAAACTAGAGGAGGTGATGAATCATCAACAACATTTAATGAATGTTTACAATGTAAAAGTAAATGGTCTTATAGTGGATAAATATTATTTTTATACAAAAAATGTATAAAAATATATTACATTTTAGCCATATTTTTTTGATATGTATGAAATGTTCCAATATTACACAATGCGTCATCATTTACACCAACCATACACTTTTTACTGTAATTATTGCAGTATTGTTTCTCATTTGAAGTGCATTCATCGAATCCTTCAGCAACTTTTTTCTTTTTATAAATAGATACTTCTGTTGGATGAAGTGGTTCATGATAATCTTTTAATTTTTTATAATCTGATTTCATTTATTTAGTAAAAAACAAAATAAAAAAATTATTCTTTTACAACATAATTTATTTCTAATTCACAAATTGTGTGATTATAATAAAATCCAAGAAAGCTATATTGTGATACAACTGATATTTTATTTTGACAGTTATTTGCAAAAATACAACGAGGATTAAATGTAAAATCATCATTATCAGTTTCTTTCATTATGTTAGTTCCGAGACTCCACATTTTTGCTCTTGCTGATATCAAATCTTGTTCATAATAATAAGGAATATTATCTATACTAATAACATACAGTTTATCATTTCTATTCTCATCTTCATCATCTTCATTAATCTTTTCATCAATTGTAGTTTGATTGCTCGAATCTTTAGTTTCAGTCTTATTCAAAGTTTGGTCTTCATCCATTTCAAATATTCCATCATTATTTTCAATAGATTCTGTATTATCAGAAATAGTACTTCTTAAACTTCCAACAACACAAACACTATTTCCATCATCTTCTTTTTCAATTTCATTTTCATTATTTATAATTAATTTTGTAAAGAACATTTTTATTAATATGATATATAATTTTTAAATAGTTTTTTTATTATTATTCACAAAAAAGTCTTAAAAAATAAAGGCCATACAAGCTTGCTGGTAAATATGAAAAATTGAAAAAAATTAAAAAAACAAAATTTAAAATTAATATTTATAATTAATATAATATGAATTCAGAACTTGTAAATTTTATTAAACGTTTTTACGTTGATGATATGTACTTTTCACACCAAACTTTATTTGAACCAAAAGGAAAATTTAGATTTGTTAGAAATAACTTAGAAAAATTTGAAGAGTTATATTTAAAGTTAGCTAAAGATCCTGTCAATAATATTTTAGGTGTAGCAGAAAAACCAAGAGAACATATTCCTGTTTATGCTGATTTTGATATCAAAATAAAACTTACTGATGATTTTACATTTTGTGATACTTTATACAGTGAAAAAAATGTACTCGATGTAATCAAGATATTTCAATCTGTCATTAGACAAGTATTAAATAACTGTTCTGAAAAAGATTTATTATGTGTCTTACTTGAAAAACCTATTTCTAAAATGGTTCGTAATGCTGATGGTAAAGATATTATATATTACAAAAGAGGATTTCATATTCACTTTCCTTATTTTTTCTTAAAAAAATCTGATGTTGAATTACATATTTATATGAGAGTTCAAAAAATTCTTAAAGAAATGAATGTATTTGAAAATCTTAATGTGAAAGATTCATCAACTTTGATGGATTATAAAGTTATTGATAATGCTTGGTTAATGTATGGTAGTCGAAAAGAAGCTGAAAAAGATCCTTACTTAATTAGTAAAGTATATGATGGAAATTGTGAAGAAATTAATGCTAAGGATGCTTTTAATGGATATCAAATATTTAATACTGATGAAGAATTAGTTACTATCAATGAAAAGAATTGGTTGTATTATTTACCATCTATTCTTAGTATTATTCCTCATCATAGAAAAATTCATGATATAAAATCTAATCTTATCTCTCCTATTAGAGAAGACATTATAAACAAATTCGTTGGTGATAATAAAAAGAAAAAACAACATAAAGTTTCTACAATGGAAAACATCAAAATGGCTAAGAAATTAGTTCCTATGTTAGCTCAATTTAGATGTGAAAATTATCACGATTGGATGGAAATCGGTTGGGTATTATATAATGTTACAGATGGAGATGATGAAGGTTTAGAACTATGGAATGAATTCTCTGAAAGATGTCCTGAACAATATGAAGGTGAAGATAAACTTCATTTAGAATGGAGTAAAATGAAAAAAAGAGATTATACTATCGGAACTTTAAAATACTTTGCGTCTGTTGATAGTCCTGAAGAATATGCTAAATTTAAAAATGATGAAGGTCAAAAATGTATCAAGGATTCTATTCAAGGTTCTCATTTCGATATCGCTAAATATCTACACAATGAATTTGGAACAGAATTTGTTTGCGCTAGTATTGTAAACAAAGAATGGTATCAATTCATCAATCATAGATGGGAACAAGTAGAAGAAGGTGTCTTTTTAAGACAACAAATTTCAACTGAAGTCGTTAATAAATTTTCTAAGTATGGTTCATCTCTATTCCAAGAACAAGCAGAATGCGACAAAGCTGATGAGAAATCTGTTGGTGAAAAAATTAAACAAACACAAAAAACTATTACAAATCTTAAGTCTGCTCCTTTTAAATCTAACGTAATGAAGGAAGCAGCTGATTTATTTTATGATAAAAACTTTCTTCGTAAATTGGATATGAATCCATATATTATCGGTTTTAAAAATGGAGTATATGATTTGACTAAGAATGTATTTAGACCTGGCAAACCTGAAGATTATATTAGTAAACAAATGAATATATCTTACTTTGAATATGATGATACAGATCCTAGAGTTGAAGAAGTATATAACTTTCTTGAAAAGGTTTTTCCAGATAAGTCTGTTAGACAATACTTTATGGATCAAGTATCTGATGTTTTTGTAGGTGGAAATAGTCAAAAAGTTGTTAATTTCTGGACTGGTAATGGTGATAACGCCAAATCTATTACACAACAAATAATCGAACAAATGCTTGGTCCTTATGCAATTAAATTTAGTACCACTTTATTAACAGGTAAAAAACTTTCTAATGGTGTAGCTAATCCTGAACTTGCAAGAGCTGGTGGAGGTGTTAGATGGGCTGTTTTAGAAGAACCTGATAATGATGAGGAATTGAATATTGGTTATTTAAAATCTTTGTCTGGTGATGATTCTATATTCGTAAGAGACCTGTTTGAAAAAGGAAAATCTACTAAAGAGATTCAACCCATGTTCAAGTTGGTTTTTATATGTTTATCCGGAAATACAAAAGTCTCTTTATCAAATGGTGTATCATTTTCAATTAAGAATTTGATTAAAAACAAGAGTAAACTTCTAGGATGGGATAGTAACCAAGATGGTTTTATTAATATTAATCAAAATGCTTTCTTAGATAAAGGTATTCAACAATGTGTTTCATTAACTTTGTTGGATGGAAGAAAAATTACATGCACTCCAAATCATAAATTTCTTACATCAGATAATGAATGGATTGAGGCACAAGATATTAAACCAAATAATACTAAGTTAAAAATGGGAATTGATTATCCTGTTGCAGACGATATGTTTGATTCATATAATTATGAATTAAATTTATCAAATAAAGTATTTGATATGAGAAAACTTGATGATAGAATAATTTTAGCAACCTATTCAAGAATTCTTGGTTTTAGTCTAACTGATGGAAGTAATAATAAAATATTATATTTAGGTCATAAAATAGATTGTGAAAATTTATTGAATGATATTGAATTTTTATCCGGAAGAAGACCTATGATAGTTGAAAATAACAATATATTTCAAATACATCTTCCAACTTCTATTCATAATATCCTTCAAGAACTATGTTGTTTATCAAAAGGAAGAAGAATCAATAATTCATCTGAATTTCCAACTTTTATTTATGATGAGAAATGTCCTAAATTTATTATCAGAGAATTTATTGCTGGATTATTTGGAGGTGATGGAATTATACCTTGTATTGTTAATAATAACTTTAATGACATTAGACTTGTTGGTTCTAAAGTTTCTCATCACATAGAAAGTTTAAAACAAGAATATGAAAATTTAGGTTTTCTTATGAATAAATTATTTGATATTGATTTTAATGTCACTACTCAAGTATACAAAGATGATGAAAATAAAAGTTATATTTTTCTAAATATAACAAAAAATCATAGTATTCACAAATTTATTCAACAAATCGGTGTAAGATATTGTTGTCATAAATCATATAGAATGATGATTGTTTCATCATATTTTAGATATAGAAATAACATCATACAACAAAATCAACAAATTATTAATAGAACAAGAGAACTTTATCAAAATTATCAAAAACAAAATCCTAAACCATTATTACAACAAATAGATAAAAAAACAAATGAAGTAATTAAAACTTTTAGAAGCTCGATGGATGTAGAAAAAGAACTTGGTTTTAATCATTCATCAATACGAGGAGCTGCTCTAAGAAATGGATCTTCCAATAATTATAAATGGAAGTATATTGAACAAAAATCTGAAATAGTTGATGGAAATGTATGTGAAACATTAATGAATTCAAGACTCAAAGCTATCGAAGAATTAAAAGATAAAATAGTTGATGAAAGATACTTAATAACTTATACACAAGTTAGAAGATATATCAATGAAAATATTGAATATGATATGCCTTCAATCGATATAAAAAAATATCTAATTGAGAATAAAATGTTTCAATTTTGTAATCAAGGTAATGGTAAAGGTAATGTAAATTATTCTGTATCAAGAGATAGAGATTCTTTACCTTGTTATGAAATGAAGATAATAAAAATTGAAAAAGTAGAAGAACAAAATGTTTATGATATAAATGTAGATGAACCTTATAGTAATTTTATTGCTGAAGGTATAGTAACACATAATTGCAACAAGAATCCAAGAATTAAAAACGCTGATGAAGCTACATTTAACAGAATAAGAGTATTACCTTTTGAATCTAAATTTGTTAGACGTGGTGAATCTGTTCCTGAAACATTTGAGGAACAACTTAGACAAAAGAAATTTCCAAGAGATGATAACTTTAAGAAAAAAATTCCTGAATTACTTGAACCATTTTGTTATATGTTATTAGAGCATAGAAAAGCTTTAGGAACTAATACCAGATATGTTCCTGATAAAGTCAAAGCAGCAACATTAATTTACCAAAAACAAAATGATAGATTAAGACAATTCGTAGAAGAAAGATTGAAAGAAGACAGAGAATCATATCTACATGTTGATGAATTATATAATGAATTCAAAACATGGTATAGAGATTCATTTTCTGGTCAAGTTCCTGATAAGAATGAGATAAAAGAACATTTTATTAAGAAATGGGGTGATTTAGATAATACTTATAGATGGAAGGGATTTAGAATTAAGGGAATGAATGATATAAATAGTGATGAAATAGCTCATATTGATTACTTTAGTGAATCTAAAACAAAAACTGAAGAAACAACACCAAATGACGATGGATATGAATCTGAGTTTATTATTTATGATGAGGATGAGGAACAACCACACCATAATGGTGTTGTTATAAATAATGGAACAAAACCAATCATGTAATTTAAAATGCATAAAAAAAATGATTTTTATAATAAAAATAATTATAAAATTCAACTATAATAAAATGAAAATTTTGTTTTTACTTTCGTTATTATCATTAGCATATGGAAATTCGTTAAGAGGATCCGCCAATGATTATATTCCAATTAATCAACACGATACTTTCTTTATAAGTTATAAAAATGGAGTTAGAAAAGATGTCAAGTATGAAAATAGAACTTTTATTGAAATGAATTAACATTTATTCATATAATGAAATCTAGGATGATTTTCTTTGTATGTACATATTAAAGAAGGATATTTTTTTTGTATTTCTTTTACAGCAAATTCTATCATAGGTACAGGATCTGTAATACCGCAAGTAAAAATATCAATAGCAAGTAATCCCTTTCTTGAATAGCAGTGTGTAGCACAATGACTCTCATCTAAAATATGCACACTTGAAAAACCTGGTTCAGTAATTTTTGGATCATAAATACATAATTTAGAATGTACAATTGTCATACTTGTTTGTTGAATACATTTTTTCATAGTTTCAAAAACAAAATCTCCAAAAACATGATCGCTAAAGTCTTCTCCATCAAGATTATCTTTTGTGACATCCCAAACGAAATCAGCAAATACATGATTACCATGATGGTTTCTTTCATTTTGACCAAATAAATTTATAAAATTGTATAAAGTTTTAAATATTTTCGTTATAAAATTGACTAAAATATATTGATTTATGTGACATAAATTTTTACCATCATATTTGTGATTATTCATTAATTAAATTAATTTCAACTTTTTAAATTAATTTAAAAAAATTCTTTATAAAAGAAAGAGCTAACAATAATGTCTAAAACATACAAACAAAAAGTGCCTTTGAACAAAAGAATTGATGAATCAAATAAAATTCTAGCTAAATATCCAAATTATGTTCCTGTCATTGTTGATTTGGATGATAGATTTGGTACTATTAATAAAAGTAAATTTTTAGTTCCAAAAGAAGTATCAGCAAGTCACTTATTGATTGCTATAAGAGCTCAAATGAACTCTTTAAAAAAAGAAGAAGCTATGTTTATGTTTTCAAATGAAATGTTGGTATGTCCAACTGCGATTATGGGTACATTATATGACGATTATTTAACAAAACTAAAATATGATAATTCAAAAAGTAGCGATGAAAAAAATGAAAAATATTTCTATGTGAAAATTCACGGAGAAAATACATTCGGATGATTGAAACTCAAATATATTGATTATCCATACTTGGAAGTCCTCTATCTTGATCTTCTCTTATAAAATGTAAAAACTCTTTTGCCCCATCTATAATTGAAAAAAATAAACCATGACGATTCCTATATGGACCGTAATAGTCTTCACACTCTTTAATCGAATGATCTAAAATTTCAAGCATGTCTTCCATATGGTCTACAGAAATATTTGCATAATGTCTTGTTATTTCTATACTGGATACTATAGAAAACAAACGTTGAATCATAAATTCTCTAGGCGGTTCTGGAGATTGATCTTGTTGTTGAATTGAAGAAGATTGTTCTTGCTCAATCTCAAGGTCAAATTCAGCACAACATTCATAAAAGTCTTGCTCATGATTTGTATCTTGAATTGGACTCATAATAATATTGAAAAATATTAATCTATCATAATTAAAAATCAATTTTTCAAGTCTAAACACAAAGTTGATATCTGTTGTTGCTTTTTAAATGATGGGTTTCGGCTCTTTTTCCTCCTATTTTAGTTGACGACAAAAGCTCAGAAATCTCATCAATATCCATATCCGTGTTGTCATCGTCCATTCCATCCTTTCTTCTATTAGACTTTTTCTTGTAAACAATCTTTACGCCGAATCGTTTTTGGGTATCTTTAATAGATTCTAAAAATCCTGGTTTGTTCCAAAGAATCCATTTAGACCAAAAACCCGCACTTCTCATTCCAGATTTTTTCCAATTCTCTCTTGATTTGTGTCTTTTCTCATATCTACGCATTCTAGATTTATTTTTGTGCTTTGTATAATCAGAATAACCCTTTGCTCCGAAATTTACATTTGTGGAATCTACAGTTACCATGAATTTCTTATTAGGACTTCTAGATTTTTGCAAAATAATTTTAGGTTGACTCTTTTTACGTTTGATATTT
>Ga0214923_10000146_pt1 | contig 106278 bp, 147 predicted proteins | sample LL1510_MetaG_FD_177993 | JGI IMG/M metagenome (GOLD analysis project Ga0214923, IMG submission 177993) | Freshwater microbial communities from Lake Lanier, Atlanta, Georgia, United States - LL-1510 | ecosystem: Environmental > Aquatic > Freshwater > Lake | place: USA: Georgia | collected... | reverse complement strand
AGTGTATCACACTTCTCGATGTTTTGCAACTCCTCGAAACAAGTTTTGCCCCTGTCGACCCTTGGGGTTGGGTGTTTCCGAAACCCGCTTCCGCGGGCTCACACCCTCCCCCTCGGGGCGACCCTCACCCCGCGCGCTGGGCGGCGTAGAACGCCTCTACCTGCTCGCGGGTGACGCCCTCGCGCCAGTCCACATACAAGCCCTCGCGGTACTCGGCGAGCCCTGCGGCTACCTCGTCCTCGTGCTCACCTATGTGGCAGGTGCAGCGACTGCACACGAAGCAATAGGGCGTTTCTTCCCACTTTTGCTCGGTTTCCATTTCCTCGGGTGCGATTTCGTTGTTCATTGGTTTTCCCTCCTTGGTTCTAGTATAGCATAGTGTTAGACAGATTGCAACTCCGCGGGGCAAGTTCTGCCCCTGACCGCCCCTTCGGGGGAGGTTGCCCTCCCCCTTTGGGCGAACCTCACTTACTCAACGATGTCAAGTAGGTGAATGTCGGTGCCGTCGGTACCGCACGGCAGGTTGTGCCACTTCCCGCCGTAGCGAGCGTCGCACTTGGCGCAGCGAACGCTCTCCTCGTCGGTCTGTGTCCAGATATGTCCTTGGGTTTCGGTTTCCATTTTTTCCTCCTGTTATCAGTGTATCACACTATTGGTAATCTTGCAACTCAGCGGGGCAAGTTCTGCCCCTGCGAATCCCTTGGTGGGGGAGGTTGCCCTCCCCCACGTGGGTCTTGCCCTTAGGCTCGCGGGCTCGGGCTCAGTATTTCCTGAGCGAGGGCGATAGTGGCTGCTGCCATTTTCGCCTTTGCCTGCTCGCGGGCGTGGAATGCTGCGAGTGCCTCACGGTAGGTAATTTCCCCTACCTTGTCTAGGCAGCCGAGCAGCCAAGCGTCTGTCCCGCTATAGACCTTGCTGTCTAAGTGGGCTTTCTGTTCTGGGGTTTCTGTTTGGGTTTCCATTTTTTCCTCCTGCTATCAGTGTATCACACTTGGCAACGCTTCGCAACTTCTGACGAAGATTTTTTTAGAACGCCCTGGCGCGCCTCGCTGAGAGAAATAAGCCCTTAGTCAAGGCTTTTTGTTTGCGACGCTCTGGGGGCTCTCGGGTGCGTGTGGTGGGTCTTCTGAGCGTGGTTGCCTGAGTGTAATACAAGCGTTTAGGCTGCCCTTGTGGCGAGCGTTTTACAAACCTTGCCCTTAGTCAAGGCTTTTGGAAACGAACGCTCTGGGGGCTTCCTATTGCGTCTGGTGGGCTGTTAGACACTACTCGCAGACTGCGCCCGCAGGCGATTTCTGCCCCTGCGAACGCGTGTTCGGGCGAACAAGTGTTCAGGGGTGTAACACAGTTACGAAACTGTGTTACACCCCTTTGATACACCTAGTCGATTTGGGGCTTCGTGCTGGTGTCGGTGTACGCCTTGCCCAATGCGTGGGTCGGGGCGAACAACGGCCACTGCTCGGTGCCTTTGTCGGGGTCGCCGTAGGTGACTTTGGCACCCGTCACGAAGACGGTCAAGCCGTTGATGGTGTACTTCATAGCACCCTTACGGGCGTTATCACGAAGCCAAGCCGTAGCGTTGGCTGGTGTTGGGTGGATAGTGAGCACTTCGGTAACCTTCCTTAGTGGGTACTTCGTTTTCGCCACTAATACAAGGGTACACTATTGTTAGACACTTCGCAACTTCTACGACCATTTGTAACACAACTGTAACACAACACCCTAGGTGGTCGGCAGTCACGGAGAGTGACGAGCGTGTTAGGCTGACCTAACAAACCCGCGACCTTGTGAAAGTGCGAACTTTCACTTTTGCCTCCGGCTGCCCAAAATATGGTGTTCCAGAATGTTCGGATTTATTTTTGCGCAAAGCGTTCCTTCGGGGCTGGTCTGCCCCTGCTCGCAGGTCAGTCCTCGTCGCTCTCCAGAGCCCTCCGAAGTTCCTCTGCCCATTTGGCGAAGTCCTCGTTTAGGTCAATGTCGAGCGCCCAGTCGAAGATTTCTACCCTCTCGTGGTTCTCTCGGTTTAGTCTGTTTTGTTCTCTCGGTGTCATTTTTCCTCCTGTTTTTAGTATAACACGCAGGGTAGTGTTTTGCAACTACCCTGCGTGGCCTTCTCAATCAACGCTGCCTACGCCCTTGCGGCTGGGGGTTTCGGTTGTTCAGCGAGGGTGCTCGGCTAACCCTTTGGTGAAGGTACGAATACCTTCGGGCTCGCTTTGCATCATCTTTAGTATAACAGATTTCCCTTGGTTTTGCAACTTTCTGTGAGTGGTTGAGGCGAGAGCACGACGCCTCTGTTCCGCAGCCGGTTTAGCCCGCCCCAACCACTCTAGTCCTATTGTATCACACTTCTATTAGTTTTGCAACTCGTTCACGGTGAACCCTGCATTTCGGGCAGCGTTGCTCAGTTTTCGCCAGCCTTGCTTATCGGTGACTGAGCCCCAACCTTCACTTACCTTGGTGAGGGTCTTGCCTTCGACCTTCGCCATCAAGGTGGTGTAGTGGTAGATTTCTCGTACCTTCTCGCCCTGATAAGCACGCCACGACGAAGCCTTAGCGGTTCCGCCGTTGCGAATGTGTGCCGTTGCTAGTTGTCCGATGTTCATTGTGTTTTCCTCCTACTAATACTGTATCACACTTCGCAAGGTTTCGCAACTTCCTGAGCATTTTTTATTTTTTGTTTGAGGTTGCTTTTTGCGTCAGTCTGTGATACACTATTATTGTAGGGGTGGGGTAGGAGACGGCTCGCGCCCCTCTCCGGCAAGTGGCAGCCCGCGCGCCCCTCTTCGCCCTGGGTTGCCCGCCGCGCCCCGCGCGGCCCCTGGCCGCCCCTTGTGGGGGAGGTCGCCCTCCCCCCTCGGGACTACTTTGCTTCTTGCGTGTTGAGCAGCGTTCCGTATGCGTACACAATGTCGTAGGCGAGGTTGCTGCAACGTCGCTGTACGACCCTCAGTGCACCCTGAATGAGGCTGCTCTTTTCTTCGTCGTGGGGCGTGTCGGCTGCCTCCGCTTCGGCTGCCTCTACTTGGTCAATCAGTCGGCGCAGAATGAACTTGACTTCATTCGCCTTCTGCTGCGCTATCTCACCCTCGGTCATTGTATCCATTGTTCTTTCTCCTTTGTGTTGTGTGAGGCGGTTGCCCCACTACTTCTAGTGTATCACAACTACTTCTATTTCGCAACCTGCGGCGCAAAGTTTTGCCCGCCGCGGCCTCCGCCGCCCGCGCGCCCTAGGTTGCCCGCCGCCCTGGGTGGGTCAGTCCCACTCTCGGCGGTCAGGCGCAGGCTTGCGCTTGTGGTGGATAGTCACCGCACGGGTGCGAAGCCCGTCGGCGAACGCTTGCCTATCGGCTGAGTTCCAGCCCTTGCGCTTGCTCTTTTGCTTTTTCATCTTTACCTCCATAAGAATAGTGTATCACACTCTGCGAGGTTTCGCAACTCTTTCGCAAAGATTTTTAGAGTTCTGCCCCAGCGGCTCGGCTGGTGGGGGGAGCGCCCCACCAGCCTTACGCCGTTTTCAGTTCACCAAGTCGGAGACTGCGAACCTGCCCACTAACTCTGGGCAAACTTCGCTATTCCACTTGTCTGCGATAATCACTGCCTGTTCACGGTTCAGGCAGGGCAACTCTCGCACCATAAAGTCCGAGGCGTCACCCGTCGGGCTTTGGAAGTGTAAGGCAACTGCCCACTCTGTCCGTACTCCGTATTCCATTGTTGGGCTCAGCACCACTTCGGCGCTTGCCACTGTTCCTTTGTGTCTCATTTTTACCTCTCTCTTGTAGGTACTTCTTTTTCCCTACACTCTTATTGTATCACATCTATCGCGGTTTCGCAACTCCATCTACGATTTCTGCCCCAGCGGCTTCGCTGTTGTGGTGGGGCTTGCGCCCCACCACTAGCGAGGGTCTTAGGCGTTCACCTGTTCGCCAACCTTGACGAAGTTCTCGCCAAAGTAGGGCTTCACGGTGTGGGCGAAGTAGCGACCAACGCTTGCCTGCTGTGCCATAGCGAGTGCCATAGTCAGTGGGCAGTTGGGGTAGCCGTACACGCTTCCATTCGTGAAAGTGATAAAGAGAGCGCCCATAGTGCCAGCCTCGTCTTCAGTGGAATAGTGCCACTTTGCGATAGCCGTGCTTTCTGGGGTCTCGGCGCCGATAAGGACTTTCATTTCATTACCTCTTTCTGTAGGTACTTCTTTTTCCCTACAACTACATTATAGGCACGCTGTTAGACATTTGTCAACCTATTCGGGCAGAAACTTATTTTTCTTTTTGAGGTTGCTTTTTCCGTCGGAGTGTGATACACTGATAGTAGTAGGGCAAGGCAGGCGACACGGGAGAGCCCTAGCCCTCCCCCCTCTTGTCTTTTCCCGCGCGCCTCAGACTGCTCCTGCTCCCGGCCGCCCAAAATATGGTGTTTCCTGATAATTGGATTTATTTGCGCTAGGCGTTCCCTTGGGCTCCCGGCCGTGAGCATTGAGCCGAGGGGGCACTTCTCGTCCCCCTCAGCCCACTTGCGCTCTTAGGCGTTTACCGTTTCTGGCTTTGCCTTGACGGTTGGGTTGCCCAACTTGCGAGCGATTTCTACGATTTCGCCCGTAATGTTCAGCCAAGTCCACTTGTCTCCCTCGCGCATTTCGATAACAAGTGTGCCGTTTCGCATTTCTACGACGACACCCTCCGCTTTGAGGTTGTGGTAGATGTGGGTACTCATTGTGTTTCCTTCCTTGGTCTAGTGGTGCGGTTGCCCCACTACTATTAGTGTATCACACTCTCGATAACTTCGCAACTCATTCCCAACTTTTTTTCGTCAGCCCCTATTCCCGGCCTTTGGCGGGAGAGGTCTGGCACGGCGGGGGAAGGAGGTTGAACCCCGCCGTGCTCTCACGACCTATGCGGTTGGCGTTGCCATTGCCAACTTGTTGAGGGCGTCGCCACTCTCTCGCCAAGCGTCGCTGTCGGCTGTCTCGCCGTAGAACGCTTGCCGATAGACACGCTTGCCTTTGTGGTACAACTCCACCATAACGGCGTTTGCCTTTATGCCATCGTCGTAGGTCACTTCGGCTTCGTAGGTGACTTTGGTAATCTCGTCGTAAGCCCACCCCGTAGGGTAAGCCTCGCTGGATACCTCAGCCCACTCGCTCGTGCGCTTTGCGCCTCTCGGCAGTTTGTAATAACTCACTTCATTACCTCTCTCTCGTAGGTACTTCGGTTTCCCTACTAACTCAATTATGCCAGATTGTTAGACACTTCGCAACCTATTCGGGCAGAAACTTCAGAAACTTTTTGCCGGCTCAGGTTGTTTTTTCTCTCGCTGTGTGATACAATAATAATAGACGGGAGAGGTGGGAGACGCTCTCCGCCCTCTGCGCGTGCCTCGCCGCCCGCCGCGGCCTCTGGCGCACGGGCGAACACCTGTTCGATTCTGCCCCTGCGCGTTCGGGTGGGGCTTGCGCCCCACCACTGCGCTCGGTCAGTCAAGCGACACGGTTACTGGGTGCTCCCACCTGCGTAGGCAGTTTGGGCACTGGGTCTCGACATCTGTTGTGTATCCGCAACGCCCGTCAATTTCGTGTTCTTCCCAATACTGGTGGCCGCAGTTTGGGCAGATAATCTCTACCTCTGCCGTAATGTCGTGCCAGCCCGGGAGGTCGCTGACGCTGACGCCCGGGGGCAGGTTGCTGTATGTTCCCATTGTGTTTCTCCTTGTTGTTGGTTTACCTTACACTCTAAGTGTATCACACTTCTAGTGATTTCGCAACCTCGTCTGAAAGTTTTGCCCCTGGGCTAACGCAGTTCTCTCCCACACTCCCATTTTAGCGTGGGGGTGTAACACAGTTATTGCTAACTGTGTTACACCCGTTTGCTACTAGGCGTTTACCGTTGCGAGTTTGTCGTAGCGGTGGGTCGGCTTTATGTCTTCGTTCACGGCTCGCCCAATGCTCTTCGCATTGAGTAGGTCAGTGAACACGCCGAGCATTACGTCGTAGTAGACATACTCGCTACCGTTGGCGTACTCAATAACTAGTTCACCATAGGTGAGTTCGTTATTTTCGTCTGTCTCGGCTGGGTCAATAGCACCCAGAACGTAAGTGAGTTTTCTCACTGCCGTTGAGTTGAGTTGGGTTACTTCTATTCTCATTGGGTTTCTCCTTGTTGTTTTGTTATTGCCTTACACTCTCATTATGCCTTATGGGTGTAACGGAGTTACCTACCGTTTTCGTTTTCCCATAGTTCTTCGGCGTACTTCCATGCCTTGTCTTCGTTCATGCGGTCGCATGGGTGCCACGTCTTCGCCATTATGCGCTCGTAGTATTCCCATTGGATTTCTTCTGGTACTTCGTCCCATGTTAGGTAGGTGACGTTCACTTCACTCATTGTGTTTTCTCCTTGTTGTTGTTTTTACCTTACACTCTAAGCATACCATTGGTGGGGTAGATTTCCTCGCATTGTGCGACACTTGTTACACAACTGTAACAATAGGTGTTAGGCGTGCCTAACAAGTGATAGTACGAACTTTCACAAGCCCGCGACCTTGTTTTTGCCCCCGGCAAAGAAATGGTGTTCCGTCAGAAATGGTTTAATTTTTGTTTTCGGGGCGGTTCCCTTGGGCTCCCGAGCCTTGGGGTGAGTGACCACGCCGGCCACTCACCCCACTTGGCTAGAGCCACTCGATGACGTCTCCATCTGCTATCTCGGAGACATCAAGGTCGTTGGCATCGGCTACTGCTTGCCAGAAGTCGTCTTCTGTAAGCGGCGCTTTGCCTTCTTGGATGTCTTCTGGGAGATGCTCCCACCACGTTGTCTTGCTCATTGTGTTTCCTTTCTTGTTGGATAATTACAGTGTATCACACTCTAGGAGTTTTAGCAACTCTGCTTCGGTCATGGCCTGAATATCTACTGCGTTTAGTTTTGTGGGTTTGATGACCGCAATGATTTGCCCCCTGGTTTTTGCCACTCTGAGCGCCTCACTGAGTTTTGAGTATGGGCCGAGGCAGATTTCGCCCACGGCTGTTTCGAGTTTGATGATGTAGTTCATTTTTTCCTCTGCCTCCGGGCATCGGCTGGTGGGGTGGTTCCCCACCAGCCAGACCCGTCAGGCTGTGACTAACTCTTTCTGGGCTTTGACCCACTGCTCGTAGTTCCACGACTCAGTGGTCACGATGGCTTTGATGACTTTTGCTGGCATCTCGACCACGTTGTTTCCGTACTTCGCAATACGGTTTGCCCACTCGGTGATGCTGTAGGTGCTGTGGTTGGTGCTGAGTCCGACCATCTCATCTACCATCTCTGGAGTGATGTAGAGGTTGTGGCGTTCGCCATCTTCTCTCCACTCGTGCATCATTGAGTTTTGCATCAGAGCCTCAACAGCCTTTGACCGACCGTAGTAGTCGGCAGCGTTTGCTTCGGTGATGCGACCGTATCCGACCACGCCACCCCAGAAGATGAACGTCTGAATGTCGGCGCGTACGGTGGTGTGACCGTACTCGTCTTTCACCCAGATTCCGTCAGGGTCTTTGGCGTAAGCCTTTGTGTTTCCGATATCCCATGTCAATGGCATTGTTTACTTCCTTTCTGTTAGGTGGTGCTTTTGCCCCACTACTTAAATTGTATCACCTATTTTGCTGTTTGACAACCTCGGCGGCAAAGTTTGCCTCCGGGCGGCACTCGCCCTACCGTGAGGTAGGGACGAGGCCAGCGGGCTTCAGTGAGTTATTCAGCACGAGGCCGTAGAACTCACCTGTCACTGCGTCTTTCACGAACGAGTGACCCATCGTTCCGTTCTTTGGCGCACCCATTCCGCCTGAGCACTTCACCACGAGGGTTCCACGCTTTGGCTGATGCGGGCGAGCGTCAAAGACATCCAGTCCGACGGGCTCGTATCGGTATTGCCTGATTTTCTTGGTCATTGTTTTTCCTTTCCTCATACTTCCAGTGTATCACATCTGTTCGCGTTTTGCAACCTGCCTTTCTGCGATTCTGCCCCTGTCGGCCCTGCCGTGGGGAGGTCTTGGGCTGGTGGGGAAAGGAGGTAAGGAACCCCACCAGCCGCACTCGACCTTATACTTCTATTGTATCACACTTTTCACGCTCTCGCAACTCTGCCAGCGTGATTTCACCCTTGATTAGGGCTGCCCACTCTGATAGGTCTGCGACATTAAGACGCTCAGGCTCGGTGCCGCAAGGGTAGTTGGCCGCTTGGTGCCAAGCCTTTGCGTCACATTCTCCGCAAACGGGCGTGCCGTCAAACGACCACCACGAATGCGTGAGGTAGTTAGCCTCAGCCTCTTCTTTGGTTCCCTGAAACGGGACTGGAACATTTGCCATTTCTGTTTCTTACCTTTCTGTTGTTGGTTTACCTTACACTTTTATTGTATCACACCCAAGACGCTTTCGCAACTCGGCGGCCGATTATTTTCGTCGGCCCCTATTCCCGGCCTATCGGCTGGGTGTTTGCTGGTGGGGCTTTCACCCCACCAGCCCACCACTTACACCCTGACGGTCTTGGTGACGGTGTCGGTGACTTCCACCTGACTGAACGCCGCCGCAAGGTCGAGCACCTGCTCGCCTGAGACTGCGCTCATCACGATAGAGAGGTCACCAATGCGAACCTCTAAGTGACCGCCGTTCACCCTGACTTTGATTTGGTCAATGGCTGTGTTCCACGAGTAGAGCGTTGCCGCTTGTCGTGGCTTCTGGATTTCTGTTTCCATTTCCTTGCCTTTCTTGTGTTGGTGGTGCTTCTGCCCCACATCTACAGAATACCAGATGTGGGGCAGAACAGCAACCTTATTTGAGGATTTTTTCTAGCGTCTGTTCGTAGGTTCGCCAGCGTGACGGGATACCGTGCTGACCCATTGCCACAGCCTTGTCGAAGTTAGTCTCGCCACAGCCGATTAGACGGCGGTCTGCGAGAATACGGTCACGGACTGCTTCACGGTCTGCGCTATCACCGTCAAACGGGAATAGCGGGTTCGGGTCAGTCATGTGGGCGACTACCGCACGACAGATTTCCCAATCCAGAGCAAACGGGTACAGCGACGGTCTTTCTGGGTCAAGCAGATAGAACTCGAAGCAGTATTCCGTGAACTCATCTAACTTATCTATTGCGCTTCCAGCATTAGGGCTGGTTCCTTGTGTGGTGTTCATAACTACATTATAGGCATAGTGTTAGACATTTGGCAACCTGAGAAGTATTACAGTTGTGTGACATTCGGCTTGTGCTTGTTCACACTTTCACAAGCCCGGGGCCGGTGAAAGCGATTTCTGCTCCTGCCCCAAAAAATGGTGTTCCTCGATAAATGGATTTATTTTGCCTTGCGCCGTTCCCTTGGGGCTGGGCTGGTGGGGGGTTGCCCCACCAGCCTCGCTGACCACTTAGAGATACTTGGCTACTGCGCCGTATGAGGAAGTACGGACATACTCCTCGTCGGACAGTTCCAGCACTCGGATTGCGTTAGAAAGTTCCTCTTGCGCTTCCTGATTACGGTGCTCGCTGAAACCCTCAATTTTGGGGAGTGAAATCTTGTGACTGAAAGTCACGGTGACTTCGTTGATTTCCTCGTTGCCGTAGCGGTGATAGTTGTATGGAAACGACACCTCTTTGGGCGTGAGTTTTCCAGACTTCACAAGCGCGGCGACAGACTTCTTGATGTCTGCGATTGCCTGCTTCTGAGCCTTCTCAGCCTTGGCGTGGTTGTTCGCTTCCTCAACCTTGCGGTCAAGTGCTTCTTTCAGGGCTTTGAGCAACTTGCTCTTGGCGACCCGAACATTTACTGTTTTACTCATTTGATTGCCTTTCCTGTTTGGTTTAGCGTGAGGTTATCCCCACACCTCTATTGTATCACACCGTTGCGCTGTCGGCAACCTGTGACGCGATTTCTTTTCGGTAGTTGTTGGTGCGCCAGCACGACGCTTGATAGGCAGCCTCGCCCACTTGGTCGCAATAGACACCGACTACTTCGGTCTCAATAATGCCCTGATTACGGTTCTTGCCACGCATAACACGGCGAACGCAACGGACACGGTAGGTGTCGTCAAAGTCAAGCGACACCTCAACCATACGACCTTGACCGACAGGCAGCCACGCACCGATTATGTTTTGCTCAGCGTCACGGAGAGAGCCCCAAAGACCACCAGAGATGGCGTAGAGGTTCATTAGTCCGATTTGCTGGATAAGTTCTGTGGGGTCACATTCGCGACCTTCACGGTTGATGTTTGGGAGTGTGTATGTTCTCATACCTAGATTATAGCAGTTTGTTAGACAGTTGGCAACTTCTACGGAAAAAAGTTCTGACCGCCCAGGGTGGCCGCTCGACCACGGAGAGTGACCTTGGCCCCTGCGGCTTATCTGCACGACTTGCTAATAAGCAATTGATGAATTCTGCCCCTGCCACAAAATATGGTGTTCCTCGATATTCGGATTTATTTAAGGCTGCGCCATTCCCTTGGGTGCCGGCCCGGCCCGGAAAGGATGAGGCCGGGCCAGCCAAGGACTAAGCGTTGGCCATCATCTCGTGGTACGTAATCCAGTTCTCGTCGTTTTGGGGGTCTCGACCAAGTCGTAGACACCAGTCGTAGTAATCGTTTACTTTCCGCTTAAAGGCGTCGAATGAGTCCTCGGTGCCGAAGTGGACCATATCTCGATAGAGGCGCGTCACGCCGACACCTCGTCTCGTGGACACTGTGCGACTTCGTCAAAGATGCGCTCGTAGAAGGCTCGCCCTTCTTTCCAGTCGCTATCCCAGCCACCATCAGAAAAAACATCTACGACATTTCCGTACCAGTATTTAGCCCTGAGAAGAACTGCCACGACCACCAAGTCATACGGCTTGTAAGCAGTCTTACAGAACTCAAAAATCTCATTCTCACGGTCGGTGCCTTTCTTGTATTCGTATTGGTAGTCGGGCTGAGTTGGCAGTGCTTCCCACCAAAAGGTCTCGTGGTCAAGTCCGCCGACTTCGGTTCCGTTAAAGCAGAAGTGTGCCTCGGTGAACTCGGGCTCGCCTTTGCCAAGAGGTCCGCATATTTCTATGCCTTCTGACTTTGCCTGCTCAATAATCTTCTTGGTGTCTAGGGCAAGTTTGCCGAACATCCAAGCCGAGCCGACATTGCGCTTGTCTCGTACCCAGTAGTGCGTGTATCCCATTGTGTTTGTGCCTTTCTTGTTGTGTTATCTCTATTGTATCACTTATTTACTGACTTAGCAACTCTTCGTTCATCAAACGCGCTGCTGCTCTTTCGGCAGCGATGCGGTCTTGATGAGGGCCAGAGATGCGGTCTAGGCGAGTTGTCCCGCTGTAAAGCCAGACTTCCCAGCCTTCAAAGTTTTTGAATGGTGCGTAGTAGTGGTTTGGTTTCATAGTTATATTGTATCACAGTTTCTGTTGATTTGCAACCTGCTGCGAGGGGCAGGGACTACGGAGGCCCGTGCCCTGCCCCTGCGCCTTCCCGAGGAAAAGGCCCGCCGGGAACTCAACTCGGGAAGAACTAAAGCGTAGCGGTTTTTCTGAATTTGCAACCTGAGAGTCGGGCAGGGACAGAGAAAGTGAATACTCTGCCCCTGCCCTCGTTCTACGGAGACCACCTAGGTGTGTGTGCAATCCCGTAGAAGCGAACTCAGGTAATCGAGAACCAGCGCATCACGGTGCGGAGAAGGTGGTCATAATCGCTACTCATCGCCTCATCCATAAACGCTTTAATCTCTTCTTTTGAGACACCCTCCTGCTTGGCGATACGGCTAACACGCCCAAGTATTGCAAACGCATTTCCGTCCTCGCCCTCAAGCGGGATTGTTATCTCTGGATATTTGATTTCGGTGTTTGTGCTCATAGTTCTAGTGTATCACACTTTCTGTTGCTTTGCAACTTTGTTTGGAAGATTCTGCCCCTGCCGGCCGAGTTGTGGGCTGGTGGGGGTTGCCCACCAGCCCGACTGACTCAGGCGAAGATACCGAGAACTGCGTCGGCAAGTGCGCCGTGCGCTTTGCCTTCGTCAATAATCAGTTCGTCGTTGCCCGACATTGAGAGTGCGCTTGCTATTGAGCCGTCACGATTGACGACGACCAGCAACTCCACACGCCGACGCTCAGGGTGCTGAGACGGTGGCAGGTGGTCGTTGTCTCCAACGGGCGAAGCCCAACCAGCCGTAATGACCCCGTAATAGTTCGCAGACTCGTCGGGGGTGATTGTATCCAGCAGGTCGTACACATCTCCGCCACGCTGTTCCAAGTCTTTGACCCAGATTGGGTGTCCGTCGTGGAACGCTACGGGTGCGACACGAGCCTTTGTGGGGGCAGTGCCGATAGTCGGGTTGGTGTTGAGACAGTTTGCGCCGAGCAGTGAGACGATTTCTCCCACGCTCAGTTCCGTCGTATTGCTGATGGTACTCATTGTGTTGCCTTTCCTTGTGTTTGTAGTGGGCGGGATTGCCCACTACTTAGATTGTATCACACGCTAGGCACTTTCGCAACCTATCGCAGTCAGAAACCACTACGAAACCACCAACAGCAACCGTCGTTGCCCATTTCGTTGCGACCCACCAGATAGCAAGTCTGGTTGCCGCCGATAGCAGGGACTAGCAGAGGCGGCTCATCGCAGGAGAGGAACTGAGTGGGTGCCGCGGCACTTCTCTCGCACATCGCTGGTGATACAACGCGTGACTGGTAATGCTATCCGTATGTTGTTAGTGATTCCGTAGTGGTTTCCCACTACTTATACTGTATCACATTCTAGTCGCTTTCGCAACCTTATTCTGAATTATTTTCTGGGGTGCTAACCCCATACCTATACTGTACCACACTTGGGGTGTGGTGCGCAACCCGAAACTGAGATTGTGCAAAGTTTCTTTTGTAAGGCTTGCCTAACAGTTTTGCTATGCGCCGGTGCGCTGTAAACCTGCTCCTGCTCCCGACCCAAGAAATGGTGTTCCATTACCAATGGTTTTATTCTTATGCTGCGCCGTTCCCTTGGACCCTGGCATGTCCGGTTCGTCGGTCCCTGTTCCCGGCCTCGCCGCGCGCTCGCGGCCCGAACGCGTGTTCGGTGGGGTGCTTTCGCACCCCACCTGTACGCGGTCAGACTCCGAGAAGTTGGAGAACCTTTCGGTCACTCTGCTCGGTCTTGCCCATTAGCGCGTTCATTTGATTGCGCTCGGCGCGGTTCTTGTCGTTGCCGACGATGTGGTGGTTGTAAGTGTTGAACGCTTGAAGAACTCCAAGTGCTGAACCCTTCCACGGTGCCACGCGAACATCGTAGTTGTAAAGACCGACAAGTTCGGCGCGCTTATTCTCTGCGCGCGTCACTGCTGCCTTGTTGCTTTCGTCTTTCGCAAGCGACGGAATAGGCGCGAGTGCTTCAAGCACTTTTTGCCATTCTGCGTCGGTCACTTTGACTTCGGACAGTTTCGTCACTTCCGCGACGATATCTTCCGTCATCTTGTGAACGATACCAAGAGCGTCACGAGCAGACTGAATCTTCATTCCCGAATACTTGCTGTGTCGGGTCTTGAACTGACTCGTGTTTTCGCTCATCGCCATCGCGTGAGTGTTATCGCACACGACGAATGTAGAAACGCTCTTGTAGGTCGTTGCCAACATTCCGTTGTGCGAAGTAGTCGCGAGTAGGTGCGGTCGGACTGAGAATCCTTCCAACACTTCTACTGACTCTGGCATTTCCAACGAGACGAACGCAACTGCGCCGTTCTTCAAGAGCCCTGCCGAGCCAAAGTTGATATTTCCATCAACGATGTTCGCAAGGTTCTGAACGAGCCACTCGCCGTATTGGTGCGAGCGATAGTCGTTGCCGAAGATTTCCATCAGTTCGTTGGTATCTGAGCGCAAGATTGCTTGACGCTCTACGCGAATGAACTTGATTGGATTGCCTTCGTCATCGGTTGAGGTCGCGTCTTCAAGTGTCGCGGGGACACGAACAAAAACGGGAGCCGATACTGCCGACCACGCGAAGAGCCGACGAAGAATATCGTCGGTCGGAATCGCGCCTTCGTAGTGGTTTGGCTCTGAACCTTGTAGGTCGGCGCGGTAGTGCCACGCGTTCCCACGCTCGGCGGTGAACCCGACGAGAATGTTGGAGTTGAGCCACTCCATAGTTTCTTTGGACATTGCTATTGCCTTTCTGTGTTTGGTTATTTGGGTTGGTATTGCTATTACTAAGTGTATCACATTGCCGTTGCTTTCGCAACCACCATCGCGAATATTTATTTCGTTCACGTTGGTAATACCAATATAGGGGGAGAATACCCAAATGCCAACCTATTTCAAGAATTATTTTTCCACAGCCTGTGGATAACTTTCGGCCCGGGCCCCCGTTGTGTGTTTGTGAATCTTGCTGCCGAGTTTTTGTCCCTGCCCCAAAAAATGGTGTTCCTCGAATAATGGATTTATTTATACCGGCAGGCCGTTCCCTTGGGGTCAGGGGGCCCGCCCAGGACAGAAAGGGATTAAGAACCTGGACGGGCCGCGCACCCGACGACTGAGGCACAAGGAAGGAAAGCCTCAGCCGCGTCGTCAAGTATGACAGTTATTTTACGGATGTCAAGTCTGACTCTTCCCAAGATTCAGGATTGTCCAAACAGGCTCCACAGATGGTCTCGTCGTCGCCGTATTCTTCTGGCAACTTATAACCGCATCCCGCTTCGCAATATCGCGTTTCTTTACTCATTCATGAACGCCTTTATGTCCCACAAAATATCTGCGGTGCGGCGGAATAGTTCTATATCAACACGACCCAACTTCTGAATGTATGAAACCTGTGCAGCAGGAGTCCCGTTGATTCCTATTTCGTGGAGTTTGACCCAGCCAGAACCCATGAACTTTTCTAGCCGCGCGTATGACTGCTCATCGTATGCGTTGCGGGCTATGTAAACACGGAACAGATTTTGAGAAAGATAGGGCTTTACCTCTACGAAGTGCCACGTTTGGTGGTGGTTCCACAAAGTGATGAGGCTTTTGCCTTCTGTAAATGTGACGCCACTGTCGTTTGCGTCAGACAGATAGGCGACGTCTTCGTACTTGGTTCCGCGTTTTTCGGTATATCCGTTTGTTTCGGTATATCCGTTCATGCCCAAACCTTTCTGATGAGGCTTTGCGTCACAATGCTGTCGCCGTTGAATAACCAACGCCACTCGGCACCGTCTTCGCCACGCCAATCAATGAAACTATCTTTCTCGACATACTTGGCGATTGCCTGGAAGAACAGGTCTTCTGAACCCATCTTGTTGTCGTAGTAGATAGCGCTGAGGTCACCATCTTGGTTGTAGTCAGCGTCAAAGCCAAGAGCCTTGATGATTTCCTCAAAGGTCTTGTATTGGTGAGGGTAATCCGCTGGCATCCACGAAAACCATTTGGCGGGGTGATAGTCCAAACCTTCTGGTCGTGGACTACGAGCGTCCACACCATCGCCGCCGTATGAGCCGCCACGCTTCAAGTCATCATGCTGGTTGAGGGCGCACATCGCCTCGTAGCACTTGACAAAGTTTTCTTTCTTGATGGTTATGTCGTTATTGGTTGTCTGTACAAAGTATCCCATTTTGTTTTTCTTTCTGTTGAGTTGGTTATTGCTTACACTTAGATTGTATCACGAAGTTGGTTGTGTTGCAACTTCTTCTGCTGCTAAATGTAGACGAATGTCTAGGAGTAGGTCAGTCATCTCTGCGGATGAGACAAGGTCTCTGCCGGAGATTTCCGACAGAGCCTCATCCACGAGTTTTCTTGCTGCTTCGTATTTATCGCCCGTCACGGGTTCAGACATTAGTAGCGACCAATGTCTAGGAAGCCTGTGCCATTGCCTTCTGGGTCGGATTGCACGAGCGCGTATGTGTCGTCGTTAAACGAGATTACGCACGTCGGGTCGCCCGTTGGGAACCAACCTAGGTTTTCCATCTCTGCTTCTGAAAGATAGCGAACGCTGACGATTGTTTTGCCAACAAGTGACTGAGCGTAGTGAGCCTTGCCTTTGACTTTGGTATTGCTCATACCTTGATTCCCGTCACGAGTTTTTCTGGTCGGGTATCAAGCGCGTAGCAGATACGGAAAAATGTATCTAGTGACGGCGAGAAGTGACCGTTCTCGATTCTGTTGATGGTTTTGCGGTCAATGCCTGCGCTCTCAGCCAACTGACCCTGTGAGAGACCGTTGGTCTCACGCAGGCTCTTTACTCGGCTTGCAACTTCAAGCAGTGCCTTTTTGTTCATTGCGTTGTTCATTATTTTTTCTTTCTGTGGGTGTTGTGCCACAACTACATTGTACCATAGCCGAGTCAGGTTTGCAACCTTCCCGAAAGAATATGTTCGCGGATGTGGTTCTTGCCTGACCCGGCTACTTTGGTTTTTGCCTCTGGCCCAAAAAATGGTGTTCCAGATAAATTGGATTTAATTTACAGTGCGGCCGTTCCCTTGGGGCTGATTGCCCAGCCGCAAGGGACGCTACGTTATCCGCGCTTCTTGAGGTAAGCCTCAATAGCGGACTTGATGACTGCCGACTTGCTTACCTTGTCCTCTTTGGATGCGGTCGCGATTTGACGCGCCATATCCTCCGAGAGACGGAAGGCGATGAGTGGGTACTTAGGCTTTGACGCCGTCTTGGTCTTGCTCATTGCTTTTCTGCTTTCTATGTGTGTTGGTATTACATCTTCATTATACATACTGTTTGACATCACCACAACCTCTGTGCGCGAGGTCACTCGCGCTTTGTGGTTAAGTGACGGTTATAGTGACGGTTAAGTGACGGTTAGATATCTATGGTACAGGCTCAAACCCTTACTGGGTAAGGGTTTCCCGAGATTTGTACCATATTTGCGGGTGACAGCCTGACACCTAGGGGGTGACAACCTGTCACCTAGGGGGTGACAGCCTGACACCCCAGGGTGACAACCTGTCACTACTTGTGTCGGATGTCACATACTATATGTAGTGGAGGTGACAACCTGTCACCCCCCACATATTGACCCCTAAATGCCAAGGGCATTGGCAACTAGGGAGTCACGCATCTCTCGATACTTGTCCGAGTATTCGTTTTGCCAGTCGCTCATTGCCTCGTAGTAGTCGTCCATATCTTCTTTCTCGGCAAGTTCTTCTAAGCCTTCTGGCATCTGTGGCTCTTCACCTTCTTCTGCCAGAAGTTTGCCGTCACGGAAGACTGAGCACCCTGCGAAGGCGTGGCTTTCTTCTGTGTAAACAAGCGAGAACACCAGAGTTGGGAACTGCTTGGAAATCTCTTTGATGAGACCTTCAGCAGGCGACCACGCACTCTGGAAGTAGGCGCCAATGTATTGTGCTTTTTCTTCCATCTTGTCGTCAAAGAATGAAGTCCAGTCAAAGTCGCAAGCACCCCACTTGGTTCCCCAATTGGCATTACACCACGAATACCAGTCTTGGTGACCGTACTTCTCGATGTTGCGCTTTTGCTGTTCTTCCAGTTTCTTCTGTTCTTCTCCGTCACCCAGAAAGCCAGACACGGTGTCGGACAGTTCTTTGGGGCAAGGAAAGAGGTGGTTGAGACCAACTTCTTTTTTGGTCTCGCCAGTCTCCTCATCCTTGTAGGTGGTCTTGGTGGCGTCAACGAACCTTTGGAGTTCGCTTGTTTCGCCGTGGACTTCTAATTCGTTGTAGCACCAGTTTGGCATTTTGTATTCCCTTTCATTGAGTTGGTTATTGGTTATTGCTTACACTTACATTGTAGCACAATAATCAGCCATCTCCAACCTGTCCACGAGAATATTCTTGAGGAGAAGGCATTTTGTCGACAGTGCCGTACATTTGTGCGTGCGCGTATTTATCTGCGTAGTCGCCGCGTTCGGCGTCGGACATCACATTGTCCCACGCATTCCAGTCGGCGTCATCCCAGCCTTGCGTATCGATGCGTACCGGGGCGTCAAGAAACCACGTCCCGCTACAAGCATCACAATAGACAATGCTCATTGTGTATCTCTTTCGTTTGTTTTGATGTAAATGGCCAATACAGCCGCAAGAACAGCGAACAGGGCAATGACCACGAGTATGTCTTTCATACGACACCATAACTTGCGTCGCCGTGTTTTGTTCTGTTGTAGCACTCTTGGTGATAGTTGCCGTACAGATATTTGCCTTCGTCGTAGCCCTCGACGCGAACTTCTGAGTCCAGATAAATCTGTTCTCCGCACTCGTCGCACTCAAAGCCTGAGCATTCCGCGCAACCCCAGCCGTCATCGACTGGAATACGGTTCACGAACAGGCCGTTGCCGCTACCGAACGCCGTTGAGCGATGACAGTAAACACAAAGGTCAGTCGTCATCGCCACCACTCCGAACGCGGTTTGCTTCTATGAACGCCAAGTGGTCGGCTTCTTGTTCGGCTTGGACTTTCCTGAGTTGCTCGCCGTAGCCAGCCTGCTCAAGAACTCCCCAAACCTCATCTAGGCACTCTCCATCAGTGGCGAGGTCGCCGTGATGGGTAATGGCGTTGATAATACTGTTGATTATGTTTTCGTATTTGGTTGTCTTGTCCATAATGATATTGTATCACCTTTCTTGTCGTTTTACAACTTCACACAAGGGAACGATGGTTTATTTCAGCCATCTTTTCAGCATCGGCAACGACATCCATTACTGGAAGTAGCGGCGTCCCGCCCCAGCCAAGTCATCTGCCCTTATGTGTTTAGTTATTACCAAGAACTTGAGTATCCGAAGTCCCACTCTTTCGGCATAGAGAGGGCGTTCTTCAGTATCTTCTTGGTCAGTTCAAGGTCGCCAAAGTAATACTCGTCGTACTCGGTTGAGCCGAAGAAGAAACCTGACTGTGTTGGCAGTAGTTCATCAGCCTTGCTGTGGTCAGCAAGGACTTTATTGACTACTCCCAAGAGTTCCTCAAGTTGTTCACGAGACACATAGGCTTCACGGCAGTCGTCCTCACCCTTCTGGCAGTTGTCCACGAACCATTGGTGAATGGCATTTGCCTTGCGCCAATAGCCGATTTTCATCTCGACAGAAATACTTGGCAACTCTTTATGAATGTATTTAGCGTCGTCGCCAAGCAACTTCTTAAACTTTGAGAAGTCAGCGTTCATCTGCTTCCAACGCTCGTTGCCAGTTATGTCGTTCGGGCAAGAGTATTTCTTTGCGTAGAGGTATTGGTCTAATCCCATTGTGTATTCCCTTTCATTGAGTTTGGTTATTACTTACATTGTAGCACATTGTAGCACACTTGCCAACCTCTACTCCAAGATTTCTTTGGAGTATTGCTGGACAAGGAGGAAGTCGTCCCAGACATCGCTTGGTTCGCCGCCCCACGAAGTCCCACCGGTGGCGTAGAACACCCTGTCGCCGTCCACATAGAAGTATGAACAGTCGCGACGCTGGGTTGCGCTATAAACGGCCTCCACAGCCTCTAGGAGCCTCGCACGCATCTCTTTAACCAGTTCTGCGTCATCGCCAGTCCAGTCAAACCAAATGCCTGCGTCCTCAAAGGTATGAAAGTCGTCTTTGGTCAGGTTCAGGTCTTTCGCCTTTGCCAGAGCGACACTCTTTGTGTGTTTTATTTCGAGGACACATAGAAAGAAGTCTGCGCCCATCAGATGATTCCTGCTTCCTGATAGGGCTTCAGTTCTTTCTCTGTAAGGACACGGTGGGGCGCGCCTACGGCGTACTCCTCAATGTCCCACGGCTTGTCCCAATGAATGTGGTCTATTCCGACAATATTCTTGGGGTCAAAGCGGTCAAGAGAGTTTTCCATCGCGTCGTCCATATCCTCTCCCTCAATTACATAGGAGATATCAAGGGACGCGGTGACGCGAACTACATATTTGTTCATTGTGTTTGCCTTTCTATTGGGTTGATTACATTGTAGCACATTGTAGGTGGTTTTACAACCTAGATATCGTTGCCATCCTCATCTTGGAAGATGAGTTCGTGACGGGACGGGACTGAGCGCATATCTTCATATGCCCACCCATAGACCAAGTCCATCACTTCGTCGTCAGACACTTCTAACTCAGGGTCGTGGTTAAGTTCCCGAATTGACTCTTTGACTGCCGCGACATCGTAGGTGAAGGTGCGGATGACGTTAATTTTCTCCATCACGCATACTCCTCCTCTTCTTCTTCTTCCGCGCCTTGAGGAATGAGGTCGGTGAAGCCTTCGTTGGGGTCAGCCTCGTTGGTTTCTACCGCCGAAATGAACCTAAGCCAGCACGAACGCTCGTACCAACGCTTGAGAGTTTCCAGCATTTCTTCTGGAGTGCCGCGCTCAGTGAGATAGTTTTCCTCAAACCAGTCAGCCTGAGTTTTGTCCATAGCGAGATAAATCTTGTGGCACGTATCCCACGCGATGAGGTGCGCCGCATGACACGCCTCTGCGACATCAAGCCAGTAATCTTCCATAGTTGTAGTAGCCATTAGTTTCTCTTTTCTTGTTGAGTTGATTATTGCTTACACTTAGATTGTATCATATTGTAGCACACTTAGCAACCTTATCAGTCAAATAAGGACACATCGTGCCAACGATACGACTCGTTCTGTTGGATTACTTCGTCTGAGGGGATACCCATTATCTGAAGTGTATGTTGGTCGATGATACGAAAACACCGTTCACATAGGTAGTGGGTTCCGTCCCAACTGTCGTCATCTGGCTCGCAACGCGCGCCGATAGGACTACAAGGACTAAACCCATCTGAGTCTGGCTGGTTCTTACACTTACAAATCCACCAGTCTTCGTGGTCTTCGATTATGTAGTCGGGGATACTTTCGGGTGGCGCAAGGAGCATATCCGTCCAGTCTGGTTTATTTTCCATTCTTGGCAGCCCAATACGCGCGCACTTCTGTCTGCTCGTCGTCCGTATTGTCTGAAAGGACAACATCAAACTGAGTCAGGTTATGGATAATACGGAAAGTCTCAGCATTGGCAAAACTATCCCAAGTCAAGGCATTGCGAAGGGTGTTGGTGGTTCCGCCTCGGTCGCCTAAGACCTTTGCTGCGAATCGCCGGTATCCCTTATCATTGGTTTTTTGGAGCACATAAGTTTGATTCATACACCCATTGTAGCACAAAGAATCTTATTTGCCAACGTCACACCCCAAAAAGTTCGTGCGTAGAAAGGGTATGGACAAACAAACATTCAACACCAAACTGGAAAATATGACCGACGATGAAATAAAACTCCTGTATGTGCGCCTGAAACTGGCTATGCGCGATTGGGAAAATAGGTCGCGTTGGCAGAAAATAAAGGATTGGTTCAGTCTCAACTGTTTACCGTGAGACACTTCGGCAATAGTGTCTCATTTTGCCCCTAGCCCAAAAAATGGTGTTCCAGTAGAAATGGTTTTATTTTACTGCGCAGGCCGTTCCCTTGGGCCATGTGGCCGGTCAGCATCCTTCACCGAGGCAAGTACACCCATGTCGTTGAAACGATTTCGTAGTTTGCGAAGATTGTCGAGGGACAAGCACACATAGCCCGTGACCGTCCACCCCATTCCCTTCTTTGCTTCATGTAACAGGAGTTCTCCTGTTTCATCGAGTTCGCGCAAAACTGCAACGATGCGCAATCCATCACTACGGGTATTTGCCGCAGCACTCACGGTGATTGGTTTCATGTGCGGCAATCTACCCCACCCATCTTCCAAAGACGGTGTAGCCGCCTTCTTCGCGTCGCACAATCCATTCCGTACCCGGATATCGCTTCTTGTATTGCTGTGCTTTGGAGTGACCCGTGCGCGCGATGTTGCCGGTGCAGTACACCGCCCACTCGCCAGGAGTCTCTTTGAGTTTGTCTACGAAACGCGCAACCTGAAATGGGCTGCCGTTTCGTGGTCCCGGCGGCTGCCGGAACTCCGTCTTCCTTGTCATGTTTTATGTCTTTCTTTGTTTTGTTAAAAGGGGAGCCTGAACCACATGTCCTTGCCGCGCGCACAGTCATGCACGCTGCTCAGCCCAAGCCGCTTGTACATCGCCCGCGTATTCGCGTTTGAGTCAATGGCGTGGTATTTACCTGTGTCATTCCCGAATTTCTTGAATACTCGATTGACCATCTGATACTCCTTGATTGCCGGAGCATCTTGGCCATCGATGTCTGTGTCGTTAAAGAGGGCGAGGTCTGGCTGCCATCCGGTACGGTCATATATGCGCTTCAACGTGGGAATGGCCCACTTGATGTTGCGCGCCGTAATCAGAATCGTAAATTCCGGGTCAAGTAGTTCCGTCATCCACTTCCGATAGTCCTCGTGATTGTTTACGAAGTCTTCAAAGGCATGATTACGCATCTCGCTGAAGTTGGACGACAAAGCCACGTTCAAGTCCATCAGTACGATGCGCTCAGTTGACTTCTTAGCCATTCTTCTCTCGTTCTCTATCCGCTTTGGGGTCCCTCACTTCCCACGAGCCCCGCTGTATTTTGCGGAAGTATGGGGAAGTTTTAAGATAGTTTAGAACTGTTGGATAAGAAAATCCCGAAAGGCCGACAATCTCTTCGGTGGTTACTTCCTTGTAAGTGTTGTTTTTGCACCACTCCTCAAGGGCTTTCCACTTGTCGGCGCGCTTCTCAGGTTTCTTTTCTTGGACCGCTTCTTTCAACCGTTCTTTCCCCAGGTACTCTGTGACGAGATACTCGATTACCGGCTGGGCAATCGAGTAATCGCGCATAAACCGCACTATGTTGCCGGCCGATGGCGTTTTTTGCCAAACCTGCATCACGCACAGCCCGCGGATAAGTTCGCCGATGCGCTGCTGCTCGCTATTCGGAACTTTGAATTTCGTCCCGTACTTAAGCGCTGCATCCTTCCACAGTTCTGCGTTCTTGTTTTCGATGATGTCGTCGGTTATTTTCACCAGCCGTCTCCTGCTGCATCGTAGATTCCATTGAAGAATGCCATGCTCCAAAACGCACCGCCGCCTCTTGAGAGCCCGGCGCACATCTCGCAAATCCATGCGCCGCTTTCCTGCTCGATGAGCGTTGGCCGCGGCATGCAGCACGCATCACACTCAGCATTCGGCTCGTGCGCCACTGTCACGGTGTACGTGACGATGGGCGTGGTCGGTGCACTCGCGTGACGACGGGACCTTTTCTTACGGCGGGCCATATGCGCTTGAATCCTTTCAGTAGTTGAAATGGGGTTGGGAATTGATGAAACTTGAGGAACTTAAATACTCCTCCAGTGAATTGCATGGTTGGGAAAAAGATTGCCCACAGCATTGCCATGGCGACCAACATCGGCGACGCATTCGTCACCGGCAGCACACCGAAGGACAACACCAGAACGACAAACCACCAAAACCATTTGTTCCTGATTAAGGACATTCGTTTACTCCTTTGGAATTAGGTTGGTATTGAGTGTAAGCCAGTGGCGAAGGTATGCGGACATATCTGCATACATTGCACCTTCTAGCATCGGGTCAAAGTCTCCGGATTGCGACTCGGGGAACTTCTCCACGATGGCAGCCCAGAAGGCTTCAAGACCCACGTCTACCGCTTCTTCCACGCGGGCGTCTAAGTCAATGCTCATTTGTTTCACCTCCTCGTATTGTGTTGTTATCATATTATATCAGGCTCTAGCACGCTTCTGTTCAAAAACCATGAACTCGCCATCCAAGGTCTGAGCAATGCCGGTAACGACTGGGTTCTTAACAGACTTGGTGTCTTCTCTGTTTCTGATGTGGTCGTCAATCTCATCCAGGGCGTACTTGACGGCAAGGGTCTCACTTGCGGCCAAAACATCCACGGTGACCATGGTGGTGATTCTGTACTCTTTCATTGGGTTCTCATTTCTTGAGTTGTCTAGGGACACTATCCATGATACAGCGTGATAGAGCATGCGACAACCTCTTTCAAAAAATATTTTTGCTCTCGGTAAAATCATTTTGAGCCCTCGTTTGTGAAAGTGCGCACAATCACAAACTTTTCTGCCTCTGTCCCAAAAAAATGGTGTTCCAGCCGGAATGGGTTTATTCTGCTTTTGCCGTTTCTCTAAACTGTTTTCATGCCGCGCCCGCGAGACAACCAGAGAAGCCGCCTCTACGCAGCGGAGTGGGAGTGCTTTGGCTGGCCGACAATGGAATTCAAGACCATGGGGGATGCCGAGGCATACATTTGGAAAGTTTTATCGAACTGGCGGGTCCAAAAAAGATACCCAGTGGCCCGCGATATCGTATCTGGACGTATCCCGCTCAAGATATCCAAGGGTGATGGCTCTCGTAAGGCATGGGCCCGCATACTTCCGGACAAGATGTGGGTTTCATTCCCGCGCAAGTTCCGAAATAAACACACCATCCTCCACGAACTCGCGCATCTATTCACTCCGGCAGATGTACAGGAACACGGAAGAGAGTTTTGCCGCGTATATCAGCATTTGGTACTTCTGTTTTTTGGTCGGGAGAAATTAAAACAACTAAAGGCCGCGATGAAGAAACATAATTGCAAGTACTCCAAGAGACACACACCATACAAAAGACCACTCACGCAGTTGGAAAAGGACGTGATGGTCGCTAGATTGAAGAAGAACAACTATGGCAACAAATCACAAATGGAACATGCTCAACATCATGCGCTTTTACACGCGCATCGGCAAGGAATTCAACGCTGACGTCTACATTGACTTCGTCTCTCCACACGAAGGAGCGAATGCGAAGTCCAAGAACGTCCCAACACGCTCACAGGCCCTGTTAATCATTCGTCGATACTTGGAAAACGGCTGGTGTATGCGAGTGGGGAAGAATGTTGTGATTACTGAACGTGGAATTGCTGCATTGATGGCTTACGAGAAAACTAAATTCATAAAGGACGCACAAGTTTCAAATGAGACGCTGCGAAGACGGGATTTAGCGCGAGATTAGTCGCAAAAAATGGTGTTCCAGCCGTGATGGGTTTAATCCGGTGCCGTTTCTTGAAAAAATTATCGCGCACACACGTGTCGATTTTTTAGGTTTTCGGCCAACTTGTTTTACTTAATTTCGTTTCTTCGGCTTAGCGGGCCTCTTCCTTACATTCTTTTTACCGGACTTCTGTACTTTCTTCCCGTTTGACTTACCCGATTTTGCACTACTTCGTGTGCGAGAGTATGATAGTGTATGCGATAGTGTGTGCGACTTGCGGACCACTGGCACTTTTGGCAAAGTCAAGTGTGGGGAAATCATCTCTGCCAGGGCATCCGTTACCCTCTCATTGACATAATCAATTCCCTTCTTGCGTGCTTCATACGTCTTGGGGGACAACTCTTCCAAGTGTTCTTCCGCAATTTCGTTTATTGCGTTTAGATGGCAGTGCATGAGTTCGTGAGTGATGGTGCTTCGCATCAAACTTGGTGACCACTTGCGCCAACCTCGACACAGAGATAGCGTTGCGGAGTGTTGTGCTGGCAGGACGGAGATTTCAGCGAAGGCTGCTTCTCCGCAGTAGTGCTTTTCAAACTCAATCTGCCAATGAGCAAGTTTCATCTCGCTCTGCAGTTTTTTTACGTAATCCTTCAGCCAATCTGGGTAGTGGGTTTTTTGAAGGGGCATAGTCCAAGACCTTAGTGTTATCGGTTGTGTATCGTTGTGATAGTACCGCGAGTATAGGGAGAATGTATGAAAAACAAGGGGCTGAATAAGGGGACTCATTATGAATTTCAGATGTTCACGCCGCAGGAAGCCCAAATGGTCGTTGACTACGCCATCTCATCGGGATATTCCCAACCTGGCCTCGTCCACCACTCCCCACAAGCGTCAGGAAGCGATTTAAGGCGTTGTAAAGAATATTTGATAGACCCACATGGTTTAACCTTTAACGACGCTTCTAGCCTCTCTCAGCGCGTCTACGAGGGGTTCGCCAGGGGTAATCCGTGGCAACTGTCCTATACCGATATCCCGTCCATCCGAGTTCTGGAGTATCAGGTCGGGGATGGATACGGGCGTCATACCGATTGGTCATACGGGGCGGCGCGGGAGCGGAAGTTGTCCATGACCGTCCAACTGTCCTCCCACTACAACTACAAAGGCGGGAGGGTTGTTTTATATGCGGGGCCGGAAGAGGAATCAATCTCCGCTGTTCAGGGGTACGCCACCGTGTGGCCTTCGTGGACCCTTCATCAGGTCCTACCCGTAGAGTCGGGGGTTAGGTATTCCTTGACTACGTGGGCACATGGAGAGCCGTACCGCTAGTTGGTATCAATTCCCAACTTAATCTTCTTGGTTTTGTCGCTCCGACTTTTTGGGCTTCTTCTTCTTGCCGACCGGGCCGTGAAGGTCATGTGTGCGTAGTGGGTCACCCAAAGAAAGTCGCTGTCTCTTCCTACCTGCTTTGGTTCCAGGAATGGTTTCATCCTTGCCGGTCAGATAGTTGTGGCGGATTCGCTGTTGCGAGCCACGGGCGACCTTCTTATTCTTTGCGCCCATGACTAAATGCGCTGACCTGTTTTCTCAATGACAAAACCATCTTCGCGGTTAAGGACAACATACTGATAATCCACCAAGTCGAAATACTTTTCGCACGCTTCTAGAACTGCTTGTGTGGGGAGGGTTGAGCATGTGTAAAGGTCAAACTGCACGCGCGCGGGAACTGCCTCATCCCAGACGTGGAAGGCGATGTGCGAAGTCTCAATACATACACACGCAGTGATTCCGCGATTTCCTTCACTCTCGACATAGTAAGCATGAGGACCAGTAACAATCTTCATGCCGATGTCGGCAACTAACTTAGTTAGCCACTCCTTGACTGATTCGACGTCGCGCGGCGGCTGATAGGCCTGACCGTTCATCAAAAGGTGGTTGTGCAAGATTGTGGTCATGGGCTACTTTCTTGAGAAACGCAATGTCTTCCGAATTGACAATATAGTCGACAATCTTTCTATACCTCAAGAAGGAGGCTCTGACCTTCCAAGTTCTCTTGTTTTCAATACCCCAGAACTTCCCGAGTAGGGCTCTGGCTTGTTCCGGGAATCCACCCCAAATTCCTTGTGGCTCGTACTCCAGTGAATACATCAAACACTTTTGTCTGATATCGCAGGACCGGCAAAGCGATATAGCGGTTTGTCTATCTGTCAACTGCTTTTTTGTGTAGCGACCGTCTGCATGTAGTGGGAAGAAAATCGAAGTGTCTTGGCCTTGACAAGCGCCGCCACGCGGCGTATCAATCTTTTCATCCAACAAATATTTGTTGTTCTGAAGAAACACGTCCTGTGGGACATGGACACGAACTTTTGGGTCCGGGCTAAAGGCGCCATTTTCTCTCAATCGGTTTTGTGTGACCATTGTTCTTCTTCTTTCTTTTTGTGGAGTTGTTCGCCACCACCATACGACCAGCCATGTCGTTCTTCCAACATCAAAACAGAAATTTTGAATACGACATCTTCTTCTTCGGTGAAGATTCCGCTTGACGTGCAGAGATGATGGATTTCTTGACTTCTCAACATCTGGCACTCGCTGGGGTCGAGTGCGTGACGCTGGAGTGTTTGCGTTAGTACGACCGCAGAGGCGTACATGCGCTGCCAGTATTTCGCGCTGCCGCCTTCAGAACTAAAGGGGATACCACCCTCTTTGAATACAAATCGATGACGTTATCCCAAGTTTCTTCAGACGGGGCCGGGAATCCTGCTTCGTTGGAAATCTTCGCTCGATACTTTATTGACATATTTTTTACATTGAATAATGCAAGACCGAGTTGTTCTATTCGGTCAACAATTTTTACTGCTTTGTAAAATCGGTTTTGACGCCGATATGGATTGGGTTCAATCACCGAATGGGACTTCCTTTCGCAAGGCCCACATGCTACTGCCAGACTTTTTTTGTTCCAAGAGCAAAGTGTATTTTTTTTCTAGTTCTTGATATTCAGATTGAAGGCCACCAAGAACAACTAAAATAAAACCAAGTAAGACGCACAATAAAATAGCGCCGAGCCACCCAAAGACAGCAACAATCAGCCAAAACAATGTCATTCGAGGGGAGCCCGACCACCAGCAACAATTTTGCGAGCCAACGCCACCATTTGCTGGATTAGCGGCTTGGAAACTGTCAGTTCGCCAGCCATTGCCGAATAGGAAAGTCCTTCTGCGTCAGGTCCACCAAACTCACACGACTCTTTGATTGCAAGAGCGCGCTGCTCAATGATGCTGCGGCGAATTTCTGCAACTGCTGGGAGTAATTCAAAATGAAGAATACGCGCGCGTTCGACTGGGTCAGAAATCTTTGTAACCTCTTTTAGTTTTCCTTCAATCATGTCCTACTCCAACTCGGTGATTTCGATTACTGCTTTGCTTTCGCCAGAAATAATCGGTGCTTCGAATATAAGTCTACGCACAGTATCCGGTCCATCGCCAGTAAGGATGCCGGCGTCAACCAAACCGTCAATCATGGCCTTTGCTACCGGGAAGTGCCCACCAGTATCTGCTAGGCCCCGTTTGTTCACCCGATGGGGGATGAAGCGGACCTCGATTGCTTTCATCTTGGGAATCTTGCGGGCAATGGCAGACACACATGCTGCTTCACGCCACTCCTTGACCTTCTTGGCGCGCGTGAAATGATGGAGTGTTCGTTCTTTATTGGAGGTCCACATTTCGCCCCAAACTTCAAGAACATGGACTTTCTTGTCCTGCTTTTTCATTTGAATGCCACCCAACCAGCAAAGTTCAGGCATTGCCAGAAACGCTGAACATTTATAAAGCCGGCATCTTTGAGCATTTTTTCATTTTCCGAACCACGAAGCGGAACCAAAACTCCCTGAAGTGACTTCCGCTTCTCTTCTATCTGTTCGTGCGTATAACCGTTGTCGGCTTTAAAAGTGTGATAAATGTCAACCAGCAAATCCTGACAAAGTGGAGTCTCGCCAAGTATCTTTTCGACGATAATAAACGCCCCATTTAAGGACAAACCATTATGCACCTGTTGATAGAAATTTTGGCGGACATCAAGAGGAATGAATTGCGCGGTGAGTACCGACGTAATAAGCGAATATTCGAAGGGCCTTATCTCGATATCGCTGACATCCGCACAAACAAATCGAACATTGTCAAAGTTCCCAAAAAGTTCAGCAGCAGCATCAATCATGGGCTGGCTGGAGTCGACACCAACAGCAGTCGCGGGGATGTCAGTAGGAAGAGCGTTAAGGATTTGATAGATAGTTTCACCACGGCTGCAGCCAACATCCAAAAAGTTTGATACGTTTGCGGCGCACAAAATTGGCGTAGCCACTCGGACGACAGAATCGCGCATTGTTTGATATCCAGGAATTGACCTGGAAATCATGTCTTCAAATACCTTCGTGACACCCTCATCAAATGTCCATTTGCCACTTGGTTTGTAGTTGTCTTTGTCCCTCATAATTGAATCCCAAGCCTCTTGGAAAACGCCGCTTTTGCTTCCTCCACCATTCCAAGACGACGGCCTTCTGGATGTGGGACATTGAACTCAAACTCAATTGCAACACGTAGTTCGTCGACCCCAATTTGTCGGGCATTGGAACCAACGGCTTGAACAAGCCCGTTTTTGGCGGTCAAGAACGTATCTACATGCCGGTAGCCGTGCCTAATGAGTTCGCTGAACTCGGTTTCGGTATGGTACTTCTGGACCTTTGGCTTTAGAGCGATATCGGAGATGATGATGCGTGGCTCGTAATCAAGGGCAAATCCGTTGCTTGACGTGTCGTGTCCCTTCTTTAAATCTCCGCGAGTGTGATTGAACCAACGGTCTGATTCCGTGCATATAGCGGCTGTGTGGAGTTTTGTATGTGGGGACGACAAGGAAGCGACAATGGCAATCACGTGTTTGCGGTCTTGCAGGAATGGGATGCTGTTGAATACCGAAGCGATAAAGATACTGTCCCACTCCGTACCGTCCGCAACGCGGGCAAGGAATTTTGACGTAAGTTCGCGAGCGGCGTCCGTATCGATTGTTTCGTTGTCTTTGGCAAGGAAGAAAGGCTCAAATTCAACTGCATCCACTCCCATGTTTCGGAGAATCTGAGTCTTGTCGCATAGACCAGCACCAAAGTCAATGACGTGAGTGCCGTAATACTCTTTCCATAGTTCTACATGGCGCGGGTTATCGAGTTCAAAGGCGCCGTTACGATTGCCAGAGTTAATGAAGTGGCGGAGAAAATCTTCCAAGAATGTTGGTGTGAGAATCTGAACCCGTTGGTTTTTTCGACGAAACGAGTTGTATCGAAGCAGGTCTTCATATCGTTCTTGAATGTTGTAATCCATCGTCAGAAGGTTCAGCATTGCTGTTACCTCTTCGGCAATGTCTGGCGCTACCTGTACGGTCTGAACAAAGTCTTCATTTACTGACACTGCGTATGTCAGCCTGGCAAGGCCATTGAGAACCTTGTAGTCAGTGGTGCAGATGACCGGCATCTGGGGAAGCCCGTTAGTTTTTAACTGCGCTGCCATAGCAACTGCGTGCTGTTCCGGCCATTTTCCGTTCAGTTGTATGAGCCTAAGAGTGGAAACCGGCTTGGTCTTAAGTACTGGATACCATTCTAGAGAATCAACAGGGATGTCTGGGAGCATCTTGATTTTCTCAAGGTCTCCAAGTTTTGCCATTAGGTCATCTTTGAGTTCTGTGGTTGAACGAGTTTTGTACATGTCGTTCGTAGCACGGTTATAAAGGACGTTGATGCCCATGCGTCGCTCAATCTTGAACGAAGGAACACGCACGACGGGGACCATCGTGGCTCCCATATTTGTGGCGACCATGTGGCGCTGGTGACCACTGAGAATCTCGCCATCCTTGTCTGCGTAGATAGGTAATAGCCAACCGAACTTGCGCAGCGATAATTCAACCAACTCAAGCCTCTCTGCATCCGCTTTGCGCGGATTGTATGCAGATGGCCTTAAGTCTGTTACTGATGCAAGAACGGGCTTCATTATTCTCCGTTTGCCCTACGCGGGCTGACCTTCTTTGAACGTCGCTGACGGGTAGAAACCCATGCATCGTTTTGAATGTCCAAAAGACCAACAATTCCAGCGCAAACCTCTTCATATGAGTATCCGAACTCAACAAACATTGCCTCTTCCCAATCTTCATAAAAGTTAGGCGCCATCTTGAACTCCCACTTTCCGATAATCGCCGTAACGTTTCTGGGCTTATCGTTCTTTTCTTTGACTGGTTTTTCTTTGATACCCCAACCGGCGACCTCATGCATCAGGTCGTCTAAGTCATCTCCTGTATATCCGGTTCCGTCAAACACTGGAAGTGTTTGAAGAATTTCTGCTAGTTCAACATGGTCATAAGACCCAAGGTCTGCAGTCTTGTTGTCCACAAGAACAATCTTTGCTGCCTCCTCCTCATCGCAATCAACAAAGGTTGCCGCAATTTGTTTCCACCCCAACATCTTGGCTGCCTTCCACGTGTGATTACCAACCAAGATTGAATTGTCCCGTTTGTTGACAACAATTGGCCGGAACTGACCGTTCTTGCTTAAAGATTCAGCAATCAGGCCGATATCGCCCTGTCGTGCATTGAGCGGGTATGGGAAGACGCTATTGATGTCGACATTTTCCGTAGAAAGCATCACAGAGTGCATTTGCTGCCTGTCGATATTTCGTTTTTGTCGCTTTGGCTTTGTTTTTTCTGGTGGTAAATGAGTTACATCTGAAAGACGTAAACGCTTCTTGAGTTCGACTAGAACCTTGTCATCATCTCCAACTTTTGTAGCAATATCATTTGCCCAATCAGAGTAAACATCGTCATCAACAAGAATTCTGTAACTTCCAACACATACACGAATTTCCTTGCCAACCGCGCCGGTTCTATCTCGGTTAGGCGCTTCAAATTCTCCGTCTCCGCTAATTAGTGCTTCAAGTTGGTCGATGTCAACCTGCTGGAATCCTGTTCCATCAAGCGTCGACAACGATTGCAGAAGGTCAAGGAGTTTTGAATCGTCATAGGAAGACATATCGGACGTGCGATTGTCAGCCAGAACAATTTTTTGCGCACCGTAATCGTCTACATCGACAAACGAAACTGCAATGTGTGTCCAGCCCAGGCTTCGTGCCGCTCTCCATGTGTGGTTACCGGCAAGAATGGTGTTGTCGCGCTTATTCACGACGATTGGTTTGTACTGTCCATTCACTTTGAGTGATTGTGCGATTGCCTCAACATCACCGCGACGCGGGTTCTTTGGGTATGGCTTAAGACTGGTGATTTCAACTATCTCTGTATTTACTTGAATGTTGTCCGACATGCGGACAAGTATAGAACAAGTATTTACTTGGGAGTGCGCAGCCCAGACATAATTTCAGAGATAATCGCGGAGATGCGTTGCTTTTCTTCTTCTGTTTGTGGCTTCTCAAGTTGCTTGCGTTCGGCGTCGCGACGTTCCTTTTCGACCCAGAGCCTGTGCTCATGAAGTGGCCAGATGGTCTCGCGAAACTCAGCCCAAGACGGGAAAAAGCGGCTTGTATCCTCAATCCGCTTTACCGCCGCTCTGGCATCCTCAAAATGGAATCGCTCTAGGTTTTGCTCCCACCTACGAACTTCTTCAACCACAAGGTTCTTGGAGGGGAAACAAACATTTAGTTCGGCGATTATTGCGTCTGCTTGGTCAGGGGTCATTATGTGTAACTGTTTCTCCATTGGCTTGGCGAATGGGAATCCTCAATTGCTTTTTTGTGTTCGTCATCATTGTAAAGTCGAATCATGTGTACGCACGGGTCGCCAGATTCAAATTCTTGACCTTCTTCTTCTGACATTGGAAATCCATCATGGGTGTAGCAGACTGGTGGTCCACACCAACCGCGCGCGATGCCAAATGACATCCAGTCATCGAATGATGTATCACCAGGAATCGCATTGCGCCCAACACCAAGGTAATTTTTTTCTGGGTCGTAAAAAGTTTCAGACATTCAATTCACCTTTCACTGTTACGGCTTGAGATAGCCGCTGTTCGCGTGCTGCCTTAATAGCGTTCCAGCCTTTCGGCACAACGCCGTTCAAGCCGTTCATCGGTTGACTTGCTGGGTCACATTCAGACCAGCGATTCACTAATGCCGTTGGGGTCATTGTGGCGTAGGAAAATTTTTGTTTATATATTTCTGCACGAACGCGAATATCTTCTGGGGTCGCATCAGATTCATTTAGAATCCTGACCATTCGACCATATCGAGATGCCTCGTTTGAATTGACTTTGTTCGGGTTGACTCCACATACTTCAAGGAGCGTGTCCCAAATCGGATTGCGTTCTCGCTTTTTGCTTTTTTGCACCTTTGGCTCGATGGGAACTATTTCGTTTGAAGAAGTTTTATTTTTTCTGGTGACAATTTTATATAGGTTCGACGTTCCGTGCCGCTTAACAACTTTTAGTTCTCCAAGTTCAACCAAATCTTGTAGTTTGCGTTTTACGGTTCTCTCGGAAACATTGGCGCGCTTAGCAATCACGCTGATTCTTGGGAATGCATGCTCGCCTTCGCTGTTGCAATGGTCAGCAATGACGAGCAGAATCAATCGCTCGATGCCTTGAGCCTTGGAGTTCTCGAATACCCAGTCCATGATTTTAATTGACATCTTTCCTCACTAATTCTGTTGCTATTCTGACCAATGACTGCGAAATGACCTCACGACTGTATCGGAGTGCAGAAGAAATACCATGGATTGAGGTTGGCTTTGTCAGTTTGCGCAAATGCTGCTTTACCGCTACGTCCACGATTTCTGGAGCATCTCTTGTTGGAATCACAGGTTACTTCCAATTACGCCGTCAAGATTAATCAGCAAAACAATCATCACAAGAGTTGTCACCACTACGGCGACGGTCAATCCGAGTGGCCTCATTGCTTCCTCCTGATTGATACGCGCTCTGCTTTTTCTACTTCGCAAAAGTCATCTGGATTTAGGCCAGGAATCATTGCACGAAGCGCTGTAACGCGCCAGTCACGAATGGCTGCTGCGCGAGTCAAATTCTCGACAACGGCATCAATAAGGGGCTTTGAAATAGAAGCAAGGTCCACTACCTCGCCCGTATTGGGGTCCACGACGCTTTCGGAAGCGCCGGAAATAGCCTTGTTTACGACTGCCTCAATGAGGGTGTTGTGTTCCCAGTTTTTGCGACTCGAACTTACTTTGCGCTCTGCAAGCATGCCGTTAAATTCTAAATATTTTTCTCCGCTCAGTCTCATGTTTTCGGTGAGAATGATGTTTAGGCGAGTCTCCAATGTCCTAACTAGGTATTTCAGTTCGCCAAATTCAACCAATGCGTAAAATAGTTCTTGTTCATCAATTTTTTCTTCTTGGCGTTCAAGTCGTCCGGCAACAGATTCAATTCCCTTCTTGAGTGTTTCGCCGACATCGGCAATAAGTTCATCCATTCTCATTGCTGGTTCTCCAAACGTGAATTTTTATACCTGGTTGATTTACATTTTCGCTAGAGACAACGATGGAATGGACGGAAGCATTCCACACTTCTCCAGCATCTAGTTTCGGGGCCAGAATCAGCGATATCAGCCTTGGCAGATGACCAAGTGCGCCATTGAATGCCTCAACGCGAATCGCATATTTATCATGCTCGTTGTTGGGGTCTCTGACTAGAGACAGGGGGGCATTCATGATTGCCGTATCTTTGGCAAGCGCATAAATGTTCTCTGGATATGCCTCCACGAAAGAGACACCAACAACTTTTGTGACGAATTGTTCTGGCATTGTTCCGTCGATATACGACGTCATTCGGCTTCCGAAGCAGCCTCAAACACCTGAACCATCTGGTCGTACTCAGCCTCGCTCAACTCGGCTGGCCAAGATTCTGGGTTGCCAAGTTTTTCACGAACGATTGCCTGAATGCTCGGAGAAGAGAAATCGTACATTGACTTCACTGCGTCAATGCCGATTGTTCCGCTCTCTTTTTTGTTTGAACGGATGCCTTCAAGCGTGATGATAAGAGTGTTCAATTCCGCTTTGGGCATTGGCCAAGCACGGTTATTGAGTTTGTCGTGAGCGTCACGCAAAGTCTCAAGGTCGTCAGGCGAGAGGTCAGAGCAAGACTGCTTGAATAGGCGGTGCGCCTCTTCGCGCTCCGTCTCATTTGGCCAGTCCATAAGTGGCTTCTTGACCGGCTGCTCTTTGGACTCAATCGGGAGTTGTGGCTGAGTCAATGAAACTCCAGCGACAACCGACTTTGTCTCCATCTGCGAAACCTGCTTTGGTTGGGCAGGAGTTGCACTGCCAGTTGCCTCTCGAAAACGCATCCAGACCTTGAGGTCGTTCATGTTGTCTGGATAGCCAGCCTTCTTCAGCGCACGGCCCATTGCCTTTGAGCAAAGGACGTTCCACGAATCGGTATCGCGCGAGCGAGCATCAGAAAGCGTCTTGTAGCCAATCATTGGGCGCTTATCGCCAACGAATCGGGTGATTGTCGCAATGCACACCTTCTCATCTTTCTTGTGGAAAGACGAAGGAATACCAGCATCGCCAGCAGTCCCTTCTGAGAATTCGACAGTGGCATCAGGCCAATCTGCCTTAAACATTGCCCACCTCAGTGAGGTGGAGATGTAATCGTCAAAGTTTACGGGCATACGCCCTCCTAACTTGTTTGTGGTTATGTTGTACTAACAGTATAGCCGGGGTGTTATTCGGTTTCCAACTCGCCGCCATCTGTTGTTTTTGTGCCCTGCATAGCCTGAATTGTGGCCTTAAGAATGGCGTTTTCACGGGTTAAATTGGCCACCTGGATGGACAATTCGGCGATAACTACGTTTATGTCTGGCTGTGGTCTACTGTTGGTCATGGCTGAGATTCTAGCGCCGAAATACGGTCTTTCAACGCATTAATTTCGACAATAAGCCCCTTAATGGCAGAAACGGATATTGATATAAGCCCGTTTGACTGCCACGATGATGGGGCAATGCCAGTTCCGCCTTCATTAGTTCGGAAACTAGCCAAATGCGGAGTTACCGCAGCAACATCTTCTGCGATAAAACCAAATTCTTTATACGTGCTTGTATGTTCTGCAAAAACAGGGTCGTCATAATCATTTGTTTTCCACCTAAAAGATACCGGCTGAAGTGATTGAATCAAATTTATAGCAAAATCTGGTTCTATGTTTTGAATTTGCTCCTTAAGGTCACGTCTGGAATTATAACGCAAAATATAACCATCATTACGAACGCGAATTTCTTGGCCTTGTCCTGGATTGATTGATGCTCCGCCATCAAATCTAAAGTATTGAGCACCAATCGATGCATCACCTTCGCGCACTGGGAGGCTGTTGGTACTTCCAAATCCAGTACTTACTGCGTATCCGCTAACAGCACCAGCATTGCTTGCGTAATTTGCATTATTTGCATTATTTGCACTATCTGCGGTGGCAGCATTCCCAGTTATATTTCCGTATAAAGTTCCAAAAAAGTTTGCATTTCCTCCAGCACTGTTTCGATAATCGTCAATTCGCGCAAAACTCCCATAGAAGACATCAGAAGTTATTGATGGTGTATTGATACCTGTTGATAAAATTCTGGTGTAAGAACCCCCTCCAACTGTTGTAGAAATAACAAGAGATGCAGCGCTGTTATTATCCGGCCATGACTGCGGACCCAATCGCAGAAATCGGCTACTTGAGTCGGCATATGTGATTGCACCATCGCTGATAGAAAGATTTCCAATCGTTCCACTCGAAGCATTTATGGTGCCTGTAACGGTTGCACCAGTTGCAGACAGTGCGCCAGCATTACTTACTTTGAACGGAGCCGCGGCATAAGTAGCAGCACCAAGCCACATGTTCCCAGCAGTGTCAACGTGAAATGAGGTTGTGTCGCTACCTCCAATATCCAACGTGCCAGCAAATGCGCCGCTAAAAGTTCCGCTTGTGGCCGTCAGTTCTCCTGCACTGGAAACCCTAAACGGCGCAGAAGCAAACGTTGTTGCACCAATCCACATATTCCCGTTTGTGTCAACGTGAAAAGATGTTGCATCATTACCGCCAACGTTAATAGTGCCAGAAAACGCACCAGAAACAGTAGAAAATGCTCCAGTTGTCGAAGCAATCGACGTAACTATATCTCCAGCACTGTTATATGCATACAATCCGGCTGATGTAATTACCAGTTTTGGGTTTGATGTTGCGGTTTGCAGCGTTGGCGCAGTCAGAGTTCCTTGAACCCATGTACCGTTGCGAACAATCAAATTGTTTAATTCAGCAAAACCATCGTGCTCAATTGTCCATCCGCTTGTATTCTGAACATAGTTATTTGAACGAATTGCACCGCCTAAAAGTATTTGCGCGCTAGCGGAAGCAGTAAACGAGATTGGGTCGGCTGGAAGACCGGCTTGGCCATTTGACGTATAAGGTAAAACGGTAAATTGATATTCACGTCCTGGCGCGGCAAGGTTTTCAAAAGTCGCAGATGTTTGATTTGCTGGCACAAATGTGGAGTGGCGCTCGACAACTCGAACAACATCTCCGCTTGTATATGTCCCGCTATCAATGTCTGGGCCGGCATCGTTAAATGTAAAGTAAGCACCGCTCGCGCTAGTTAGAAACACGCTTGTGCGGTCAAAATAGTCATTTGTCGTGTCGTATATGTTTATGCGGTCACCAACATCAAAACCGTGAGCAGAATCAACTTGACAGTATGCGATATTCCCATCACGGTAAATATTTACTATTGGATAAGTTATTGCAATCCCAACAGAGTTTTGTTCTTCCCTATAAACAATTGCCTCATATTGCGCGGCACTTGTATTGTCTGCAGGGACCCATGAGGCAACAACACGGTTGCTTAAACCCTGAACTTCTGCCCCGATTGATGTTCCGGTGGCTTTTGTTGGCTGAGACGACGTGCCTCGCAGTGTGAATGTCGGTATCTCAGCGGCAGATAAGCGTCCGTAATTCGCTGCGTATTTAAGATTGCTGGCCAAGTCCTGAAACACATCGCCAAACGTAACCTCGACTGTTTCATTACCATTTTCATCCACCGACGCACCGATGGCGCTAATAATCCGTTCGCTAAAAACTCCTGTATCGATTTCAACCAAAACCTTGTCGCCAATTCCAAAATCTTCCCACGCAATCATCCCATCTCTTTCGGCAAATGATGTCGTGATTTGAAGTTTTCCATCACGAACCTGTCGGACTGCCGCTGCAGTTATGTTTGCCACCGCGGGAGCATCGTCACTTGTGTTTTCAATAAATGTTTCGCGGAAACCATAAATACCAGTACGGTCAGATATTTGCCTGTCGAGATTGAATCCGTCAGAACCATATACAACAGTTCGAAGTTCTGCAACAGACGTGCGTGTCTCTACTTGCTCAAGCATTGGAAGGCTGAACAACAGCGCAGCAGAACCACTTGTAAGGTCGTTCCCAAATGGGTCATCAAAGACAACCGTCGCCGTTGAAAACGGGCGAACCGCAATACTTATTGCGCCAGTGGGCGCAACGTGCCAATCAACACCTGTATTGCTGGCTACTTCATTTAATACGTCAAGAATTGTACGGCCTACCGCAATGTTGAAATTGCCACCGTCTTGAACGACATGTCCTTTTGAATCAGTCTTGCCCATCGAGGCATTGAGCGTTGCATCAAGTGATAGTGGCCAGTCCACCGCATAGCCAGTTCCACCACGTCCGTAAAGCGTTTTGACCGTTCCAAAATCTGCTTTCTTTGTAGAGTATTCGTAGCCAGTATCTGCCTCTTTAAAGAGAATGTAAAAGGCTGAAATGCCAGTAAATGAGCCAAGACTGACAGAAGACCAAACAATATTGTTTGTTCCAACCTGATTTGAATTGGACAAAGAACCATTGTCTGAAATTCGCCACGACGTGTATCCGTTGGTCGTTCCATCAGTTACAAAAGCCGTATTGTCGACAGCAAGGTCACCTATTGGTGAGCCATCTGCTCGTGCTGTTCGCTGCAAAATCCACGGCTCAGAAGCCCCACCAATCGTTGCAATCCAGTAAACACCATTGTGTGCTGCATTCGTTTGATTCTTTACCAGGACGGTGTCTCCAACAACCAAATCTGTCAAACCGTCAATACCGGCATTATTAATTGACCCATTCGATGTTGCGGTTAGTCGAGCGCCAGCACCAGGAACGTCAGTTTGTGGGCCATTCGAATAGGTTGCAGAAAGATTGCCAGTCGTCGCTACGCGAACGTTGTATGCATAACCAGGAAATAGGCGGTCAAAGAATCGAGGCCTTTGTGTTGTCCCGGCAGTTACACGGATTTGATTTGAAAAATCTTCTGGCAATACAATTGCCCACTCCATTGCAGAGGCAATTCCTCTTCCGCCCATGGTCAGGGCCTGGCTTACTCCTGCGCGGTCGACTTGAACATCTTCAATAAAAAACGTAAATACTGGAGTTCCATCTCGACGCACCTGAAGTGCGTATGGTCCGTCAAGAAGCGAATCGCCACGGTCCGCTTGGAAGGCAGCAAAAAATGGGTCAGAGAAATCATGTTCAAGAGTCGCCGAGCCAACATCGTTTAGTTGGTCAGAGAACTGAATTGTTTTCCAGCGCGGAACGTAGGCGATGGTTTGGTTTGGATTATTGGCCAGAACAACCCAAACATCCCAGGTTGTCTTTGCCATTAGTAATAAGCCTTCCTATAAGAAATAGTTACTGTACCAGTTCCAGACTGTGCGGAAAAGGTCAAATCGTTTGCTATCGGAAACAATTCGAACCAAGACTGCCTGGAGCCAGCCCTATACAGTTTGCTGATTTCATTAACGCTACTTTTCTCAAGCGTTAAAGCATCGGTATCAATTATTACTGATTGTCCCGTAGGAATCGTCCCTGTATAGCCAATAGAACTGAGGCTGTTCGCATAGGTTTCATTTGTCAATCGCGGATTAGTCAGATTTGATGTCGATGTGAACGTGATAGTCATGTATGTAACAGGAGCCGTACCGATAGCAGATGCGGGCATTGGAACAGCGACATTTGAACCAGCAAAAGCCGCAGAAGCAGACGAGGACGTTGGTGCAAACCAGCGTGGGTCCGGGAACTGCACGTCGACTGAAAACTCCGTGACATTCAAGTCACGATGGTCAGATACCGTAACTGCGTTAACAATCTCGCCATATGCAACTCGCGATGAATAATTTGAGGGGTTGTCTGGATTAATGCGAACATGAGTGATAGTAAGAAGTTCTGGCATTTCGTTGAGTAGATTAAATACTGTGTCGTAGTTTTCGTTAAACTGAGAACGGCGTCCCGCTTCCGTAGCGGCAACAGAGCCAGATACCGGGTCATTGTCCGTAATCCAAATCGTCCATGTTTCTGTACGTGCCTCAAGGCGCTTCTCGCGCCACTGAGTGCCATGAATGATTGCTGACCCAACGTTGTCGCCTTTTTTGGCCGGAATGCCTCGTTCAACGCTGGAGAGCATGTAGCCGTGTGTGGCTAGTTCTACGCCATTGACGTCATACCACTCAAGAACAGTTGGAAGCGCTGTGGCCATCTATGTCACCCAAACAATCCGCTATTTGCCAGAACCTTCATGCGGCGAGTAATTGAATCCTCTGCTGCTGCCGGGACTGGGTTATTGACCGTGACAATAATAGGATGACCAGATGATGCCTGTGATGTCGCTGTCTGACGTTGTGTATTTCGCGCATATCGGTCAAGTGCTGAGTTGGTAACGATTGTTCCGGAAACTTTTGGAACAAACATTTCTGGTCCGCGCTCACCAACGACATATGGCATATTTCCTGTAACTGGTCCGCCAACAGCCTTAAATCCTTGAAGATACTTATCCCATTCGCTAGTCAAAAGACTCTGATATCGCCTATCAAATGCACCGGAATCAATCAATTGGCTCCTAACTGCTTGACCTCCTCCTCCGTATTGGCTGCCAAAACTTGCCCAAGCGGCATTTTCAATTGATGTCTTTGAACTAGCCAGCCATTGTGAATATGTCATTGGCTTTGTTCCAAGTCCAGCGCCCGACTTGTCATCGGGCTCTTTGTAGCCGCCGCCGCCGCCAGTGTCAATAATTGCACTTACTGGGATTTTCAGAACAAGTGGCGACTTAGCGAATGATTCGTTTGCTGAACTTTGAATGGCTTTAAAAATTGCTGGCCCCAATGATTTCAGGTCTTTGTACATTTGGCTATCTGTGTCAAGAAGGCCTCTTGCAAGATTTGTAAAATCTGCTCCAATGCCAGCCGTAAGAGTTTTTACGTTTCCGCCAGCCTTTATGATGTTTGCAAATACTCCATTTTCGCCGTAAAGAGTTGTGTTAAAGGCTTGCCCAGTTACCGTGACATTGTTTCCAAGAGTCGAAACATATCCTCCAACGGTGGACACGTATCCACCATATTTGCCAACCTCTCCACCCAAAGTAGTCAGGTCGGTTGTGCCAATTTGCAACTTCCCACTGGCGATTCCTGTTGCTGTTGCCAAATTGTTATAAACAGTCTCAAGTTCTTTATGATTTTTATAAAGTTCCGCTGCCGCTTCCTGAACACCCTGATAAGCCGAAAGAACGTTTACTGTTGCATCAGCAAGATTCAGTTGTTTATTTTCTACATCAACAGATGCATCGATGAACTTATTTTGTGAATCAATGACTGTGTCATTTATCTCGGATGCAGCAGCACGTGCTTCGAACAATGCAATTTCTGCATCCACAAGTTGAACGTATGTTGCACGTCCCATTGCATAATCGCGCGATACGCGCTCAAATTCAAGTTGCAATTCGTCAAGTTGGGCCTGTTCATATCCGGTTACTTCCGCACCGCCACCCATGCCGAATCTTGTTTGGGCATATTGCTGCTCGCGAGCAGCACGTTTTCTGCGGTCATCAAGCCCCTTTTGCATATTGATTAGTTTTGCTAAGTCCGCTTGAGCCTTACGGAAATTCAACTGAGACTTGATATAACCAGAAAGAGAGCCAATGATGTCTTTCATTCGCCCCATTACGGCTTTTACATAATCAGTGGCCGGAGTTTCAACATCCTCTTTTTGCTCAAGAAACTTTTTGAAGAAAGAGCCAGCACCCCTATAGCCACCTTTTTTGTATGCATTCATAATGGCGTTTTCCATTGACTTTTCAATTACTCGACCAGCGCTACCAGCCATTTCTGCCTTGAACCCAACAGCAACACCTTCCGCAGACGGTTTACCAACCTCTTTTGCCATAACCGTTGACGGGCTCTTGATGCCAAGGCGGCGCTTAAGACGAGCGATAACATCATCTCCGACAGCGTCAATCGCTTGCGAAACATACGGTCGGCCATTTTCGATACCAGTAGCAAATCCAGACATAAGGTCATTGCCAATTTTTTGGGCGTTTGCGCTTTGTGCATCTTTTGCGCCCAAAAGCGTATTTATCATTTCGGGACCGAAACTGTGCATTTCCAAGAACTTATTAATATCCTCTTCATTTAAGCCTGCCGCCATCCCGTCTCCGACAATTCGAGCGATTCCCTCACCCAGCGCACGTGTGGCTCCAGCCTCATCTCCCTTAAGGGCAAACTGATTCACCACTTCGAGGACGCTGTCCATTGCGTCAAGGAGGCCCTCTTGGGCTTTATCGGCATTGGCGCTTCCGGAGAAAAGGTCTCCACCGGCAGCCGCTGCGTCTTCCCTAAAACCTCGCATTGAGTCACGGAAGTCAATTTGTGCTTCTGTCATTCCCCTTGTGACGCCCATAAGGGCTTCTTGGCCTCTTTGGAAATTCTTGAGCGCCGCTTGAGCGGCATCAAAATCATCAACGAGGCCCTGCACTTCTGGATGCAGACCTTCAGAAAAACGGTCGCCAAGAGCAGTTACCGCAGTATCAAGGTCATAAACGCTATAAACAACATCTTCTGCTTTAACTTTCATTTCACCAAGGGCATCAACAAGAACTTGTGCAGATTGTGCTGCACCTTCTGCACCTTCTGGGATTGCTCTCATTCTGTCGCGCAAAACCTCAAGAATTTCTAGAGCGCGTGCTCCTTCAACGCCAAATGTATTTTCGATAAACTTTATGGCAGCAGTCTCATTGGCAGTCTTTAGGAACACATTCCTAAAGTTTCCAGTCGAATCTGCAACAAGGTCTAAATCTCCAGTTAGACCTGTAAGTGCCGGTCCAACAATTTGAGAAATGATTTCGGCTTGTTCGGTAGAATTGGTGCCAGCAGATTCAAAATATGCTTGCCACTTTTTAATATTTGCAACAAGTGGATTAAGTTGTCCGGTGTTTTGAATTGTGTCAGTAAATGCCTGACCATATGCGCCCAATGCCTCCTTGCTTCTTTCGGCATGTTGGTCCATTTCAGTATCTGTAACTTTTTTAATGAACGATTCAAGCCCATCGCCTGCCTTAATCGATGCTCTGGATATAACATCCCCTCCACTTGCCACGGCAGATGCAAGGGCCTGGAATGTTTCGGCGTTAGTAACCGGGTCACCAAATGCTTCGTCGTAGTCAACGCTGCTGCCAAGTTCTTTAAAAGCAGCGGCCACATCTGGCCGGACCGAGAGCATCATTTGCACAAACGTGTCTTTGAACTCTTTTGTATTTCCTGCAAATGCGGTGTCAAGCATTGACTGGATATAAAGGGCTCCTGCTTCTGCGCCCTGTTTTGTGACAAGGTTCTTGAAGTCCGGCAATAGGTTCGGCGATTGTTCTTCAATTTCGTCACGCAATCGCTTAATTGCCTCCATTGAATTGGCGTTATCTGTGTTAATTGTTACGTCAAATACAAGGTTTGACCTTCCGTATTTAACGGTTTCATCGAGCAATGTGTTAAGTTTTCCAACACTTTGACCAAGTGAATCAGCACCATCTTTGCCCCTATTGAACATTCCGGCAATAAACTTGAAACCTTCGAATAACATCAAACCAATAGTCAAAACAGGAATAATATAGGTCATTGATTTGGTCAAGAAATTCATGGAAAGAGCAACGAGCCTGATTGAACCTGCCAAGAATCCATTTGCCACAGTCCATGCGCCAACCGACCTGGTCATTGTTCCAGTTGCTGTTGCCGCTGTAATTGTGCCAGTTGTATATTTTGTAATGGCGCCAGTTGTTGCGTTATATCTAAATTGAGTTCCAAACAATGTGATGTTTAAGTTTGAACCCAATCGAATAAGGGCAGACATTGTTTTCATTACCGTTGAAAGAGCAGCAATCGCTAGAACGGCACCGGCAGCGACGCGCGCAAATCCCTTACCAAATCCAGTCCCAACAAATGCGCCGAGGGTTTTTGATATTGCAGTTCCGAGTTTTAGCAACGTTGTTATGACTGGCTTAAGGGCTTCGCCGAGTTTAATTAAGGCTGCCTGCTGTTCTGCCATTGCTTTGTTGAACTGTGCATCTGTTGTGTCTGCGTAAGCAGCAAATGCGTAGTCCAAGTCTCCAGTGGCAGATTGCATGCGCTCAAAGATTTTTGCATTGTCTTCGGCAGCAGGACCGACCAATGATAAAACTGCGGTTAGGGCGCGAACGTTTCCAAAGACTTTTGTAAAGTCTGCAGCATTTTCAATACCGCCAAGTTGGTCTCTCAACTCCATAAGGGCTGGGAACAAACCTTTTTCTTGGATGTTCTTGCGAATTTCGTCTGCGTTGGTCCCAACACCTGCAAGAACTTCTTGCGCTTGCTTTGATGGCTTAAGCAACTGAGACAGGGTTTGACGAACATAGATGGCTGCCGTTCCTGCAGACAAACCGCCTCTTGATAGGGCAGCGATTGCGGCAGATACGTCTTCAAACGATGCACCGTATGCCGCAGCAACTGGCAGAACCTTACCAAGTGCAGGAGCAAATGTATCGGCTTCTGCTTTACCTTCACGCACGGTGGCAACAAGGATGTCGGTGGCTTTGGCCGCAGAGTAATTTTCCTGTCCGTACGCATTCAATGTAGAGGTGATTGCGTCGGCAACGGTATTGGTTGTTCCAAGACCTGCTGCTGCCGCTTTCGCTGAAGACTCAAGAACTTCCATCGCCGTACTTGCGTCTTTGATGCCGGCAGAGGTGATGTAATAAAGGGCATCAGCAAGTTCCAATGGCGCTCTTGTGGTTTCTCCAGCAAGAGAGAGAACCTTTTCTCGCATTTTGTCGACGCTGTCTCCGCCAACAACGACCAAGCCCTTAATCCGAGAAAACGCCACCTCAAACTGTCTCTGCATTTGGATTGCTTGTTTCCCAGCATTCATAAATGCGCCAACAACCGTGTATTTCATAAGGGTTGCTGTCATTCGCATTGCATCGCCAAGAGTTCTTGTAGATATTGAACTTGCGGCAAGCGACCTGCTCATTGAACCGCCAGCCTTGCCAACAGCACCCATCCCTCTTGCTGCGGCGCTTACACCAGTTGTGGTGATTTTTATTTGTACGCTAAGGGGCGTTACACCACCACTCGATGCTGCAGGCATATAAATATTTTTCCACAACCCGCAGAAATGTCAAATTTGCGAAAAGCCTTACTTTTCTATCTTCAGCCCCATCTGGGCAGCAAAAGACATAAGTTGCTCTTGGCCAGCGCGCTGTTTCATCCAGCCGCGCGATTCAAAAACAACGGCTAGTTGCGCTGGACTTAGTTCCCAGAATTCTTTGAGCGGTTGGCCCGTTTGGGCCCAGAGTCCGAGCCACTGTTTCCAGTCTGCAAATCCGGTAGTGCTTGAGCCAGACTTTCGGCTAGACGCTTTTTGTTTTCTTCGGCGAGTGCGATTGTCTGGCTGAGCATTCGACTCGCCACGATAGGGTCCACGCCATTGGCGATTGACCAAGCCGTTCCTATCACATTTGAGTAGCCAACTATTTCACCGTCGAGCATCGCTTCGCCAATATCATAAATTGAGCGCTTCAAGGCAAAAGCAAGTGTCTGCCTAAGTGTGTTGTATGGCTTCTGCTCAAGGCTTTCTTGCCATTTTTCAAGGTTGCCAAAAAATTCTTCAATGTCAGAAATTGAGTTATTTGTAAATCTGACATGAATTGTTTCTGTGATTGGCTCACCTTCTTCTGTTGTTTGTCTTGTCCAATCCTCTTCTGCTGGTCCAGTTTTGGTTGTCTTTGCAAAGAGGCAGGGAACGCCTTTGTTCTTGAGTACTAGCGGTGTATAGTCCATGCACACAGCATACATACACGGTCACAAACGCGCAAACGCCAGCCTTGGGGTCACACACATCCCCAAGACTGGCGTAGGCGCCAGCAGAACTATTCAGTTATTAGGCGGTAAGACCCGAAGCGGCCTCGCGGAGCGTGACCTTGCCAAAGCCGACACCAGTTGCAATCGGGAGGATTGCCTCGGCGTCAAACGATGGTGTCGAGAAGTTGTCTGTCGAGCCAGACATAATCGTGCCACCAGTAATCTGGCACTTGTTCAGCGTGAAGACCATCTCGGCAAGTTCAGACTCAAGGTCATTGACCAAGACTTCAATCTTGAAGTACGGAAGGCTGTCGCCATCGAACTCGTACGATGCAGACTCAGCCGAGCCACTGCCTGCTGTTGTTGTCGAACCACCGAAGATGGCTGCGAGAACATCGAGGCTCAGTTCGCTGTATGTTGCGGAGAAGTTGAGACGGTCGACCTTGCCCTTCTTGGCAAGGACCTTTCCGTCACCCTTCAACTCAACCGAGATGAAGTTCGGCTCGACCGAGACTTCCTGGATACCAGGAACGTCAACGGCTGCGCCGTAGGTGATGCCACCAGTGGCATCTGCTGTGACGGGGTAGACCTTGCAGTCGTGAACGTCAAATGAGATTGTGGATGTTGATGCAGCCATTGTTATGACTCCTTTGTTCTGCTAGTTGTTCGCTTTCGCGAACGGGTAAAGTCTCACAGGTTTGTATGTATAGACGAAGTATTCTCTACGGATTTACTTTTGCCCACGTCTTGTGATTGACGATGCCGGTTTCTTCCAGACCAACTTTCTTCTGGAATTCTTTTACTGCGGCTTCTGTCTTCGGACCGAAGTCTCCATCGGTCGCGCACTTGACTCCTGCTTTATTGAGCAGTTGCTGGAGGGTGCGAACCGTACCACCTTTTGCGCCAAGTTGCAGAACTGGATTCGTGGCAGCATTTGTCTTTCCGCGCTTCACGGCAGCATCTACATCTCCAGCAGGTGCTGCAGCAGCAGGTGCTGGTTTGGGCTGTTCTGCCGGAGCAGTGACCTCGCCGGCCTTGCAGACCTCTGCTGGATTTGCGTCCATCCATGCCTTCACTGCTTCTGGGACATTATCGCCTTGCGTATAACGGATGTGCCATGGCTCTTCTGGAACAACTTCCCAACTCCACCCAAACTTGCGGCAGTTTGCAATCATCCACTTAAGACGTTCGCCGCTTGCGGTATGAACGTCTACTGCCAATCCGCTGTTGTGCTGAGAGGTACCTGGCGCGGCAAGGCTGGCCAGTTTTTCAGACTTCTTGTACCACTTCACACCTTCAAATGTGCGAGTGCTGTTCCCATTCGGCTCTTTTGTGTAACGCTCAAGAAAGACTTTGAGTTGTGCATCATAAGAACGATACAAGTCGCCAGCAGATGTTGGCTTCAGTTCAATTCCTTCTGCAGCGGCAGCGGCCTTGAGCGCTTTCCAGGCGTTCGCAGCAAGCCAGTGCAAACGTCCACCGTCAACTTTTGAAAGCAGACCATCCGGGAGTTTTCCAGGTTTATGACCAGCAACATCTTTTGGCGGGGTCAATTTATCAATGTACAGTTCTGACATCTGTATCTCCTATTGCTCTGCTGGATTTTCTTGTTCGATTTTTGAAAAGACAGCATTGACCTCGTCTTCAGACAACTTGCCATCAGTCAAAAATGCGCGAGCAAGACCTTCAAGCACATTTGCCACGCCGCCGATTCCGGCCATAAATATTGCCTTTTCTATCGACACGCCAGCAATGGTGCCTGCGCCAATAACTCCAAGGCCAGTCACGACGAATGTCGCGATGATTCGCAAAAGTACGTTTTTGATGAGGTCCATATTCTTTCAGCCAGAGTGTGCGCCCAGCGGAGTGTTTACGCACTGGGCGCACACGTCCGAGGTAGCGATACCTATTTCTTGGCCTGCTCCTTCTTTGCAAGGAATGAAGCAACCGATGGGTCACCGACCTTGGTGCTTGCCCAAGCAAAAACGGCAGCAGCAAGCGGCATCAAAAGAGCAGTCAATGTCGCGTCGACGCTGTACTTATCGCAAAGATAAACAACGACGCCAAGAGCGCCGCCCTTAACAACTTGGTCGAGTGTCTGGGTCTTTTTGTCCATGATGACTCCTTTGTTGATGGCTTTTGCCACCAACAGTCTCAACCAAGGAGTCGTATAGTCTGACTAAGGTCTTTATTATTCTGCTTTTGCTAGAAGCCGCTTCATTAAATCTTTTACAACTGATTGTTGTTCCACTTCGTCGCCTTCGGTAACGGCATCAACAACTTTTCTCTTTGTGTCAACAAGGTCGTAGATATCTTCATCAATCGTGTCTGCTGCAAGCAAGTACCATGCTTGAACGTTGTTTTTCTGGCCGATTCGGTGGCAACGGTCTTCCGCTTGGTCGTGTTCGCCCGGAGTCCAGCCCATCTGCACAAAAACAACATCAGAACCGGCGGTCAATGTAATACCAACTCCACCAGCCTGCAGGTTCAATATAATCACACGCGCTTTTGGGTTATTTTGAAATGCGTCAACTGCGTGCTGACGTTCTTCAAGGCTGTCTCGTCCAGAAACTCGCAAGCCGCCGTACTTATCAGACAAGTGGTCCACAATGTCTACGTTGTGTGCAAACACGACAAGTTTGCGGTCGCACGATTCAAGAAATGAGTCAATCCACTCCTCGACAGCATCCATTTTTGCCAATGCAGCCAAACGCTTCAGAACTTGTGTTCTTGCCAGATGTTCTGATGAATCTTTTGCTTTGTATCCGTTTGCCATAAGAAAAGAAACTAGGTCATTTTCTGCATTCCTATACTCCCTAAAACCCGGACCAGAAGCGTCAAGATGCACCACGTTTCTAACTTTGTCCGGGAGTTCCTGAAGCACCTCATCTTTTGTTCTGCGGATATAACAGTTCTGCCTGAGTTTTGTATTGAGTTCAATGAGATTGCTTGCGCCGCCAGTATCCCAACCGAAACCGTTATGGTGCGCTGCCGCATAGCGTTTCAAGAATGCCCATTTGCCGCCGAATCTGCTCAGCATCCCCATTATTTCCAACTGAGAAACCAGTTCGGATGGACGGTTCATAACTGGGGTTCCAGACAACAGCAGAACCGCACCAGAGTTGCCAATCGATGACGCTATTTCTTTTGCCGCCTTAGTTCGTTTAGACGTAGCATTTTTTACATAATGTGATTCATCAAGGATTAGCCCATTCGGTCCCAAGTGCTGGATTGGCTCGACAAACTTATACAGAATGTCATAGTTCACTACGTTCACATCGCAGGCAACAATATCAGTCTTTCCAGATACGACATTTACCGTTCTGTGGGGAAGCCATTTTGCAAACTCGCGGCGCCAGTTCTCCTTAAGGGATGCGGGGCAAACGACGACCGCAGGAAACGCATCTTTTGCCTCAAGCGTTGCTATCGCCTCAACCGTCTTGCCAAGACCCATCTGGTCTGCGATAAGGCATCTGCCGACAGAAGATGCATACGCAACGCCAGCCCTTTGATACGGCATCAGCGTGCCAGAGAGAGTCGGGATTTCAACTTCCGCATCAGTGGAGGTTGAGGCTTCAAGAAGTTCCGTCTCGCGCTTTGCTGCTTTCAGCAATGAGTCGCGAAGAGACTGAGAAATCGCAAAGCCGTATTTGTCTGCAATCTCCACAGCGGTAAGTGATGGTGGTGCGGTCCACACCTTTTTTTTAACGTCCCAAAGTCGCCCATTTAATTGCTTGATTTCTGCAACTATGTCTTGGTCGTATGGAAATTGGAAAATTAATCGCCCACCTTTTGATACGGTTATCGAGCGGTCAACCGATTGTGTTGGGATTGTTGGAACGATAGCCATTTCGTCAAGTTCCTTTGTTGTATTGAATTTGTATTGGCTTATAAGAGATGCTACTTGCTCGCTACTCGAAAGCGGGGCCAACCACATACTTGCCTCGGGATTCCAGGCAATACCTTTTATTTTCTGTAATTCTCCAATTAGTTGCTCGTCATACTCGCATTCGATTGCAAACAATTCTCCGTTTGTCGAAACCCTATTTACGCCCTTCTGCCGCAATTGAGATATCAGAGAAACCGTGTCTGCGCCAGCGTATGTATCAGGTCGTGGTGGTGGAATAATCGAGTCGTAATCAATTCCGTTACGTTTTAATTGCGAGCCATAGTTTGCAAGAATGGTCCATGCAACGTATGTGACTGCCGGAGACCACTTGTTGCTTGGGAGAAGTGCAACAAGAGCGCCAAACCGCGAATCAGCCTTACTAAAGCCAACTCCATCTTGTTCAGTTGCGCCATCGCAAAGGGCTGCGATTTTTCTAAACGCTCTTGCTAACGGCTCTACGTCGTAAGCAATTACCGGCTTGGAATCACCGACCATAGTTTTATGTCGTGCGGCTCGGCTGTATATTCGCCATCAAAAGAAGCACGCTTGTGCTCAAGGATTGCCTTGACAAGTTTGGCGTTTTCCTCGACAAGGTCCAACCCATCCGTATCTGCAAGGATGGTCTTGACTTCAGAAAGCCTTTTGCTGATGCCGTTGCGGTATCGCTGAGACTTGCGAACCCACTCGTCAAATTTTTGCTTTTCCTCGTAGTAATCGTTTGCATCTTTAATCCCAAGTTCGACATCCTTAGCCATCATATCAATTCGGCTTTTGTGAAATACAACTTGAGATTCGCTGTCGGACAGGGCAGTGATTAGCGCGTGGCACCAAGCCAATCTGTTCTCGTCATCGTGAAGCCATGCAATTTCTTCGTCTGTTGCCAAGCCTTTGCACTCGCGCTTGGCCATGTCTAGGACGTCTTGTTCTGCTTGCATTTGCACCTCTTTGGGTTGTGGTTATTTGGTGCGATTAGTCTAGCGCGAATCAGCCTTCTCCAGGCTCCTTCATGTGCAAATATAGAGCGGCAGCGATTGCCAGAACTGTTGAGATGCCAGCAATCTTCTGAATGGCTCCAGACAGAGTTAAATACACAACAAGGGAGCCAGCGATGGTGAAGCCCATATTGAGCAACCCGTAGACAAACTTTTTGATGAATGCTTTCCAGTCCATAACCTTTACTCCATTTACGTATTTGTAAATACTTATACTCCTAATCCAATCCAGACCGTCGCCAGCAATCTCGCCGGCAGGCTCAGATTCTTCCTCATCATCCCGTCTAGTCGCAGTGTCTTGCCGTGTGCTCGGACTAGACGGGGCAGACCCGCTAGGGGTGGGCCTAGACGTCCCGAGCATGGCCGAAGCCGCTCCGGCAGAAGTTAGAAGAGTTGCCGCAACAACTGTTCGGCGTTGCCCAACATCGATATTTGAACCGAGCATCTTATAGGAGTCGAATGCGCCGGAGAACAGGCTGACGACGTCTTCAAAGACTTCACGAATCTCTGAGGGGGCTTCCTGCACCGCGTCAACTATTTGTTCGGCAACCTCTTCAGTCAGGGCGCTTTCGTCTACTGAAGCAAAAATGGTTTTGGCTTGGTCAACAGAAACAGACTCAAGAACCGCAGCGCTAGAAGCCAGTTCTGAGGCGACTGAAGAATCAATACCGGCGCTTATGACTGCTTCTACCACCGCTACAATCTTTTCTTTATCTTCTTCGGTCAACTGCTCGACAGGCTTATCTTCCGTGATTGCATCAAGAATTGCCTCGACTAAGGCGGCTACCTCTTCCTTATCCGTGATTGATTCAAGGACGTCCTCAACGGCAGCAGTCACATCTTCTGCCGAGGCATCTTCGTCTAGAACTTCAGTAAGCCCTTCAACTATTTCTGTTACAGTTTCGTCCTGTGGAGATTCTGATTCTGTTTGGCTTTCTGGGTTTTCTGGTTCTGTCGACTGTGTCTCTTCTTGCGTCTTTGTTTCTTCGTCAGGAGGAGTGGTCTGTTCATCATCTGGCTCAGCCTCAAAACCAGGGTCAGTCTCAACAGGAGTAGTCGTTGTTGTTGTTGTTGTTTCGTCTTCTTCTTGAGGCTCTAAAATCGTGGTTGTCGTTGTTGAAGGCTCTTCGGCTTCATCAGGAACAGTCGTCTCAGTCTCATCAGGAACAGTCGTCTCAGGCGCAGTCTCTTCTGGCTCAGGAACAGTTGTTGTCGGGGGAAGCGTTGTCTCCACGACAGGAGCGGTCGTCGTCGTAGTCTGCGGAGTTACATAAACAGTCGTAGTAGTCGTACTCGTAGTACTTGTCGTAGTCGTAGTCGTAGTCGTAGTCGTAGTTGTTGGAACAGTCGTAGTAGTTGTACTCGTAGTACTCGTAGTACTTGTAGTTGTCGTTGTAGTTGTCGTTGTAGTCGTAGTTGTAGTCGTAGTTGTAGTCGGCGGAACAGTCGTAGTAGTCGTAACGGCCGTAGGCGCCAATGCAGAATTCGCTTGGATTGTGTATGAAGTTCCGTACCATGCATCCGGGTTGCCGCAGCAAACGCCAGCCCTAAGTCGATATGTGCCAGGTTGAAGTTGAATAGAAATATGTGAATCCAGCCCGAACCAGTCGTCGTTTGCGGCAAGAATTGTGTTACTTGAGTTGTAGAGCCACAACATTGAGTCAATGCCGAACGACTGCGCATATGTCCTGATTGTCAATGTTCTCGCTTCTGTAATTTCTAAGTAAAAGTCCCGCGTTGATTGCGTAGCCGTATACGTAACTTGCTGGGGAACGGTAGTAGTTGTTGTTGGAGGGACTGTTGTCGTTGTTGTAGTCGGCGGAACAGTCGTAGTAGTCGTAGTTACTTGTTCTATAGTGGTAGTTGGCGAAACCGTAGTGGTCGTAGTTGATTCGACCGTAGTTGTAGTCGCCGGAATAGTCGTAGTTATGGCAACAGTTGTTGTCGTAGATTCAACTGTTGTTGTTGTGGGCTCTGTAGTGGTAGGGGAAACCGTCGTCGTTGTTGTTGGCTCATCGTCGGCAAATACGACACGCTGCGACTGGAAACTAACAAAGGTAAAAAGAGACGCAGTAAATGCAATCAGCCAAACAATGGCCTGGATTCGACGAATGCGGGTGCGAGTAGACATTTTGACCGCATACTATTTCTCTTGGTCAGATAGAGAAAATATCGCAGTCCTACAACTTGTCAATCTCCCTAAACACGGAAATCCACTCTTTACGGTGCGCCTGAATAGAAAAATCGGCCTCAACTATCTTCCTACACCTATAACTTTCTTTCTCTCTTTTGCCTGCGTCCAGCAATGAATCAAGGGCATCAAACCATTCTCTTTTATTTGACGCAATCGTTCCTATGCCGCAAGCAGAAAGATATTCATATTCGGGCAGTGCAGAAGCAACAAATGGAATCCCAGCCGCCGCGTATTCAAGGCCCTTAATGAAGGATTTTGCTCGATTGAAAGGTATGTCGTTTAACGGCACAATTCCAATATCAAAGTTTGCGTATGTTTGTGGCAACTCCATAAGTGGCACCATTGGAGACACCGTTACGCGCTTTGCATCCTTAATCCCCAATTTGTTATGGGCGAGCGGGGCCCACTTTAAGTATCCCGAATGATGAAATTTTGCATTTCTAGACTCAAGATACTCGTTGAAAAAACCAGATAATTGCTCAAGGTCTAATGAGCGCCATGGAGTTGCGCCTAGCCAGCCGATAATTGGCTGCCTCTCAACGGAGTTAAATGGTATCCATCTACCGGCATCAATTGAATTCCTGATTACAAATATAGGTTTTCTTGGGAACATTGCTTTGTAATGTTCCGCTATGAATGGGGTCGAGCAAATAAGCGCGTCAGAGGCCTCAATAATTTCACTATAAATGACTCGATTGTTGTCTTTGTTTTTTGTTGGGTCTGTCGAGCCGTGAGCCATATTGCTTTCATGAATCTCATCAAACAAATCGTCGATATCTACAACTATTTTTTGGCCGTACTTTTGTGCTTTTTTAATATGGTCGCGAACCAACTTATGCATTATTACTTTCATCACAATGATTTTATGTGTACCTACTTTTTGCACCCCGATGCCGCCAACGCCAAAACCTCTATTTTCGTGAATTTGAATGAGCCCAACCGCCGATTTTATTCCAGACTTCAGCAACTCATGTGAAGGCAAAATACATCTGTACCACGTGCAGCCATTTGGCACTATTTGACCATCAACCTGAGACCAGTCGGTAGAAACAAAACCAACGCTGAATTCAATTTTTGCCATGAACTATTGCTCCAAGATTTTTTTGAATACTGACAACCATTCATTGACACGCGAACCTATTGAGAATTCAGATATTGCTATTTCGTAATTAATTCTAGCATCTTCATTGCGCGTCTTGAAATCCAATAGCGCCTCCATGTGTGCTTGCCATTGCTCTGGGGAATCTGCAATTCGACCAATCCCAGCATCAGATAAGAGTCTGTACTCAAACATGTCAGAGGCAACAAACGGGATTCCGGCAACCGCATACTCAAGCCCCTTCAGATATGACTTGGCCTTATTGAAATCAATATTGTTTAGCGGAACAATCCCAATGTTGAATTTTTTCATTAGTGAAGGGAGATTTGTAATTGGCTGCATCGGTTCTGTTGAAGTAAAAGACCTATCTATGCCAAGAAGGTCTGCGGCGTGCTCGGCATTCTCTATGTGGCCGGCATGATGAAAAGTTAGTTTGTGTTGTTTTATAAAATTCCCAAAAAACGGACGCAACTGCTCTAAGTCAAGTGCACGCCAGGGCGTTGCGCCCATCCATCCGATGACTGGTTTTCCTTTTGGTGGCTTGTACTTGGCCCACCTATCCAAATCAATGGCGTTGCGAACTAAAAATACCAATTTATTTGGATATTTGTTTTTATACCAGCGATAAAGAAAATCGGTTGAGCAAATAAGCGCATCCGCAAGTTCAATTATTTGAAAATAAATATTTCTGTTGTTGAAGGGGTTTCGCTCTGGGTCGGTGATAATTTTTGCTCTATTTGTATCAGGTAGGTCATCAAACCAATCATCTATATCTACGACTATTTTTTGACCGTTTCCCTTTGCCCTATCAACTGCTGCGAGTGTGCTCACGTGCATTGCCAATTTGAAAACAATTATGTCGAACCCGGAGACTTTCATTCCGTCAACACGCTGTACGCCAATTTGATTGCTCCTTGTCATTGCGAGTAGACCGACTTCGGTCAGCACCCCAAATTTTTTCATTTCCTTGCCGGGTACTATGCACCTGTACCAAGTGCATCCGTTTGGAACAGAATTGCCATTATGCTTTGACCAATCTTGAGAAATGTACCCAATTTTCATTGACTAAATTGTAACGTATAGGGCATCAAATTTTTAAGACTTTTGATTACGCCAACGAAAACAAGTAGTTAATCAACCAAGTTGTCTTGAATTTCTATCAGTATCCCGCCGCTTGCGTCATTGAATAAAGTGCTTTGCGATTGATAGTGAGGCTAGAACAATCCAAATAATATTGAACCAAATTATCGTCGGTAAAGTCTTTATGGTTGATGTTGCCACAAGCGCCGCACTTGACACCAGGGCGAAGAGATACAGCCACCACCATTGTTTGCCAAATAAAAGACCAGGGAAAATGATAGATATCTTCGTGGTGAAGGATATCGCCTCAATTGCGTTGACCTTTGTCCAGTATTCACGAGACCCAAACCTTTTGGTTTGAGCCGCCATCGTCGAGAAAAATGACTGTGCTTTCTTTTGTACTCCGTAAAATAGCCAGTCTTCTGGTCTACCTGGAATCGGAACTAGGTCTCTTATGTCGTCTGGAGGGGTTAGTTTTTTGGCTAGTTCTGCCAATTCATCTTGCGTGGTTGGTCTGAAGAATTGTTGAAATTTGTTCATGAAAACATGATAGCACATTCATAATATTCCGTCGTCAATTTCTGTCATCGTTTTGTGTTTGTTCGAGGCAAGCAAAGTTTGCATTCTTTGAACCCAAATATTGTGAAGTTCTGGATTTCTCATAAAATCTTGTCCATATTCAAAAAACCAATGATTCTGGTGCGCATAATGCATGAAAAGCATTGAGATTGAATCCGACTCATCATCTGTTGGAAATTTTGGGCGCCAATGAAGTTGGTCTTCGCCCATGTATAAAACCGCATCTCCATCCTTAAGGAGATATTCATCAAAATCAATATATATAGACCAGTCAATATTTGAATCAAGTTGTATGTCAACTGTATATGTGCATGCATTTTCATCTATGTGTGGTGGGACTCTTGGAATACCGTAACGCGGTGAATACTTGCAAAATTTGTAGTAGGTCGGAATAATGCCGTCTGCGCCAAACGCAGCAGATGCCGCATTGGCGGATTTCTCGTACAGCCAGTCAAGGTTTTGAACGTCCCAAACAGGAAAGTCACAAGTGAAACGTCCCCAACTGTCTTTTGACCACGGTCTGCACATTGCATACTCAATGACGCGCGCTCTTTCGTCGGCAGACAAAAAATCAACTATTTTAATAGTCATTTCAATCAACCAAATTGTTCTTGATTTCTTTCAATACCTGACTTCTAAGTCGCGATTGTTGAAAGATGCGATATTTTTCAGAAAGACCCGCAAATTTCCCAAGAGGATTTACATGAATTAGGGAACTTGCAATTGTGCTTAGTCTTTTCGTGACTTGATACCTTTGCATAACTACTGGTCTATCGGTCAAAAATTCAAGATAGAAGAGCGGCTCATTAGCAGCAAGATATAGTTCGTCTACGTTTTCCCATAATTGAAACTCCGCATTTAATGGGCGGTACCATTGACCAACATCAAACTCCCCAGGCACTATGGCTCCATATTTGAATGCTTCTGTTTTATGAAAAAACGGGGACTCCATTGAGGCAACTACAGACTCCTCACAAAAAACAAGCAACGAATACTGAACATTTATCAGTCGGTGATTTTCTATAGTCGGTTGGTGAATTAGTTCATTCAGTAGTTGATATTTCTCTGGTCGTGAATATTCGATTGACCCATCTGAATTAAATCTGGTGTGTGTGTCTACAATGTTGACAAACGAAAATGTTCGTTTCATTTTTCTTGTAGACGCAGGGCAGTTGAAGTAAACATCTGGTCGTCGCTGCGGCGTATATTTTTCAAACCACTCGTCATACAGAGATTTTGGTGAAGGAAATATATGATTTAGGTCATATTTTAAAGACAGCGGCCAGTATGGTGCCCAATAAATGGTAAGTGGAGTTTGTTTCACTTTTCCTCATTCGCTAAAAGTTTTTCAATGTCATCATACGATTTAATTTGCTCTGGCTGAACAACGACTGATTGTTCTGAATGTATTCTATCGCAGACAATAAATGTGCTGATAATCCACTTGTCGCATGATATTGGAACTTTCCCCGCGTGTGGATGTGTCCAATTTGCTGGGAAAAGAGCGATTCTTCCAGCCTTTGCCTCTATCTCGCAATTTTGTTCTGGGAATTCTGTCCCACCACCATGCTTAATGGTGTTTAAGTATATGACCACCCCAAGCACTCTGCTGTTTATCGGGTCCGGGTCCCATGGCGCGCCATCATGATGCCGCCTGTAATAACCCTGTTTTCTTGGATAGTGCTGAAGTCTAAAACCAGTACTCGTTAATGCTGTTGAGTGCTGCAATTCTTTGAACTCTTCCAAATATAGAGCCATTGCGGTTCCAAGACCATCTAGGACAAATTGCGTTGCTTTCAAAAAATTATTGTTGCCAGTTTGATAAATCTTGTCAGATTCTTCGGACAAACCAAAATCCATCGAGTTTTTGATTCTTGTGTTTACGCCACCTATGGTCGGGCCAGGGGAAAATAGTTTGTCATAATTTTTAGTGCATTCTGCTATCAGAAAGTTGCAATCGTCAACAGATATTGCGTTATCTATATATGCTATGCAGGTAGACCTGCCACTGGGGAAATTAATCATACGCGCTTAAGTCCTCAATAGAGGAACTTCCATCTGGCAAAACCGCAAAATCGTGAGTAGCAAAAACCTCTTTATCTTTAGCAATCATAACTGAGTACTCTCCAAGACTTGAGATTGTAACGAGTATTTCTATTTCATGCGGCGACACCATTCGTATCGGTAAAAAAGAACTTTTATTTAGTCCTAGATTTTTTGTTGACAGAACCGCTGCCAACTCTCCGCAATCTATGAAATCATTTCTGTATCTAAATATGTATGCCATGTTTGGCTCCAGAACTTCTGGACAATTCTCGAACCCGTTAAATATCGGTATCAGAACAACGGAAACAATATTTCTATCAAAATGAACATTTTTTGACCGCTCCGAATCACCGTTTAATATTGGCAATGACCACTCTTTGGCGAGCAAAACAGCCTCATCCATCATGGATTCATTGGGGCAAAAAACGTATCTATCCACTGTTTTGTTCCTTAATCATCTTATCTATTTGAGATTGTTCGCGCTTGTACATTCCCTTCCAGTCAGTCGGACGCCTAACATTCAAAAATCCAAGCCCATCTAGGGTTTTGTGTAGTCTTTCATCTCCCCTAATTAATGAACTGCTTTTTATTCCGTCCTCTCGCTTGAATGGGATTGCGTGAAGCATCGGAGTTCCCTCTTCAATAGAAAACTCTTCGTTTGCAATAATGTTTAAAACAACATTTGCATGATGGTAATAATCGGTATTTACAACTCCAGACATGACCTGATATCTTGGGTCAGGACTCCACTGCGGTGCTATAAATAGCGTTGAATACCCTGGTGCGGTTTTGAATAACCACGGATTTGTCAATTTGAGATATGCAGAATTTGGTCGTGTTTTTATGCGAGACACTGGACACTCACCAACTTGGTCTTGACCAAACTGATTATGAAACAATGAATTCATAGAAAAAAATTCATCGTCGACCAGTTCATCAACAAACTGCAAATCATGGGAAACGTTGCCGTGTGAAAAATCGTATTTTGCTTCCCATTTGGGTTGTAATTTATTCAACGGCGGTCGTATGTCCAATTTTGCCCACAATGGGATTGTGTAGCCAGTTCGAAGATAATCAGCCAGCCCATAGCATCGTTTGATACTTGACTCACCGCTTATTGCCTTTTTGTACCAGTCTGGTGTTTTTGACCTATTCTCATAAACGGACAATTTTGGGTGTAGCAATACATTCGTTGCTGGAACAACAAAAAGTTCATTGGGTTTGGGGATTGGTACATCTTCCCATGCAGAACCTTGAACTACCCTGCTCTTTTTGTTGCGATTAAAAAATCGCATGATGCTTAACGGTTTTTGACCCAAGTGCGGCGTTTTTTAGATTTGCAATGTTTTTTGCTGCTTCTCTACGTACGGCAAATGCGTCAAGTTGGATAGTTGCCAAATCTGGGTTCAATAGACCTTGTCCTTGAGCGACATGCCAAAAGTGTGCGTTCTGAAATAATTCATACCCAAATATTGGGACATCATATGCTTCTGGAAGTCTTTCTTTCCACAGGGATATCAAGTGTTCAAGCATGGGCGGCTTCTCAAGACCTTGTTGTGCTCTCCACATTTCGGTATCATCTCTGTCGGAAATGTAGTGCATTGCCACCATGGTGATTATGTTTTCCAACAGTGATTCGTACTGTTTATTATATTGAGACACAGTTGCAGTTGAGCCAATAGAAAACGTCGGCAGAACTGAGGCAAGCATTCGCGCTTGTTGAATTGATGTTGATATCGCAGTTGCTTCCAGCGGTTCAACAAACGACGAGGACAAGCCCACAGCAACACAATTAAATGCGAAAGCGGTTTTATGGTATCCAGACTTAAACTTTATGATTTTTGCTGGTTCTATATCTTTTCCGTGGGCTTCCGAAATCTCTCTAACTGCTTGCTCTTCTGAACAAAAATCTGAGGCGAATACATATCCATTGCCTCGTCTGTCTTGGGTCGGGATTTCCCACATCCAACCATTCGGCATCGCTCTTGCCCTTGTGTATGGGCGAATTTCGCCACTCTCGTCACGTGGCGTTGGGAATACGGCGGCAGAATCGCAAGGAACGTATTTTCTATATGAAACAAAGTCTTTATCAGAATCAACGAGTTCACTTATTAAAACTCTGCGAAACCCACTTGCATCAATAAAAAAATCACCATTTATCAAGCCGAAAGAATCCACGTCAATCGACTCTATGAAACCATTATCTGAGTTTCTTGTGACTCGCGATACCTTTCCATCGATAAAAGATACATTTCGCAACTTGCAGACGCTTGTCAAATACTCATTAAGTTTGAAAGTGTCAAAATGAAATTGATTTACGGCATGATGTGGGTTGCCTTCGTTCAACACAATCGTATTGTCGTGAAGATGAGTCACCATAGAATTGGTCAATAGTTTGTTGTTCTCCAAACAGAACGCATAATTTGCAGGGAAATACGCGCGACCCCACTCTCCAGCACTTACGCTGTGGAAATAATTTGGCGTATGTTTTGTCCAGTTTTCAAATTTGATTCCGTATTTGTGCGTTGCGCGACAGGCTGTGACCATCTCCGAAACAGGGATGTTATATTTGTCTTGGAAATAAAGTCTCCAATGCTCTGTTGAGCCTTCGCCGACCCCAATAATGCCAATGTCTTTTGATGAGACAACAGTGATATCCCACAAGGGGAATAGCCCCCTAAGGATTATTGCCGATACTAATCCCGATGTTCCAGAGCCAACAATTACTATCTTCATCGTTGTTCACTGCAACCATGTAACTAATGAATACTTTATTGATTCGTCACTTTTGCCAACTGGGGCGGCATAGTGGTAGTAAGGGAAATTAGACGGGAACAAAAGCACAGAGCCAGCGGTCGGCGTCACTTTAACGTCCAGAAGAGGGAAAACAAGTTCGCCTCCAGTAAATCCATCATTAACAAAACTCACGAGACTTAATACTCTTGCGTTCGTTGGGGCGTGGTCTACGTGGCCCTTATATTCTGCTCCACGTCCGTATTTCAACAACCTGAAACCCTCGTCAGCGCTCAGGTTGAGGGAATACGTATTGCGGTAATGCCAAATGCACTTATCGATTCTTTCCCTTATGTGCATCCATTTTTTAGCAAGCGGTATTAATCTTTCTTGGGAAACATTCTCCACCGGCATTGATATTGGGGACATCTCGCAACCGAGTGAAGTTCGGTGAATGTCAACCACATTTGTCAAGTTGTTCTTGTTTCCGCCAATTGGGGTTTGATACCAAGACAAATATCCCCAATCTTGTTTGCATTCTTGCTCAACAAGTTCTACAAAATCACCAGGCGAATAGACCGACGTGTATTCACGAAGACACGAAAAATGTTCTATGAAGTTCATATACGGATACTATCAAGGCGCAAGGCGCCCTAGCGGCTAAAGGTTTTCAGCAGCCCAGTTATTTACCCAGTTGAGGCGATTGATTGAATTGACAATAACCGACTTTAAACCGTAATCAACATCCGTTTCGTCAAATGAACTAGCAAAAGTTGACTCGTCAAACGAAGCAGGGTCAAGACCAAGTCTTAACACTCCTTCATAAATAGCGGCAGTAATGTCGTTTTTGACTCTGGCAACTACCGAAGAAACCTCTTCTGCTGGAAGAGTAGAAAAATCAATCATTTGAATCACCTCTGTAAATCCGAGTTGTTCTCTTATGTGTCTGTCTTCAATCATACACTACATCGCTCTTTAATCGTCTAGGTCTTCTACGTATGTCATGTTCCCAGAGGCTATATGTGTAGAAATACCACGTGTCAACACATAAAGACTCCCACCTTTTCCTGGGTTTCCAGAATTTCCACTGCCACCAGTGCCACCTGGGTATGTAGGATTATGCCCTGGATTCCCTGGATGTGAGTGCGAATAGTGATATTGATAATGGAATTGGTTTCCTGGGTGGTGCCAAGCATTTTGGTTTACGTGATGGTGACTATGATGGTCATGGTGGTGTGCGCCGTTCCACGCGCAACATCCAGCGGGGTGGTGAAATGATTGTTCTGGATTGTGCGAACCAGGATTGTGGCCAGGAGCATGTGCTGGGGCATGGGCATGACCACCAGGGTTGTGGAACGATGTTCCAGGTTGAGTTGTTCCAGGGTTACCGTTTGACCCAGAAGTACCGTCTGTTCCTTCGCTGATAAAAGTTCCAGAACCAGAAATCGTCTTGGCAATCACTGCCACAGTTCCGCCACCAAGACCAGCAGAGCCAGCAGTTCCAGGATTCCCCGCAGTTGAGTTTCCTCCGCTCCCAGCATTCCCTGGATTTGCGGTACCTGCTGCACCTTGTGCTCCAGCAAAGAATCTGTTGACGGCAGAGCCAGTGGTATATGCGCCCTCAAGAATATTTTCAAATCCCTTTGTGTTACTAAATGCCAAGTTTCCAGAACTGTTTGCCGAATCTATTGACTGGTTTGCCGTCCACGATGCGGTTGAATTAACTCTTGTTAGGACTGTTCCAGCCAGTACGGCAGTAGTTTGAGCAGTGCCCTTGGGCATTCCAATGGTTCCGTTGTTCGTTAGCGTTTCACTGACGAATATTTTGAATCCGTTGGTAAACAAGGTGACGCTCGAATTGACCGTCAAGTTTGCGTAATACATATCCCTAGAAAGAGACGTGTTTGTCGAGATGGTTACGGTGCCGTCGACTCCAGTACCAAAGATTTTGTCCGTGCCAGTTTTTTGAACTGGCGCTCTATCCTGCCCGAATCTTTGTATGTTTGGCATGATTATGCGACCTGCATGTAGTAGACGTTGCCCGCCGACGCCCCAGTGCCTCCAGTTACATCAGTAGTTACTCCATTATTGAGTACCGACGCAGATGAGACAATTAAGATAACTCCGCCGCCGCCACCGCCAGAACCAGAAGTTCCTGGAGCGCTGAATGTGGCAGAGCCAGAAGATACCGTGATGTAGCGAGCAGAAATAAGAACGACCCCGCCGCCAGCGCCGCTTGAACCGCCGGCGCCGCCGCGAAGGAATGTCGGAGTCGTAGAGGAAGCCGTTACCGCCCAACCACGAATCGCCTGTAAGGGCTGTCTGTAGTACTCAGACCCGCCAAGTGCCGCTGTTGGCGCCGTCGCCGTTTGTGCACCACTTGAGCCGCCAAGACTGTGGGTAACGGCAGTATTTGTTGCTCCACCCTGGGCGAGCGTTCCAGCGGTGGTGAATCCTGTCGTGTACCCAATTCTTGAGCCGTTCGCCAAGGTGAGGACATTTTGAACGAATATTCTGTATCCACCAGGATTGAGCGTAAATGCGCCCAACGTGAGGTTTTTGTAGTTCTTGTCGGATGTCAGGGTCGTGTCCGCGCTTATGGTGACGTCGCCGTCGGCGCCAGTTCCGTATACGGGGTCAGGCAAATTCAAGTACGTTGCGAGGTTCAATAACGAACCAGACACGCTTGAAGTTGACTCCGCCGTTGAAATGGTGGAGTTGTTCATCCGAACAAACCCAGCCACGACTAACTCTCTTCTACGCCATAAATAAATGCATTGATTGCCGTATTTGCGCTCGCTGAACCAATGATTTGGTCGCTATTGGTAGCGTTCGCCGTGCTTCCATTATTGGTCAAAACCATGTTGGTTTGGAACGTCAACGTTTCGTTTGCTGCAATTGACAAGGTATTAAAAAAGTTCTGCGATGATGCTTGGGCAACGTTCAGCGGCTTGAGGACCATAGTTACCGTCACAGCGCTCGCCGTGGTATTGCACAGCACTATTTGCTTGACGATAGTGGTCGTGCTTTGGGGAACCGTATAGAGAACAGTGCTTGTCGTCGTAGTCAACTGAGTTGGTCCGACCAGTCTCTTTTGTGTCAATGGCATATCAGATAACCTCCATGTAGAACCTTACTAGAACATCTCTCGTATCCGTTGTAGTGGCTACGGTAACGCCTTCGACTGCAATCTTTCCAGCCGAAACTCTTGTAATTGTCGTGTCCGTCGCGTGACCAAGTTCAATCGACCCAGTTCCCCAAACCTGTGTAGTAGATGTCGCAATCTTTGACTGGCTGATTGCCGCAGAAGAATTAATATCCGCGTCGACAATTACACCGGACGCAATTGCTGTTACGCCAGACGAACTAACTGTGATATCTCCGCTCAGCGCGGTGGCGGTGGGCACGTTGGATGCATTACCAATAAGAACGCTTCCAGCAGTTATATTGGCAAGTTTGCTGTAGTCAATTGCCGCAGAAGAATTTATGTCAGCATTAACTATTGCGCCAGAGGCGATTGCAGTTACACCAGTATCAGAGATGGTGACATCACCAGTTTCTGATACCCATGTCGGAACACCTGAAGAGTTTGCAACAATTATCTGACCAGATGTTCCAGACGCAAGTTTGGAAAGGGCGATTGCCGCCGAAGCGTTTATGTCCGCGTTAACGATGGTGCCGTCGGCAATCATCGTGGACGTGACTGTTCCGCTGTCGCCAGTGGTTACGAGATTTCCGAAATTGGTTCCGTCGTTCGTGGCTTCCCATTTATCGGTTCCTTCGTTCCATCGGATTAGAACGTTTGCGGAAGTTCCACGCTCGACTTCTACGCCAGCATTTTCGGTTGGAGTTCCAGTTACATCATTGTTGAGAACAACAATGTTGTCAGAGACGGTTAGTGTCGCTGTATTTACAGTTGTGGTGGTTCCATTGACTGTTAAGTCTCCTGAAACAACAAGATTGTCATCGACAGTAACTGTTCCGCCAGCAGAATCAATTGTTAGATTTCCAGTCGTTGTGTCTATTTCTCCTGCTGCCGTAACTCCAACTCGAACAGCATCAATTGTTGCCCCAGCAAACGTTGGGCTATCGCCAGTTCCAACGCCGAGCGTTGTTCGGATTGCCGTTGTTGACGTATCATCAAGAATGCTGCGCGCAGCAGACGTAATGTCTGTCAATGCGGCAGTTCCAGAACCAGTGAAGTACGGCAACTTATCTGCTGCACTCGTTAAGCCAGCAAGAGCAGTGAGTTCCGAATCGAGCGGCTGATACGTGTTGGCGGTTACTGCTATCGTCGCATTTGAGCCCTCTCCAGGCGTATGCGTAATTGTGATACCAGTACCAGCGGTAACATCAGACATGTAGTTGCCAGTGGTATCGGTGCCCAAGTCAATTGCATCGTTGACCCATGCCGTGCCATTCCACTTAAGGAATTGGCCATTTGCCGCTGATGTAATCGTTACATCGCCAACATCGTCAAGATTGTTTATGGTTGGGATTGCTGCTGGTACCCACGCGCTTGATGCGGTGACGTACTTGAGGAATTGACCATCAGAAGGGGCGGATGCACTTACGTTGGACAAATCATCAAGTGTTGCGTTAAGCGAAACCGAAGCCGTCGAACCCTCGCCTTGCGTATGAGAGACGCTTATCCCAGTTCCCGCCGATACATCGACCATATAGTTGCCTGTTGTGTCGGTGCCGAGATTTATGGCATCGTTAACCCATGCGGTGCCGTTCCACTTGAGGAAATCCCCAGACGCTGCTGATGTGATGTTGACATCGCCGATTTCATCAAGCGCTGTGATTGACTGACCATCGACGTAAAAGGTTGTCGCAATGTCATAGTAAGTGGTTCCATTTTCTGTGATTTCCCACTTATCGCTTGTTTCGTTCCAGCGGAGTGCAACATTTGCCGATGTGCCACGCTCAATTTCAATCCCGGCATTTTGAGACGGCGCACTTGTCTCGTTGCTGTTCAGGACAATCTGATTATCAGCAAGGTTAATTGTCTCGGTATTTACCGTAGTTGTTGTGCCATTTACGGTTAGGTCACCACCGATTGTTACGTTCCCAGTTGTGGTCAGTTGTGCGAACTGGACAGATGCGCTTGTTTCAACATTCTGACCAACCGCCAATGGCGTAGAGGCTGCACCACCCATCCCGGTGATATCGATATATGCTCCACGAGCAGAGCCGCCCTGTTCGAAGAAGCGCAGTTTATTTTGATAAACATCAATAGTTACACCAGTTCCAGCAATTGATGTATTTGTTGCTGGTTTGGACAAAAGCAATTCACCACCTTCGTCACCACTCGAATTACTTAGAATCAAACCTGGGGTTCCGGTCGCTGTAACTGACGCAAATTGCGGAGAAGCCGATGTTGCGACGCTTTGGCCGATTGCGATTGTCGGGCTGGAACCTTCTGCTGGGGTGTGTGTAACTGTGACGCCAGTACCGGCCGTGATGTCATTGACGTAGTTTCCAGTCGTGTCCGTACCGAGGGCTACGCTGTTTGCCCCAATCGTTGCGGTAAGGGTTACATCGCCGGAACCGTCAAATGAGACCGAACCAGACAAGTCTCCAGCAAGCGAAATTGCCCTCGCTGTTTCAAGGCTTGAAGCCGTATCGGCATTGCCCGCAACATCGCCAGTCAGGTTTCCAGTTACATCAGCAGAAACATGAGCAAATGTCACCGAAGCGGTTGTCGCGACGCTTTGACCAATCGATACAGAAGCGGTGGAGCCTTCTCCAGGGGTATGAATAATCGTGACACCAGTACCTTCGGCAAGGTCAACCATGTAGTTGCCAGTGGTGTCCGTGCCGAGGGCAACCGAGTTTGGCTCGACGGTTGCTGTAAGAGTTACATCGCCGCTTCCGTCAAACGATACTGAACCACTCAGGTCGCCAGCAAGGCTGATGGCTCGGGCAGTGTGCAGACTCGACGCAGTGTCAGCGTGGAGATTTGTTACTTCCGTTGTCGAGGCAACAGTGAATGGTGCAGTACCTGTTGTAACCGTGCTCTCAAATGTTTCAGCAACGACGGGGGCTGGCGAATAAGAAGCATGACCAGTGTCAATCGGGTTGGACGGCTCTGGGGTGTAGGAGTCAAAGAACTTGAACTTTCCATCCGTTGCGTCACGGAAAATACCAGCGTGTCGGTATGTGCCGTCGTTGTAATTTCCTGCGATTCCGATGTCAACGTTAGAGACGCTGCTTGAACCATTCAGGTAGATAAAGGGGTCATCGATTTCAAGTGAAGTCTGGTTCTCTGTGACGATTGAGCCGCTGACGTAGAAGTTTCCGCCGATGGTCAGGTCGTGTGTTGTCTCCAATGTGTGAAACACGACCGACGCATTCGTAGAAACATCCTGCCCAATCGCAACGGTCGGAGTCGCGCCTTCGCCAGAGTTATTTGTGAGCGTAACGCCAGTTCCGGCAACTAGGTTCTGAACGTAGTTGCCAACCGTATCGGTTCCGAGGTTAATTTGGTCGTTAACCCAAACAGCCGATGCGCTGTTCCACATCAAGACGTCCTTGTCGACCTTGCCGTTTGTCTTGACGTCGTGCAGTTCGTTTACTTCATAACCGTTTTGAACTGCGACGTAGGCGATTCCGTTGTTCGTCGCACGAACGACAACGCCGATGAACACGATGTGTAGAGGTGCCTGTGGCTTTGTGGTTGTAATTTGTCCGTTTTCGCCAAGCCACAAAACATCGCCGGTGCTATAGGCGGACAGGTCAATTCCGTCCACATAACCACGAGTAATTACTGGACCATTTTGGTTTGCCGCGATTGGGGCGCCAACAAGACCTATGGTTTTCGATGATGTTGCTTCGCTTGCGTTCCCTGCACGCTTGACCGATGCATGGTCACCATTGCCACCAAATAGGTAGACAGCCGTACCAGTTGTAATGGTTGTGGCTTCGGCGTTGCGCACATAGGAAACAACCGGTGTATAAGTCGGAACCCAACCAGAACCGTCGTAGGCAAGGGCCTGGAATTCTGCTGGTGCGCCAACTACTACATCATTAAGGTCGTTCAGTGATGCGTTGAGCGCAATTGAAGCAGAAGAGCCCTCACCAGGTGTGTGGGTGACGGTAATTGCAGTACCAGCAACAACATCGGCAACATAGTTGCCTGTCGTATCTGTACCGAGCGCCACGCTGTTGGGCTGGACGGTTGCCGTAATGGTTACGTCTTGTGAGCCATCAAATGAAGCCGAACCAGACAAATCACCAGCAAGCGATATTGCGCGGGCCGTTTCAAGTGTTGTTGCCGTAGAGGCATTGCCGGTCAAGTCTCCAGTGACATCTGCAGAAACGTGTGCAAACGTGACTGACGAGGATGTTTCAACATCCTGGCCAACTGCGATGTTCTTGTATGTCGTACCATCCTCGGTGATTTCCCACGAGTCAGATGTTTCATTCCATCGCAATTGAACATTGCTTGATGTCCCACGCTCAATCTCGATGCCTGCGGTTCCAGATGGGGCCCCAGTGACGTTTGAATTAAGAACAATTACGTTGTCTTCGACAAGAAGGTTTTCCGTGTTGAGTGTTGTTGTTGTCCCGTTAACGGTGAGGTCGCCGGAAACTGTGAGGTTCGCAAACGTGACACTTGCGGTTGTCGAAACATCCTGTCCGATTGCAATGCTTGCCGTAGAGCCCTCTGCTTGAGTGTGGGTTACCGTGACACCAGTACCGGCAACGACATTTGCCATATAATCGCCAACCGTATGTGCGCCAAGTTCGACAACATCGGGCACCCAAGCACTTCCATCCCATTTCAAATATTCGTCCACATTTGCTGTTGACGCACTTACGTCAGTTAGGTCATCGAGAACTGCGTTGAGTTCTACAGATGCAGTAGAACCCTCGCCTTGCGTGTGGCTAACCGACAAACCTGTTCCGGCAACAACATCAACGACATAGTTTCCAGTTGTATCCGTGCCGAGAGCAACGCTATTCGGTTCAACTGTTGCAGTGATTGTGATGTCGCTTGAACCGTCAAAAGATGCAGAACCGGATAGGTCTCCGCCAAGGGAAATAGTTCGTGCTGTTTCAAGCGTTGAAGCCGTGTCGGCATTACCAGTGAGGTCACCAACAAAATTTGCACTTCCACCAACGCTTATGCCGCCAGAGAAAGAAACATCAGTTCCGTCACTTGTAATTGTTGCTCCACCAAGGTCGATTGTTGTTCCAGAAAGATAAATATCGCGGAAGCGCGATGCAGAAGAACCAAGGTCATACGCCTCATTGGTATCTGGAATAATGTGTCCACCGACATTCGTCTGACCATTGACTGTGACTTGGTCGAACGTTACTGATGCAGTTGTCGAAACATCCTGTCCAATCGAGACAGATGCAGTAGAACCTTCGCCTGGGGTGTGGTTAATTGTTACCCCAGTGCCTCCAGCAAGGTCGACCAAATAGTTTCCGGTTGTGTCTGTTCCAAGTGTGATTGAGTCAGGGTTTGATGTGACAGAGATGTTGATGTTTGAAGAACCATCAAACGATGCAGAACCAGTAACATCGCCGCTAAGTTCGATGATTCGCGCTGTTTCTAGCGTGGTTGCAGTATCTGCATTGCCAGTCAAATCACCGACAACATTTCCTGTTACGGAAGCAGATACATGGGCAAACGTGACTGATGCAGTAGTGGACACGTTTTGGCCAATTGCAATCGTCGGAGTTGCGGCTTCGCCGGAATTGTTTGTAAGGCTTACGCCGGTCCCGGCGACCAAAGACTCAACATAGGAGCCGATTGTGTCGGTTGAGAGATTTACCGCGTCATTAACCCAAGCGGTGCCATTCCATCGAAGGAAGTCACCATTCGCTGCGGATGTAATTGTGACGTCGGCAAGGTCATTTAGGCTTGAGCCAGTGAGGTTCCCATTGAAGTAGGGCAGGGAGTTATAAGCAGTTGTCCCATCACCAATCTTGAACTTATTAGTGTCGGTCTCAAGACCGATTTCGCCAGCATAAAGAACCGGGTTATTGCTAGTCCACGAGGAGGCAGTAGCGCGCTTTAGTTGGATTCTTGCTCCAGCCATTACAGTGTTCCTCCATCAAAACCGACCAATACGTAATTTGTTACTTCTGCTTCGTGAATCTCAGGCGAAAGAATACCACCATCTACGTCTCCAGATAACAAACCTGCACCGCCAACTTCTTGCCAAGCAGAGTTTGACCTGAAATAAAATTTGTCGTTGGTTGTGTCAACCGCAAGCGCCCCATCTGGCAGTGAAGAAACTGGAGCGCCAAGAGATGTGACTGTGACCAACCCAAGAGCGGCCTGGAATACGTCATCTGTATAGAGAGTGTTTGCACTTGTTCGGTAAAGATTGGTATCGCCAGCGGCCGAACCAGAAGACCATGTAATCCGCCCGCCAGCATCAATGCGAATTCTCGCATGTGCATCAAGATTTACGCGCGTTGAGAATGATTCGTCGCTTGGACTGGAAAACTCAATGCCGCGTAATGGCGTGCCAACAAATCGTGTCATGTGAATACAGCCTCAACTGTCTTCTGTTTCTGCGTGCCCCGCAAGGCACTATGGATATTGCTAACCGGTAACGACGACTGTGTATGCGTTTGAAGCAGGAGCAACAGAAAAGGAAACCGTGACAGAATCCGTTGTCGCCCTTACCACGTCTGCAATGACCGTGTCATAACCAGAAGAATCGTAAACTTGTACAAGAACCGCGCGAGTTCCAAAATTGTGAGTCACAGTATATGTTGTTGCTGCACCGTCGCCAACAACTTTACTTGCCACGCGCGCCAGTGTTGGTGTGCTTGTATTCGCGCCGCTTGGAGGGGTGTAAGCAAGGTTGTCTCTTGCTGCCGCCTCAGTAGTTGCACCAGTACCGCCTTGGTCGACGGGAAGGGTCCCAGTTGTATCATTTGAACCCTGACCAAGGTCAATTGCATCACGACTCAAAACACCGGCAGCAAATGTGAGCCCATCTCCGGCTACGGATGCGCTAAGGGCAAGACCATCTGTTGTAGTAACAAGACCTGTGTAGTTGGGGTCAATTTTGATTTGCAGGTCGTCTGATGAAATCTCTAGACCGCCAGCGGCTGCTGTATTTACGGAGAGGATGCCAGCAGAAGCAGAGAGACCATCCCCGGCAGCGCCACTTGCAATTCTCAGGGCATCAGCGCTTACCTCAATGCTGAGGTTGTCGACGTTTACGTTAAGTGTTTCGCCGTCTTTGGACAGGGCATCACCAGCAACAATTTGGCCAGCGCCAGAAAACTGCGCCCAGTTGATTGCCGTTGAGCCAACTGTGATTGAACCGTCAGTGATAACAACCCAGCCGCTATCGGCGTTGTCGTCACCCTCTTCAACAAACGTAAACGCACCAGGAGAGACTTCGTCGCTTGAATCAAAGTCTGTTGCCCTAACGGCAGCACCGCTTGCTTGAACGACATAGATTCCGTTTTCTGATGCAGTGCTTTGGTTTTTGACGAGAACACGGTCACCAGCAACAAGCGTTTCTCCGTCAACGGTGTCGCCTGCCTCAAGTTGGTTAGCGATTGTTACCGGACCAGTGGTTGCGACACGAACAGATTGCTTGACGTCGAGACCGCTACGCGCAGCATCGACATAACCCTTTGTTGCAACATGTGCAGAATCAGTTGGAGTAGCAGACTTAAAGTTTCCGCTTCCGTCCCTAATAACCAATTTCCCAGCAGTCGCGTCAGCGGTAGCGTCATCAAGTTTTGCCTTGTCCTGATAGGACATAACACCATGGGCTGATGTTGTGGCAAGATTCGGCGTAAGTGTAATTGCGCCATTGGACTCAGTAACCGTAAGGGCTGCAGAAGCGCTACCTGCTTCAGTGACCGAAATTAGAGCCTTTTTCCAAGAGGTACCATCAAAATATTTAATGGTCTTCTCGGTTGAGTTATAGATGAGCCGACCTTCAAAGTTGTTCGTGCTCGGGTCGGACGCGACGACCTGAAACTTACCGTTCTGGAGTTCGTTCTGATTAAGATTTAAGTTCGTTACGAATTTCATGCCGGTCTACCTCCAGACTCCTCCTATGAAAGATACGCCTTTCCAGCGAAAGAGTGTGAGAAGGTCACCGTCAAAGCATTTTCTGACAGATATGTGACCTCTCCGACGACCTTACTGAGAGCAGTGTCGACGATGCTGACATTCGGGTAAAAGCGCATATTGTGCGTGATATTCCATGTATCCGATGCTGACGGTTGGTTATGGACATATCTAGAACGGGTTCGCAATTCCTCAATGGCGGTTTGCACATTCGTCGATGTAATTTCTGACGTTGGGGTGAAGCCAATCTCGGCTGCAGAGTTAAATCCGGCAACAGCGTCATCGACATATTCAACTGTCGCATAGTTAATCTGTACAACTGGGTCGATATTTGGAACCAGGTCAGCAAGGTCGACGGCCCCGCCAGGGGCATCTTTATCAATAGAAATGAAGTACTTGTTTAGTGCCGCTCCGCGAAGTCGTTCTGTTACTTCATAGGTCACGCCCTGCGGAACTGTTCCGCTGTCATTAGTCGCATAAAGAATGACTGAGAATTCCCCGTTTTCATCGAGGGTGGCAGTTACCTGAGACGGGGAGATAGTCGTATTGGTACTCGGCTGTCTCATCGGGGAAGTAAGCAGGAAAGAAATGCGACCGCTCGCAGGCTCACCACTACCGCTCTCAAGGTAGGTGCCGGTAACTGTAATTGGTGTGAAAGCCATGCTTATGCCTTTTGTATGACGTTAAGGGTTACTGCGTGCAAAATCGTATCATCCTCAGAATTGAAGGTCCTCGTTATGTCACTGACCCTGACCCGATAAACAAACCTGTCTGCATTCAGCGTTGCATTGTCTAACGCAGATATGACTTCGTTGATTATGCCGGTGTTTTCTGATTGACGCACTTGCCAAAGACTTACCTGGACAATTCGATTACGAGCCAAAACAACCTGGTCACCGATAAGGGCTGGAGTGTTGGCAAGTTCATCAAAAATTGTGATGTAGGGATATTCTGTTTCTGGAGGGGCAATATCTCTGAATATGCGATTTGATATACCAGTTATAGAATCATTGACCAAAACGGTCCGGATAGCGCCGCCGATAGAAGCCATCACATATCCAAATCAAGAGTAAATACCGTGCCCTTAAGGGAACGGGTTTTTCGCGAATAGGCAATTTTCAGATGTCGCGCAACAGTTGATGCAGCAACATTTGCCACTTTTGCTTTTGCTGGCCTCAAAAACGGGCGAGGCTGGATACTTGTCGTCCCAAATTCCAAATCTTTTGCAAACGTGGCAGTACTGCCGAATTCTGCAATTGCTGGATTTTGATTCGGCTTACTAATTACCTTACTGTAAATGCTTGGCTCAAGTGTTCCGCCAAGCGTTGCTGCTGGTGGTTCTCCCGGAGCAGAAGACATTCTTTTCTTGCCATTCTTAAAATATTCTTTATAACTACCCCTGTGAAGAATAAGTCTTTTGGTCTCATTAAACCCGATTACAGACAAATCTTCTGCCGCGGAGCGCATTTGATATACGCCGGCAAGAATAATACTCTTGATTGCTGGTTCGACAGTATCAAGAATTTTGTAGAGTTTTTGCGTCGGGGTCAATTTGGATGCCATTATCGCATTGTCCTTCTGCATTCTGCGCGGATGTGTGTTCGCGTATAAAGAAGTGAATCTATTTCGTAAGTGCCATTTACAACTTGATGAAAATTATCAATCACTACTTGGTCTCCATATGTGACACTTGCGCTTAAAGGAAGTCGACAAACTATGTTTCTCTTTTCGCTTAATTGCCCAACTGTATTCTCCATCACTTCCTCTGAAGCCCTTTGATGAACTGAACCATAAACAGTAGTGTCGGCCCCTGTATTATTCCAAATGCCTTCTGCTTCATTGACGTAGCCAGCAACCATGTTGCGAATGACTATCGGCGTTCTTGCCCCACGCATATCACACAATCACTCTTCGTTTAAAGCGCTTGACTGAGTTAAGTTCGCGCTCTGTGAATCCGCCTTCGCCGCCATCCGGAAAGACGTAGTCGCTTCCCTCTACCTTGAGTCTGGATAGCCCCTGAGCATCAATAAGGAACTTGCTCATCTCTCGTGCTGATGCGGTGTAAAGAACTCGCTCAAGCGCAATCGTATCGTTCGATGTCATTCCTGCTGTGTAGGTGACAAGTGCTTGGTTGCCGGTTCCAGCGATTCGAATATTATCTATGCCCCAAGGAAAGATGTCAAAGTCTTCGATATTCTGCTCAACCTCTTCGCCCGGCATTCCAACATAAAAAGACGTTACGCTTTGAACCGGTGCGTGGCGCAAAAATATTTGTCGCTGTCCTGGAACAAGTTTGTGTTCTTCTTCTGAATATAAACGCGCGCCAAGAGGCCTATTTAGGTAGTACTCAAGTTCTGCTTCAAGGGCGGCAATGATTGACATAGCCGCGTCCTGCTGGGCATCGGTAAAGGTTTTGCCCATGTAAATCTCAAGGTCGTCATAAGTGAGAATGGCCATAGGGCCGATAATACACCAGGCTCAAAAATTATTTCATTCGGCTAGTTGTCGGACTCGCATACCCAGAATATCTTGTCGTAGGCAAATACTCCATAATCATCATCACCTAGGTCCAAAATGAAGCCCATTTCTTCGGCATTGATTCTCACGTCAATTTTGTCCACAAACCCATAGCAGGAATGCATAATGATATTTTCATCATCCAGCATCTCCCAGCCATATCGAACTTCAATTTTTTTACCAAGTTCAAAAGCGCTGTGAATCATTCCCGTTGTGGTTATTTTTGAAGTGAGTGAATCGTATGGGTTTTCTGGGTTGAAGTCTTCTCTCATCATAAAAAATTTGTAGATAGCGGCTTTAATTAGGGCATAGGCATGTGGATGCCCCCATGCCCCAGCAAAGTCATACGATGCAGAGCCGTCTTGCTCTGGCTGTTCCATGTGACTACTTGGTTTCAATATTCGCAAACGACGTAACTGAGATGGGCAAAACTTTGTACTTCTTGGCCTCATCCACCGTCAAGCGGTCGCCCTTGCTGTGAACGCGAACGGTAACCCCATTTTGCGTCTCAAAAATATCGCGTGGTGCAATAACGTGTGTCATGCCATTACCCTAGCAGGCGTCAATAATCAAATGCACGCGGTCTATTTGTGAATCGTTTCTTACGCTGTGTAGTTTTCCTGTATTGTTTATTTCCCAAATCTCTCCAATTGGGATATGCATCTTTTCTCCATCCACCTCAAAGGTGCATGATGGGTCTGTTTTGATTGGCAAGTGGAATCTCCTTGTCACTTTCAATAGTTCTGTCGCGTCCTTGTGTCTGCCGATTGATTTTCCAGCCTTTAGTAGCACAAGGTTTGCTCTGCGAATATCATTGTGTTGTCCGATGCTGGATAGATAAGTTTTTATGTCTTTTAAATGATTTGCGAAAGTGTCAAAAAACTTAGGCGCTATTTTTTTCGCTTGTGGAAGTTCATTAAAAAGAATTGGAACCGTCAGTGTATCTTGATGCCCAATGATGTTGTCTTGCCTGTAGGTAAATGCATCCCATGAAGAGGGAGAGAGTGAACTAATTGTTTTGTCTATTGGGCTTGTGTCGTAGTATCCAACAAACCTAAAATTGAAGTCTTTGTCTAGTGCCATATCCCCATAAAAGCCGAAGCCCCCGCCGTTGTCCATTACTGGACTCGGGCGGGGGCTCGGACTAAGCCGAAAGGCTCATCATTCAGGCGCACCGTCGAATTCGACTTCGACGAACGACTCTGGGCGCTTCACCGCGAGAGCAAGGCGCTCTTCGGCCAGAATCGCAACTGCGTTCCGGATGAAGAAGTCGCTGTGCTGCTCAGCAACGCGGATTGTGCCTTCCATGCGGTCGTACAGCGTGGCGCCGATACCGAACGAACCAACGAGAGCATAGCCCTCGGTGATGGCCGGAGTGGCAACCATTGGCAGACGCCACAGGCGGGCTTCAGCACCCATCGACACCGACATGACCATCAGGTGACGGTCGTAGGCATCCTTGGTCAGTTCGAGGTCTTCCATGTCGTTCGGGTGAACAATCATGCCCGTTGGCTCGTAGTACGCGAGCAACGACTTGGTGATTGCACGACGGATTGCGTCGATGCGGGTGTCGCCAGTCGAGCCTGCGCTCCAAGCCTGAGTCTGGATGCCCGATGTCTCGCGGATGCCGGTCAGGTTTGAACCTGTTCCGTCACCGTTCAAAATCTGGTCATCCTCGACAAGACGAAGGCCGTAGAGCAACTCGTTGTCGATGATGCCACGCAGGGTGGGCTCATCATCGAGGACGTTGCGGTGGGCAACCTCGTAGTGGGCAATCGTACGAACAGGAGACTGCACGCCGACAACGGTCATCGAAGACTGCGGCTTAGCAGCGAACACTGCGGGCGAACCCGAGCGCTCTGCGACTGTCGACGCATTGTTCGTGAAACCGCTGACGCGGAAGAACTCAATCATGTTCGTATTTGTCTGCTGAACCGGGAAAAGGTCACGGACACGCATCGCACGCTTAGCACGCTCAACGATGCCTTCGCGAACCGGAGTTCCGAAGTCACCGGGCGTACCCGACGGCAGTGCGGTGTAGATGTCCTTCACCTGGTACGGAGCATGCATGGTGAAACCATTGCGGCCATTGCCCATGCTCTTGAACTCGTCAGAATCAATGAAGCGCTGGCCAAGCGACTTGCGCTCGTCACCAGGAACATAGAGAGTCTTCGGAGCAGCCGCGGCAGCAGGCTGCGAACCAGCAGCCCAAGCCTTGACTTCCTGAAGGCCCTCAAGGGCTTCAATTTCTGAACGGATTTCGCGAGCCTTGGCAAGTCCCGAACGGAACGCCTCGACATGCTTTGCTTCAACTTGAACTTCTGGGCCGCCCTCTTCGCGATTGGCCTCGACATGTTCGACGATTGCGTCGTTCTGTGCGAGGACATCCTTGAGTGCACCCTTAAGTTCCTTAAGACGGCTATCGTAAGCCATAGTAGGTACTCCTTTTTAGAGTGTTTGTACTTATAGGACACAAGGTAAGCACCTCGTTATGACATAGTATGCTAGAGCATTGGCAGTTTGTCAAGCAGGAGGGTTTTCCTCACCGTCCACATCGTCGTCGTCAAAAATGTCCTCAATGAGCGATGCAAAATCAACTGTTCCTGGGCTAAACGGCTCAACCAAAATACTTCCTTTGAAAGTGATTTTTGGTGCCGGAACTGCCATTTTTAATACATTTATAACCTTTTCAAGAACTGCCGAGGCGACAAAAGGCGGCACCGAACCCAAATCAACGTGTATCGGTTCGTTTAGGTCATCAGTGGAAACGGAAATAGTAATTACTGGAAAATTAAAATCGTCTTCTTCTCTGAAACCATCGCCCACCGATGTAGACATTTAATCGTTTTCCCCACCAAAGAGCCAGTTTTTGTCACCAATAAGTCCTGCATTCATAACCGCTTCGTATAATTTTTTTCCTTTTTCTGTTGCTTGATACAACCACTCTCCATCATCATTGATGGAGACAATCTCGATGAGTTCATTTTCAATAAGTAGTTCAAACTGCTTGTTGAATTCTTCCAGTTCCTCTTCACTAGGCGGCATATTCTGTGCCCCTAAATATTCCCCTGCCGTTGTAAATCCACATTTGTTCGTAGTTGAACCATTCTTCGCCGGTACCTTTGGGTTGATACTGGACAACCGCAAGCCCTTGCTGCCAATTTTCTGCACCCTGCATAAGCGGTCGACCAAACTCATCGGCTCCAGACTTTGTAGATGGGACCGCTCCATCGATTCTGCATAAGCATCCTGGGCTTGCAGCCATGATTGTCCGAGGTCCAGCCTCGGAAACGCGGGTTCGATATGCGACCTCAACGCGATGAATGTGTCCGTAAATCACTGATTTGTGGGCATCATTAAGGTACTTCGTCGTTGTGGACCCATTTGAAGTGACCCTATCTCCGTGACGGATAATCAGGTTCTCATTGAGTGCCAAGAATGATTCCGGATATCCAGAAAGATAATTGACTCCAAACTCGTCCATGCGACAAAGATTTGGCACAGAGAGAACCGGCCAGTTCTCACGAAGTTCATCCATTAACTTTCCACGCGTCAAGCCAAATGCTGCTTCGGCATTGGTTTGAATGTATCTAGCAAGTCGCGCTTCATGATTACCGGCAATCCAAGTAATGATTGCGTTGGGCGCCGCGTTGCGAATCTGCGCGCAAAGCAATGTCGCCCTATCAATTGTTGCTTGTGTCAACTGTTTGAAGGTTGGCGCTGTTAAGTACTTTCCGAACTCCGCAAAGTCAAGATTGTCTCCAAGCATTACGACTTGGTCGGGCTTGATGTCCTCAACAAGTTTTATTGCAATGGAAATTGCTTTTTCGTCATGGATGGGCTCAAGTTCAGCATTCAATTCCAATGACTTCTTGTAATAACCCATCTGCATGTCTGGAAGAATGACAGCAGTTTCCCATTCCTTGGTCTTCCGCGATTTTGTTTTATTTTTAGAAATGTTGTACTTGGGGCCTTGGGTTACAACTGGCCACTCTGGACCCAAATCCCATTTAGGGCTAAGTACGATACTCGCACCCTTCAAGTCATGTATTTGGGCTTCGCCCGCTTCGTCTTTTGTTACCGTTTGCCACTTGCCGACTTTCATTGACTTGATTGAGCCGACTTCTTCTGGCTTTATGTTGTGTTCTTTTAACAGTTTTGCAACAGCCTCTATGTGTGCTTGTTCTGTAACTTTAGAAAAATCGTCAGACAGCGGCATTGTTATTTGCTCTCCTTAATGAGGGTGTGTGTTGAGGAAAGAGCAACTCCTTTTTGTTTGCGCCACTTATTGATTGCCCAAACGCCACACTCAATCTTGTTGCTCTCTAGCACTCTTGCAATTGTTCGAGTGGAAATGGTTGGGTCAAGAAGAGCCTTTGTCAGGCTTTCTGCATCTTTTTTGTTTAACGTTTTAAGAAGCACTTCAACCTTGTTGATTGAGGACTTGGCTGCTTCCTGCTTGCATTCTTCGTAGATGTCCATACGTCTCCCTGTTTGGTTCCGCCCAAACAAAGATTAGCACATGATTGGTCCCCGATTGGGGATTCAGCAGTTGTCGCTTACTTCGACATTTCCTTCAAAAGGAGATGAAACTCCTTCAGGTCGTCGAATGAAATTGCTGCTGTTTGCTTCTGCTCTTCTGCGGTCTTCTCTTCTGAAACCTCAGACACCGCTTCAGTTGTCTCTGTGTCGGCTACTTGCTCGACAAGGGCTTCTTCGGACTTGACTTCTTCGGCTTGCTCGGCGACTTCTGTTGTGGGCGTTTCTTCTGCGGCTTTTTCTTCAGCGACTTCCGCAGTTTCCGCAGCAACTTCTGCCACAACTTCTTCAGACTTTTTCTCTTCAGCATCTGCCGCAACTCCCTCAGTGGTGTCTTCACTATCATACTTCGCAAGACGCTCAAGAACTGCGGCGTTCTGCTTTATGGCCTGTTCAACCAGTGCCATAAACTCGGTGTCCATCTTTTTCATTGAACTCTCCTCTTCGTCTTCACCTTCAGAATAGCCTTCTTCTGGGGTTCCTGTGGGCAAGGCTTCCTCTACCTTTAGGGCATCGCCCCTTGCCACGACTGTCACGTTTGTAGGGGTCCATTCGCCTTCGGATTTGCGTGCTTTTGGAGCCTCTTCTTCGTCTTCGTCTTCCATCTCGGCTTCTTCGGTTTCCTGCATCCAGACACGGATGAGATAAGCGGGATTTTCTTCTGTCCCCTCAAGTTCGAGGCCTTGGGGCTCGCCGCGAACCTTGCCGTTCGTCTCTACCGAGACCACATCACCATAGAAGGTGCCCTGTGTTGTTTCCCAAGAGACGATTGCTCCTGCTTCAGCCATTCCATCGACTTTCTCCATCACAACAAATGTGCGGAGTTTTATTTCTGCGTAGTCAAGTTCATAGAACTCGCCGGTACGTTCGCCATTTTCGTCCACCTGTTCAACCAAGGCGGAATCATCATCGGCCTCGACGACAATGCCCTTGATTTCGGTATCTTCCTCAATCCAAGAAACATTGCTCTCTACATCGATGATATTGTCCAAATCCTGCAACCCTTTGACCGTCAAGTCAAGTGACTCAGCCAACGGGGCATCAATCAAGCCCTTGAACATCATGATTGCGTCAACGTCTTCGTCTGACTTGAGTTCGGGTGCCTCGATATCGGCATCTGCGTAGTGGGCTGCGATATGGCGATAGACGCCCTGACGCGCGGCCCCACGCAAAACTGTTCCTTGTCTTCCACCATTAAGGACGGCAATCGAATTTCCCAAAGCAACACGCGAAGCAGGACCAGCCTTGCCACCGTCGCCAACAAAATGATGAATAAAAGAATAATGCGTCTTTCGCGTTCCCTTTGTATTCGGAAGTTGAAAAGCAAAAATATCGTTATAGTAAGAAGGCGTTGCTGGCGAGCGCATCTTTCTAAATTGCGCAGTCCTATCCCACGAAGATGTCTTATCTACGGCAGTTGAATGCGAGGGGACAACTCTTCCATTGGGTCCCGACTCTTTGATTTCAACTTCGTTATTCTCTGACATCTGTATCTTCTTTCGTGAGCGGTTCACTGATGCAACCAGCCTTAATCATAAGATTATCTACTTCTTGGTCTGACTTCAAAGAAGGTGGTGTCTCTCCGCCATCTCGGTAATGCTTTGCAAGGTGATTCCAAACCGCTTTTCTATCCGCACCGCGAAGCGTTGTTCCTCCACGAGCACCGTTTAGTACAGACATTTGTACACGCAGTTCAGACATTGCTGCCGCACCGGGCGCACCGTCTTTTGAAACATGATGGTGGATGAACGTGTAATGAGTCTTGCGAGTGCCATCAGTATTCGGCAATTGATAAGCAAATATCTTGCGATAGTAAGAGGGGTCTTCTGGTGAGCGTGTACTAAGGATTGCATTCCGGTTAAGCGTTGCGTCATCTCGAACTGCTGTTGAGTGACTACGAATCGGCCCACCTTTTCCTTTTGTTTCAATCTCATCCCAATCCTCTTCCTTCATTTCGGTAGCAACTGGAAGATTTTTCTTAATAAGGTCCTCTTTGATAATCCAGAGTTTGCAAATTGCTTCTGGCTCAATAGTTCCTTCGACAATTTCGCAACGCTTTCCGCCTTGGAAGAAGGCGCAGTTCATGCACATCAATCCTTCTTCTTTGAATGGGTTAACTTCGGCAGGCGCATAATGAGCACCTTCAGAACCGGCAGTCTGGTCCCATTTGCCGAAGTTGTCAGCAATTGTTTCAAATAAGTCATACATTGTGAATTGACGCGGCGTCAATCCACTTTCTTGCTGGTCAGCAATTCCTTCAATCATTTCATCTTGATGAGGAACAACGTCTTGTTTGCCTTCGATATTGGCAAACTCACTCTTTGATGTCTCCGCAGCATAAAGCGCAGCCATGTGTCGGCGCGCTTCGCCAAGAGTCTCGTGACAACCGCCAGGGACTGGAGAACTTTCTCCCTCTTTGACGACTGCGTATCCACTGCATCCTTGCATGTTCCGCGAGATGCGATACGGTTTGCCTTCTTCTGTCCTACGACGACGGCGGCGTGGACGACCAACAACACCGGGTCGCTGGGGATTGCCAAACGAACCAGGCTCACCCTCTGGCATATCGGTGAAAATATCCTTAAGTCCTGCAATCTTTGTGAGGGTTGAGAACTTGTGCCCAACATATCTGTCTGTTGGCTGCCACGAGCCATCTTGTTCACGATAAACACGAATCAGCGCAGCAGGGTCCTCGGCGGTACCTGTAATAACAAAACTGCTATCAGGCACATTGAGACGTCCACGACGGATGATTCGTGTGATTTTGCCACGAGCCGTTCCGCCAGATGAACTCCAACTTACAGAATCGCCAACGCGCAAAGCCCCAGCCTCTGCTTTGATTTGTAGTGCTTTTTGCTCATCGCGGCGATTCATTGCCTCAACGAGTTTTGTTGCCCATGTTCGGCCAGCATCTCCACCCCAAAGTTTCCAAGCAATGAGCCCGGCGCCAGGATAACCATCAGCACCTGGCCTGCTGTTTGCGGGAGTGCGAAGGTCAACTTCGTGGCGAGGGAAGTACTTTGCAATATGGCGCACTTTTCGCGGGGCTGCAATCGTGTTGTTTATGAGATAGTTTGCGGTGTTCTTGCCGACTGATGTTCCACCACGGTTGTATTCGCGCGACCAGTCAAGACCGATTTGCGCCTGCTTCTTTGCTCCGTCAGGAATCTTGAAGTTCAAGTCAGAATAATCTCCAGCCTTTGATTCGTCCCAATCGATATCTTCGTCTTCTTCAATATCCAACAGGTCGTCTTTAACGCTTAGAGTGCGCGTATTTGGCGCTGCACCAAAAATGACCGGAGAATATTCATAAAGTTCCAACTGCTTTATGAAACGAACGCTTGTTTTTTCGTCAGTTGATGACTTGCCTTCTGGCACCGAGTAGCCAATCGACCACTCTTGTTCCTCGGCGAAGAATTGCACGTCATGGAATGCGTCACGACCACGGCTCGTATTGAGGTTGAATTGCATCTTAACCATGAGGGCGCCAGCACCCTGAGAGCGCAAATCTTCAGGGAGCCTCTCGTCTCCCGGCATAAGTTCCTCTACCTTTAGCGTCTTTGCCACGGGGATGTTGGTGTCGTGAGACCAAACGCCTTTTGGATTCCGCTTACGCAATGTGTTTTTATATGCGCCAGGTTCAATGACGTCATTGACCGAATCAACGACATTTGTGACGGAGACAATCGCTTCTACAATTCCATCAGCCTCGCTAAGCCCGCGAACCGACGAAACTGGAACATTTTTGCGGTCCATCTAGCCTCCTACGTGCGATTATACACACGCGCGAGCGGCAAGACTAACTTAACTTATCGTATAGGTTAAGCAAACGCCAGAGTGCAGCGACAGTTAATTACCGATGTCCCGTCGCCAACGAAGTCGCCTGGGAAGCGAACTGCCTTACCCTGAATATCGAAAGCGTCGTCAATGCTGACGGTGGTGTTGGCTACGTGATGATGCTCTGCTCTTCCATCTTCATTGGTGGCATGAACCCAAGTCTTTTGAGTGAACCCAAGTTGCCGTGCCGCCCAGAGAAGTCCCGCATTGAAAGCACCGGATACTTCAGTTCGTACGATTGTCTTGATTCTCTTGGAGAACGAGTCCGACATCCACTGGCTAAGTTCTGCCACAAAAGCGGCATGTGGGCGTCCGGCGTAGGAATCCAGCATCTTTTGCATGTTCATTCTGGTCGTTGAATTGACCAGAAGAAGGTTGGAAATTCGGTCCTCAATCAATTCCTGGACCTGCTTGCCCTGCATATCGAGCCGGTCAAACCCATCTCCAGCAACATCGATTGCCCCGTCAAGGAACACTGCGGAAATCCAAGTCTTGCCATCAGTTTCTAGTTGCCTGTTCCATACATCTGCATCAAAGAAATCGTCAACGGCAATCTTCTCTCCTGAGTCCCAGCGTTCTTTTGTCTTCTTGGAAGATGCCTTTTCCATCACGACACGCTGTTGACGCTTGAAGAACGAGGCCACTTGAAGGGTCACGCTGGCTTCAAGGCGGTCTAATTGTCTGGTTCGGCGTTGCACCACAGAAACATCTTTCACCCCATCTCCCATTGGGTGGGAAAGCGGTGCAAGGGATGGCTCATAGATTGCCCTAGGAGAGGGGTTTTCTGTGTTGTCAGTAGTAACTCGCGGCGATGTTGGAGATGGAGAGCCAGCACCAGGAACTGACTCATCTGGCTGGTCATTCGGTCGTCGACCTGGTCGCTGATTCGGGTTGACTCTGTCGCCATCCTGCAAGCCACCTCCATCAGTTGACATAACAACTGGGGAGAGGTTTGTCGGGACAAGGAGTTCATCGATTCCAACGCCCTCACGACCGGTAAGTGCGCGGTATTCGTCAATGCTGATTGCACCCTGCTTGAGTTCCTCAAGGTGGAAGGTTGCTCTCTCTCTGTCATCTCGCGAAAGAATTGCAACAGCAGAAAGGTCGTATGAAAAGTATGTAGTTAGGTCGGTATCAAGAATGTCAAATGCCCTCTCAAGAAGAGTGAGATGCGGAACCATTGTCTCGCGCCAGAAAACTTCAAGTTCAACATCGGCGTTGGCAAATGTCCGACCGGAAGCATTGCCAATTACTGATTCTGGAACACCAAAAGCAAGAAGAATTTCTTCTTTGTTTTGCATGCGTGCTTCCGTGTATTGAGCATCGCGCTGATTGATTGAGGTGTCGATGAAACTTGCATCTTCAGCAGAAAGAACAGTAATGCGACCAGCCCCGCCGATGTTTGAGCCAGTTGCCCCGCGAAAACGCCGAGCGATTTCCTCACTCTGCTCTTCCTCCATATCGCCCTTGATGACCAACATTCCGCCAGGTCGGCCATCATTGATTACAAAGTTTCTGTTGTATACACGCGAGTAGTAATCGAACTCAACTGCCAATCCAGCGGATTCAAGGGGTGTCTGGCCTTTGTATGGGTCGATTGGATGAGGAACGCGAATCCACATCATATTTTCCGGTTCGACAATTTTCTTTGGTGTATTTGGATATTCAACCGAATAGCCGGACACAAAATCTGTTGGGTGAGGAATTGGGAATATATATTGAGGCTGATGCAAAAACAGTGAAGCAACATCGCCTAGGCGGTTGCGTGTGATTTCTACGTACGCGCCTTTCTTGGACAAAAGAACTTGTGACGACAGCATGAATCGGAACGTGAAAGCATCCATTGTCTTGTTGGGGCGACGATTTAACAAGTCAAGAATCGGGTCATCCCATGTCATCTCACCAATTCGCCAGTCGCCTTTGCGCTGTCCTATTGGTAAAGACGCAGCATTTGAGGCGATTGCGTAAACGGCTTTATAAACCCATACAACGCGGTCAAGCGCTTGATTAATCCCGCGTTCTACATCCCATCCATCTTTGTATGGCTCACCCGGTCGGCTATAGCCAGCAGTGGCATAACGCTTTTTTTCTGTAAGCCCCAAAAACCCATCACTTGATGTGCGGCTGAATGACTTTAGAAACGCCACTGCTATTCACCGCCACCTTCGTAGCCCAAAAGAAGCCCAAGGGCGGCCAAGCATAGACCCAAGGCTAGAAAACCAACAGAATTGCCAATCAAGAATCCGGCAGTTGAAATGCACGTCGTACCTGCAACAAGCGCTGCAGCAGAAATTCTCTCTCTTTCAATAAACATCAACTGTTTTGTCAAGAAATAAACCGCTATTGCTAAAACAACAGCAAGAATCGCTCCAACAATCATGATGTTTCCCTACCGTTTTCCAAATGATAAATCGGCCATATTTATAAAACTACACCAATGATGGTAGTAGCACCGTGCAAGGTGCTTACACCACCATTGGTGTAGTCCGACCGACTAAAACGGTGCTTCTGTGTTCCAATCAGCAGACTTTGATGTCTGTTGTTTCTGCTGTGGCTGACCAGTCTTTGTAACTCCCTGCACTTGTGCCTTCCTCAAGGAAATACCGATGTCGTCAGCAACCAAAACAACCTTGGACTGCTTTTGACCTTCTTTATTTTCCCATGATTGCTGCTCCAACCGCCCGGACACGATGACTCGTGAGCCTTTAGTGAGGCTGGCGGCGACATTGTCGGCCAGTTCTCCCCAAGCATTGACGTCGAAAAAGGAGACTTCCTCTTCCCACTCTTCCTGCTTGTTTTTCCAGCGACGATTGACCGCTACGCCAACCTTGAGGACACTGCTTCCTGTTTTTGTGGTTTTGATTTCGGGCTCTGCAGTGAGATTCCCGACCACTGTTACCTGTGCTGTCATATTTATCTCCTATGTACCTGATGTTTATTTGGATTCAGCATCAAGTTCAAGCATGAACCAATTGTTCAGCCACATAATCGCAATCACGGAGTACCCGCAAATGTCTAACCATGTGTCTTGCAACGGCTCAAACAGAACTGGACCATCGTGCTTTTGAAGATTCTTCAAACGCTCTAGTTTGTCATTCAAGCGAATGACAAGGCCCGGAACGCCAAAGCGCGCGATGTTGCCATGTCCATACATGCGCTGCTTACCAATCACGGTTTGCAGCACCTGCATTCCCGCCTCTTCGACGGAAACCTTTGTTTCTTGCGCGTAGCCAATTAGGGCATACGTGCACAATCCAACGAATATTTGCTCCAAAACTTTTTCATCCAGTTTTGGGTTCTGGTGAAAAACGCCGTCAACAATTGACTCAAATTCCGTGACAATTTTCTTGTGGCATGCTTCGCTGGTTGAGTGGTCGGAAAAGTATGGGATTTCTGCCATACTTACCACACCATCTGTAACGCATTTAGCGCCTTGATTCCACGACTTCAATTCGGGTTCTATGGTTTTCATATCCCTGCCTTGTAACTTATGGGAGACAACATAGCAGTTTTTGACTGCCTGGCCTCCCATTCGAATGTTCTGCGCAACGCAAGAAAGGTCTCAAAGATATCGTCGTCAATCCTGAGCGGGAATACACCCCACTGTTCTGGCCTGAGCCACAGAGCAGCAGCACCATCTACCTTGGGCATCGGTATTTCAATTTCGCCATCAAACATCACGTCTGCGCGGGAGTAGGCAGCCAACTGTAAAGCAACCTTTGCGCTAATGCCAGACCGCGTAGTCTTAAAGTCAATCAGGGTCGTCTTATCTCGAATCTTCGCTATCGCGTCAAAAGAGCCTGCGTACATATGGGTAATGGAGAACACTGACTTTTCAACGTGTAACCACTCTGGTTCAAATTCCGTACAGAACAAATGGAAGTTACGCATGAATGGTTCGAGGTCTTCGTCGTATGGTGCGCCAGGATTAAGGATTTGTTCTTCAATCGCTTTGTGCACCCTGTCGCCTGTTTCAGCAGCGACCTTGAGTTCGCGTTCTGGTGCAGCCTTCAGCCAAAGGCGCGCTTTTTCTTGCTGATTCGCCATCAGTAATTCGTTCACGTATTCAATGTTGTCTACCGCTGCGTTCGCAGTCACCTTGCTATTCCACGCGCGCAGAAACGGCGCTGGAAGCATGTCAATTACCGAAGTGACAGAAGGAGCCTTGACTGATGGGATATTCGGGTGCTTGTAATAGCGATATCCATTAATTTGAACTGTTTGAATTTTTGGATTAGTCATTATTTAATCTGTGCCTGTTCTTTGACCCACTCCTTATAAGTGGCCCAATCGTCCGTGTACCTGTATGTTGCGTCTATCACTATATCAGGGTCTTGGCGGAGATACAACTCCCTGCCGAGACCAAGAACTATGTATTTTGGTGTGGGAAATACGACGCCAAATTTTTTGCCGTCGTAACTGCCGCCAACAAGGTCTATTTCTGCCTTTGATTCTAACTTGCTTTTTGAGGTTGATTTTGTTTTGAGCCTTTTGGCTTTTGCCACTATTGGTTAGCCACCTTTATTGTGTCTTCGTATTTTGCCTTAATGTTGTCAACGCAATCTTTGAAGTCCTTGATGAAGTCCTTGTCGAGCAAAACAGAATCTGTTTCTTCGTCGACAACCATCATCTCGGCGAGTATTTCCAACTGCGCAATACTGTCTCGAATCGATTTGATGTTCGTTGAAAGATATTTTGCGAGGGCGGCGACGGCTTCGCGCTTAACATTTGCAGTGGGTCGCTGGACCAAAACGGCTCCATCGCGCCCGCCAAGCGTATGGCCTTGGATTGTGAATGAATCATTTGGGTTGCCCAGTGAGCCGAAGCCTGAAATTTTTGACATTGGTTCTCCAATCAGTCGTACTCTTTACTATACAGCATCTCCATTACATTCTCTGGCTCCAAAAGAAAACCTTTTGCTGGATTGTCGCTGCTTTCTGCAAAAACTCTTTTTGTTGTTTCATTGAATAATTCCTTGTTCGCGCGCAAATAATTCTTTAGTCGCGCAACAGACACAACAACCATTGAAGAGTTAAGCGAATAAATATAAATCCACCAAGTTGCTGTGGTGACGTTGATTCCGCTTTGTTTCCAAACAGGATGCCCAAAGACGTCTGTTTCTCGCCTTGGGTTTTGATTGGTCTCTACGACCATTCTCCCGTTTCGATACCGGTCCGTTTTTACTTCTGCTGAACCCTGAATCACTGACTCATAAAAGGTTTTAACAAAGCCTTCCCCTATGTGGCCGAAGGCCAAATCATCAGAGAAATTAAAAGACTTTTCCGGGATGTCAAACTTTGGGTTGTAAGTCATTTGGCACATTCTCATATTGGTATTGGGCAGACAAGAATCTTTCAAGGTCGACGTTGAAGCGAGGTTTTCCATCTCCCTGTGTGACGGTGACAGAGTGCGCAAAGTCTTCAGCGATTGACTTCCACATCTCTTCTCGTTGAACCAAAAAAGCAATCATTTCTGATGCTCGTTCAAGTAAATCCCGCTGCACTATGACCTGAACCTCATTGTCGTTTTCTACCGTACGCATCAGCGCAGTAAGCAAATTAAGTGTTTCAATCATGCCTATTGGTTTGTCCGTCATCTACTCAGCCTACCGACTATCTCCGCTTCCTCCAATCTTCCCTCGCTCGGCGCGCGATTCAAGTTTTCTTACATTTCTTGCCGCAACTTCTGCGAGATTTGTTTTGAGGACAGTAGACAGTTCCGAGCAATACCACAAAACATCGCCTAGTTCGTCTAGCAGGGCGTCCGTGTTCTCTTTCGTGAACCGTCCATCGTTATCGCGAATTATTTTCTTATATTTGCCGGCGACCTCGCCTGCTTCTGACGCTAGGCCAAGAACTAAATACTCAATAGCCCTGTCCTGTGGATAACGTGCGGTTAGTCCAGTTCTGAACTGGTATTGAGAAAAATCCATAAATGCGCTTTCGTCGTACTTGTTTATGTCCATAAAGAAATCATAGTCGCAGAAACCCTTCTTAGACGATTTTTGCGTCGTATTGTCCACTAACCTACTCGGACCAAACTCATACGGAAGGTTACTTTATGACAACGCTAGACCAATCCTTTGTGGACTCCTATTCCCAGAAACAAGCACCTTGGGGTTTCAATGGCATGGGTGAAATCGTTTTCTTGAGGACGTATAGTCGGAAGAAGGATGATGGCAATAATGAGACATGGACTGAAACTCTTCAGCGCGTGGTTAATGGCGCGCACGAAATCGGCGTTGAATACACAAAGGAAGAGGCCGAGAAACTCTTTGACCACATGTTCAATTTGCGCTGCTCATTCGCCGGCAGAGCACTTTGGCAACTTGGGACGCCGCTCGTTCAAAAATTCAATGGTGCGTCGCTAAACAACTGCTACTTCACCAACATTGAAAAGATTGAGGATTTTGAACTGTTGTTTGAGTACCTGATGCTTGGTGGCGGAGTTGGCTTTTCGGTTGAGCGCGCAAAGATTCACGACTTGCCAAAGGTCAAGTCTGGGGTGAGCATTATCCATGAGCGCTCTAACGACGCTGACATCATCGTCCCTGACTCGCGACACGGATGGAAGAGACTGCTTCATGCTGTGCTCAAGTCGTATTTTGAGACTGGCAAGTCATTCAGTTACTCGACAATCTTGATTCGCGAATACGGTGCACCGCTCAAGACTTTTGGCGGCACCGCTTCTGGTCCCGGCGCTCTCATTGATGGAATTGCGGATATTTGCAAGGTCCTTGATGGGCGGGTCGGAAAGAAACTCCGCTCTGTCGACGTTCTGGACATCTGCAACATCATTGGTCGCATCGTCGTGTCAGGCTCGTCTCGCCGTTCGGCGCAGATTGCGATGGGTGACCCGGACGACGTCCTCTTCCTTCGTGCCAAGAACTGGTCCACAGGAACGGTTCCTGCATGGCGCGCGAATAGCAACAACAGCATCTACGCAGACTCGTACGACGAAATCATGCCAGAACTCTGGAAGGGCTATGACGGCTCTGGCGAGCCGTATGGCTTGCTCAACCGCAAACTTGCTCGCAGCGTCGGTCGTCTCGGAGAAAAAAATCCTGACCCGTCGATTGAGGGGTTCAACCCGTGCGCAGAGATTGCCCTTGCTGACGGAGAGAGTTGCAACCTGGCGACCATCTATCTTCCAAACGTTGAATCACTTGAGCAGTTGAAGGAAATCTCAATCCTTCTTTACAAGGTTCAAAAGCAAATCACTCGCCTCACCTATCCGTACGAAAAAACGACAAATATCGTCAAGAAGAACGCACGTCTTGGACAAAATGTGACCGGGATTTTGCAGGTTTCAGCAGAGAAGATTGAGTGGCTGGACGAGACATATAAGAACCTCACTGCATTTGACAAGAAGTATTCAAAGGAAAAAGGCTGGCCAACCTCAGTGCGTTTGACCACCGTTCAGCCTTCAGGAACTCTCTCGCTGCTTCCTGGCGTCACTCCGGGCATTCACCCCGCTTACGCGCAGTACTACATCCGACGCGTTCGCTTTGGCTCGGCAGACCCCCTTGTGGACGCCTGCCGCAAGCGTGGCTACAAGGTGCAGTGGGACATCGGCCTTGACGGTCGAGAGGACCACACCCGTTATGTCGTGGACTTCCCGTGTATGTCGCCGGAGGGCTCAGTCCTTGCCACTGAGATGACTGCTGTTCAGCAGTTGGAGTGGGTCAAGACCATGCAAACCATCTGGGCAGACAACGCAGTCTCGGTGACGGTGTACTACCGCAAGGAAGAACTACCGGAAATTAAGGAATGGCTGGAGAAGAACTACGACGATGGCGTCAAGTCAGTGTCGTTCCTGCTCCACAGCGACCATAACTTCCCGCTTCCTCCATACGAGGAGTGCTCGAAGGAGGACTATGAAAAGATGCTTGCAAGCATCGACTTCTCCGTTCCACTCCAACAGCGTTCGTTTGACGGAGAACTGGACCTCGACAACTGCGCGACTGGGGCTTGCCCAATCAAGTAGTCATGGATAGACAAACATCAATGGATTCTTGGCTACAAAACGATTCTTTATTTATTAAAGAACTTGAATCTGGTCACAAATGGGCTCAGTATGCAAGCGCATATTTGTCATCTTGCGGAATTCATACAGCCTGTGGGTCTATGGTTATCAGAAAATCAATAGAGCAACGGCATGATTTTTCTAACGAAAAAGACATCACGTTTGAAACTATGCCTGGCCTTATTGAGGTTAAATCTCGTCGTCTTTCTTTTAGCCAGTCGCCAAACTCATACCCAAAAGACTCTGCATTTGTTGACACTGTAAATGGATGGCAAAAAAAGAACCCAAAGCCTCTTGCGGTAATAATTGTAAGTCAAATTACGAAACACATGCTCGTGGTGCCGACAAGCACTTCTGATAAGTGGGGAAAATTCACAAGCAAGGACAAGGTTAGGGGTATTACCGATACATGGTTTACCGCTGATAAATCCTTGCTACGCCCAATTTCGGAATTAGTTGATTGGCTATTGACTCGCCAGAACAAGTATCGCTATGGGCGCCCTGGCGAATAACGCTGGGGAATCCACATCAAATAGTTGCCGGTGTTGACGCACACATAGGGCACGCCGTAAATGCGTGTGCGCTCTGCCGGATTAGAGCAACGCAGGTCGATAACTTGCGGCTGAGCAACTGTCGTCGCCGGAGCCACTGTTGTTGTGGGGGCAACAGTCGTTGTTGGGGCTGGAATGGTTGTCGTGGTTGCGACAGTCGTGGTGGGGGCGACAGTCGTAGTGGTGGTCTGCGGCGGTGCGCCTTCAAGAACTGAATATGCCAACAAGTTTGGGCTACCTGTGCCGATATTAAAGAGTGCCCCGCTAGTTGCTGTCGCTGTTAGTGCTTGAGCAACTTCTGCTTGGGTCAAATTTGGATTTTTTTGCAACATCGTTGCGACAATGCCGGAGACAATTGGTGCGGCATTTGAAGTGCCGCTGCTTGAACGATAGGTATTTGACGGGCCGACCCATGCGCCGACAAGGTCAGAACCTGGTGCAAAAATATCTACGCAGGTTCCATAGTTTGAATACGAAGCACGCAACTCGGTCTTATCTATTGCTCCAACAGAAATAGCGCTTGCTTCCGATGCTGGCGAATAAAGACAAGCATCGCGGTTCTGATTTCCAGCAGCAGCAACAACAATCATCCCATCTGCAATCAATTTGCGCACTGCTTCGTTGAATGCTTCGGACTTGGACATCCCAACACTCATATTCACTACTGCTGGAACACCTGCTTGATGATGTTCCACAATCCAGTCAATTGCTGGATAGAGGGTTGCGCTTGACCCGTTCGAGTTACTGCAATTCAGCACGCGCACGGAGATGAGGCGAACATTCTTGGCAACTCCGTAGATTTTTCCACCGATGAGACTTGCGGTATGAGAGCCGTGACCAGCACAGTCTTCTGCACCGTAACCGTCTGATATTGCTGTGTAGCCAAGTTCTACACGGCCTGCAAATTCTTCATGGGTTGAGTTGATTCCCGAATCAAAGACATACACATTGACTCCGGTCCCGTCATACGAATAGTTGTAGGTGTCATTGAGTGTTGCCTCGCGCTGGTCAATCCGGTCAAGTCCCCACGCTGGACGCCAGCCGTTGTCGTTCTGTAATGGTTGACTGCTAACTGATGTTGCAAATAATACAGATACAATTATTGAAGTAAGTTTCATGTAATTTTTTCCTTAAATTTGATTACTTTAATTATAAGGGTCAGAACGACCCATAACAACTACTTGTTATTTCGGCAAAAAATAGCAAATTGCCAGTGCCAGTGCCCTACCACAGGCCAAACAACGCCCTCATGGTGCCATGACTTTCCATGCACATCTTTAGGGATATTTTCACAAACGTCTTGGATGTTTGCAAAACCACTTAATTGAAGTAACCGCACTACGCGTTCATGGTGACAGTTCCAATGGTGATGTGCCCCGTCCCACCACAAGTGTTCTCTTTCTGGCTGAGAATTAATGTCTTGATGCTCCATTGTCGACTCAATCATCCACCAAGGCTCAGCGCCAGTTGCCCATCGTTTGATTGTTTTAAAAACGTCTGGCCCACAAACCAAAAATTTTGCATCTGGCTTAGAAATTCTTTTCATATCCTGAAGAAATTCAAAGACTTTTGGCCATGGAATGTGTTCAAGAACATGACCAAGATAAACAGCATCAAAAGTATTTTCTTCAAACGGGTATGGTTTTCCTGTTTCTACTTGAACATCGGGTTTTGTCGTTTGTCCATCATTCCACACGTCTGTATTTACCCAACCAGATGCGTAGTGGGTTCCACATCCCGCGTTTAGCAATTTCATCGCATTCCCGAACTGTAATCGTCTATTGGGAAAAACCAACCGTCTTTGTATTTTTGTGCCGCTGGCATATCTTTTCTGTGATTTATTCCAGAATAATGAGCGATAAGCGTTTTCCGTGTTAAAGATTCATTGTTAGGAATAGAGCCGCGATGAAGCAGCCTTCCGTGCCAAAAAAGAACGTCTCCCCTCTCTGGCAAGTACGTAACAACCTCTGCTTGACGAATTTGTATTTGATGCTCGAAAACATCTGTTAATAGTTCTTCGCTATGTTTGGGCCACGTGTGATTTTGTTTTTCCGCTGGGAGTTTGGCAAGAATTTTTTCTCGTGTTGCTGTTCTCCACATATGGGAACCTGGTACAAACTGAAATGGGCCGGAATCTGGGTGTATGTCATCAAGAGCAATCCAAATGGCGCAGTAGTAATCTCCAACGCCTGGGGGGTTTAAATATGTGTCTTGATGCCAATTTCGTGTGGTTGAAATCCATCCTGTGAGATTTAGGTGAACTCCTCCTGGTTCCCCAATAAGTTCTTCGATGGTTTCGTGAATGCCCTTATAGGAAAGAATTTCTAATATTTCTTGATGTTCTCTATATGGTGTGCAATATGGCCAACCTTTTGGCCTGTCTGCGTTTTCCCTAAGCCAACAATCTTCGTATGTGACCATCAAATCTTCCGGCATCAGTTTTTTCTTAACAACAAAACCAGACTCGTTCCAGTCGGCGGTGCTTGGAATCGGCTCTTTAACTGTAAGGCTTTCGTATTGTTTTTGAAGGTCCATGACTGAAATCCTAACACTAATTTAAATTGCTTTGCCGAGATTAATTATTCTATTTTTTTCTTGCGGCTCTTTGCTTTTTGGGTGGCTTCCCCCCTATCGGCGAGTGCCAAATTGTTTCGTGGTCAGTAATTGCCTGACGAACTTCATCAATCTTTGCACTGAGGGCTTTAATCAGTTCTTTAAGTTCATCTGTATTTTTGTCAACTTTTGCGCCAAGCGAGGCGTGGTCTTGTTTGTTTTGCTTGTAGGCCCAAGCGCCAACAAATGCATATCCAATCAGAATAAGACCGATTCCCAACTCCATGTTTAGGAATTCTTCAACAGTTGCTGCAAGCATTATTAATCCCTTTCACAATTTTCGCAGTCGCATTCGCAACATGCGCAATGGTTGAATCGCTTGCTAATTACTATCCCCGCAACAACGCCAACCAAAAGGGCGAGGAGTGACGTCATCATTCCTGTGTATCCACTTCTTGAGAAGGTGCTTGTTCTTTGTTGCGACCAGTTGAAATCATCAGACCGGCCAATGTCCCGGTTATGAATGTAGCGACAGAGGAAAGGACGCCAAAGAACATTTTGTCGTTTTCCGCCTGCGCCCCGATTGGCTGCGCAACAAACACAAGGGCATAAAGAACACCAATGGTTGTGATTGTCAAAACTCCACCAAGGATGCACCCCACAACAAACTTGAGCCGAGCATCGAGTTCTTCTGGCGTGTATCGCTGCTTCATCCGTTTTCCTCCTCTTCGAAACCAACCAAGTCTTTCCAACAATCTCCGTTGACCTCGCACATCGGTGGATTGCATTTTTCATTCTCCCAGTTCTCGGGGTCTTGGCAGGAGTAACGATAACTTCCTTGATAGCCACACGCAGAGAGGGCAAAAACACCCAGAGTGGCGAGAAGCAGGTTTCTAGTTAGCCTTTTCATTGCGGTCATTCTGGTTTGACGAAATCGAATAGAAATAGTTTTCAGAATCTTCGGTCACCCACCTATCCGCATCCTCTACTCCAAAGTGATGATGATTGAGGATTCGCTCAATTACTGGGCTTCCAAGTTTCGTTGTGAACGACGGGTCTTTCAGAATCACCCTGTTGTTTGGCTGGATGGCGAAATTGCCGTTATCGAGTTTGATGAGGTGACCGCACTTATGCTGGCCAGGATTTTCTGACCATCCGACATTGGTCGAATTCGCTTCCGGCCAATGCCAGTCAAAAGTCATCATGTACGTTCCTTGATGTTTGCGCTTGTGGCGGTCTGAATACTCCATGCGCATTTCACGCAGGCTGTGGAACGTGGTAACGGTTATGTACGGAGAGAATGAATTCCAAAGGACTTGGTCGTGCAGGTCCATTGGTTCGGCATCTTGCTTCCAGCAAAAAGCGTGAATAGGCATGCGCCACCAAATTCCGCCGTCTTCCATAAGGAAGTGAAACATTGGGACACGCTCTGGAATCGACGCGACGCCAAAGATGTAGCACGGGAAAACTTTGTCGTGGCTATCTTGTTGGTCGCGCAAAAAATTTCCGCGGACAAAACATTCAATCGCCGGTATGTTCGCGTTTAGTTCTGGCATGACACACAGTCTGCCACGAGTGCCCTCGGGTGGAATTGAACCACCGTGTTACCGCTACGGTTTCTACACCTTATAAGAGTGAGCCGATACGAGGGCTCAACAATTTATTTATGCTTATGCCCGTACTTGCTAAACGCCATTATCTGGCTTGTTCGCTCGTCTCTGCCTTGCTTTATCATTTCTGATATTAAATCTTTGTTTTTTTGCTCTTGGCGCACTTCGTTAATGACATCTTGAATCATTTTTGCTTTACGCTCATCAGACATTACGCGAAGTCTAATTCTCTTCCTGAGGTAAAAAATAATGAACGAGATTGATGCCATGGCGATAAAAATGTAGGGGCTTTTACTTTTTAGTTTTTCCATATACTCCAGTTTGCCAGACCGCCAGACGAATTGTCCATGATGTACTTGGCAACTTTTATATTGCAGTGGACGTCGAACAAACCCTCCAACCCAGTTCCGCAGACGTTCTTGGTCACTGTCTTCCAGCAGGAGTTCACCTGTAAAAGACCTCGGTCAACTGAACCGTCTTCATTGAGGGTCCAGATGATGTTTCCCTTGGAGTCCCATTTGGCATTTACCGAACCTGGGTTGCAGCGTGATTCTCGATAGGCGATATACGAAAAGACCTCGACTGGCTCCAGTCCGTGCTGGGCAAACAAGGGCTCAAACTGGGGGCATCGGTGGGTTGGGTCTGGCGAGATGTTGTATTTCCTCCCACCGTTATCGATAAGTGGATTAGGCAGGGCGGGAACGAAGGCTGTTTCCAGACCCTGAGACTCAAGGGCTGCCAGGTGCGCTGCCCTGGTGACCTTGCCGTAGTGCCCGTCAGCCTTCACGCCTAGGAGGTTCTGGAGTTGGGTGACCTTTTCGTCTCTCTGGTTGAAAACGAAGGTTTCCAAAAGGATTGCGTTTGGCTTGGGCGCCGCATTTGGTTTGGGTTCTGTCTTTCGGATTTCTTGGCTTGCTGCTGAAATTCTTGAATGTGCCCGCTCTGGGGGCTTGTTTTCTGTGATTCCGCCGTTGCCAATACCTACCCCTATGACCGTAGCCAGCCATAGGGTAAAGCCGATTACTACTTCTTTGCTTAACACAAGTGTCTCCAATCGTTAGCCGCTTGGCGGGAGAGACTTGGTCAGTCCTAACCTTTCGGCCTCAGCGGGGTTGTCATGCTTCCACCGGTGGTGCGCTCGGCACAACACCTGGCAGTTATCCGGGTCTAAGTAGTTGCCTCCTCGACCCCTAGGGATTACTTCATCAATGTCCAGTGGTCCTGAACATTGGATTAACTCTACCAAGAACTTCGCTTTACACAACCCCATGTCACGCGCAAGGACTATTTGCCTCACCTCTTGCCTTTTGGGCATATTGTTTTTGGTTTTATTAGAAGTAAAGTTGAGTCGAGTCGACTTAACATTTGGCTTATCTTTGCACTGTTTTAGCCTTGCACGGGCATCTGTCTGCCCTTCAACTAAATATAAATTACCAAACACCCCACACTTTTTGTATCCACAATTCTCTTCTCTTCCTTCGCAATATCCCTTGTGAGAAAACTTTTTCATACGATGATTCTGACTTGCTTCATCTTCCTATTAGTGAGGGCTTGGATAGCGCCAGAGATTGCGTCGACTTGGTCATCATGTGCGCCGTATGGGAAGACTTCGCACTCATCAAGGAAGGCGGCATTCCACGCCCCGCGAGCCATCGAGACGTTGCCTGATTCGGAGGCGGCAGAGAAAACCCCAGCGCGGTCCTTTTTGGATGTGCTTGATTTTTGACCTTTGAAATTAAAGCCTGGGACCACCAACCTTGAATAGTGGTCAATCACGTTCACGCCAGATGAGCCAGGTTCCTGTTCCATCACGATTCTGGTCCCGACTCCGTCCTGCTCGGCGGTAGCGCGAATCAACTTCTCAACATCGTACGGGGTGCCCCTCATGCGGCGGATATCAAGGATGAAATACTTCCCTTCCTTGAACCCAACCAAAGCACCAACTGTCCAGTCTGGGTCCGTTCCGTGGCGAGGGGCAGTTGCGGCCAAGTCCCAGTACCTGACCTTTTGCATGTCGTCTGGGAATATTCCGGTGATGTTGAACCATTCCTTCTTGAACATTCCGCCCTCTTCACGAACTTCCCAGTTTCCGTCGAGCAGTCGGGCTCGTTCAATTGCGTCAAGTTCATCAAGTGACTTAACATAAGTTGCAGCATCAAGAGAGGGGTTGTCCGAAATCTTGGCGGGCATGAACTTTCTATCTGTGTCACGGTTCAAGATGAATCGTTCGTACACCCAGTTGTTTCCTGGGCCTCCAGGGTTTGTGGCTGCTCGTGTACGAAGCGGGATATCTGCAGCAGTCATTCCGCAAATCGGACATGCGGGAAGATTCGCTGCGACAGATGGTTTACGTACTCGCGAGAACCCGACATACCTATAGACGCGGTCAGTCTTCCACTGCGTTAATTCGTCTACTCCAACAAAGTGATAGGCGAATGACTGGAACTTGTATCTGTCGTCGTCCCGCTCGCAGTGGTCAAATGAAAGGGTTGCACCGGATGGAAAGGTCCATCTTTTGTTTGTCCCAACGTAGTTTGCATCGGTTCCTGAAAGCCATGCGTTGCATCGGTCAATGAATCCATCTGGCCCCGCAAGTTGCGGATACGTCTGACGCAAGAGCAGTGCAGAGTATCCAGGCACGCATACGTATTGGAGTGCGGACATGAGTAGGGCATCTGACTTACCTCCACCGGCTGCACCACCATACAGTGCTTCCCTGGTTGTTGACCACGTAAGATAAGCCGCCTGCTTGGGGTGCATGTTGTGGGGAAGTTGTAGGCCGCACGGAATCTTGTACTGTGTCAGTGATGCAAGTTGGTCGCGAATCATTCATCATCCTCGTCTCTACCTTCGCAAAACGGGTCACATGGAAATGGTGTGCATGGACAGCGTTTGCCGACAGGGACCAATTCAGTCCTGCGCTTCATTCTCCACCACCTCTGCGTCAATAACGTCATTTTTGTCCCACGCACCAAGCACCGACGATGGCAAATCTCCTGCTTCAACAAGAGCCGCAAGGACCGCGCGCTTTCGTGCATCGTCTTCTTCAATGTCCATTTTTTGTGGTACTGATTGAGCGTTGATACCAAGGGGTGATACTTCAAGTTTGACTGTGTTGTCTGCGCCCCACTCTTGACGCCACCGTGCAGCAAGAAATTCTTTTGCCGCTTTCCAATCGCCAGCGCGTCCTTCTTTGTACCATGCAAGAACAAGACCCGCTTGTGCTTCTGATTCTGCTTTAAGTGCCCCCATGGCAAAGTCCATGTAAACCTTTTCCGATGGTTCCGGGTCAAGACCTTGCTCAATCCTCTGCTGTTCCATCATCCCGCGCTTTAGCCACGTGCGAACGGTTTCTCTTGACACCTCGGCAACTTCCGCAGCACGAGTCGGCGTCATCCCACCTTTCATCAGTTCGATAATCGTTGGGCCTTTTCGCGCAATCAAAGTCAGGCGGATATCGGCAGTCTCAATTTCCTTTTGATAGTCAGATGCCTTTTTCTCAGTCATGATTTGCACCCACTGTTTTGGGCCTAAAAAAACTTCCGTACTTTTCCCAGTATGACGCAATGGCGCCATCAAGATTTTCCCGCCATGATTCTTCATGGTTTGCCCCAGCCACAAGCCAGAATGATGCCTCGCTCGACAGGATTGCATGGGCGTGACGAACTTGTTCTCGCAGCCGCTCAATTTCAGTAGCGGCCTCGTTGCAAATCACGCTATTGGTCCGCTGATAGCGCAGTCGCTCAACGATGTCACCCATCATTTCTTCACCGCCTGAACATAAACATATTCACCAGTTGTTGGGCAATGTGTCTTGATTGTCTTGCCCTTGCGCCGCGCCGCCATATATAAAGCAGAGCGCATCGAATTGGGATGCACAAAAAAATCTTCATACATCTTGAGTTTCCAAATCGACCCGTCAAACCATTCGTCATACGGGTACTTCTCTTCTGTCGGAGAGTAGGGCCACGTAATGCGGTCACGCAGTGGAATTTGTTCTATGGTTTCCTCAGAGTGTTGCACCTGGATTCTCCTTCAGGTATTCGTCAATCGCCATCTCCAGCAATTTGTCGCGGTTGCGGATACGGTCAATCAATTTCCCAACCCAATCGGTGGAGTAACCAGAGGCTTTGGCAATGGCCTCCATGGTCCCGGCACCGGTTCTCCATGTATTAAAGATGTCGAACCGGAGGCGATTCTCTGCTGCTTTCGTCTGTTTCCGCAGGGCGTCCAATGCGTCCCTGCGTCTTTTTAGACGCGCCGCGTCGTGCTCTGACAACTGCCGCGGTTCGCGTGATACGGGCATCACCCTTACTCTCTCAGCCACTTTCGCCTTCCCCAAGGTTTTCCAAGCGCTCAAAAATTTCTTCTTCTTTGTGTTGATATTGACTCAAGCCAGTCGGGTCTCCGGTTAAGAATCTTGACATCTGTAGGGCAATCTCAACAAACGAAGAATCTACGTCGACAGGTGTTTCTACATGGTCAACAAACGAGCACATTCTTTTGTAGAGGTCCTGTTGAAATACGCCTTCTGGTGTTTCTTTGTCGTGAATCTTTCTTTCCCCGTACTTGCGCAAATGCTCTTTCCACAAAAAATTAGAGACGAGCATAAAGTTTGAAACAATTACCTCGTATCTTTTGAGTCGCTCAATTGCATCCTCGACCGCATACAGGGGGACATTTACTGTGTATGAAGATGATTTATCGCAGTCCAGGTGGAATTGGCTTAGCGCCTCCTGCAGGTCGTATTCACAGTCGTACATCAGTTCCTGTCCTTTTTTGCTTCTTCTTCTTCCATCGCTAAATGAATTGTTTCGACCAATTCTTTGAGAATCATCGCCTTTCGGTCCATTGGATGAGAGACGTTCGTCCACCCGATAGCCAGTTCCGTCTCCAGTTGTTCCAAAAGTTGTTCGCGCTGGTCGGACAAAGCCAACCGGAAATTTTTTACAAACATTGCTGTATACATCCTCTATTCGATAGGATTTTGATGTTTCCCCGCCCGCTCAATTGCCATACCATTTCAACCTCATTGCAAAATTCCATAAAGATACAGTAGCAGACTGCCGCGTTTAATCGTGCTTCTTGGTGTTATCACACTCTGTTACACTATCGCACACTTATGGCCTACTACAACGAATGGGACCTCGACTTCCCGTCTATCGGCCTGAAGATAAATCGCCCAAAGTGGATGAAGTATAAAAATTGTTTTGACGAACCCGTTGATACCTTCTACCCCGCGCCTGGAGATGTGGAAAAACTCCGTAGGGCAAAGAGTATTTGTAAAGAGTGTACGGTAAGGATTGATTGTTTGAAGTTTGCATTGGAAACCAATGAGCGATTTGGCATCTGGGGCGGCAAGTCAGCGCGCGAGAGAACCCTCATACTCAGGGCACAACGCCTGCTGGGTCGCCCCACAGACGAAATAACCTAAGCAATCTTTTGATACGCCTCAATCGCGTCTGCAACGATATCGACATCCTGATACGCAACACCACGTCGGTTCTTTTCCAGAACCAGTGCTCGGTACAGTTTGTCGGCAACGTACTGCCACTCTTGACACTCGGTCTCAGCAGCGTCGGCGCGATAGAGGAGTAGTTGTACTTCCCTATCTTCCATGTTCATGGCCTGACCCTATGCGGCCAAGCCGGATAGTTAGTGCGTTCGCTCTTGGTCTTCGAACAGGGTTTCCTGTCTGTATTCGCAACTTGAACACAGCGGACCAGACTTAAGGTCATCGACGGTCAGTTTCTGTGTTGCGCCCCATCCCCACTTGCAGACTTTTGGCGGATGCTTCCCAGTTGCTGCAACCTCTCTCTCTAGTTTGCGTATTTCTACGACCACTTCAGGAAAGAACGCTTCAATCTCGCTCAGTTCGTCCTTGTGGGCGAATGCTCCACACAAACATTCTCCAGACATATGAATGAGGTCTGACACCTCATTGCGGGGCACATCACCAGCCCAATCCCTGTACGTGTACAGGTCAGTCTTGGTCCAATTCACCAGCGGACTTATCCACACCATTGAACGAGTGCGAGTGAGTTCTGGCACGCTCGCTCTTCGTGCTGATTCTGTCCTTCTTCGTCCGGAGAGAAACACCACTCTTTCCTGACGGGGTTTCTTCACCAACTCCGACCGGGCTTGCCGCAGGCATCTTTCCTTCAGTCTTTGATACATCTTCCAATGCATTCCTGGACCAGGAAAACCATCCTCAAGAATCAATTCTCTGTATGTAGAACCTGGAGGTGGAACATACTCAAGAAGCGGCAGTTCCCACTGTTTACACGTATCTCTCACGAATTGACGAGTCTTTTCAATCCCGATTGTGGTGTTGGCGTGAACGGCATAATCTGCCTTGTCTTTAAATAGGTGAGCAAGACATGTCGAGTCGTTTCCTCCAGAGTACAAAACACAAATTGCCGCAACTCTTTTTTTCTCATCAGTAATCATCGTCTTGATTCCAAAATCGAGGAGTTCATGTGCCTCTTGGATGAGGAGATGCATCCGCTCTAGGCGCTTGGTTTTATTGAGTGACTGGACTTGTTCTTCTGGCATAGCCATGCGCATCAAGTCGTACTTAGGTTTGTCATCTCCTAGTTGAACTGCCCAGCCACTTTTACTCATCTACTTATGATTCTCGCACAGAGTTTTGTGCCAGCCATTCCTGGCGATTGTTTCACCTTTTTCGCCGCACACTTCACACATCCACATCGACTTCAGTTCATAACGATTGGCAATCCTGTGCATGTGGTGGAAGTTGGGGTCTTCAAACTTGAGGGTGGTGTCAAAGTAGTAACGAAGGTGTCCGAACTTTTCTTTGATTTGTGTCGGGGTGTAGTTGGGGTCAATCGCAAGGAGTTCTTGGTGACACGCTTCAACCAAGTGACGCCATCCTTCACCACATTCCATCTTTAGTTCAGTCATGCGTTCATCCTATTGAGCCCATGGTGGGAGTCGAACCCACTGTCTCCTCATTACAAGTGAGGTGCATAGCCAAATATGCTTCACGGGCATGAGTGGCATACAGGACAGTGTCACCGGTATGCCAGCGGTGAGAAAGGTGGCTGAAATGATAAAGCCATCACTGCCCATCAATCAGTGTAGTGATGTCACGCACGTTCGCGGTGGATTTGTGATGGCAGACATATGGCCGAGCCCACTGGTCTGCCAGCAGTGGTAAGGAGGAAGTGTGCTGTGTGGAGACAATCATTCACACGCACACACCGCTGGTTTTGATGTCATGATAGCGGGATTCAGGTCGAGATTAGGACACCTATACAGCACAATTTAGGTTGCAAACTTGAGGAGGGCTTAGTCCGCGCCCCACTCGACCACTCAGCGTGGTCAAGGTGGGGGGGGTATTGCGAACACTTGTTCGATTTCGTCGGATAGACGAAGTTATCCACAGACTGCCGCCGACCGAACACTTGTTCGCCTGCTTGTGCGCGTTTTCGCGAGCGCCGTTCTAAGGCTCATAGGCGCGCGATAACGGCGCGAGGGTACTTAGATAGCGGGCGCGCCATTCTGACGCGCTAGCGAGGGTCTGAGCGCGTGTGGCAAGGTTCGCCCATTCTGGCGCGTGAGAGTGTGCGAGCGTCACGGCGCGAGCGTGAGCGCGTGAGAGACACGGCGCGAGCGTGTTGCCAGATACGACAACGGCGCGCCACTCTCATCGCGAGAGTGGCGCGCCGTGTCGCGCGTGAGCGTGTGCTACTTGCGTAGCGCCGTGCTTGTCGCCATTCCATCGGTACGCGAGTAGCGCAAGGCGTACCGTAACTGATACTCGCGCTCACTGAGGCGCGCGAGTTCCGCGCTTATCTCGTAGGCGCTCATCTCGCTCGTAGCCTTGCCACCGATAGCCTCGCGCGTTTCGCGCTTAGCGTTAGCGATTTGACTATTGAGCGTCGCGACTACTTGCGCGTGAGAACGCGAGTAGCGAGCGTAGGCGCGTCGTGTTGCGCGGTCGTCAGTAATCGCGTACGCGAAGAACGACGCGAACACTACTGACGCGAGCGTCACGGCGCTAGCGCCTATTGCGTCACGGGCGCTAATCCCGTCACTGATTAGCGCGAGCGCGGTGAGGGTCGTCAGAATAACGACGACAGTCGCGACGGCGAGCGCCGTGAGCGTGTCGCTATTTCTGTCTATCCACGCGCCTACGCGCGCGCGAGTGACACGCGAGCGCGACGGGCGCGCCGTGTGTCGTTGTGTGTGGGTAGTCATTTCTGTTTCTCTCTTTCTGTGTTGTGTTGTGAGTGGCATTTGTGCCACTCTCAGAACCTACGCGCCGTGTCGTAGGTTCTGAGAGTGGCACGGCGCGCGCGGGGGGTACGCGCGCCGTGCTCGCTCTTACGCCTCGCTAATGTCAGCGCGAAGTAGGTCACTCGCGCTATGTCCTAGCGTCGCGGTGCTACCGATGACGCCGCGGTTTATGTGACGGTACGCAAGGCGCTTTGGCGGTTGCGCGACATAGCGCGACACGCTGTGTCCTGTCTCAACGACGCTTACGCCGTTGCGCGTGACTAGCGTCGCGCCGTGTTGCGCGTTATCGCGCAAGTAGGCGACGACATTCGTCGGCTGTGGCAACACGCACGCGGGCGTGTGCTCTGTGTATGTGCTCATTTCTGTTGTCCCTTTCGTGAGACTGTGAGCGCGTCGCGCCGTAACGGTTGTCGCGGTTGTCGTCGTGCTCACGAGAGACATTCTAGGCACACTGTTAGACACTTGCGCAAGTCTTCCGCAAAGATTTTTTTGAGGCTCGCGAGAGGGTCACGGCGAGCGCGAGAGGGTAGGCGCGAGCGCGTCGCTAGTACCGATAGTCCTACCTATTTCGTCGGATAGCGTGTACCTTGTAAGGTTCACCTAACAACCGCGGAGAGTGGTCAAAGCGTGTTAGGCACGCCTAACACGCTCGCGCGGCGCGCGGTCCCCGCCCCAAAAAATGGTGTTCCAGATATTTCGGATTTATTTCGGGGCAGGCCGTTCCCTTGGGGGGCCTGGCTCCCGCTCCCACCAGCGTGGGAGAGGTTGCCCTCCCCCACGCTGCCGATTGGTTTAGACGCCGAAGAACTCGAACGGACCCTCGAAGAGGTCGCCGTTCTCCAGAGCGACGCACAGCGTCCCGTCCTCGTCCGACACCCACACCAACTCGACAACCCGCAGGTCTGTCTTGAAGGTGTCGCCGTGCACGGTGATTACGGCTGGCAGGTCTTCTTCCTTGATTGCGCGCATTTGAGCCCTCCTTGTGAGCCTCTTGCCGAGGGGAACCTTTCCCCTCTGTCTCTATTGTATCACACCCTTGAGCCGTTCGCAACTCCCGCGGTGATATTTTTTCTCGCGGCCCTCCGAAGAAACCTCGTTTTTCCTCGGTTTCGCGACTTTCCCGCGCGGCTCCCGTGCCGGTGTCGCTCGCCCTCGCCTGCGGGCGAACATATGTTCGCCCTTGCGTGCCCTGCGCCTGCCGCCCTGGGGCTGCCCTGCGCCGCTCTGGGGGCTCCTTGGGCGCTCTGGGGGCCCCTCCGCGCGTCTGGTGACCCCTCTGCCCGCGTGTCCCTACGCCGACCCGCGCGGCTCCCGGACGCCCCTTGGGGGGCGAGCACCCCGCGGTGCCCGCCCCCTCGGGGGTCGCCCTTAGTCGAGTTGGGGCTTGGCGCTGGTGTCGGTGTAGCGACGCCCTAGGGCGCCCTGGGGGGCGAACAGTGGGTGCTGCTCGGTGCCCTTGTCTGGGTCGCCATAGGTGACCTTGGTCCCGATGACATAGACGGTGACGCCGTCCCTCGTGTAGCGCATTGCGCCCTGGCGTGCGTTGTCCCGCAGCCAAGCCGTCGGGTTCGCTGGTGTCGCTACCCGCCTTCCGATGATGCCTTCCATTTCAGCCCTCCTTGTGAGCCTGTGGGGACTTTCCCCACTAAGAACAGTGTATCACACTGCCCGACTGATTGCAACTTTTGAGGCAACTTTTTGTGTGACATTTGTGTGACAAACGACTGACTACCCTGGGTGGTCGCAGTCACTCTCGGTGGTCGCGTGTCAGGCTTGCCTAACAAGTGCTTGTTCGCACTTTCACAAACCCGCGTGTCCCCTTCGCCCTTCGCCCCCGCGAATACACCTGCCCTCCCCTACTTCTGCCCCTGACAGCCTCTTTCCCCTTCGCCCCCGCTTGTGAAAGTGCGAACTTTCACTTGCTGCTCCCGGCCGCCCAAAATATGGTGTTTCTCGAATATTGGTTTTATTTTTGCACAAGGCGTTCCCTTGGGGGCACGGGCTCCCGCTCTCGCCCTGAGCGCCTCGCGGGCAATCTTCCGACCCGCGAGGCGCCTTTGGCGCTTATTTCTTTTTTGCTTTGAAGATGATTGCGATAACGACGGCAGCGACTGCCACCGGGACCGCGGTCATCCAGTCATAAATTTCAATGACCATTTTTCTCCCTTGTTCCTTTCTCTCTGCCCTGCTTCCATTGTATCACGTTCGTGGGTCGAAATCAACGCCCGCGACTATTTTTTTCCATCCACTTAAATGCCAATATTGCGAGACTCGCCCCCACCATCACCAAGAGCATCAGCCCGCCTTCTCTCGTTCTTTGCGAGCCTTTGCGAGGCGGTCGTTCATTCGCTGCAGAACCTCACGGCGAGTGAACTTGCCCGCGGGTACTCCGTACCACGCAGCCTCTACTTTGTTCCAGATAATCATATCGAGCATTTCTTCGTTTGGTGTCATTGTTTTTTCCTCCTGTTATCAGTATAGCATAGTGTTAGACAGATTGCAACCCGAGGGAGAAAGTTTCCCTTCTCCCTCGGGGCGACCCTCAGCGGTTGCAGCCCTTGCAGACTACGAACTGCTTTTTGCGATTCTCTCGGTCGCTGGCTGCGAGCCCGAGGTCTTCGTCGTTGTCGAGCCACATATCGACTCTCTCCTCGGCGACGACTTCGGCACACTGCCAGCACTCGTACTTCTTTTTCATTTCAGCCCTCCTTGTGAGCCTGTGGTATTTCCCCTCTGTTATCAGTGTATCACA
>Ga0214923_10000145_pt1 | contig 106598 bp, 90 predicted proteins | sample LL1510_MetaG_FD_177993 | JGI IMG/M metagenome (GOLD analysis project Ga0214923, IMG submission 177993) | Freshwater microbial communities from Lake Lanier, Atlanta, Georgia, United States - LL-1510 | ecosystem: Environmental > Aquatic > Freshwater > Lake | place: USA: Georgia | collected... | reverse complement strand
TCAGCTAATTTCTGTTCAATTTCGCGAAGGGCCATTTGGTCGGCGTGAATTTACCTTGGCTGAAGAATTTGATGTTGAAGAAGGCGCAGACAATGAAATTCTCGTGCACGTTGATCTCCGCCGTTCGTTGAAAAAGAATTCCTCTGGTGGATATGAGCTGTTGCCTTTGACGCATGTGGTTCCAAGCCGTCTCGCAGCACGGCTGGTTGGTTCAGTCGCCGATAGCAGCGTGAGTCGAATTTGTGCGTATAATGTTGGTGGAAAGCGACGGCCAGAAGGGCGGCAAATGCGCATCGGAGCAGACCCCGGTGGCGGAGGGAAACGTGGTCCGGGATCTGACGGCTTGAGGATGATTGGTACTGTTCTTGATCCGCTTGCAGATGCGCGCATGCGCGGTGGTCCTGGATTGGGCGATGGCCCGGGCCCTGGAGGAGAGGGCGATCGAGGTTCAAAACCACCCCCTCCTGGTCAGCCCGATGCAACTTCGTCTTGTGACAACGCCGAGGCGGTCAGCGATGTTAAAGACGGTCGTTATGATCTCAGGTACTTGCCGCCTGTGAAATTCATTCTTCGCTTGTTTAAGTCCAATGGAAGTTATTCCGATGTCACCGTGTCTGACGCACTTGTGCCGCAAGAAAGTCGAACATTGGATTTGTGATGTGCTTGAAGTCGGAGTGAGATGATGCGGATGACGAAGATGCGGTTTGTTGTTCTTTGGAGTTGCCTCTTCGGTTGTGTTCCCGCTGGGCAGAAAGATGCGCAGGTCAATTATGCTGTGGGTGATTGGTGGTCGCATTCAGAAAGCAATTTACTTTCAGCTGTGAAAAGAGGGCAACAAGTTGCCTTGTGCGTTGAGGCGCGCGAAGCAAAAGACCAAACACGCGTCGTGAACGATATCGTGCGCTATACGCAGGTGGTGAGTTCTGCATTACAGGAGTGGCTTGCTGCCGTGCAGGCTCAGACAGCAATAGAAAAGTCATCAGCGCCTTGCTCTTCAGATCTGAGTTCAGGCCGATTACGTGTTGTTTTGCACTATAACGAATCGACATTTCAGTCGCAGATTTCGCAATCTTCAGCGCCAACATTGGGTGTTTTTTTAGTCGGAGAAGGGACGCTGTTTCTGAACATGACTGGTATTTCAAATCCGAGCCGGGATCCCACGGGTGGACGCAAAACAACCCTCCATGAACTTGGCCACGCTATGGGCCTTCATCACAGTGCTTCTCCTGGAGCGGTGATGCAGCCCATGCTCTCTCGAGCGTCGGAACACCTGACGGCAGATGACATTGCTGGAATCAATTTTGTCTGGACGCGCTTGGCTGTTCAACAACCTGCGTCGCCAAGCTCTGGGAGATCTTCCACACAGCCCGTTGCGGCTGTTCGTTTGACGATGCGCTCAGATTCTTGGTTTAAGAGCTCGACAGAGCAATCGTTCAAACTCGCGGAAAGCGAAAAGTGTGCGCTCAAGCAAGGCCAACAATTGGTTGTACGATTGCTCGAGGATGGCCGTTTGCAATCAGCCCACTTCCATGTTCGGCTCATTGAGGCACTGCCGAGTTGTGCTTTGGGGCAAAAAGGTTCTGAAGGATTTCTTTATCAACCGCATGTCGATTGAGTTTTTAAGAAAAAATAAAAATGCTGTGGATATTCTTTAGCGGCGGACAGCTCTGTCCATCTCCCGCTTTGCATCTTTATTTTTTTGAGCTTCGCGTTTGTCGTGGCCTGCTTTGCCTTTTGCCAGAGCGAGTTCAACTTTGACTCGGTTTTCGTCATTGAAATAGAGCTCAAGCGGAATCAGCGTATAGCCTTTTTGTCGTGTTGCCTCGTCGAGCTTCTTGATCTCACTTCGATTGAGGAGAAGTCTTCGATCCCGGCGCTCGGTATGATTCAGATAGGAGGCCTGCTTGAGTGTTGGAATTGTCAAATTCATCAGCCAGGCTTGCCCTTCGCGAATCATCGCATAGCTTTCAGCCAAACTTGGATGCAAGTCGCGCAGACATTTTACCTCGGATCCACGCAAAGCAATCCCAGCCTCGAATTTGTCTTCGATGTGGTATTCGTGGAAGGCGCGCTTATTCTTCGAAATTGATTTCATTCGAATGGCCCTGTCGGCAGGCTTGTGGCAAACTCAACGTCATTTCAAGGGATATGTGTTTTCCTGAACGAGGGCAAGTCAGATGCTGGTCGATGAATCGACGCTCAATCTTTGGTTTGGTCTGTTTCTCTTCGCCTTTGGCGCCTGTATTGGGAGTTTTCTCAATGTTGTTGCTTATCGATTGCCTCTCGGGTTGTCGTTGATTCGTCCGCCGTCGCATTGTCCGAAGTGTTCAACCCCTGTTCCGGTCTATGGGCTTGTCCCCATTTTCGGCTTCGCATTCGTTCGAGGCCGTTGTGTCGCATGTGAGACGCGTGTTTCCATTGCATACCCGTTAGTTGAGCTTATTTGCGCACTTGGAACCGTCTTTTTGTTTTTCTCGATCATGACTCCTTTGCAGTTTGTTGGGACACTGTGGCCAGAAGCACAGATGGGTACTCATTTAGGAATGATGCGCTATCAGCCGCTTGTTCTTCTGCTGACACGTTTTTTTCTCTTCTACACTGCGATTCCACTCACCCTCATCGATTTGCGTCATCGTATTCTGCCCGATGTCATCACGCTTACGGGCGCCTTGTGTGCGATTTTGCTTGGTGCAGCCAACGTTATGCTTGGCTGGAAAGGTGCGTTGGGCGGAGCCTTACTGGGGTCGGGTCTATTGTTTTTCATTGCAAAAACCTACGAATTGCTGCGCGGTCAGGAAGGTCTGGGTTTGGGTGACGTGAAGTATATGGCGCTCATCGGTGCGGTTGTTGGTTGGCAAGGTGTGTTAATCGTCCTCGGACTTGCAAGCATTCTTGGTAGCGTGGTCGGAATTGCGATTGGCTTGGGGCGGCGCACAGGTTTGCAAACATCAGTTCCGTTTGGTCCTTTTCTTGCAGTTGCAGCTCTGATTGTCTGTTTGTGGCAACCATTCATTTTACAAATTTTCTTTGATGATCTGTGAGGATGCTTTCCTGTGAGGCCTGCTGATCTTGCCAACGCGCTGAAGGCTTTGAACCCTGAGCAGCGCGAAGCGGTTGAAACCTTAACTGGCCCACTCCTTGTTCTGGCGGGAGCGGGAACTGGCAAAACCAAAGTCATTACATCTCGAATTGCAAATTTGCTCACCCATGGCGTGCGTCCGGAGCAGATTGTTGCTGTGAGCTTTACCAACAAAGCGGCAAAGGAAATGGGCGAGCGACTTGCTCAGATGGTTGGAAAAGCGTTTCAGAAACGGACCATATTATCAACTTTCCACTCATTCTGTTTGCGACTCTTGCGCGAGTTTCCCGAGCAAGCAGGATTGCGGGTTGGCTTTTCTATTGCCGATGAAGGATCGAGTCGTGATCTTCTCCGCGAGACTTTGGCAGAGCACAAACTTCAAGAAATTTTTTCACTTCAAAAAGCAGCGGAGCATGTTGGCGCAAGCAAAGACGCACTCATGCGTGTGAGCGATTTCTCGAATGCAAAACACTTGGTGAATCGGCTCATCATCAAAAAGGTTTTTGAAGATTATGAGCGTCGATTGCGCTTATATAATCTCGTCGATTTTGATGACATTGTTTATCGCACCGTCTTGATGCTTCGCGATCATCCCTCGGTTCGTGAACAGATCTGCACACGCTACAATCATTTTCTCGTCGACGAATTTCAAGACACCAGCAATGCTCAATTTGAACTCATCCGATTGCTAGGCGAGCAACACCGCAATGTCTGCGTTGTGGGTGATGATGATCAAAGTATTTATGCTTGGCGTGGTGCAAAACCCCAGGTGCTCTTCGATTTTCTTGAAATCTTTCCAGAAACGAAAAAAGTGACGCTCGAACAAAATTATCGCTGCTCCAGCCAAATCTTAAACGTTGCCAATTCGGTTATTTCGTCCAACCAAACACGGCTCGGAAAGACTCTATGGAGTCGCAAAGATGAAAACTGCCCTGTCCGTTTGCATACGGCCGAGAATGAGCGCGACGAAGCTATCTTTGTTTCAGAGCAAATTCATCGCCTCAGGCGTGAGGAGAATCTGCCCTGGGCCTCGTTCACTATTTTAGTGCGCAGCAATGCGCAAACCGAGATCATTGAGCAGGTCTTTATGGAAAGAAAAATTCCATACCATGTTCATGGTGGAAGCGAGTTTTTTGATCGCAAAGAAATTCGTGACATGCTCTCTTTTCTTAGATTTGCCAATAATCCTAAAGATGCCAATGCACTGTTTCGTGTCATTAATGTTCCGGCGCGGGGAATTGGTCTGCGCACTCTCGAACATTTGAGTGCTGGCTTTGAAGCAGCTGTGCAAAGCCAACCGCATCTGAGTTTTCTTGATTACATTGAATCTGTTCGCAATGAATTTCCAGCAGTCAGCCTCTATCTGGAGAAATTCATTCCAATTCACAAGAAAATGAAGAATGCACTTAGTCAGACGGATGTGGCAAATTCACTTCGTGATTGTTTCGAATCGTTGGGTCTCAAGCAGGAAATATTGAGCTCATCGCGAAGCATGCAGGTTGCCAATTGGCGTCTGAATCTTGTTGATAAAATGCTTGCAGTTATTGAGAAAGTTGAACTCGACAGGTTCACTCTTGCTGATTTGGTTGATGCACTCAATCTGGACGACTCGAGTTTTTCAGCACGCAAAGAGGTTGGAGACAGAGTTCAGATGATGACCATCCATGCATCAAAAGGGCTTGAGTTTCCTTGTGTCTTTGTGGTTGGGGTGGAAGAAAAGCGGCTTCCTCATGAGCGGAGTATGGACACACCCGCTGGAGTTGAGGAAGAGCGACGATTGTTTTACGTTGCCCTGACCCGTGCTCAGAAGTTTCTATTTCTGAGCCACTGCGGTTTTCGATCGCGCGGAAATCGCTCTGCGCGTGGTGCCGATATCGAAGCGTCGCGATTTTTGAATGAGGTTCCTGAGCAAAGTTTGCTTTTAACCGAAACAGATCCTGCAACGGAAGAAGCGCAGAGACTTGAAGCTGCCAAGCGTCTCTTTGAACTGTTTCGATGAATTTATCAGGTGCGGGGATTGCGAGAGTGATTTGGCTTCGACGCATTATCGTGACGCTGTTTGCTTGTTTGCTCGCTGCTCTCAGCGGTGGCTTGTTGATTTGGCTTGCCACTGCGCAGCCTGCAGATTTTTATCTCTTGCGCTCTATTCAAGGGCAATCGGTTGCTAATGTATGGCTGTTTCCCGCACATGAGAGTTCTCTAAAACCATCGGGAAATTTGAGTCATTTGAGTTTTTCGCTCTGGCTTTCTCCTGCAAAATTTCCAACTGCTCTTCGTCATTTCGATCATTGGCTCGAAGAATATAGTTTGCTGAGAGAAGAAACCGATGAGGCTGCGGGTGATGACAGTCAAATGATACCGCCTTCTATTCTTCCAAACGATGAAGCTGAGCTCAGTTCAACTGTTGATCCTTATGATCTCGCCTTTGCAAATCTGTTTGAAGATATCTGGTCATCAGGAGCTGTGAGTATTGCCGGCTCGGCTCATTTCGACATTCCATTCTGGGGCAAGCCGTTTTTTGGATGGATTCAGGCGCAACTTCAAACCGCTGCTGGTGAAAGGTTTCTCGAAAAAATCTTTGATCATATTGGTTCACGCCGCGATGGTACAGACCTGGCAAGCTGGATTGGTGAACTTCCCTTCGCAAATCTTCCTCAGCCAAATTCTTATGCTTTAATTCATTCAGTGCTGATTCATCTCGATGGCATTCAGATTGCAAAACTTTATGGACAACTTTGTGAGGCGAGGAATATTTCTGAACTTTGGTGTGAGCCCTCTGATTTGATCACAAACCCTTTTGAACCATTGCTTTATGCTTCGGAAAATTTCCAGACTCAAGTTCGGATTTATTGGACTGTAAGAGGGCAGCATTTTCTTTGGTCAAATAGTGAAAAGTGTTTGGAAAAGATGTTGGCAAGTTCAGCATCTGCTGAACTCAATTGCGGCGAAGTGAGTAATTTAGCGGCACTCAATTTCTCGCAAAAAGAAAGAAGTTTATTGCGACCTACGTCGCGAAAGAGCAACCGAAACGGTGCGGGCTTTTACTTAAACCAAATGGCTTTGCAGAGGTGTTTTGACGAGGTTGTCCAGGTTCTCTCGGGTGAGAATGTGGCGGGCGCAAGTTGGCTGCAAGACACTCTTGTGAGCGCAAATGGCGAGCGTGTTTTGAAATCTATTCAGATGCAACTGCGTGGTTCTGCATTGATGTGGCCCTCTTGGGGGGCGATACTTGAGCTGAATTCCTCGCACGTAGGACACCTCTCGACATTTGTGCGCCGGTTGAAAACGCCTGAGAAGGATGAGCTTGTTGACCGCAAAGCCGCCAACAGTCAGTTTGAATTCCTCAGTGGTCTCACCTCGGCTTGGTGGGGATTGCCACGCGGCGAAGGTCGCTTAGAATCGATTCGGCCGTGGCAGAGACAGCATTCGTTTTGGACGGCTGTTTCAGAATATCGGTTGGGATGGAGTGAATGAGAATGAAGTTTTTTGCAATTGAGGGAAATAGTCAGAGGCTTGATGGTGGTGCGATGTATGGGAATGCACCTAAGACAATGTGGGAAAAATGGTCGGCTCCAGACGAGCAAAATCGAATTTCGCTCGCATGTCGGAGTTTGCTTGTTGAGACAGATAGCGGACAGAAGGTTCTCTTTGAGGCTGGAATAGGTGCATTTTTCGAACCCAAAATGCGTGAACGATTTGGTGTTGTGGAAAGCGAACATTGTCTTCTCGAAAATCTTCAAAAATTATCTATCTCGCCCTCAGAAATTGACGACGTTGTGCTTTCGCACCTTCATTTTGACCACGCGGGTGGGGTGCTAAGTCGGTATGAAGATGGTCCACTTCATTTGGTGTTTCCGAAGGCGCGTATTCATGCCTCACGCAAGAACTGGAACCGCTCGAACGCTCCACATCCTCGAGATAGGGCGTCTTTCGTTCCGGATCTCAATCGTCTTCTGCTAGAAAGTGGGCGCTTGATTCTTGTTGACGAAGCCCCTCACCCTGCATTGGCACCTTTTGTGCGCTTTCATTTTTCCGACGGTCACACGCCGGGCCTGATGATGGCTGAGATTAAAACCGCTTCGGGTCCATTGGTCTTTTCTTCGGATCTGATTCCAGGTGCACCATGGGTTCACGTGCCAATTTCAATGGGCTACGACCGTTATCCAGAAATGGTGATCGACGAAAAGCGCCACTTGCTTGATGATCTCATTGTGCGCGGTGGAATGTTGTTCTTCACTCACGATCCGAAAACACCTTGCGGGCGTCTGCAAAAAGATTCCGCAGGCCGTTATTCAACATCAGCGCTTGAAATGAGTCAGCTGAATTGAATTTCCGAAGAGAGCTTTCTATCCAAGACCAATAGGTTTTGAATGAAAGAACTTTGACATCGCCCTTTTCGCAATTGGCTTGAATGACCATGCCTTCGAGGAGAGCGCTGCTCTCGGTAAATTTCCACAAAGGAGCGCCCGAATCACCGGGACAAGCCCCGGTCTGCCCATTCACCGCACGCACACTGATTTTACCTTCTCTTACGAGCTCGCTGGCTTTTGCAACTTCAGTCCATGTCGAAGTCGAATCCATTAGAGTCGACGAATTTCTTTCTTTGAGGCGGACAGGACTGAAGCCTTTGAACCAAAATTTCGGCTGACTTCCGTCGGTCTGCAATTCGCGTGGAATAGACCAATGTGTCACCAAGGGGATTGGCTCTCGCAACTTTACGATGGCTAAATCGAAATCTTCTGTGTCTTTTTTTGGCAACGGCAAATAGTTGGGATGTAAAGACCAGCGTTGAATGGGTATTGAAGTTTCAGATGAAGGTGTTGAAACAAAAAGATGAGCAGAGTCTTCTTCAATTCCAGACCATCGCGCAAGGCAATGTCCGGCCGTCACAATCACGTCCTGAGACAAAGGCACACCACTGCAAAAGATTTCCCGGGCCGACGCACCCTGCTGACTTACAAATGCAACTGCGGCTGGCAGTTGGAACTGTTTTTGCAGAGCCTGATGGATTGTTGCCTGTGCCACAAGGCAAACCTTTTGCATGAGAAAAGAAGAATCGCACCGTCCGAGAGTTCGAGTGTGTTTATTTTTGCAAAGAATTTCAAACCCGAATTTGTTCATTCAACACAAATAAAAAAAGCCCGCTCTGTTTGAGTAGGCTTTTTTTATTTCACCGCACACTTTGCGGAGCGGTGATTAATGTAACAGCTCACTTCTTGCGAGCTGGTGCTTTCTTAGCAGTTGTCTTCTTCTTGATGCCAACTGCTTCCTTCAAAGACTTAGCTGCACGGAATGCAACTTTCTTTGAAGCTGGGATGCGGATTTCTTCGCCAGTTTGAGGATTGCGACCCTTACGAGCAGCGCGCTCCTTAACTTGAATGATACCGACTTTGTCCAAGCGGATCTTGGATTGATGGCTCACCAGCTCCGATTCGATCTCAGCAAGAAACTCAACGATCAGTTCCTTGGTGACTTTCTTTGGAAGTTCGTCGTGCTTGCTAGCAACAGCGGAAATGAGCTGACTGGTCGAGACAGTAGTTGCCTTCTTCATGCGCAGTGTTCCTTTCTTGAAAACCTGAGATAACTTTACAGCGCAACTTTTAAACTGACAAGATCTTCGCGCAAGAAATTTCGTCTCTCATCCGCGACACGAAATTTCAAATGAGTCAACTGCCCCATGAGAAAAAGTACGGCTCGATTCCGGTCCGCGAGCTTGGTAAGCTTGTCCATTCAGTGACATGAATCGCTGAAGCCTGAACTGTATGAGGGCAAGAAACGCATGACAGGACTGAATTTTTCTCATTCCCTTGTGCTTTGTAGAAACCTTTCGGGGGGCGAATGGTTCGACGATTCGCATCTGCCAAAGAGTGAGGTTGTGAGCCCCTATACTGGGAAAGTGATAGGCTCGGTGCCTCTCTCGACCCCCTTTGAAGTCGATAGAACTGTCTCTGCAGCTGCGCAGGCCTGGCCCGCGTGGGCTCAGATGCCGCTGCGAAATCGGGTCGAAATTCTGGTTCGCTTTCGGCAATTGATGATTGAGAATCTTCTTCGCTTAACGGAATCGGTTGCTTTTGAGTCAGGAAAAACCAAAGTTGAAGCAGAAGCAGGATTGCAAAAGGGCCTGGAAATCGTCGACTTCGCAATCAGTTTGGCAAACTTGGAAATATTGCTAGCCGCAGATGTCAGCCAGGGCGTGCACTGTCAGTTCCGGCGCGAGGCACTTGGGGTGGTGGTTGGAATCACGCCGTTCAATTTTCCAGCCATGGTTCCCTTGTGGATGATTCCCCTAGCACTTGTGGTTGGGAATGCCTTCATTTTGAAACCTTCTGAGAAGGTTCCGCTGACCTCGCAAATCATCGCTGAACTCCTGATGAAAGCTGGTTTGCCAAAGGGGATTTTTTCTATTGTCAATGGCGGTGCTTCGGCTGTGAACGCTTTGGTGCAGCATCCAGATGTAAAAGCGGTTGGCTTTGTCGGCTCGACCTCGGTTGCATCGCACATCTATAAGACAGGAACGGTTCTCCATAAGCGCGTGCTTGCTCTCGGAGGGGCCAAGAATCACATAATCGTCACTCCCGATTGCGACGTCGCGCATACAGCAAAGGGAGTGCTTTCTTCATTTACAGGATGTGCGGGGCAGCGTTGCATGGCCGCGAGTGTGCTGGTTGCGGTTGGCAACGTCGATCACGTGATTGCCAAGATCCACGAACTTGCGTCCGCTCAATGCCTTGGTCGTGACATGGGCGCTATTATCGACCGTGCTGCGCTTAGCCGCATTGAATCTGCAATTGCTCAGGCAGAGGCGCAGGGCGCAAAAATCATTCTTGATGGTCGCGGGCGTCAGCCGCAGTTGGACCAATGTCAATCTGGGAATTGGATTGGTGCAACCATTCTTGACCACGCCAGTCCGACAATGGAATGTGCGCAAATGGAAATCTTTGGACCGGTGCTAACAATTATTAGAGCGGAAACGCTTGAGTCGGCGGTGCAGATTTCAAACCAATCACCCTACGGCAATGCAGCTTCGGTGTTCACAACCCGCGGCGATGTCGCGCAATACGTCACACAACATTCCAATGCCGGCATGCTTGGAGTGAATATTGGTGTTCCAGTTCCACGGGAGCCCTTTTCCTTCGGTGGAACAAAACAATCGCGCTTTGGCCACGGAGACATCACGGGGCGAAGTGGATTGGATTTTTGGTCGGACCTAAAGAAAATCACCACCACGTGGCCAACTCTACAGGCAAATCAGGCACCCACCGCGGGTCAGTTTTTGCTCCATACAACTTAAAGAAAGAACAGAACGAGGAGTGTATCTCGTGACAAATTCACGGCCGGGTTCTCATCATATTGTTCTCACCTCGCATCCGAATCACTTTGGTCCAAAGCCGCTGGCTATAAATTGGGGTGAAAAAGATCCTCTCAAGCGTGGTCCGGTGATTGCCTCAGTGACCAACACCTCGCATCGCAACTCCATTGGCACCCATTCGGGCTCATACGCTATTTATCGCGCGCTCGCGATTGCTACGGGTTCCTTGCAGTCGATGCATAAACCAGATCTCACCAACACCACACCCGCAGTTGCCATTGGCCCATTCGAGGGTTGGTCTGATCCTGAAAAAATCGTTTCGCTCGACCCGTGGGGAGCATTGGTTGCTGATGCGTATAAAGAGTACCTTGCGCAGGGATTCGATATTCGTCCAACGATTGCGGTCACGAAGGCGCACATTCACATGCCCGAAATTACCGAAGCGGTGGTGCGGGGGCGTCTCAAGCCTGATGGTGAAATTGTCAGTGAAGAGGGAATCTGTAGCGTTGTGAAGGCTGCTATTGAGCCTGTTTGGTATCTTCCCGGTGTAGCAAAACGCTGTGGGATAGATGAGGGAATCTTGCGCCGGACTTTGTTTGAACAAACCGGTGGCATGTATCCCGAGCTCATCACACGTCCGGATTTTAATGTTTTTCTTCCGCCCATCGGTGGTTACAGTATCTATCTTTTTGGCGACATGACAGCGTTGCACGATACATCAAAGCCAATTGCTGTGCGTATTCACGATGAATGCAATGGCTCGGATGTGTTTGGTTCCGATATCTGCACGTGTCGTCCGTACTTGACCCACGGCATCGAGGTCTGTGCGCAAACCGCTCAAGAAGGTGGTCTTGGGATCATTATTTATTGTCGAAAAGAAGGACGCGCCCTGGGCGAGGTTACCAAGTTCCTCGTTTACAACGCTCGGAAGCGGCAAGAAGGTGGCGATCGTGCCGACAAATACTTCGCCCGAACCGAGTGTGTGGCAGGCGTGCAAGACATGCGTTTCCAAGAGCTGATGCCCGATGTGCTGCACTGGTTGGGCGTGAAACGGATCGACAAACTCGTGTCGATGAGCAACATGAAATACAATGCAATCGTGAACTCGGGGATCGTCGTGCACGATCGATTCGAAATTCCAGGCGATCTGATTCCCGCAGACGCTCAGGTCGAAATGGACGCAAAAAAAGCGGCTGGTTACTTTACCGATCACGTCCCAGATTCTGAAGAATTGAAGAAAAAGAAAGGACGTGAGCTGTGATTGGGAAGAGCACAGCGGACGTCATAAAGGAACTGCGGCAACTGCCCCGCATACGCAGCCAATGCGAACGTATTTATAGTTTGGCTCAGCAAGATAAGCTGCCACACTTCGTTTTGCACGAAGAGAACATGGCACACGTTGCGCAATTTATTCATGGATTAATTCAGCAAGATTATCCAACCATGGAGATTCCCAATCATAGCCGCTGGAGGCATTTTGAAGCTGGTGGTGTGAGACGCCATCTCCAGCTCGAAAGTCATTGGCAAGACTGCGATTCTTTGGAACGTGTTCGCCGTCACGTCGACTTGATTTTGGTGAGTGTTCTGCTTGATGCCGGCGCGGGTGCGCAGTGGTGTTATCGAGAATCGGAAACGGGACAAACCTTCAACCGCTCTGAAGGATTGGGCGTGGCGAGTCTGCGGATGTTTGAGCGAGGTTGTTTTTCTTCGAATCCTCAAAATCCGTTTCAAGTCGATGCCACTGCATTGCAAAAGCTTTCTCTTGCCGATCTCGAGCTTGGTTTTCAAGTGAGTGATAAGAATCCAATGGTCGGACTCCCGGGGCGCTTGGCGCTTCTGCAAAGTTTGGGTCGAGCTCTGCAAGGCAAGGCGAAAATTTTCAACAGGAATGAAACACTGCGTCCAGGGCATCTCATTGATTCGTTGATTGCTGTGAATGGAGCGCAAACCATTCAGGTCGCTGCGCTTTGGGAGCTGGTGATTGATGGTCTTGAAGATGTTTGGCCACGCGAGGGTCGGTTGAGTTTGGATGGGCGCAACTTGGGCGATGTTTGGCATCACTCTGCACTCGGTGCACGTGAGGACATGAATTCCCTTGTGCCATTTCACAAACTTTCACAGTGGCTCACTTATTCTTTACTTGAACCCCTGATCGCAGGTGGATTCAAAATTGAAGGAATGCAGTTGCTCACCGGATTACCGGAATATCGCAATGGTGGGTTGTTCATCGATTTCGAAGTTCTCAAACCGCGTGAGCCACTTAATCTGACACGCGCACATCTGGTTGATTCCGAATTTATTGTCGAGTGGCGAGCACTCACCGTCGTTCTTCTCGATCGCTTGGCAGCAAGAATTCGAACAAGTCTTGGCTTAAGTGAAAATGATTTTCCGTTGGCGAAAGTTCTAGAAAGTGGATCGTGGAAAGCTGGTCGGCGAATTGCCGCCCAGAAACGCAGTGGAGGAACACCGCCAATTCAAGTCATTAGCGATGGAACTGTTTTTTAAAGTGTGAAGGAAGAACCATGGCGAGTGTTATTCATGGCAATGCAAAACTCATTGAACATCCGTTGATTCAGCACAAACTCACTCTTATGCGGAAGGCCGAAACAAGCACCCATAAATTTCGCGGTCTGCTTGCCGAAATAAGTATGTTGCTCGCATATGAAGTGACTCGCGACATGCCGATGGCTCTCACTGAAATCAAAACCCCGGTTGCAACTATGAAGGCACCAATGTTGGAAGGAAAGAAGATTGTTCTTGTTTCCATTCTGCGTGCCGGACAGGGGATTGTTGATGGTATGCTGCGCATATTGCCGTCTGCAAGGGTGGGACATATAGGTCTTTACCGCGAACCAAAAACACATGTTGTGGTTGAGTACTACTTCAAAGTTCCCCGCGATATTGCGGAGCGGGATGTGATTTTGGTTGACCCAATGTTGGCAACCGGCAATTCGGCCGTTGCGGCAGTTCATCGCTTAAAGGAAACCAATCCGCGTTCGATCAAGTTCGTGTGTTTGCTGGCTGCGCCCGAGGGGCTACAGCAAATGCAAGAAGAGCACCCCGACGTTCCTATTTACACAGCCGCTATTGACGAACATCTCGACGAGAATGGTTACATCGTTCCAGGCTTGGGTGATGCGGGCGACAGACTTTTTGGAACAAAGTGATTTTTGCAAATGATTCTATTTTTGCAACGTGATGCTTCTGGGAGTTGAGCAATGAGCGATCAGGTGCGGCAGCGCGCGGTAGTTGTCGGTGTTTCTGGCGGCTCGGGAAGTGGCAAAACCACATTTTGTCGAGAGTTTGTTTCTCAATTGGGCGAAGACAATGTTCTTCATCTCAAGCAAGATAATTACTATCGAGATTTGAGCGACCTGACTCCTGAGCAGCGAGTTGCGGTTAACTTTGATCATCCTCAAGCGCTTGAATTCGAGCTCCTCAGTGCCCACCTCAAGACACTTCTGCGAGGAGAGGCTGTAGAGATTCCGCTTTATGATTTTGCTTCGCACACGAGAAAGAAATCTTCGTTGAGGGCAGCCCCTCGGCCGGTGATTGTTATCGAGGGAATCTTAATTTTCTCGCAGCAAAGTATTGTTGATCAGCTCGACCACAGCATCTTTGTCGATGCCCCCGAGAACATTCGCCTCACCCGCCGCATTGAGCGCGATATTGCAGAGCGGGGCCGAACCCGCGAGCATGTGCAGACTCAGTTTTTCGAGACCGTTGCACCCATGCATAATCTCTTTGTTGAGCCAAGCAAGTTAATTTCGCATCGGGTTATTTCCGGTGAGGAGCCATTTGCCGAAGAAATTGCTCGGCTGACTTCACTTCTCAAACTGCCCTCGACTTAGCGACAATCTACCAGGCTTTCGCCGCTTGCGCTTGAAACCAACAACCCAGGTGCAGAGATTTCAATTTGACTTGTTGAGGGTGGTTTGTCGGCTGACGTTGATTGAGCTCCTGTCTGCGCAGGTTGGCTGGCCTGGCCAACCTTGGTTGAAATTGTCGGTGCCGTATTCTTGCTATTTGAAATCCGAGAGATGGTTGATGATTCATCATCAACAGCGGGTTCTGGAAGTGCGAGTATCGAGGCCCCTCCTGAGGTGGGTTCGCCATTCACTGTGTTCAGGACGAGGAGCGGAACAACACCACCAAAGGTGAGCATCGCGCCACTGTCTGTGGGGCCGAATTTAATTTTGAGGTCTTTGTTGGGGAGATAAAGCCTTAGAGTTCCCATCGCACTGAGACCTTTGGAGGAGACTGAGTTTGCATTCGCATTGAGAATATCTGAGTCAATGAGTGCGAAAAGTAACTGACTGTTTTTGCTGTCTGTGCCCCTCAAAAACGGGTTTGCAGCAATCGTATAATGCTTTCCAAGTCTGTTGAGCTTTTCTTTCTCAACCCGAAAAATATTCCGCAAGTCGTTCATTGATTTATTGAAATGCGAAAAGAATTCATCACTCATTTTTGCTTGTAAAAGATCTCTTGCGTAAACAAAACAGGCAGGCGAATCTTTCGCGCAGTGTTCACCTGGGCGCAAAAATGGAGTTGAGAGTCCGAAGCCAAGCTCGTCTATTTTTTCAATGATACTTTTCTTTTTTCCATCGACATCAATCTCAACCAAATGCTTTTTGACAATTTCAATCATCTCGCTACGTACTGTGCAGACTGATTTCGTAGGATCATCAGCGGACAAATATTTGGAACACACTTCTGCATTTAAAAACGAGGCCAATTCCACGTATTGACGTTGTCTCCAGGCGCCCACCGTGCTTTGAATTCGGCTGCTCCAAAGATTGAACTGCGCAGCGATGCTTGGAAAGTTCTTTAACACACGCTGGTGGTGTGCATTCTGCTTTTCTAGCAACTTTCGAAATCGGTCAAAATTCTTCTCGCCCAATTCTTGAGTCTTAAATTCTAGAAGCCTGACGCTTGAATCGAGGGCAGATAAACAGATCTCCTGGGAGTCTGGAATGTTCAATTTATCACGAGCATTCGAAATGCAAACGTTGCGCAGGAATGGATCATCGGTTCGAAGTTCCGTGTCTAAATTTGTTGAAACTGGGTCCTGAGAAGAAAACCCCATTGTTGCAAATAAAGGTATCTTGACTGCCCTTTCTGACATCTTTAACGCTTCTGGAGAATTGAGTTTCCTCACTTCGTTCAGAAAAGCGCCCTTGCGTTCAAAGAAGTCATCGTGAGCTTTAAGCTCTTTCAAGTATCCTGCTTTGAAGCCATCGCCGGCAGGAAGGTAGACAGAAACGCGAACATCGTCAGATGCAAGGGTGTCTTCTCGAAAACAATGTTGAGCAGAGAAGGCGTTGACACGAATCGACGATTCATTTGCACTGATGAATGTAAACGTGACGGTGCACGTGCGTGCACCAATGTGAATGAAACCACCGGCAGGAGTCACCGGAGAGGCGACTTGAATTGCGGATGAATCATCGACAAGAGCCTGAGGATTCGCACATGAGCCCGTGCCTTTGGGGCGACAACCCAAAATCGCAATGCATCCCAGTAATGTAAAAAGTCCGTGTCTTTTTAAAAACATGCCGTGTTATCGGCAGAAATGTAGGAAAACTTGAGGAGAATGGCTGGGGAACTAGGACTCGAACCTAGACTAACGGAGTCAGAATCCGTCGTCCTGCCATTAGACGATTCCCCAATGAAATGGCGAGTCTGATCAGATAGCCCAGCCCAGGAATCTTTTCAAGTCAACGCCTTCTCCAGCGGCCTTCAAAGACCCGCCCTATTGAGGAGAGCATTGAGCCGTTCCGTTGCCTCGCGGCGCGCTGCCTTGTAGTCAGATGAGCTTAAAATCGAGCGTCTCACGTCACCAATCGTTCCGCGCCAGCGACCCAGAGTCATCAACCCTTTCATGGCCGGCTGGATGTCACTAAAGATCAGGCTATGGAGCGGTGCCTGACCCGGCCAGAAAACCGGGTCGTCCCAATTCCAAACGGTCAAATTAGCAAGACTTCCAGCGGTAAAACCTGCTGCTTTTGGATGTGCTGGTTGTCCGTGTGAAGCGCCAAAGAACAAGACATTAAATAATTTTTGTTCCTGCAAATGTTCAGCGCATTCGTTAGCAATCGAATGTCTGAGTGCAGACAAACCTTGCGCCTGGATTGGAGTTGCGCAGCGGCGAAATTCCGAAAACTCCGATGAAAGGCCAACCGATGCCATAGGCCAAGTTGCCAGAGTTCGCAGTTCCGATTGTACCCGCAGGGTATCATTGCTGGCAGCGCAATCTGTGCCCACGCTCCATTTCAATCCATTCCTCCACCAGTCGAGAAAAGCGGCAGGGAAATGAAAAATGAGTTGTGAATGTGGACAAGCAATCAAGCGGATGTCGTCGCGTTTGCAATACGCAAAGTCTTTTTGGCTGACATAAATCATGTGAACAAAATGTTTTTGGCACGCGGCGTCAAGCACGCCAGCGCGCCGCAAAAAGTCGACTGGCGAACAACCGTACTGCGATTGAATCCGCTGAAATTCTTCAGGCGATTGAGCAACATGAGTATGAATCGGCAGAGCAGAATGTTCGCTTAGGTCAAGGACCCGGCGCCAGAGGTCTTCGCTGACCGTGTCGGTTGCGTGTGGTCCAAGCGCTGCAAATACACCAAGACGTGCATGATATTCACTGCCATGGAGCGCTTGTGTAAATGTGAGAGATTTTTCCCATTCGTTTTTTCCAGGGCCCGAGACATCCTGCAGTGTGGCTGCAACAGTGCCGGTGAGTCCCACTTGTGTCATTGCATCCGCAACGGCATCTGCATGGTAATAATGGTCCCAAACAAACGTCGTTCCCGAAAGAAGGCATTCGAAAGCTCCCATGCGGGTGAACGCGCCCACATCTGCTGCAGTGATCTGTTCTTCAAGTTTAAAGAACAGATCCTCCACCAAATTTCCTGCAGTTTGCTCCGCTGCAACCCGCCCACGGAGAAAGTTCAGTGCCAGGTGGGTGTGCGAATCGACAAAGCCTGGTGTGATAAAATCATCAGCGAACCAATGAGAAGTTGCGGTGATCTGCTCGGCATTCGGATGGGTTTTGATGTTGCGCATAACATTGCCATCTATTTGCAGAATCGCTGGTTCAATGCTCCAACCTTTGTCAGGGCTGTGCAAAAGCACTCTTTTCGAGCCTACGGTCAACGGCATGTTTTATCTCTCCATTCTCTGCGGTAGACTCATAATCACGTGAATCCGAGCTAAGGAGAAGTTTTTTATGTCAGAGCACACAACGCCGCGCAGAGACGCGCTCATGCCCGCTGTGAATTTGTCTTTTGCCTGTGTGGCTCTTTTGTGCCCCATCGTTGGCTGTGTGACTCCGTCGGCGGGCAAAAATGCGGAACTTTCTGGTTCGGCAGGGCAAACAGCAGCTCATCTGCCGCAAAACATTTTGTTCAATGGTGGCCCCACCGTGCCGCGTGCTGAGGCTGGTCAAGGACTCGCGTGGTTTCCTTTTGTTTGGAGTCCGCAACTTGCCTCGCCTGAAAAAGAATCAGGTTTAACAGCCATCGATACTCTTTTTATCCGTGAGCCCAAATTGGTGCTGCGTAATACTGCCACAAACGCAGAGACTCTTCTCAGCTTGCGAGATGAATCCGCCAGCGATAAACCGCGCGTTGAGCTGAGCCAAAAAGAAGGTCAGAAAAGCACTCACTTTTATCTGCCACGGCTTTTACTGCTCGCGCCGGGCGACTACGTCATTGAATCCATTCGTCTTGAAATCGGTAGTCTTGGCCAAGAGCATGGGATGCAGGTCAACATGCCTTTTGTGAATCCTTTTCAAGCAAGTGCATCGAAGAACCTAACGCTTGCTGTGCGTGAAGGACAAATCGCAACTATCGCGCGGGTGGTTCAAACCACGTCACTTGCGCAGGCTGCGCAAGGTCTGAGCTTGAAAAGCTCGTCAGAAAGCCTCGATCGTTATGTTGTTCCGGTTGATTTAGTTCTGAGCCAGTTTAATCGCACTGGAGTTGAGAGCTTTTCGCAAGTGAGAGCCGGCACATCAGATTTTCCTCGTTTGCGCTTCAACCTGACCGATGAAAATGGTGTGTCGAGGCCCTTTGAAGAAGCCAAAGCGAATGTTGGTTTTTTAGTTGACGCACCGTGCTCGGCGGAAGGCGTTTTGCGCATGGTTTGGAAGCGGCAAAATGATGAGCGCGAATTTATGACTCATTTTCCTATTAAGCCGAAGACCGCAGACTGCCATGCTAAGCAGTCTCTTGCGTATTCTTTTGCTCTACCCAATGGCGATTGGATGATTAAATCTTCGCTGATCGCTCCCGCCAACAACTTTCAGCCAGAAATTCAGACCGCATGGTTGCGCGCACCTGCGCCCATTCTAAAAGATTATTTTGCGCTCGCTCAGCCAGCATTTCGATGGTCTCTTGAAACTTCAAAAGAGCGCGAGATTCGTCGCCCTTTGATGGTCCAAGTTGAATCTCTGAGCCGCCGCTTTGCTGAATTGCGCAGCCAAACCGATTTTTATAGAGGCATTGGTTCTGCGTCGAGTCCGAAGATTCTTTTTCTTGGCCACTTTGAAATTCGCCTTTTCGAAGCGAAAAATGATCGCGCAGCTGTTTGGGAAACGCTGCTTAAACCAAGTTTTGATTTGAATACCGCGCAAGCGTTGCTTGGGAGCAAAGATATTTTCAATGCCTATACTTTGGAGCGGCTTGTCCGCAGCCGATCATTGAAAGTGAATACAGTAATGCGCACAGCCTCTGACCAAGACGACCTCCCCGCAGTCAAACCTATTGCAGCTGAGTTTCGTGGCGAAGCAGCAAAAGCATATACGGTTTGTTTGCATGAGCGCGAAGAAGCCGATCCTCTTGTGAACTTGGGAGGCGAACTACGATTCACAGTTCTCAAGGGTGGTAATAGCGTCACAATGAAAAAGCTCAAGATGGGTAGCGAAGGATTATCAGATAAATGGGTCGAGTCGTGTCTTGAGAAAAAGTTGATGCGCTTCCGCTTTTCGCGAAAGGCACCGGCAAATTTTCAAGGTGAATTGAAATTCTCTGCGGAATAAGGGCTAACGTTTAAGATGCCTTTGGCGGATTATTATTCTCTGGAGGCTCGCTGACTGTGAGCAAACCATCTTCAAAATCTCTGAGCCGTTCATCAAGTCCATCCATCCCGTGTGCCGGAGCTTGATTCGACGGAATCCCATGTTTCTTTTGCAGCTCAACCGCCAGTGCATTCAGCTCAGCGACGAAGTTTTGGAAATCGTCTCTTTCGCGCACGTTGATTCGAACCGCATAGTTTCCGCGCTTGAGTTCAGAGACAAAGCGCATCATTGAAATCATCGGTCCGTACATACGGTGTGTTCTGCGAATCACTACGTACAAGGTCACCGCAATGAAAGCGATAATGGTCAGCGTCAACTTGGCCCGATTGCGCAGGAAGATGTCGTTCTCAACCAGCGCGGTTTGATCAGCAACATTGAAGAGGTCAAAAACTTGCTGGTACTGCTCGCGAAAAGCTTCAAGGAACAAATATGCGAAAATGGCAGCGAACGATAATGCCACGCTCACAACATGCAGACCAAAACGGATCTGCTTGAAGGGCTCAACAAGATAGGCTCTGAAGTTACGCCGTTTTGCGCGCATCTATTATACTCCCTTGAGTGACCCGAGCGATTCGGAACGGACGGAGCGTTTTTATGTCTACACCTGTGAAATTAGGTTACCGCATCTTTCGCTTTCAGGGAGCAGGGGAGGCGTTGAATTTCCCAGTGGTGCTCCTGCGCGGACTGGGGAGATCGTCAGGATTTTGGCTCGAATTCTCGGAGAAGCTTTCTGAGCATGCCGAGGTTATTTGTTTAGACCTCTTGGGCACGGGGTTGTCTCGCTCGCGCTGGGGGCGAGGCAGTATCGCGGCGTTTGCTGATGATGTCATTCACACTTTGAACGAGCTGGGATACCAAAAAGTCTTTTTTGTCGGAATTAGCATGGGGGGGATGGTGGCGCTGGATGTAGCCACGCGCTCTCAACTCGTTGCTCGTTTGGCGGTTTTGGCCTCGTCTTCTCGAGGGAACGAGAGCCGACGAATTAGGCCACGCGCTCTTGCCCAACTCCTTTGGTCGCTGCGCAAGGGAACCCCTTCAAACAAAGAGCTGGCCGAGTTCTTGGTGTCAAGTAAAACGCTTTCGCAAAGGCCGGAATTGCCTTCCGTGTGGGATCAGCTTTGGCGACAAGAAGGGTTTTCAACCCTGCCTGTGCTCAGGCAGCTGCTGGCCGCTGCTGTTTTTGATGGGCGCCCGGCGCTGAAAAAGCTGAATGTTCCAACTCTCTTTATGGTGTCGAAAGACGACAATCTGGTTCCGTGGAGGAACACAGTACAAATGTGGGAGAAGGCCAAAGACTGCCGCTTGGTTGTTCTTGAGGGCTATGGACACGATTTCCCAACAGAAGCCCCTGACGAAGTGATCTCTCACCTCGTCAGTCATTTCTCAGCAAGTCCGTAATTCAGGAAAAATAATTTATTTGCGGCTGGCGATGCACTCGATTTCAACCAAAACATCGCGAGGCAGGCGTGCAACTTCAACGGTTGAGCGGGCTGGCTTGTTGTCGCCAAAAAAATTTTCGTAGATGCCATTCATTGTTTGAAAATCGTTAAAGTTCTTTAGGAATACGGTTGTTTTGAGGACAGTCGAAAGGTCTGCGCCGGCGGCGTTGAGAACCGCCTTCAGATTGTTGAGCACTTGTGTGGTTTGGCTCTGAATATCGCCACCGACAATTTGCATTGTTTGCGGGTCAAGTGGGATTTGTCCCGAACAAAAAACCAGGTCTCCAAATCCAATCGCTTGTGAGTATGGGCCAATGGCCTTGGGTGCTTGCTCAGTATGAATAACTTTGTGACTCATAAATAATCCGCCTCAAAAAAAGCTTAACCAGCTTCACCCACTTTCTGGGCCGAAAGTTGCATGGTGTTGTCGTAGGCTTTAACAGCTTTTTGCAAAGCTTCATAGGTGCGGTGGGCAATGATCATGCTGGTCATGTTTTTCATTGGATTGACGTTGCTGTTTTCGAGGTGGCCTTGGGTGATTTCGCCTTTGTGCGCAACGATGTTTTCTGGCGCGCCGTCGTGAACAAAAAGATTGTCGCCCAGGCGTTGCAGAAGCTTTACATCATTGAAGCCAACAACCTTCAATTTATCGATGAATTTTTCACCGTTGTAGACTTCACCATCCGGCAAAATCTTCATTTGTCCTTCGCTCAGTCCGGTGATTGCGCCACGCTCCCCCATGACAGTTGCACCATTTTTTGTGACAAGAGTGCCGTCTGGGGTCAGAGAAAAACTTCCGTCGCGTGTATACCGCTCGCCAAAAGGTGTGTTGATTGCAAAGAAGCCATTGCCCTGAATTGCAACATCCGTATTGGACCCGGTTCTCTTTATGCCGCCTTGAATATAACTTGTTTCCACGTTTGATAGCGTTACGTAACCCATTTCGTTGCCGTGTAACGGATAGAGCTCGCGCATGTCGAGCTTGAATTGTGCGGGGGGTATCGGGTTCGTGTAAGATTTCCAAGGGTTCGCTTCGAGTGCAGAAAAAGTGACTTGTTCTTCCTTGAATCCGGTGGTGTTCATGTTGGCAACGTTATTTGCCAAGACTTCCAGAACTCGCTCTTGAACAACTCCGCCAGAAAGCGGCGCGTAAATATTCTTCAGCATGCGTCACCTCCCGCATAGGAGAGCGCTGCGTGAATGTCCCTGTCAGCGCCCTTACAGCTGCAAGTTTAACACCAGATTCTCATGACCCTGTGGGATAATAATTTCCCGCTTGCCAAGGATACTGCCGTTCACAAGTGAACTAATCACTAGGTCATATTTGCCAGGGACGAGTCGCACCGAGCGGGTTGAACCCACACTGATCTGGAATTCCATTTCAGTTTGAAGAATATCGCGACGGAAGGATTCGAGCTCACTCTTCGCTGCCGTGGTGAGATCCCCAGGAGCACGCAAGACAATATCTCGACAGGCAGGATTTGCCGATGCGCGGCGAGCAAACTGACGAATGAGTTGCACGCGCGTCGATTCATCCCACACGCCGCGCACAATTGCTGAACTGAACAGCTCGTTTTTGCTGTTGCCAAGATCAAGCCCAACTCGCCCGCGATAGGACTCACAGATAGGCGAAATGCTCGGAAAATCGCCTTTTGCGAAAGATTGGCCGTTGATGAATTCAAACACAGGAGCAGTGGATTGAGGCACTGTGCCCTTGAGGGCCGGTGTGTTTTGTATCGATTGGTTAAGCGCGACTTTCATTGGCTGAACCAGATTCATGGGTAACCTTACCAACGAAGTTGGGCTGAGAGGTTGGTTGCCGGCTGTTTCCACCTGATGATGAACATTCAACATCCCTGAGCGAAGCATACCTTTCACCACCGAACCGCGAGCCAAATGCCGTGCGGACATGCGCACTGCGACGTTCACTTTTTGCGAGTCCTCAATCGCAAGAACTTCTCGCAGTTCTTCGCTAGTCTGATTGAGCATGTGTGAAATAATTCGTGCCCATTGCCATTTCTTTGCATCATCCGACAAGACTTCCAGTTCCGGAGAATTCACCAGGGAACGAGGAAGTTCGCGATGATCCTCAGCAAGGGAATTGCGAATCAACCATCCAACCTGGGTGAGTGTTTGCTCGGGTTGCAGATGCCGCAATTGAGATTGGCTCAACTCAAACGCAACTCGCTCGCAGAGTTTGTTGAAGTTAAACAGCTTGCGATGGAAAAGGTACGGTAATTGCGGGAATTCTTTGCGCACGAGCTTTTCAGAATTTCTCGCAAATTGCACTCCAGAAAGTGCGACGCCCTGAAGCGAGCGAAGATCATCCTGAATGGTTGAAGGAGTGCTGAACCACGCCAGTTCAAGCATCGACTGTGACATTTGACTCGGAATTTTTTGAATTGATTCTTCCGTGTCTTTTACAAAATCAAGCGTCAAGCCACCAAACCAAGGGAGCTTGAGCTCGCTGACAAGGCCATCTGACTCAATCTTTGCGCTCATTTCAGCGGGTGCGTGTGCTGCTCCGGTGAGTGGATTCAAGATGACCACATCAGCGGCCTCTTTGCCTTTTTTGGCCTCAAAGAATGGCAGTGCCCACGCAACATTCTTTTCTGAGCTGTTTACCTTCGAGCGCGGCAGGGCAGCTCTCAAACCCAGGCGTGTGAGGAGATTTTCTGGATTCCCCTTTGCGAGTTTGAATGCATCTTGTCCTTGTTTATTCCATTCAACTTCGTCTTCGAATACATTTGAATCGAGGTGGTGAACAGAAATAAAATGCTTTGCGTTCGTGAGAGTTCCGTTCTCTGATTTTGCGCTCAGGCGCATGTCGGTCAATAGTGGCGCATAGCCAAGGCGATGGCCGATTTTGATCTCAACGAACATTTCCTGTGCGTCATCATTCATCTTGGCTGCGACCACCGCAGTACCCATTGGAATGCCCTGAATGGTGACGCGATAGAAAGCAAGATTTTTATAGCCCGAGGGAGCTGCGACGACGGGTGCTTCTGTTGTTGAAGTGCCGATTGCCATGGCCACGAATCCTGGGCCAGGGAAAGTGCCGTGCAGGTTGGTTGCGGTGGACTTGCTGCAGCCGGTGCAGCCGGAAGCAACAATCAATGCGCTCATTGTGAGGATTTTGGTTTTTCTGGTGAACTTCATCATCAAACGAATCCTCGTCAGTCCCTTGAGAGGTTGCCACAGCATGGTATCGTCCGCACGGTCCGCTGCTCGGAGGATTCCCAGACAATGGCGCGAAACATGCAGGTCATTTTATGCGTGACGCTTATTTTAGCCTGCATCCATCCTGCTCTGGGCTATGGTCAAAGTCAAAAGTCCCAAATTTGGCAGGTCCCTGTCTTGCCTTTAATCGACGTTGAAAAAGCGAGTCCAAGCACTGGGGGTGTGTGGACCGCTCCATCAGGACAAAGAAAGAATTTTGAAAACTTGCTCGAACCTGTGCCAGGGCTCGGAAGAAGTGCTTCTGAATTGGGCATAAATGCAACGCGAGTGGGAATGAATCCGTCGCTTTCGCAAACAATCAACCGCGCGGGAGTCGCTGTCCTGGGTGGAGAGGCAGCCCGCACTGGAGGCGGACGCTTTGTGATGCGCGGCCACCCCGGGCAAGAGCCGGTGGTGAGCGTTGAGGGAGTTCCATTGAGTTCAGGGTTCTCCGGAGCTCATTCTGAGGAACTGATTCCTCTGAGTGCTGTCCAAGAAATTCGGATTTATCCGTTTGCAGCTCCGCCCGGATTTTTTCGCTTGGGTGTCTCGGGCGGATATGATCTCTCTGTGATTAAGGGGCAGCAAGTTGAACTGCGTGAGCGTCGGCTTGTTATTGAGCAGCCAAGCGCCATTTCCATGAGTCAAAGAGAGTCTCTTGGCTGTCAATCCCGAGCCAGCGCTTTGGGTCCGTGTCTGCATTTTTCCTGGCAAGCTGGCCGCCATTTAGCGCGGCAAAAAGTATTTGATGATAACAATACTCCGTCTGAAATGTCGGACGACAAAACAATTCTTTTGCCCTCAAATGACATCAATCAAGTTGCGCTGCTTCTAGATTTGCAGCGGGTGAATTCCGACGGTCTTAAATTCAACAGTTTGTTTTTTTCAGGTGCAGACTCGCGCCAGCTCGTTGTGCTTCCGGTTGTGGAAAATTCTCATTGGAATCGGCTTTACCGGGATATCATTTTGGCGTCTCAAGAGGCGGAATTTTTATCTCCACTCAGCGGATTTTTTTGGCGTGCCCGCCTCGGCGGTCGTATAGAGAATGCGAGATTTACAGCAGAGAAACAAGACCAATCAAGGCAAATTCGCAGTGACAGTCGGAAGGAAGATGTCGCCGTTGGGCATTTTTTTATTTCGCTTCCGGTGCAAACATCGGGAGCCGACTTAACGCCTTATATAAACTTTAATGTCGAGAACAATCATTTTGAGAGCCTTGTTGGACTCATCGAACCGACTTCATCCACTGCAACCTTGAACACGAAGACGCAAAACAAAACCGATTCACGCATTCAAGGTGTCATGGCTCGTGCCAACGTAGGATTTGGCGCTGAAGTGAATGCGCAGCGGTTTGGTTTTTTAAGGGTTGAATCATTCTTGCAAGCCGGTCAATCCAGAATCAATTTCAACTGTGGAGTCTACTCCTCTGAATTTCTCTGCGCACAAGATCCGCAGGCGTTTGCAAAAATTGTGCCTGGATATGTCATCGAGTATCGAAAACAATTGTCTGAGAAAATATTGCTGTTCACGAGTTCGGGCCAAACCCTTCGTCTGCCGACGCCCGTTGAAATTTCAGGACGGCCTGATGGAATTCTCGGAAACTCGCAATTAATTCCCGAGCAAACTCAGCTTTTCGAGAGCGGTTTGCAGTCACCCTTTGGCAAAATCAGTGTTTTTGCAGCTCGCGATGCCAATCTCATCACAGCCCGGCAATTGAGCCCGGTTTTAATTCGATACGAGAATACATTTGCCGCACAAAGAGTTGGTTACCATGCTCTTGCTTCGGTTCAGAGCAAGCACTGGTTTGTCGAGCTCAACTTGGAAGGGGTTTGGTCACGGGTCTTACAAGGCCGCGCGCAGCAGCGTGTTTTGACGTTTGTTCCCGAATCCCAACTGGGTTTTCGATTGGCTCGGCAACTCGTCCAGGAGATCCCCTTCAAGGATGGTGAAATTGCATTGGAGATATCGAAATCAGGCCCGTATTGGCTCGATGAGGGCCAATTGAGCCGACTCACTCCTCCTTTCTTGGTCAACCTGTCTTTCGCTCTTCCAACCCGCTTGGCTGGCGGCAAGCTGCAATCCTCCTTCAGAATCGCAAATATTTTTGACAATCGAACTTCGCTCCTCGCTTTGTCCGGCCAAGCTCCCCGCACTGTGGCCTGGAGTTACTCGCCAATTTTGCCAATCTCTGGAAGAACTTTTGAGTTGAGTTTTCGGTTGCTCGACACCGCGGGTCCGGGTTAAGGGGCCAAGTGCGAAATGTGTTGGGATGCTTTGGAGAGTTGCGCCATGTCTTGCGCGTGCAGAACAAGAGTTCGGCTCTTATCAATGTTTACAATTTTGAACATGCTGAGCTTTCTTTTCGTGAGCTGCCGAGAGTTTTCGCCGGGAACACCAGGTCTCGACGCCCAACCTTGCGGTCGAGCTCAGAGCCCCGACTTGAATGAGCTCAATGGACTGCTTTGGACAGCCGGAACTCCGACCACTGCGAATGTCGTCTGCGGAGTGCGAAATGGACAATGGATGGTGGTTCAGACGCTTGATCCCGACAGTCGCGATCCCATCCTTTGGCACGATGAATCTTCGAATCTAAATCTACTTGTTGAGCGTTTTTCCGGGCGACAAGCTCGCGCTACACGTGTCACCGGATGGAATTCAGAATTTCAGATGATTGGCCAACGCGGCGACTGGCCGAAAAATATTTATTCTGCGCTTCGCATGACTCACGAGAGTTTAGCAATCACGGGGTTCGATGAGGGAGTTGTCGAAGGCGTTTCGCTCGGACGAGAGAATTTTGCATCTCGAACCGGACCCATTGCACAGAGCATCAACAACACACTTCAAGATGCGCGCGCACATCCTGTCTTGGCGCTGCGCTCGGGAACTTGGATTGCTGCGCTTGAGAGTGGGTACGACCTTGTGAACTTCAAACCAACGCAAGTGAAGGCATATGTTTCGTCAACCGTGGATGAGGGAAAGCAAACTGTTCAAGAGATTCGAGACACCTCCTCACAAACAACCTGTGTCAACGCATATCAGTCGATTTTGCTTTCGGCTTCGAACGCAATTGTCAGCTGCAATCCTCAATATTATGGACCGCAAAAAGGGCAGCGGCTGAGTGTTTTTGCTGTTGAACTTACCCCACAAGGTGAAATTGTTTCGCGAGAGCTATTGAGCCGCGATGGAGGTGAAGTGCAGCGCATTGATCTGTGGGGTTATAGCAAAGCTCAATTGCGAGTTGCCATTGCATTGAGGCGAACCACTGCGACAGATTATCAAGGAGAAGTGTTTCAATCGGGTTGGTTGAATCTTGCGCGCAATGTGTTCGAGATCGACTCACGCGTCCGCGGGCCTGTCTATAGTCTGCCAGGAAAAGACAAAATCACCCTCTCATGTCAGGCTAAATCTGAATTCTGCAAAGAAGGGCAGTTCTCGATTTTGAAAGAAAGTGAATTACTCAGCACGACTGGCTTTATCAAACAGATTGACGCGGGTGAACAGCTTCCATTTCAGGCATTTCCGCAGGATATTCCGGCTCTATGAAAATTCCTTTGTTACAACTGAGCTTGTTGTCTTCGGTGGTTTTGCATGGCGCATTGCTTTGTGTGATCAAAGCAAAAAGCGTTGGCCTGGCTGTTGCTCATCCGCAGGCGTATCATCCAGCCGTTGTTGTCTCTTTGCACCGTGCAGTGCCCTCTCAAGCTTCTCAAAATGCGAAAGAGATGGGTCTTGTGGTGGCAAGTTCGGTTCATCGCAAAGTCGTAGATTCCCGCATAACAACTGAAAATATCCTGAGTTCTTCAACTCAGTTTGCCGAGATTGGCGTTGGGGAGCAGGCGCTGCAGGAAGAGAGAGTCGAAGAAAACCAAAATGCAGAAAATAGAAAATCGCTGCCACTGTTGCCTCAACAAAATCAGATCGATTTCGGTAAAAAGCCCGAAAATTCTGTTCCGCAAATTGTGCAAGAGATGTTATCGCCTTGCCAGCTGATTCGTTTGCCCGAGCATTGGCTTTCGCGCGGCGATTTCTTGCCAAGGCGCTACAAATTCGCAGTTTCTTTTGCCTCGTTCGACGACTCCCAGGCACCGTTTAATGAATTGCATTTGCAACCCGACTCTGACCCGCTTCCGTTTGCCGACAACTACATTGAGAAAGCTTTTGTAAACTGCGTGCGAAAGCTGGACACTGCGCAAAGACTGGCGATGCGCGCGAGCCTTCAGGCATTGAATCCTGAGCCAGGGAAGGCATACTCTATCAAGATTGAATTTCTGACAGCCCACTCCCCAGTGTCTCTGCCTCAAGGAATATGACACAATGCAAAGTCAACTCACACTCACCCAACTCGCTCTCGAAATGCAGAATTGTTCTGTTTTTGTTATCGGCGATCTTCTTCTTGATTGCTATATTCAAGGTTCTGTTTCGCGCCTTTCTCCAGAAGCTCCTGTACCCGTTGTACTTGAAGGCGATCGCAAATATCTGTTGGGTGGTGCCGCAAACGTTGCTGCAAATATCGCAACTTTAGGTGCGCGCGCGGTTTTGTGTGGTCGGCTTGGACGTGATTCCGATGCGGGCTTTGTTCGCGAGCTGTGCCAAAATCTTGGAATTGAAACTCACGCGATCGTTGAGTCTGAAACTCTTCCGACAATTCGTAAAACTCGCATACTTGCCGGCTATCAACAACTTGTTCGAGTGGATCGCGAACAGATCGCTCCATTGAGTTCGGCTGAAGAACAAAAGATAGTCCTTCATTTTGAGAGATATCTTGCGCAAAACGGAGCAAAAGTATTGGTGCTCTCGGATTATGGCAAAGGTGTTCTGACCCATCAACTCTGTCGGCGCTTGATAGAAATTGCGCGTTCTAATCGCATTCCTGTTGTCACAGATCCCAAATCAAACGACCTGTCTCGCTATCACGGGACAACCCTCATCAAGCCAAATCTAAAAGAGGGTCGAGAACTTCTCCGCGCGTGCGAACCCACATTATCGCTTCACCATTTTGATGAGGAAGTTGATGCCATTTGTGAAACTATCGTTCGTCAAGCGGGTGCCGATGCGGTTGTATTGAGTCTCTCCGAACACGGTGTGGCGTTGAAAAATGCGTCGCAACCATCAACCCAGCGCTTTGCCTCGCGGGCTTTGCAGGTCGCCGATGTCTCTGGTGCCGGCGATACCATGGTTGCTTTTCTTGCGCTCGCTGTTGGGGTTGGGGCATCGTTCGCGCGTGCCACAGAAATTGCGAACGTGGGCGCGGCTCTCGTGTGCGCAAAGTTGGGAACTGCAACACTCACTTTGTCTGAAGTTCTTCAGGCACTCACCTCCGACCCAACTCTGCGCGCAACCCGTTCACCAAAAATTCTCGCTCCAGAGAATCTCTCCGCGTTGGCGCAGACGTTGCGTCGCAACGGACGGCAAATCGTATTCACAAATGGTTGTTTCGATCTGCTCCACATGGGCCACGTCGATTTACTTGAGCGCGCGCGCGCCTTGGGTGACGTGCTTGTTGTCGGCTTGAACACAGATGAGTCGATTCGCCGATTGAAAGGCCCAGAGCGACCCGTGCAAACCTTTGAAAGTCGCTCACGCGTTCTTGCCGGGCTCGCATCGGTGGATTTTGTCATAGGTTTTGCCGAAAATACTCCAATCGAACTGATCAGAACCCTCGCCCCTCACATTCTGGTCAAAGGCGGCGATTACAACATCGATTCAGTTGTTGGTGCATCGATTGTTCAGGAAGCCGGTGGTCGGGTCGAAATCCTTTCGCTTGTTCCTGGTCACAGCACAACCGGGCTTGTAGAGAAAGCCCGCACGTCTGTCTGAGGTCAATCGTGCAGAAAATCGTGCGGCATGAAGTCGCGTGTGCTGCGGAAGCTAAAGTTTGGCGAATAGTTCACCAGATTGGTGAGCTTACTTGTATATAAACAAGCATAGTTTTCCACCTGTGCTGCAAAGCGCGAGTTTTGGTGACCCGTTTTCATCAGTTGTCCCCAAACGGGATGGAAGTTTTGATGATATCGTTTCATGCTTTTGCGCAGTGCTTCTCGAGTTGAATCGCGCTTTTTCGCTATTGATGTTAACGAACTTTGAATTTGGCTGATCTGTTGCGCTTGATTTGTTTTTGCCTTGCCTGTGTGAGCTATCTTTGGAGACTCCAATTCAAGCTGCAATCGTTGCAGCTCATCATCAAGTCCATCTTTAATTTCAAGAAGCTCTTCGTAGCGCCTGAATTCATCTTTGAAACGTACCAGTGCATTGAGCTCTGACTCAAGTTCATTAACAACCAGCATTGTTCGCCAGCCTAATTCCTTTTTACTGCGCAAAATATCGCCATAGATGTGGTCGCCCACATAGAGAATTTCTGGGCCAGAATTAACGCCCAGTCGGTCGTGTAACTGTTTGAAATTTCCGCCCTGAAAGATTTTCGAGTCTGGATTTAGAATGCCATCCGTGTTCTTCAGAAGCCCGGTGTCTGGATTCACTTCATAGAGAGGGTTTGGTGACATGAAAAACGAAGGTTTTGCCGCACCTGTGACAATAACGTCGAAACATTCAGTCCAATCGAGTGTGAGTTGCCGTGTATCGTTGCCAAAAATATAGTTCATCACAACGTGGGTGTAATCCCACAGACTGTTGGTAACCACGAAAACTTTCCGGCCCGACTGGCGCAATCGTAAAAGTGTTTCGCGCAGGCGCGGGTCGCGTTGAATAAATAGCGATGGGTTTTGTGCAACTTTGTGTTTGATACTTCCATCACGATGACAAAGGTCGATTGCGTGACGCACGTCGCGGTAAATCTCCATCGGAGTTTTACTGATTTCTTTTGGATGCTTTTCTTTTAAATCGATCAGTTGTGCGAATAAATACGCATCGGCAAGTGTGAAGAGGGTATCTATGAGCGCGTAATCCGGTTCTTCGTACGATTGGATAAGGGAGGCGTCATAAAGAGATCTGCGCTCCTCACGGCTCAATTCGCGAAAACCATGATATGCAACTTTGACGTAGCGATGGCGGTCGAGCTTGATGATATTCCCGCGTTGTTTGTCAATCGCGAGGCCTCGAATCATGTAATCGGTATCAAAAGTCCAGCTCAGCATTGATTCTGGATAACCTATATTGACGAGTTTTTTGAGTGTCTCCTGATAAGCAAGAACTTCGAATTCCTCTGGTTTATAGAGGGCCATGGTGTAGTCCATGTCTAAGCCAATGGCTTTTATATTGCGCATGTTAAGAGAGCGATTGCAGTAAATTCGCTGTTTAACGTCAATGTCTGACAAAGAGACATGCATCTGTGCAAGTCCTTTCAAGGAGTGCTGATGAACTGAACGCCAACTTGATGAAAGTGACGCCCGCTTTCTTCAAAAATCTGTTTAATATAGATAACTCTTCCACTTTTTAACTCTGATTCACGTCCTGCCTGAATGAGCTGCATCTGCGAAAGTATTCGCCCTGGTTGCATCAATCGGGTTTGTCCACGTGCTCGAAAACTCAATCCTCCCTTGGATAAGTCGTAGAGTCGTCGGCGCAGCTGTGTGCCTGCATCAAACGGATGGTGGATAACAATTTCTGCATGTTCTTCGGTTGAAAACACATGGCGCTCGTCGCTGCGGGATTGCGGCAAAACACTGATGTGATGAGTAGGGAAGCGGATGTCGGTTCCGTGTGCGAAAAGCGCCGCACTCACCAATTGGTAGTTCTCACAAACCAGTGAAAACTCAGTTGAGTTTACAATCTCAGGCAGAATATCGACCGGGATTGAATTTCTGAAAATAATTGCTTCATCTGTCATAGCGACTGGCGTGCAAAGAAAAGACACAGATTTTCCGCGCGGAGATAAAATAAGAGGGCGTTTTGACGTAATGACTTGGGCAAAGACAGAAGAAAAGTCGTCCTTTGAAATTTTCAATTCAGTTCTCCTCTGAAGAAAGTGAATCGGAAAATCTGTCCAGTCGGCGGAGCACTGGCCGGTTTAATGGCCAACTGTAATTTAGCCCACCTTGGAACAACATTTTTGAACCGGAGAAATCGCTCAGCGTTGATTGCGTTGATTCAAAACCAACAAGAAAAGAAAATCTCCAGTGCTTGCTGATATCCAGATACGCCGTTCCACCGCTGCCAATAATCGAATCGCTTCTGTCTTGAAGCGTCGCATTTCCATCTTTAACGTTGTCAATTTTAATCCGCGGCAGAGTGAAAGTGTCGCGATCGTATTTTATGTATGGTTGCATACGTATGTTCCATGCAATTGGAAAGTCGAGGGTTGCCCGCGCACCCATTCGGTTCGAATCATTTTGAATGGAGGCTGATTTTTTGCGTGTGTAGTTAACGTTCAGATTCGCCGTTGATGAAATACTTGGCAAATAAAATAAGTTATCTTCAACTAAAGCAAAAACGATGCCTCGCCCTGCTCGTTTTAATGACCAAGTCGTGAAAGAAGTTCGCGGGTCTTCTTTGTTAATTTCGGTGCGCATGGGTGAATAGAGGGTTGCGATATAAGTTCCCGGAATTCGCCATTGCACCCAGGGTACAACTTGTTCCACGTTGCGTACGTTGTCGGTCATTTCGTTTGGCGCACCAAGAAAACTCGCCCTCGACCCAACAAACTCGAAATCCAGCAATCCATGCAGACCGAATTGAAATGGAGTCATCGAATAGCGGACCTCGGCAACGAGCTCATGCGAGCGCAGCATGTCGCGGGTGGGGAAAATAAAATCAGCCGACTTGAAGGTTTTGAACCAGTTTCCAAAGCGATCAAGTTGTTCTTGGTTCGTGCGAAGATTTTGTGAATATCGGTAGTGAGTCGTGAAGGAAACGCTGTTTCGTTTGATAGGACCCCATCCGGCTGCGCCTTGCAGAAACAGGGCCCAGCGAGGCTCGTCAATAGTCTTTTTGCAGTTGTCATTGCATTCGGCAGCACCTGGGTCGTTGCGTGAAAGCAGTTCGTAGCCAAAGGCTGACCCGGCCGAAGCATACCAATTCTTGGTCCCCGCAAAGTCTTCTTTCGCGCGAAGATGAGGCGGGAGTTCGGCTGGTTGACCAAGGGGATTCTGATTGCGCAGGGGTTGTGCTGGCGCAACGGGCGGCCAAGCGCCTGGTGGTCGCTGATTCGAGGGCAATTGGATTGCAGGCCGCTGGGGCACCGGCAACATCTGCTGCGGATAGGGCTGACGTTGAGTTGCTGGAGGTTGAGAAGTCAATGGTGCTGAGTACGAAGGTCTGCGCGCGCGACGGCGTTGATAGTCAGTAGGATATGATTGTGCCCAGGCTGTCGGTGTTAGCAGCAAGGTGGCCAGAGCAAGGGATATATTCTGTACCGACAACGTCAGAGAATTCTCCTAAATAAGATTTCTGAAGGGAGCTTGGCTATGCTAACTCCGAATTGTCCGAAGTGAAACACGTGAGTGTTTCAACTGCATACATTCCCAGCGACGACATCCCTTGGGAGGCTTCATGCGTCAAATTTCCACTTTGTCTGTTCTATTTTTGTCAGCATTTTTTACGTCGCCGCTGGCACTTGGTAAGCAGCCTTGTATCACTCGCCAAGAGCTGACAGCTCGCTCTACCGGCATAGTTTCTCGCTATCATGCATCCAACGGCGATACTGTGCGAAAGGGTGACCCCGTCATTGAATTTGATTCCAGACTTCTGCGAGCTGGTTACAAGGAAGCACAAGCGGCCCTGGATGCAGCGAAAGGGAATGAAGAGCTTGCGGTTGATGCTCTGACGCGACTTGAGAAACTACAGGGCAGTGAGGCAGTCACGGCGCAACAAATTGCCGAAGCAAAAATTCGTGTTGGTCAGGCACGTGCCCTAAAGCGGCAGGCCGAGGCTGCGACGGAACGAGTGAAGGTACAACTCGAGGACACACTTTTGCGCTCTGAAGTTGCGGGTCGAGTGCAGGGATTGCCAACAATTTTGGGTATGGTTGTGCAAGTGGGGCAATCTCTGGGCAGTATCGAAGTGACTCAGCAAAACTGTTCGGCGACACCTTCTGTTAAAAGCAATTAAAGGACATTTGAAATGAATCTTGCCCGCTTCTCCGTTCGGCGTCCGGTGACGGCTGGAATCATCAGCCTTGCCTTGTTTGTCTTGGGTGTTTTTTATCTTCGTAAAATGCCCGTGTCACTTTATCCCGATGTTTCGATTCCTTTCATTTCGGTGACTGTCCCTTATCCGGGTGCTTCGCCCGAGCAAATCGAGGCTGCAATTGTTAAACCGATTGAAGCGGAAGTAGCCGGACTCAAGAAAATGAGTCGAGTCATTGGAGTTGCCAAAACTGGCTACGGACAAATCATCTTAGGCTTCAAGATGTCCGCAAATGAACAAGAATCGGCCGACGCAGTGCGAGAGAAGGTTGCAATTGTTCGTGGGAAATTTCCTCAAGGTGCGAAAGAGCCAATTGTTGCGCGTGTCGATGTTGGCGCAACGCCAATTCTTATCTACGGAATTGAAACGAATAAGTCTGCTGAAGAGTCACAACGACTTCTCGAGAACCTGCTTCTTCCTGAGCTCCGGCGCACTGACGGTGTCAATGAAGCGCGGGTTTTAGGAATCGGTGATGAACGCATTCAACTGTCGCTTGATGCTCGCAAATTGTCTGACCTACGCGTGGCCCCTCTCGACATCTACGAGCAACTTTCAGCAAAAATGGCTGTTCTCCCGTGGGGAGATGTCACCCAGAATCAGGAAGTTCTGTCGGTTTCGCGCAGTCTCTTGCCCGCTGACCTAAGCTATTGGGAGCAGCAGCGAGTGACACTCCGTGATGGCCGATCCATTTTGTTAAGTGAAGTGGGTGCCCTGAAAGTGGTTCGCGATGAAACCGCTTCGAGCGTTTTTATCAACGGCAAGCGTGGGCTTGGCTTGGTCATTACCAAACGTGCCGATGCCAATACCGTGAACAGTGTTAAAGCGGTGCAGAAAACCCTCAAAAAAATAAATTTGCCCGAGGGATTAAAGCTTTTCAGTATTGTCGATCAAAGTTCATTTATTCAAGAAAATTCCCATGAAGTCTGGATCGCCCTCTTTGCAGGTGGCTTGTTCGCGGTGCTCGTCATTTTGTTTTTCTTGACAGATATCCGCAGTGCACTCATTTCCGCAACGGCATTGCCCGTCAGTATTGCTGGATCGTTCATCTTCATGAGCTGGCTCGATTTCTCTGTGAATATGATGAGCCTTCTTGCAATGGCGCTGGCCATTGGTCTGCTCATCGATGATGCTGTTGTGGTTCGTGAGGCTATCTTTTCTGAAATGGAAAACGGTGCCACTCCCAAAGAGGCAGCCGTAAAAGGCACGGATCGAGTTGCTGCTGCCGTGATGGCAACTTCTTTGGCTGTGGTTGCTGTGTTCTTGCCTGTGGCCGGCATGGAAGGATTGGTTGGTCAATTTTTCAAGCAATTTGGGGTGACAATTTGCATCGCGGTAGTGATTTCTACTTGGGTTGCATTCACTTTGGACCCAATGCTGTCGGCTTATTTTGCAGGCCATCCACGTCCATTTCAGGGCGAAATCTGGGTGCGCTGGCGAGCTTGGCTTGTCCGCCTTGAGGAGCGCATTGCAAAACTTTCCATCGCCTCTTTTAAGAGGCCAAAAACTGTTCTTCTTGCTGCGGTCATTGCTCTTGTAGCCGCAGTTGGGCTGAGTTTGTCGCGCGGTTCAGACTTTCTTGCTTTTGAAGACAGGGGTCAGTTTATTATCAACATTCGAGGCCACGCTGGGAGCACCCGCGAACGCAACGAAAAGCTTGCAGCACAAGCCCTAGAGCGGGTCAGAGATTTCGATGGCCTGCAGGAAGTTTTTGTGACCGTGGGCGAACGCGGCGACGATACATTGATTCAAATGCGTTTGGTGTTTGTTGCAAAGACGAAGCGCCAAACCGGACTTTTGGCTATGCAAAAGCTGGCGCGTGAACGGCTTAAAGACATCGACGGAAAAGTTCTAGTGATGGATCCGCCACCCATTGAAGGCATTGGTGGTGAGGCACCTCTGAGTGTTTATGTTTACGGTGAAAATCTCAAAGACACGCGAATCGAAGCAGAAAAGCTTCTTGAAAAGATTCGTGCATTGCCAGGTGTGGCTAATGCCCGTCTTGAGACTTCAGCCTTTGCAAAAAGTGTTGATGTGACTTTCAAATCACAAGATCTTGGGTTTGCAGGGTCAGCATCACAGGCGGTTGAGCTGACAGGTCGACTCGCCCTCACAGGTTTAGAAGCAGGTTCGGTTGGCGAGAAAAACACTCCATTTTTCTTACGGCTCGATGACCGCGATCGAAATATGGAGACACTGTTCAAGCAAGTTTATATTCCAAGTCTGCGAGGCCCAATGGCATTGAGTCAGTTTGCCGATGTGAAAGAGACCGAGCGACCACGCGGAATCGATCGTGAACATCGCTCGCGGAAGATGATCATTTGGGGAACACTCGATCGAAGCAGAACATATGGCGTCGTGCTTGCTGATGTGCAAAAGTTGGTTGACTCCTTACCAGCGCCTTTTTCTGGAGAAATTCAGGGTGACAAAGAAGCGTTCGAAGAAATGGTCGGCAGCTTTTCTTTGGCCATCATCGGAAGTTTGTTTTTCATTTTTGTGATCTTGGCTTCGCAGTTCGAGAACTTAGTCCGTCCATTTGTAATCTTACTATCGCTTCCCCTTGCAGTCATTGGTGGATTCGTAGCTCTGTATCTTGCGGGTCAACAATTGGCATTAGGCGCGCTGATTGGAATGGTGTTCCTTATTGGTCTTGCCGCTAAGAATGGAATTCTTCTCGTCGATGCGGTTGGAGTTAAAGAAAAAGACATGCCGCTTCTTGATGCCGTGCGCGAAAGTGTGAAAGAGCGCTCGCGGGCGATTTTGATGACCTCGATTGCAATGATTTTTGGGATGATTCCTACTGCAGTGATGCGCGGTGGAGGTTCTGAATTTCGTTCACCAATGGCATTGGCGATCATTGGTGGGGTCATTTCAAGTACCGTTTTGTCGTTCTTTGTTGTTCCTGCGGTGTTTGGATTGATTGATAGTTTGCGCAATTGGCGCAGCAGAAAGTCTCCTCCATCTTTGCAGCCGACCTCTGCTGTTAGCTCTGGAATTATTTTTCTTGCTCTCGTTCTTTCAGGTCCAAGTTCTCGCGTTGTTGCTGCAGAAGGGTTGTCCGAGGCTGGTCGCGAATCATTAACTCCACGCACGGCAGATATGTCTAAAGTGATTGCCCTGATAGGCCAGCTTCGTCCAGACAGTCCTGAAAGTGCCCAAATCGAGGGGGCACAACGAGCTGCTCAAGAAGCCACTCAGACCGCGCTTGAAAGTGTTTTTGGTGGCGCACGTCTTGAATATGGACAAGAGTGGTATCGGCCTGGTTTTAGCCAGTCCTTCTCGCTTCCGCTTCCTCCGCCCGTGGGCACAATTACCAGCACAACGGTTGTCGTTCCGAAGGAGCAAAAGGTCGCAACTCTTGGTTGGCAGATTCCTCTTCTCAATGCACAAGTTGTTTATGGATGGGTCATGCGCAGTGCGTTGCATGTTCAGGCCGACAAAATTCGCGAGGCGCGCTTTGAATCAGGAACATTAGGCGCAGCTCAACTTCTTTTACAAACCGAACTTGCAGTTCAAACAGCGCGAGTCAATCAAGGATTTGTTGATATTTCTCGTGCTCGCGAAACCATCGTCAAACAGCGTCATATCGCAGGTTTGGCAACGCGTTTGGAATTGAGCCAAGCCGAGGCAACAACCCTCGCAGCGCTTGCACAATGGGAACAAGCAAAGGCTGAAGAAGCGCGCGTTCGTCAGCAGTTTTTTCAACAGCTTGGTCAGCAGTTCCCTGAGTCAGGGGTGGGGATGACACGATTTCCATTTGTTGCCGACAAACCTTTCCGCTCGACTGGTTTGGATGCCTTGAAGTCAGTGTATGAAGTTCAAGTGAAAAACTCTGAATTGAGCGATGCTTCTTTTTATCCAACGGTGAGCGTTGAGCTTGGTTATTCTAAGAAAGCTTATGAAACAGCACCTGATCCTCAAAAGTTCGCTGCGGTGAAAGCGCGTTGGGATATTTTGGATGGCGGTGGAAGATCAGCAATTCGTGGCCGCAACCTGCAGGCCGCCTACGATATTCTTGCCCAGCTGCGGCAACTCGAAAATCAATTAAAGAGTTCTTACGATACCCTGAAGACACGCAATGATGCTTTCGAGCGTGCGCGAACTGCGGCAGAGTTTGGTCAACGTGCTGCGCTAACGGCACAGCAGCAAGCGATGCAAGCTTACTCAGCTGGTCTCGCCCGTGCCGTTGATGTGCGTGCTGCTGATGAAGCGAAACTAAAAGCGGACTTCGCACTTTTGCAATTGCAATTTGCCATTCAAGGTTTGTGCCTTGAATCCCAGGCGCTCACCGGCAGTTGGAATAATTATCTGCGCGATTCCACTCAGCGGTAATACTTTCCAAAACGGTTATTCAGGAAAATATCGAGTGGAACATCTTCTTGTCTGACAAAGCCTTTGCTCGGAATTTTCTTTTCGTGGTGAAGGTCAACAACTGCGCAGATTCCGGCTGCGGTAGTGATTTGGATTGCACCCCAGTGCTCACCACCAATATCTTGGTGATAGATTTTGTGGGCATAGCTTTCTTGGCTCAGCACGCCATTGCGCATGCCTTGCACGGTGACCACAATCAGCACAACGTCTTGTTGAGTGGTTGGAAGGGCGCGCTCAAAGATTTTCTTGAGCGTTTGTCTATCGTCATTCATTTTCAGTTCGTTCATCAGCAGGGCAATGATCTGCCGATGGCCTGGATATCGGACACTCTTGTAGTCGAGTGATTTGGCCCGACCGGCAAACGTTTCAGCTAAAGTTCCCAAACCACCTGAAGTGTTGAAAGCTTCGTATTCGACACCATCCAGACTGAAATTTTCCAAACCCTCGAGCGGTTGCAATAAAGTGAGCTTTCCATTGACAACCGCCTCGCAAGGATTTCCGTACTCGTTGATCAATCCTTCCGTGCTCCACGTGAGGTTATATTTCATGGCATTGTGTGGATATTGCGGAAGAGCTCCGACGCGCATCTTGATATGATCAATTGACTCGAAGGATTGTGCGAGCCCATTGGCAACGATTGTGATAAAGCCAGGAGCCAAGCCGCATTGTGGAATGAATGCCAGATTGCTCTCTTGTGCGAGTGTCCTGACAGCCTTCGTTGTCGCAACATCTTCGGTCAGGTCCAAATAGTGGACTCCAGCGTTCTTTGCTGAAGTCGCAATCCGTACGTTGCAATGATACGGAGCGCAGCTCACAACGTAAGAGTGTCCTTTAATTGCCTTATCTATTGCGCTTTGGTCGTTGAGATCGCAGGCGATTGCCGTCGTATGTGGAATCTGTTTTTCGTCGGCTCCGTGAATCGAAGCCTGGGCAGTTTCGAGGTGAAGATCGGCGGCGGTGACGGAATAATCACCGCTGCGGGCCAACAAAGAGACGACAAGCTTACCAATCTTTCCGCAACCTAAGACTAAGATTTTCGCTTTATTTCCCATGAGTTCTTCTCCGTTGGTCTGTTCGTGAGCAGGGGGTACGACTGGCCTTTTGGGTCGAACTTATGCTAGCATCACGCCCATCAACTCAGTTAAAAATGAGTTCCAAGGAGCTGCCATGCTGAACACCGAGTCCGATATGACACTCTCATCTGCTCGGAAGCCAACCGTTTCAAGAAAGCCCCGGATTTCTGACGAGTACCGTATTCATAGTAACTTCCGGTATGTCGATGGGCAATCGCAACACGACCGTATCGGAATGGTTGACGAACAACAGGACACTGGCATCGGGGTCACATCAGAAATCGGCCGGTTGCGAAAAGTCTTTGTTCATACGCCCGGACCAGAAGTTGAGCGCATGACTCCCAAGACGGCTTCGGAACTTCTGTACAATGACATCATCCATTATCATCGCGTTCGCGAAGCACACGCGCAGCTCAAGGGAGTCCTTTCTCTGGTTTCTGAAGTGCTCGAAGTGCGCGATTGTTTGGCAGATGTTTTAGATATCGCGCAAGCTCGCGATGAACTACTTTCGCGAATCACTGAATCTCAGAACTGTTCGCATTTGATGTCCGACATTTCCGAGGTCCAGTCTGCTGATTTAGCTGAACTGTTGATTTCCGGGCTGCCACTCAAGAGGGATACCCTCGAGTCTTACCTGTCTACCAAGAGTTTTTCACTTGTTCCGCTGCCAAATATGTATTTCATGCGCGATTCCAGCATGGTCATTGGTCCTCGACTGGTGACTGGCGGAATGGCAAGCTCAGTGCGCGACTCCGAGTCGCTCATCATGCGCACTATTTACGAGTATCTTCCAAGTTTGCGCGGGCGTGGCATTCTCCTTGATGCATGTATGTCCCAAGATCGCGAAAAATTCACCATCGAAGGTGGAGATGTTCTCGTTCTGAGTGAAGATGTTTTGCTCATCGGTGTCAGTGAGAGAACCACTCCAACGGCAATCGATAAACTGATTGACGCCTACTACAATTCCCGAATCAGCGACGGCATCGACAAACCTTTTGATGTTTTCTGTGTACTTCTTCCTCGCGAACGCAGCACAATCCATCTCGACATGATTTTTACTCTGGTTAATACCGAGCAAGCGATCGTCTACGCCCCGTATATTTTGGGCCGCGACCGTGCTCGCATTGTTCGCATCAAGGTGCGCGAAGAGGGGCGCCGACGGTTTTCTGAAGTCGACGATCTTTTGCTTGGGCTTCGTGGCTTGGGCATTAGAATTGAGCCTATCCTTTGCGGTGGTGATGAGCCTTTGCATCAGCAGCGCGAACAATGGAATAGTGGAGCCAATATGTTTGCCTTCGCTCCGGGCCAAGTTCTCAGCTACGACATGCATGAATACACGGTTCGTGCCTGCGAAGGGGCTGGTTTTCGGGTCGAAACAGCCGCTAATGTGCTTAAGAATCCAGCATTACTTAATTCGAGCAGACCTCTTGTTGTGACCTTGGACGGCACTGAGCTGGCCCGGGGTGGTGGTGGCCCTCGCTGCATGACCTGCCCAGTGAAGAGGGATCCGCTCTAAGCTTTCTTGCCATCTTTGTCTGTGCGTCAGGTTCCCGACGGGGAACTTTTGCCCCCGGCTGCGAAAATGGAAGGATATTTCCGGACACTGTTCTTTAATTCGGTGCCCATAAATCCGAAATAAGACAGTGGAAGACGATGGGGTGATTCATGCACGGGCAGGGCCGCACAGCGATGCCTTTCAATGGCTTGAGATGGTGGCTATTTCTTGCGCTATTTGCGGCTATTGTAGGCTCAAACCGCATGGCAACTGCGCTGCCTTTAACAATAGATTACCCCGACACCCGCAGTGTTCTGGGGCCCAGTGAAATAACGAACCCTGGTCTCGATACGCCGCCTGGGACGCAGTCAAACCGGGATATTTTGGCGTCTGTAACGTCTGATTCAAACACCCTGACAATGCCTCTCCAGCGCTACCGCGTGCCAACGGAAGCTGTTCTTCTCAGAGAAGTTGGACTCGATGCAGGCACACAGGTTGATGCAGCGGTTGAACAAGCAATGACCTGGGTCACCCAGTCGATGTCAGCATCAGCTCGAGCTGATTTTGCACAGCGATGTGAAAGTCAATTTCCGGCAATGAGCAAGTCGATGCAGCTGACCACTGCCGGACTTGCATGTTTGCCTTGGGCCATTGAACGATTCAATTCCGTCCTCAGTGCACGTCGCGAGGCAAAAAATACGCGTCCGAGCGGGGGAGGTCGGCTTCGGAGTGAGGCTGATTGGCGTTCATCGTTGCGTGGAGTCAACTTCCTCGATGCGTTTTGGCGAATCGATCCGCAGACAAACGCGGAACTTATGGCCGAGGCTGCAGTCGCTCAGCGCATTGGCCAAGACTGCCAATACCGCGGTGCAATGGCTGCTTTCATCGCTCGCGCCGAAGCGTTTTTTCCAGATCCTATCGCACTGACTGCCATCGAAAAAGTCTACCCAGCTGCATTTACCTGCCTCGAACCCGATGACGATGGATTCGAGCGCACGCATTTGCGCACCGGATTATTTCGCTTGATGCAAGGCGATGCCACCAAAGCAAAACAGAGTTTACTTCTATCTGCTCATGCTGAAAATCCTGAAGAGGAATTTCGTTCGCTGTTTTGGCTGGGTGTTATTGAAGAAAATGTTGGCCTTCGTGCGGCAACGAATGGCCAGAATGAATATTGGGATCTCTTACGTAAACGCTATCCATTAACGATTCACTCAGTGGTCGCAGGCCATAGCCTTGGTCAAGACCCATTAAGCTCGGCTATCTCTAGCAAAGAGGCAATGATCTCTCGGCGCGTTGGAGTCAGTTGGAGTGAATACAATCTTGCAGCATTTTTCTTGGAGCTTTTGATCTCACGTAAAGAAGCAACTCATCTCACAGGCTTTGTAAAATATGCGGCAAGAATTGTTGATGCACCAAATCCGGATGCTCTCCTTTTTCTATCAAAGTGCTACGACACCGCTCAAGCATACAAGATTGCAATAGGCACTTTGACCCGCTACTTCAAGGAAACTCAGAGTCAGGGTGTGACCATCGAAACACTCAATATGTTTTTCCCGCGCGCCTATACGTCACAAATTCTCGACTCCGCTGGGGTGGTTGATCCGGTAATAGTTCTCAGCTTAATTCGCCAAGAAAGTGCATTTGATCCGTTTGCTCGCTCGGGTGCAGATGCGCGCGGCCTCATGCAACTCCTTCCCTCAACTGCCTCGAAGTGGCTTGCCAATTCAAAGCAGGAGTTGTTCGATCCAAGCGCAAATGTGCGGGTTGGTGTGAAATATATGGAGACTCTTTTTAAGAGATATGATGGCAATGTGGAGCATGTGTTAGCCGCATACAATGCTGGTTTGAAAAACTTGGACAGATGGCGACAACGTTTTTCCGGCGCGAACACGCTGATGTTTATGGATCTCATACCCTTCAAAGAGACCCGAACCTATGTTGCAATTATTTTGCGTAATGCCTATTGGTACGGACGTTTAATGGCAATGCAACGTGATTCTCTTGCCGATACAATAGTGAAGAAAAGTAATGCGGCGCGCTGGCGTTCCGTCACTGTTCAAAATCTTCTTCGCTTGGCTTGGGCGCAAGATGGTGGAGTTGGACGTTCTCGAACGGCACTCTCTCAGCTGTACTCGCTGCCTATCAACTCTTTGCCCGCCCAGTCGAACTGATCGAAGCACTTCGATTGCAGAAATAGAACGCTCGTAAATCTATTCCACCTAAAGTGAAATGCTCGCAGCGCTGAACAAAGCCGTTGAGAGTTTTTTGCATGCATTTCCAAGTCTCTTCGTTTGGACACAAAACAAGTCCGACCCAAACGGATTCATTTGGTCTTAGTAAGCCAGCCTGTTTAGCAATACGTTCTGCGAATTTCTTATAGACCTGAACAGTCCCACCCTGAGCCGTGTTGGACAGACGCAAACCAAACGGTGGATTGGCAAGCAGCCAAACGAGTTCGCCGCTACGATGTATCTTATCGTCTTCTACCGATGGGATTCGAGTGCTGTCGGTGCTCATACATTCGAGTTTGTAATTTAAAAAATCTGCTATCGGCTGTGACTCAAACCAGCTTTGCGAAGCGCGACACAGGTTTTCGTCCATGTCTTCGCCATTGAAAAATATTTGCGTCTGTTGCGTCCGCAATCTCTCACGCAATCTTTTTCGAGTGTGTGCAAAGGCCGATGCTCGAAAAAAAGGGAATTGTTGATACGGCCACTCGTCAGTCTGTGAGAGCTCTTGGCCGATGCCAGCCAAGTGCAAAGCAGTTTCGTGCAGAAGCGTTCCGGTTCCGCAAAACGGATTTAAAACAGCGGTGGGAGTCAGTTTTGGACACCACTCGTCGCTGACTTCTTTCAACCTTTCCACGAGACACGCGGCAATATCTTCACGCAGCGGAGCGGCATGTTCAAAAGTCTGCTTTTGACCCCGTTGCCAAAAATTGCGCCCGCCCAGCGAAAGAAAAACCTCAAGCACCTCTCGCTCAAGGACAATATCAAGAGCGACATTCAGCGGAAGCAAAACTTTTTTGCTTCCATTCGGCTTATTTTTTTTCAGTATCTCTGCAAGCGATTCACTCACAAGCCGTTTGAGGCGACCTTCATGGTATAAACGGCTGCTCACTGAATTCACTCGTAAGTCAATTTCAAGCGGACGATCGTCTGGTAGCCAAAGCTCCCATGCAATATTCTCAATAAGCTGTTTGAGTTTTTCTTCTTCCGAACATCGGCCTCGAGCAATTCTGATCTTCACGTCACTCAGCACATTGCCAAGAAGCAGAAATTCATGCGCGAGGTCGAATGGAGCTTGGTCGATTCGGAGATGACTCAGTTTTTTGTGGATCCTCACGTCTTTGAGATCTGTTTTGCTGAAAGAACTTTCCAACAAGCGCTTCAGCCAGCGCTCACACAAGCCAATGAACCCCGGTGGAACATCAAGTTCGAAGGTGTGTTTCTGTCCATAGATATGTTTGCGAATCCCACGTTCTTTGTTCTGATTTCCTAATGAATTGGCTTTCATCGCATTCATCCGCGTGAACCCAAAATATCGTTAGTTTCGTCAACCACCGTTGCGGTGAGTCTCTCCCAATATGGAGTCACACTTATGTCAACCTTCAGCCTTTCATCCTTTTTGACCATCCGCTTGAGAGGAACAAGCACCGGACTCCAGTGTTCACAAGTGTCTTTCTCGCCAGGAAGATTGGAAATGGAATGCTGTGGACTCAATTGAGCGCGGAATCCAAGTAGCAAAATCGGTGCCCTCAGGTCCGAGGTTATATTGATTTGGCTCTCTGCTTTGGGCAGTCGTGCATTCAATGGCGGGGGCGGTGCAAGTGGAACCTCAAAGGCCTTTTTTAAAGGGGCATTCGCTCGCATGTCACCAATGCGAACTGGATGCGAAAAAGAGACGCTCGAGAAATCCATTTGTTTGCGAATTTTGTTGATGAATTCTGATCCGTTTGTCTTATTTTCAGTTTTGCCTTCAGCGAATCGGCCAATTCGGTTCTTCAATGGACCGTCGACACAGTCGAAGATTTGGAAAAAAACCGAGAACGAGTCAGGGATGCCCTTCGGCGCCCGTGTTTCAATTCGTGCGAAAACATCGCGCAGAGTTGCAATCACTCCTTCTTGGAGTGGGTCGTTGCCAAACAATTCACTCACCACATGAGTGATCTTGGAAGGAAAGCGAGCGTCAGCGGAATTACTGTTGTGTAGATTGAATTTTTTTCTTTGTGAGTCTGGAAGTTGCTGACGCACCTTTGAGAGAATTGTCGAAACTGAAGTCTCTTCTATCGCATCTACACGCTGAGCACCCGCATCCAATGCATAGAGTGACAAGAGTCCTGTTCCTGATCCAACATCAAGAACTTGAGACGAACTATCGATGCGACTCTTGATTGCCAATCGATAAGCTTCACAGCGTGGGCGGTCTGCGAGCATGGCCCATTGAATCCAAGGGTCGGCAAATCCATCTTCAACTCCGCGTGTGGATGAACCTTGATTGTTTTCCACGAGGCACTGAGCTGCAATCATGTCTTCGATAAGAGTCTCGATGTCCTCTTGCGGCGGAAGTTCAGCCGTAAGCTTTCTGAAGCTCGCCCGGAGGCGACTGGCAAGGTCAGCGATTGCGGTGCCCTGTTGCAGCAGGCAAAGGATTTGAATAATTTCGGGGGTTAAGTTGAATTCTCCGGATGAGGCCGACACTGTCGCTCGAAGACCTCCACTCATGTCAATGCGGAAGCGCAAGGCCCCGGCCAGCCGTGGAGCTGTTTTTTTGCTGATATCCCGCGACTTTTTGCTTCCCACGAAGATCTCCCCAAGTGCTTTTCCACGTTCGACAAATCAGATATGTAGCATTCCAAAGGTCCAATCCGTAGAAAAGTCCTTTGGGAGCAGGCTCATACTATGAAGTTAGACAACATTCTGCAGGCAATCGGCAAGACCCCTCTCGTCCGCGTCAACCGGTTGTTCCAAGAGAGCCCGGTTGAAGTGTGGGCTAAATGTGAGTTTCTGAATCCAGGGGGCAGTGTCAAAGATCGCATCGGCTATCGAATGGTTGTTGATGCGCAAAATGCCGGCCGTATCAAACCCGGAGACACCCTCATCGAGCCAACAAGCGGTAACACAGGAATCGGCATTGCACTTGCCGGTGCTGTCTTGGGATACCGGGTGATTATCACCATGCCAATGAAAATGTCGCGCGAGAAACAAGTCGCTCTCGAAGCACTCGGTGCTGAAATTGTAAGAACACCCACCGAGGCGGCTTATGATGCACCTGAAAGTCACATTTCAATCGCCAAAAAACTCAACGCATTGATTCCCCACTCGCACATTCTCGATCAGTACGGCAATAGGTCGAATCCGCTCGCGCACGAAGAGGGCACAGCAATGGAGATTGTCGAAGATATGGGCGGCGTGCCTGACCTCGTTGTCATGAGTGCCGGCACCGGCGGAACAATTTCTGGAGTTGCACGTCGCTTGAAAAAACTGCGTCCCGATGTGCATATCGTTGGAGCAGATCCAGAAGGAAGTATTCTTGCAGGCGGAACGCACGTGGGCACGTATCACGTTGAGGGAATTGGCTATGACTTTATCCCTGATGTTCTCGATCGCACTCTGATTGACACCTGGGTTAAAACAAACGACCGCGGGAGCTTTACCTGGGCGCGCCGCGCCATGCGTGAAGAGGGTTTTCTCTGCGGTGGAAGCTGTGGTTCAGCATTGATGGCTGCTGCAAAAGTCATTCCTACCCTGCGCAAAGGGAGCAAGGTTGTTGTTCTGCTTCCCGATGGGATTCGCAATTATATGAGCAAATTTGCCGACAACAATTGGCTTGATGCGAACTCATTCAGTGGCGTGACTCCAGCGGTTCCAACCTTTGCAGCCGATCTATTGAAAGCCCACTCATGAAAACACGTGTTATTCTATTCACGCGCAAAGCGTCTTCCGATCCTGAATCCGCACCGGCGATCTTTTTTGCACGCTGGGGCAAATCTCTGTTGCTCGAGATTCCCTCTCAGCTCGGTGTCGAGGATTTTGCCAACAAGCTTGCTCTCGTGCGCCATTCAAGATTCGATTACGCCGTTGGAGAAATGGGTCGCAATGCGACACTCTTGGAATGTTCCGAACCTGCCCCACACACTCTCGCAATTTCCGATTCCGAAACATTGCAATTGACCTGGGAGCCTTTCCGGCAAACTGCGCAGGCCCTGAGTGATGGAACTGATCGTCGTTTTCTTCAACTGGCAGTTCAGTTTCTGGCCTCTGGTGCAAGTCTAGACGACTCGGTCGTGGCCGCTGATTACGATGCAGAATTTTTACAACAGCTCCAATCGACCTTGGCCTCTCAAAAAGAGACCCCCGACACGGCCAAGAAAGATTAAATTTATTTGCTCTTCATCACCCAGATGCCGTCCCAATTCATGGGTGGTGCATTTTGCAGGAAGTATTCGCACCGCTCCGCGAAAACTCCTGCTGGCCCATCCTGCGGAGCTATTTGAAGAATCTGCACCATCTTCATCTGAGCATTCGTGAAATCAGATGCTCGGTAGCAGGCAAGCCCATCTTCAAAAAGAGTTTTAATTTTTAAGGCAAGCTCATGAGTCTCTGAAGTGAAGCGCATCACTTCAAAAATCGTCACATGTTCGTTTTTGCCTTTGACCTTGATCCAATCGAGTTCTCGCAAAAGGAATGCATTTGGTCTTTGTAATTGTGCGCGAGTCATATCCGAACAAATAATTCTCACGCCATATTCTTTAGTAATTCCCTCCAGTCGGGAGCCAAGATTCACCGAATCTCCCAAAACCGTATAATCAAATCTTTGATTTGAACCCATGTTGCCAACAACCATTGGGCCGGTATTAATTCCACAGCCGATATCAATTGCCGGTAAATTTTTCTGCTTCCAACCCTCACGAAGATGATCCAGAGCGTTGAGCATTTTCAGCGCAGACTCCAGCGCTTTATCTGCATGATCTTGCATTGACAATGGAGCTCCCCAAACGGCCATGAGGGCGTCGCCAATATATTTGTCCAGCAACCCACCTGATTCCAAGACGATATTCGTCATTGGCGTGAAATATTCATTCAATAGGCTGGCCAAGGCTTCTGGCGATAGCCGTTCACTCATCGTTGTAAAGCCGCGAACATCTGAAAAGAAAACTGTTAATACACGTTTCTCTCCACCTAATTTAAGTCCTTGCGGTGATTCAAGCAGTTGGTTGATAACAGCTGGATTGAGGTAGTGCTGAAATGCGCCTTTGACTTTTCTCTTTTCCTTTTCTTCGATGAAATATTTGAACAGCGTCATTGTCATGAAGATAGCGAAATTTTGTAAATGAACGAGAGCGAGATTGTAGAGATGGTTTCTGCCAAAAAGGATTTTTTGATCAACGATAAGCAGAATTGCATGGGTGGCGAAAAGAACCAAGAGGGAATTCAGTGCCGAGGTATGACTAAGCAATACGCAAATCATAATTCCAGTCAGCAGCATCAATAACAATTCAGTGACCTGAAATTTGAAGTTGCGAATCAAAAAATCATTTCTAATAATATTCTCAATGAGTGCAAGATGATGCTCAACTCCATTTGCTATCGAATTCAAAGGAGACGGACGTTTGTCATCAATGCCAAGGGTGGTCGTTCCCAGCAGCAAAATGTCAGGAATATCTTTCGGTAATTTGTTTTCTGCGGCGTCTGCGAGTGATATTTGTATGGGTGTTGTTACGTTAAGCTTGTTCGTGTTAAATCCGTAATGATTAATCAACATGTCATTGCCGTTGCTTGTTGTTGGGATCTGAAGCACACTTCCGTCTGGGCTGACCAGTGAAACCGCGAGATGGTCACCGTATGAATCGACCTTTATTTTCCGACCCAAATAGCCTGCAGCCAACTGCAAACTCAAACTCGGTAAATATTGTTTTTCCAGCCTGCCTGATGTTTTCGTTGGAAATGAAACTTCCTCAATCAGAAGAGCTTTTCTCGTAATGCCGTCAAAGTCAGATGCATTGTTTATGAATCCTCCAAGAGGTTTCTCTCCTGCAATCACCGGCGTGTTCATCAACGGAAAGACAATTTCCTCACCTTCGGAGGTGCCTTCATTCTGATGTCCCAGCAAAGGGACGAGCGAGTGTTTTAAATCTTCCCGAGCCTTTTCCCAGGGCCGCTCCAGCGATTGGCCTTCCTCTGAGGGTAATAAAGCGATGGCCTGCACAACGTTGCCGAATTCCCGGATCGCTTGCCCCAAGGACGCGTCACCTGGGCTCATCTGAAGAAGACGCTCAACACCCTGAGCAAAACGCCGCGGATCCAGGACTCCCGAAGGTGATAGGCTTGCCTTCAAAATCCCCTCGAGAGGCTCTAATGCATCGTTGAGAAGCAGGCTTTCAGGCTCGGAGAAGAGCACATCAAAGCCGAGCCATTGGACACCCGCGTTCTTTAGATTTTTGAAAGCGTCTGAGTAGCTGTTCCTCGGAAAGGGCCAGCGTCCAAACTTTGCAATACTCTTTTCGTCAATTGCAAGAATTCCAACTTTCCCGCTCATCGGTCGGGTTCCGCGACTGCGCATGCGCCAGTCGAAAAACACTTGGTCCACAATTGCAATCACACTTTGCCGACTCGCCTCTGGATCTCGCATTTCAGACCGCCAATGAGCAACAAAGGCAAAAATAAAGAAGGTTAGAATTGCGGCACCCAGGTGCCATGCCGCGAGTTTGAATTTGAACGACTTCAATTGCATGCCAATTGCCCCACAAGATCCTTCGAATGTGGAGATCTTAGCAAGTCATTGCATCAAGTGGATTTGCTTGTGAAAGGATTTTGGCAGTGCAGAATTTCAACGCGCGTGCTTTGTGTCTGAGGGTTGATTACACCGCTTTTAAGCGAATCATCATCGCTGTTCTTAACGATTATTTTATAGTCATTCATTTTCGCAAAATGAGTTCTTATTTTCTCAAGTGCAGTTTCAAAGCGAAACCTTTGCGGGTCAGCAAGCAAGAGAGCTCCCTCAGGTTTCAATAATTCGCGTGCAATTCGTGGCAAGCTTTCAAGATGTGAATCGTCATAAAGCACATCACATGCAATCACCAAGTCGAATCGCCCTAGGATATTTTGGGGTGCTTTCTCGCACCAATCGAGAGTTTGAAAATCTACCATTCTCGATCCATAGAGCTTGCAATTTGCACTGAGGTATTCAGCGTAGGCCGGTTCGTAGTCAGAGGCAGTGATCGACCATTGTGTCCGCGCCGCGAGCAATGCTGAAAGAAATCCAACCCCACAACCGAGTTCTATGACTCTGAACGTGGAATCGTCGATTCGCCCCGCAACTTGTTCAAAACGCGCGGGCTCCTCGCACAGCCATTCCCATAACGCTCGAGCACTGGGCCAAAGGACTGCCCCAAATGGGCAGCGTTGTGAGGCGAGATCTTGGTTTTGCTGGTTAGCTTCAATGAAGTCGGTGAGAAGGGAGTCGATATCGGGAGCCATCCAAACCTGAAGATCCTCATCCCGCACCCTCACCGTTCTGAGTCGGGCTCGAGCGAAGGCAAGTGCAGGATGGGACTTCTTTGTTTCCATGACGTTCCGATAAATTTAAAACTGCAATTATTGCAGCGCAGCTTGTGCGCTACTCAAAATCGCAACCGGCACTCGATAAGGTGAGCAACTGACGTAGTTCACACCGACTTGATTGAAAAACTCAATCGACTTCGGATCGCCACCGTGTTCACCGCAGACGCCAACTTTCAAAGTTGGCTTACGTGCGCGTCCTTTTTCTGCTGCCCATTGAATGAGTTGGCCAACACCCTCTTGGTCAACAACCGCAAATGGATCGTCTTTTAAGATGTTTTCGCGCGCATAGACCTTAAGGAATGGCGCACTGTCATCTCGTGAAAAACCAAAAGTTGTCTGGGTCAAATCGTTCGTGCCAAAACTGAAGAAGTCGGCATGCTCTGCAATCTGATTGGCAGTCAGGGCTGCACGTGGAACTTCAATCATTGTACCGAATGGAATTCCCTCAGTCTTTGGTTTTGCATTCAATGCAGCCGACGCGCTCTTGTAGGTTTCAGCTGAGAGTATCTCCAATCGATCGCGCAGCCATTTCAGTTCTTGAGCATGACCCACAAGCGGAATCATGACTTCTGGTTGAGCATCAACGCCCTCGGAATGCAGTTGAGCGGTGGCTTCTGCAATCGCACACACTTGCATTTCATAGATCTCTGGATGGCTAATCCCCAAACGGCACCCGCGATGGCCGAGCATCGGATTAGCTTCATGGAGTTGAGAAACTCGCAATCTTATTTCATCGACGCTCATTCCAATTTGTGTCGAAAGGTTGTGTATATCTCTCTCAGTTTGCGGCAGGAATTCGTGGAGTGGCGGGTCGAGCAAGCGAATTGTCACAGGGAAACCCTGCATTGCCTTCAGGATTTCAACAAAGTCTTGCCGTTGAAAGGGTAGAAGCTTTGCAAGCGCGCGCGCACGTTCTTGGTTGTTTTGCGCAAGAATCATTTCACGCACGACAGGAAGTCTGGCTTCATCGAAGAACATATGCTCGGTGCGGCACAAGCCAATGCCCTCAGCGCCGAATTCGCGAGCTGCTCGTGCATCGCGGGGAGTATCCGCATTTGCGCGGACATTCATAACGCCGAGCGCTTTTGCCCAGGCAAGGAATGTGGAAAACTCACTGCTCAATTCAGCTTCGCGCGTGTTGACTTTACCAAGCATGACTTCACCTGATGAGCCATCAAGAGTCAGCCAATCGCCTTCAAAAACTTCTAACTTACCAACTTTGAAGAAGCGGTCTTTCGCAAAAATTTGCAGAGCGCCGCAGCCGGCAATACAGCTCTTGCCCATCTGGCGTGCCACCACAGCAGCGTGCGAGGTCATACCGCCGCGTGCTGTCAGAAAGCCCTTCGACACGTGCATGCCGGCAATGTCTTCTGGCGAGGTTTCGTCACGCACAAGAATAATCGCTTCGCCGCGCGCGGCCCATTGCTCGGCTTCTTTTGAATCAAAGACAACTCGTCCGGAGCAAGCGCCAGGTGAGGCTGGCAGGCCTTTGGCAATCACTTGCCTGTGAGCCCGAGGGTCGAGCGTTGGGTGAAGGAGTTTCTCAAGTTCATTGGGCTTGACTCGCGCAATGGCTTCCTTCCGGCTTAAAAGGCCTTCGTGCACCATATCAACCGCAATCTTCAGGGCGGCCTGTGTTGTTCTCTTCGCGTTGCGTGTCTGTAACAGCCAAAGTCTTCCGTCCTGGACAGTAAATTCAATGTCCTGAACGTCGCGGTAATGACGTTCCAAAGAAAGACGCACTCCGTTCAGTTGTTCATAAACGCCGGGCATCTCGTTTTGCAGAAGGGAAAGAGTTTTTGGTGTGCGAATTCCCGCAACCACATCTTCGCCCTGAGCATTGACAAGATATTCTCCATAAAAAACATTCTCGCCGGTCGAGGGATCGCGCGTGAAACACACACCTGTGGCACTTGTTTCGCCCATGTTCCCAAAAACCATGGCACAGACGTTGACAGCGGTTCCCCAATTATTTGGGATACCGTGAATTTCTCTGTATTTGTTTGCCCTATTGCAGTTCCAGCTGCGAAACACAGCCCCAATTGCTGCCCACAATTGCTTTTGCGGATCTTGAGGAAACTCTTCACCAAGTTCTCGCGAGTAAATTCCCTTAAAGTCCTCAACGAGGTGCTTTAAATCCTGAGCATTCAAATCGGTGTCATCAATAACACCACGGTGTTGTTTCAGATTTTCCAGCGCATCTTCAAGAACGTGCGCATCAAGCCCTTTCACCACATTGGCGAACATTTGGATGAAGCGCCGATAGCTGTCGAAGGCGAAGCGCGGATTATCTGAGTTTCGCGCGAGAGCCTCAACAACAACATCGTTCAGACCCAAGTTGAGAATTGTGTCCATCATCCCAGGCATGGAAACCCGAGCTCCCGACCGCACGCTCACCAGAAGGGGCGATTCTTTGCTTCCAAAACGAGCCCCCATTGCGGCTTCAATTTTCGCCAAGGCTTCGGCCACTTCGGCCTCCAGTGAGGCAGGGTACTTTTCACCGTTTTCGAGAAAATCCATGCACACTTCTGTTGCAATCGTGAAACCCGCAGGTACTGGCAGACCCAGCGAGGTCATTTCAGCAAGGTTCGCCCCTTTGCCCCCCAGCTCCGCTTTCATTTTAGCGTTACCGTCAGCTTTTCCCTGTCCGAAGTAATAAACGAGCGTCATGGATGGTCTCCCTAGAAAGCCCGAGGCTCAGTGGCGAGGTATCGTGATTCCTAGCCATCGGATACAGGAAAAGACGACAATTGTAAAATCGCCATTTAAAGTGAATTTTCGGCTCCAACGAGTGTCCTGTTGACCCCCATCAGCCTCTGTGCTACCTCGGCTCGGCTCAGGTATTGGCCGCGCCTTTATGGGGCGTTTGGCTCGCTGGCATTACAGCCCGCTGGTGTACACGCCACCGGCACGAAAAAAGAGGTCCGTAGCGATGAAAGAATCCATTCACCCCAAGTACGCTCCTTGTGAAGTCTCCTGCGCTTGCGGGAACGTTTTCGAAACCCGCAGCACCAAAAGCGTTTTGAAGGTTGATATCTGCTCAAACTGTCACCCATTTTTTACGGGCAAACACAAGGTGGTTGACACGGCAGGTCGTATCGAGCGCTTCAACCGTAAGTACGCTAAAACCGCGACACCTGCGAAGTGAGCGAAGCCCCAAGGGGCCCGCTCGTAACGCTCAGGATCTCGCTGCACTGAAGCTCGAGAAGGTGTCCTGATGGCTCTCTTAGATCAACTTGCCCGACTCGAACGGCGTTATCTGGAAATTGAAAGTTTGCTTCAGCAGCCGTCAATTTCCGGCAACGCCGTTGAATTTAGAAAACTGAGTAAAGAACACTCCGACCTCAGTGAAACGATCTCCGCATTCCGTTCTTATAAATCCACTGCAAAACAAATGCATCAAACTCAAGAGCTCGTTGATGAGGGAGCAACTGAATTTGCAGAAATTGCTTATGAAGAGCTCGTCCTCCTGCGCCAGCAGCTGCAGAAACAAGAGCACGAACTTCGTATTTTGTTGCTGCCAAAAGATGCCAACGACAGTCGCAATGTATTTCTTGAAGTGCGTGCCGGTGCGGGCGGTGACGAAGCTGGGCTTTTCGCCGCTCAATTGCACCGGATGTACACACGTTACTGTGAGCGTCGTGGGTTCCGTGTCGAACTCATGTCACTCAATGAGAATGAGCTGGGCGGTGTCAAAGAAGTTATTTCGCTCATTTCTGGCGACAATGTTTATAGAACTCTGAAATATGAAAGCGGCGTGCATCGCGTACAGCGTGTTCCGGCAACGGAAAGTCAGGGGCGAGTCCATACATCGACAGTCACAGTTGCTGTGCTTCCTGAAGTCGACGACGTTGAAGTCAGCATCAATGAATCAGATTTGCGAATTGATACGTATCGTGCCGGAGGTGCGGGTGGTCAGCACGTGAACCGTACCGATTCGGCAGTTCGCATCACCCATATTCCAAGTGGAGTTGTTGTTGCCTGCCAAGACGAACGGTCGCAATTAAAGAATCGTTCAAAAGCAATGAAAATATTGCAGGCAAAACTCTTTGAGATAGCTCAAGCAGAACAAGAAAAGGCTTTTGCGGCCGAACGAAAATCGCAAGTCGGTCGAGGCGATCGCTCTGAGCGCATTCGGACATACAACTTTCCGCAAAGCCGTGTCACAGATCACCGAATTAATCACACAACACATGCGATCGAGGATTTCATGGAAGGTGACATTGGTGATATGCTTGCCCGACTTTCGGCGTTCGACCAAGAGCAAATGCTCAAGGACGAAGCCGAACGTGAATTGGGGTAAAAATGTCGGGACAAGCTGACATCTGGACAGTTCGAGATGTTTTAAATTGGACGGCGCACAAATTTGCAGGCCTCGAACTTCCCACGCCTCTGTTGGATGCTCAGTTATTGATTGGCTCAGTGCTATCGTTGAGCAAAGTTGAAATCTACACACAACTCGACCGCCCGTTGCTCGAAGACGAGCGCACCCAGCTCCGCGATTTGGTGCGACGCCGTCTCAGTGGCGAGCCTGTTGCTTATCTGCTCAACCAAAAATTTTGGCACGATCTCGATCTTTTTGTGGACCGTCGCGTATTAGTGCCCCGTCCCGAAACTGAGACTCTTCTTGATCTCGTTCTTGCTGTCTGTCGTCATGAAACCAGAAAGCCCAAAAGAATTCTTGACGTCTGCACGGGCTCTGGCTGTCTTGCTATCGCACTAGGTAAGGCATTCCCCAGTGCGGAAGTTGTTGCGCTCGATATTTCTCCCGACGCACTACAAATTGCGCAAATGAACTGTCAAAGAAACAGGATATCCAACGTCGAGTTAATTTTGGCAGATGCCTGTCTTCCAGCAACCTATTCGCAACTTCTAAATAAAGGCAGATTCGATATTGTCGTGAGCAATCCGCCTTACGTGTCTGAAAGTGAATGGCAGAATTGCGACGTTTCGGTGAAAGATTTCGAGCCGCGAATTGCGTTGGTTGGAGGAGAGCAGGGATGGGTCATGCCTGCTCGATTATTGCAGACGTTGTCCTCTTCGGGTGTGCTTTCGGGTGCGGGAATTATTGCTCTTGAATTAGGAATTTCTCATCCCGAAGCGTTGTCTTCGGAGCTGAATGATAAGCTTCACTTCTCTTTTTCAAATCCAATGCAAGTGCTTGCGTGTCAGCGACCCGTTTGGGAATTTCCGCGTGAGCAGTTTTTTGCAATCAAAGATTACAGTCAACGCAGCCGCTATCTTTTTTTCGTTGGTCCGCAACCTGCTGAATGAAATTTTTCGAGAATTTGTATTAAAGCAGGATTTTTGAAATAATGGTCACTTTAATTTTTCGTGTGCTTTTTCGCAGCTGCTTCAACGATATGAGCGATCTCAATGCCAATTTCGTGGAATCTGCTCTTGCTTAGTTTTGCAAGCTCGGTCGAAGAATGCATGAGCTGAGTGCTCGTTATAGAAAATGAGTCCTTGATGCCCAGCGCATTCAGGAGTTTGTTTTGGTCACCGGCAATTCTGCCAAAGACCCCTGCCACCCTGACTCCATGTTCTTGTGCGATTTGAGAAACAATTGCCGACGCTTTGCCAGCAAGAGTTTGAGAGTCAAGGCAGCCCTCTCCGCAAACGGCCAGATCTGCACCTTGAAAACTCTGCGCAAGTGCGGCAACGCGAGCAATTCTAGCTGCTCCAAGTTCCATTAAAAAGTTTGGAAAAATTGCAGCCAGTCCGAGGCACAAAGCGCCACCTGCTCCTGTATATGGACTCTCGAGTGCAGGAATGAATGGATTCGACTTGTGGAGGTGTGACCAAAACGTTTTGAGATTTTGTTCAATGTCTGGGATTTCCTGGCTTGAAATTCCTTTTTGCGGGAGAAAATCCGCGAGTCTGACACCAGCACCGAGCGCCGAAGCGTTTACATCACAAAGTGCAATGACTTTTGTTTTGACCATGTAGTCAGGAATTGCTGAACGTGTAATTACACTGATATCTCGGGCTCTAAGAAGCGTTGGACTCACGTCGTTGCCGTCAGAGTCTTGTGCTTTCAGACCAAAGACTTGAGCAAGTCCCCATCCCGCGTCAACGGTCATTGTTCCACCGACTGCAATCCAAATTTCCTTTGGCCTCAGGTCAAAGGCTTTCTTTAAAAGTTGGCCCAGTCCCGCTGTTGTGGCGCGGAGGGCATCACTTTTGTGTGCGACCGACCGTGAAGTACCCAACAGTTCAGCTGTTTCAATGACTGCAATTCGCCGGCTGTTTTGCCAATAGACGTGCCCTTCGGTGACCTTTCCGAAGAGGTCTGTAACCTCAACACGGAGGACCTCGAGTCCCATGTAACTCGCCAGTATCGCTGCCGAACCGTCGCCTCCGTCAGCCATCGGGCGGAGCGCAACCTCAATCTTGGGATTGCGTTGGCGAATCCCATCCGCCAAGCACTCGTTTGCCTGTTGCGATGTTAAGGTGCCCTTGAATTTATCGAGCGCCAATACAACACGCATGGTTCCCTCCTGGTCTCCGCACAGCCCATACGGATCAGTATAAACGAAATAAATCAAATCACTAGAGTGCGTTGATTTTGAGACGCTCCTTTGGTATTGACTGCGAGTCGTTTCAATAGATCGAAAGGAGAATACTTCATGGATAGCAAGACCGTTGAGGCTAAGGTCATTAAGATTGTGGCAGAAAAGCTCAACATCGAAGAGAAGAATGTTTCGGCAGCGTCGCGCTTCCAAGAAGACCTTGGAGCTGACTCATTGGACATCGTGGAACTCCTGATGGAAATCGAAGAAGAGTTCGGCACAAGCATTTCTGACGAAGAGTCTGAGCGCCTCAAGACGGTGGGTGATGCCGTCAAATTCATCGGCAGCAAGCTCTGAATCTTTCCATCACAAGGGCACCTTCGGGTGCCTTTTTGTTTTTTGAAACGTCTATTTCAGGGATGAATAAATCTAATGAAAATTGCGGTTGCATCTGATCATGCGGGCAAAGACCTCAAAAGCTACATTATCGACTTTCTTAATCTGACCAATCATGAAATTTTGGACTATGGGGTTGCTGCTGATTCAGTAGGCTCGGTCGATTATCCTGATTATGCTGATATCGTTGGTTCGGAAGTTGCAAGTGGTCGCGTTGACCGCGGAATCCTCATTTGCGGCACCGGGGTTGGCATGTGCATTTCGGTAAACAAGTTTCCGGGAGTCCGAGCTGCTCAGGTGTTTGATGAATTCACAGCGCGGATGAGTCGTGCTCATAACGATGCAAATGTGCTTTGCTTAGGCGCAAGAACCATCAATCATCAGCGCGCCGTTGATTTTGTAAAAATCTGGTTGACCACTGAGTTCGAAGAAGGTCGCCATAGGTCTCGCCTGAACAAAATCGCAACCATCGAGAAAAGACTCTCTACGTTCACTACGGCAACCGATAACCACCGCTGAAAATACGAGGCTGCGTGTGAATCAAATTCTCTCCCAGAGCCGCGCTCTTCTCTCTGAATCCGATCCGGCCATTGCGAAGCTTCTTGCTGACGAAGCCCGTCGGCTTGCAGATGGACTGGAATTGATTGCCTCAGAAAACGTAGCAAGCCCAGCTGTGCTTGCCGCCCTCAGCAGCGTTCTTTCGAACAAATATGCGGAGGGGTATCCGGGCAAGCGCTACTATGGTGGATGTGAATACGTCGATGAGGTCGAGCTGGTTGCAATTGCGCGCGCGAAACAGCTTTACGGCGCCGAGCATGTGAATGTTCAGCCGCACAGTGGTGCACAAGCGAACCAGGCGGTGTTTTTGTCCTGCTTAAAGCCAGGCGACACCATTCTTGGTATGAATCTTTCCCACGGTGGTCATCTCACTCATGGCTCCCCCGTGAACATGTCAGGGCTTATCTACAAAGCTGAGTTTTATGGTGTGAGTGAAAGCGATGGACTTCTTGATTATGATGAAGTCAGACGCGTTGCGCAGGCAACAAGGCCGCGTTTAATCATCGCTGGAGCAAGCGCATATCCACGCGTTATAGATTTCGCTGCGTTTAGAAAAATTGCAGATGAAGTGGGTGCTCTTCTGTTGGTTGATATGGCCCATATCGCTGGCCTGGTTGCTGCTGGAGTGCATCCTAGCCCGGTTCCGTTTGCTGATTTTGTGACGACAACAACTCACAAAACCCTTCGCGGACCGCGCGGTGGAATCATTTTGTGTCGTGCTGATCATGCAAAAGCGGTCGACAAAGCTGTCTTTCCTGGAACCCAGGGCGGACCGTTGATGCACGTGATTGGTGCAAAGGCGGTTGCCTTTGGTGAGGCGCTTGCACCTGAATTCCGGGCGTATGCAGAAACCGTCGTGGCGAACGCGAAAGTGCTTGCTGGTGAACTTGTGGAACAAGGATTGAAACTTGTTTCTGGCGGTACTGACAACCATCTGATGCTTATTGATTTGCGATCATCTCCATTGAGTGGAAAAGATGCCGAGGAGCGGCTGGGTCGTATTGGACTCACGGTGAACAAGAACACAGTTCCTGGCGAAACCCGGAAACCGATGGTCACCAGCGGGATTCGAATCGGTACGCCCGCTATAACCACTCGAGGTCTTAAGCCGTCGGAGATGAAGGTGTTGGCTCAAGCTATTTCCTTTGCTCTCTATCCAACAGAAGAGAAAATGGAGCAGGCACGTGCTATTGTCAGCGATTTGTGCAAAAAGTATCCGTTGTACGATGGAGTTTTTGCCTCTGCAGGCTACTCTGTGCCACAACAATAAGCAGATTCGCTCGGTTTTCCCGGGGGGGATGCCATGAAGTGCAGACAATGCAAAAGTGAAGAAACGAAAGTTCTAGAAAGCCGCGAAAGTAAAGATGGCCTAACAGTGCGGCGTCGCCGTGAATGCCAAAATTGCGGTTATCGTTTTACAACTTTTGAACGGTCAGAGGAACTTCCAGTTTACGTTGTTAAACGCAATGGAGCGCGTGAGCCATTTGATCGTCAGAAGTTGCTTCGTAGCATGACCGTCGCATGCCAAAAGCGCGCTGTGAGTGCAAAGGAGCTCGAAGGAATTGCTGACTACGTCGAATTAACCGCAAGTCAGCGAGACGATCGCGAAATCTCTTCTCAAGTGATTGGTGAACTTGTTCTGGACGTCCTTCGGCATCTAGATCCTGTTGCTTACGTGCGTTTCGCTTCAGTTTATCGAGCCTTTTCAGATCCAGAAGACTTCGTTCGCGAGTTGCAGCGCCTTGCTCAAAATTCGCGCTTTAATAAAACACAGGACGAGCTTGAGAACTCAGACTCGGTCCAGTAACACTTGTTCCTCGTCCTTTGAATTTGAGGGAGGTGGCAGGTGTTCACAGGTCTGATTCGCGATGTGGGCAGAATCTCCTCATGGGAGCGTCGTTCTGATTCAGTTTTGTTTTCAATAGAAACCAAACTCTCCCTTTCGACTTTAAGTTTGGGTGCAAGTATAGCCTGCAATGGCGCTTGTCTTACGGTGATTAAATCAGAATCATCAACCCAACCTGGCAAGTCGACATTTTTCGTTGAAGCAGGTCCGCAGACTCTTAAACTGACACAATTTGGTTTGCCTAAGTATGTCGGGAACAACTCATTGATCAACCTAGAGCCTGCCTTGCGGGTGGGGGATGCTTTGGGAGGACACCTTGTGAGTGGTCATGTCGATACACTCGCAACAGTTGTTAGCAATATCCCAACAGGAGATGGTTTTTGGAAACTGCGGGTGAAGTTTAGTTCAGAGTTTGTTTCATACGTCGTAAAAAAAGGATCAATCGCGGTCTCAGGAGTTTCACTGACAATTGCGGACTGTTCTCACGATGAGGCCGATCCTTGGCTAGAAATTATGCTTATTCCGCACACATTGTCTGAGACGAATTTGCAATTGCTATCTGCTGGTGCATTGGTTGAACTTGAATTTGATTCGCAGGCGAAATTGGTTGCAGACATGCTCAAAATCATGGTACCAAGACACCTCAAAACATTAACTAAAAGTCATTGAAGCTGGTTCATGCGAGTCGAGCGTTTTTATCATAGCGCCCCAAGCGCTGCGGAAAGCATTGTCGATTCTGCCCAGACGAATTTTTCGTCTGGAGCAGCCGTGGCTTTGCTCGAGCGTGCGTTTCCGCAGGGCCTTGAAGCATCAGCGTATGCCTTGCGCAAACGTTTCGTTTGTCCGCGTTGGTGGCTTGCTGGTGTGATGGGGCAATGGTTAAGTAGAGACTCTGAACAGCTTGTCGCAATGCTATCGCTAAATGTAGGTGATTGGCTCCTCAGCGGACCTGTTTTGAATCCCAAAACATTTCCGCTTGTCGCATCGCTCTGGACGGAAATTCTTTCACAAATAACTCGTCCCGACTTCTCGGGTGGTACTGTTGAGTTGCAGCTGGCTCGTATCGTCCGGGGAACCGCTCAGGAGATTTGCGATCAGCGTGAATTTTTAACTTCATATCTGAGCTCAGCATTACGGATTCATGCGGTGCGCACATCGAACAGTCGTGGTGGGCAAAAGCGTCTTAAGAACCCGAACAGCTCGAGTCTTTCTTTAACTCTTGATTCAGTCGGACTCATTCAAATTGTTGAAAATGTTGTCTTGCGCGACTCTCCCGTGGAGTCGCTGGTTGTGACGTTTGCAAAAGATCCCAAGCGACTTTTTTCACTTGAAGTGAGTGAGTTGATTCCCACCGCTCTTCGATCTGAGTTGAAGACAGATCGTGAACCAGCGTTTGAAACCTATTCAACAACGCTTGTCAGTTTACAACCCGACATTCTTCAAGCAATGAGTCGAGCCTCATCGCCCAAAAAACTCTGTTCTTATTTGGCGCTCGAACTTCAGAAATGTTCTGCCTTAGTCGGCAATGAACGACGAGAATTGGAGGACGTTTGGAGAGGCAGGGCTCTTGGTTTTAAAGAATTGCCACAACTCCACAAAGAACAACTCTCTCGTGCGCGTTCACTCTATGATCATGGCATATTGAGCTGGGAAAATGAGGCACCCAAACTGCGAGTTCGAACTCTCGCGCAGTCGTCCACAGTGAATGCCGGAAGTGGCATTGTCCACTGTTGGCGCCTATCGCAGCATGCATTGGATGCAGTGCAGTTCGAGCATGCTCTGTCTGCTCATTTTAGAAGTGAAGAATCTCATGGACCAGTAACAATAGCGTCGTCAGTTCAGCAGCCTGAGTTGCTCTCGAGCAGTTCTTCATCTGACACAGTAAAAATCGGTTTGAATGCCAAGAGTGAACAAGTGTCTTCTAGAGCCATTCGCTCTGCAAATTCTCCACTGATTCAAGCCGGTGCGCATAAAAGAGTGTTTCCGGTGGCTGAGCAGAAACCTGTGGCTGCTGATAAATATATTGATGTCGTTGAAAGACCTGCGCCGAGTGCTAGCAAAATTGAGAAAAAAACGTCTGATGTGTGGACTGATGACGAATTCTTTATGTGTGTCGCGGAATTTTATGAATCACTCACGCCAATGCAGCAACAAGCATTTGAGCGTGAGCGGAAGCGCATGACTGCTGAACAATTCAGGCGCTACGTCACACCTGCGCTGAAGAGAATGAAATTTAGGGACGCTTGAGGATCTCTTCCAGCCGAGTGCAAGCAGTATTGAAAGTCACTTTTCGCAGCTCATCGAGTTCGTTGGTGTTAAATTTTGCCAAGACCCAATTTGCAGTTGCAGACTTGTGTTCCGGTTTCCCGATACCAATCTTCAGTCTAAAAAAGGCATCCTGTCCCCAGCGTGCAAGGATATCTCTAACGCCGTTGTGGCCACCGTGGCCACCACCCACCCGAAGGCGAACGGCTCCGGGAGCCTGGTCGAGGTCATCAAAGACCACGATCACATCCTTAGGATTCAATTTATAGAATTGAACTGCCTCTAGAACTGAGCCACCTGAGAGGTTCATGAAGGTTTGAGGCTTGAGAAGAAGAAGCTCGAATCCACGCCAACGGATCTTGCAAATGTGAGCCGAGAATTTGGTTTGGCTGAAATGCACGCCTGCACTTTCAGCTAATTCATCCAAAAACATAAAGCCCACGTTGTGACGCGTGAGCTCATATTGGGTGCCTGGATTACCCAAGCCAACAACCAAGTGCATGATGAATTAGAAGCGCACCAAAGAGGCAAGAGCGAGGTTTCGCGACGCTGAAGCCAACTTAACTTCGGCGGGCAGCGTGAGGTCGCCAATGTGGGCTGACTCATCGACTTTAAGGCGGCTGACATCAACGCTCAAAGAGCTTGGAAGCTGATTTGCTGGGCCTTTGACCAACAAAGAGCGAAGAAGGATCTTGAATGAGCCTTCTTTCTCTTGCTCGCGAGTCAAACCGACAAAGTTCAGAGGAACTTTAACTTTCACGATTTCGCTCTTGGCAACTTCCTGGAAGTCCATGTGAACAGGAACATCCTTGAGTGGGTCAACTTGAACGTCGCGCATGAGAACAGTGGTTGCCTTGCCATCAATTTCAAGGTCTACCAGTGTGGAGCGTGGGTGTTGTTTGGGAAGATTTTTAACCGGAATCGAGATGTTCTTGGTTCCGGACTTACCAAACACGGTTGCAGGAACAAGACCCTGTTGGCGCATTTCGCGCAGGGCGCCCTTGGTCGACAAGGTACGGTTCTGAGCGACAATTTTGATTGATTCTAGTGACATATTACGACTCCGATGACGTGCTTCTTGATGAGCACAGCTCAATTGAGCCCGTTGGATACACCAGAACTTTTTAGTCGGCAAGTCACAAAGTAGCTCCGTCCAGTTGACAAATTTAAGCTGTTGAATAGTTTGAAACTAAGATTTTCTGGCACGAAGTTCTGCGGCTTATATCAGAGCCAATCAGACAGCTGTGCCGCCGTATCATTGAGGAGTTTCTCTCTATGGCATTCACTCTCCGCCATGTTGCTCTCTGTTCGGTTGCAATCGCTGCTGTGGCCTGCTCCAAGAAGAAGGCACCAGAGCCGACACTTCCAGATACTAAGGCCGCTGCTACTGCTGCAGCTCCCGCTCCAGTAGCAACACCTGCAGCGGTGACCTCTCCATCCGCGCTTGACACTGCTGAGTTTGCTTCGGAAACGATTTATTTCGACTTCGATAGCTATTCAGTGAAGGCAAGTGAACAAGAAAAAGTTCGCAAACTTGCTGCAGTTCTCAAGGCTGGCAAGACGCAAGCGAAGGTCCAAATCGAAGGCCACTGCGATGAGCGTGGTTCAAACGAATACAACCTCGCATTGGGCGAAAAGCGTGCTCGCGCAATTCAAGATGCTTTGGCTGGTGAGGGCGTTCCGGCTGGCAGCGTGACTACAATCAGCTACGGCGAAGAGCGTCCTGCCGTTGAAGGTCATGACGAAGCCGCATACTCGAAGAACCGCCGTGGCGAGTTTAAAAAACTCTAATCGTTCAGCGGAATCGACCAAGAGAGACGCATTTTACAAATCAGTCAGCTTCCTTTGGAGCTGACTGATTTCATTTGTAATATTTTCAAGAGCAGTTGCGTAACGCTTCGCCTCATTTTCCGCGTCCTGTAACAGAGTGCAGCTAGACTGGCTTGCTTTAGTGACTGGCCCAAAAGCATCAGTTATACTTTGAAGAGTGCGTTTTGCTGCACTCACCGCAGCCGCAGGACCCGCGACAGCTCCGCCAAGCGCGCCAGCTATTCCTGTCGTTAATAGACTCATCACTGCCTTCAGACGTGCCTCTTTGACGGCATCTGCAGCTGCATTCCGCTCGCATTGCTTTTGGGCAGCCAAAGCGGTTGTTAATTTCTGCCGCAGTTGTATCGCAACTGCAGCCATTGCGGCTTCCTTCTCAGCCAACGTGCGGACAAGTTCGCCCTTCTCTTCGTTTAGATTGTTTTTTAAATCAATCGTTTCCGTGCTCGCCAGTGCGAATGAACAATTTATATTTACGACTCCGGCCTGGCGGTTGGGGATTTCTCTGCAAGGATTGAAGACATAAAAATATCGTCCTGTTGGAGCGAGTGGGTCTGAAAAAGATTTACGCAGAACCATTTCACTGAGCAAACGGCATGAACCTGATGCAGCCAGCGCATTTTCCCAGGCGGCCTGCAAAACGAAACGTTGGTTGGATTGAATACGACCAGAGGAATTTCTGAGAATATCTCCCGTTGCGCTTCGCAAATCGAACTCTCCTGCACAGCGAATGACGCTTACGAAGTCTGAATTATTGTATTTAACCTCAGCTATTGTTTCGAGGCTGGTGACCTGGGAATGGACAGCATCAAGCTCTAAATGAGCGTCTTCAAATCGAGATTCTTCGTCTGAAGATGAGTTTTCATTGTGTCGAGATTCGGCGGTTCCAATGGCGAACTGTTCGCCGCATCCAAAAATCGACAAAATGAGTGAAAGTGTAATGAGCGGTTTTGCCTTTACAATATTCATTGCGAAATCCCTGCTGGTAGTGGAATTCCGAGCCGATTTGCCTCGTCAAGATCAAGCGAAAGTGAAGTTTGAAGAGATTTGAGTTTCAACAAATCCGCGGAGGCGTTGATTCTGATTTCTTCGGCGTTGAAACAGGTTTCTTTAAAGTCATGCTCAGATGTAAAGAGCCATAGAAGTGATCGTGTCACCGCTCGAGAGATATTTTTCTGGTCCACACTTGGTTCCCAGATTTGTTTAATTTTCTCGCTCCAAGTGCGAGGAAGATCCGCTCCTAATTTGTTGCTTGGTTCAAAAATCGCAAAAATAATTGAACTTCCGTATCCAATCACGTTCGCTATGAGGCTTCTAGCAAGCATGCGTTTGGCCTGGTTCCATGAAGCCAAATCGCAGTTATCCATCGCTTGGGCAAGCGCCAGCGAGCGTTGCGGAAATGATGAAGCTAATTGAGATATAATCTGCATTTTGTTTGAAATTCTTTCAAGAATCTCTTGCTGCTGAAATGAAAACTGATTTCGATAACCAAAAATGGCTTCGCTCGAGGAGATTGCTTCACTGCACGTGAGCGACTGCGCACTTGTGTCTGAGAGACAAGCTCTTAGATACCATCGCCAGTCTCCGGTCGGTGATGTGGAATCAATGAAAGTTGCTTGAGGCTGAGCCAGGCTTACGATGTTGCAGTGACCTGAAATATCATTCCAGAACTTATTTCTTATAAAGTACTTAATTGCATCTTCGTGACTTTTTAATTGATCGTCGGATGAATCATAGCGCGCGAAAATGCCCTGAACTGAGTAGTGAGCTGGGCAACGAGCAATCTGGAAAATAACATCCTCGTGGTGAACGGTCATGGGTTGAACAAAGGGGACTTCATTCTGCTTCACCTGTGCAATTCCAACAATCGGCCGTTGCAATTGATAAATTTTGTTTACGGCGTCTATTGCGAGCTGTCTGCGTGCAAACGCATCTCCGGAAGCGCCTTGAAATGAACGACCAATCTTAGACGGATCTCCTGAGCCAACATACTCGCTCTTGGAGCCGCAAGATGTATTCATAAAATAGAGAGGTGCAAAGCAAATAGAGAAAGCGATTGAAGTCCTAAATTTCATCGCTAACTCCTTTCATTTTGCATCTGCCGAGATTGGACAATCGCGTCTTCGCATGAGATCGATATATGCAGGATTTGAAGTGAGATCTTTTTCAATCCAATCGAGTGAAGAGCGCTGTAATGTGAGGCCAATCGCATCTCTTTGATATGCGAGCTGACCATTGATTTTCAGCGTCAGCTTTTCGAGTTTGTAGCGTTCGGCCTCCCTGTTTTGCCACTCACATGCGGTTCCTAAGCCGCCCCAGGTCGACCAGCAGTTCTTGATTGATTGCCATGCGACCCCTCCCTTGTGTAATTGAATGCTATTAATGTCACCAATCGTAAGATCGGTGTTGGTATTTATCAGCCAACGAGCATCGTCTTTGAAGAGTGTGATTGTATTTTCGTCTCCATTGGTAAACTTTAATCCGCCACCAAAATCTAGCGTGGTTTGTGTTGGGCTCCCTGAATTCGAACTGGGCTCGCGTGTCGCACTGCGGTCCCAGTCAGAAAGAGGTAGATGCGATCCGTTGAAGTTGACTTCAATTGATCTGATAACTTCTCTGCTCCAGCAACCGAGTTGTAATTCTCCTCGCAGATCTCGACGCAAGCGCGAAATATCCTGTGCGATTGCAAGGTATGTGTCGGTTTTTGACTGCAGATCTCGTCTCGAGGAATTAATCCAATCTTCGTACTGTTCTGAACGTAACTGATTGCTAAGTTCACTTTTGGGTTGGGGTGGCAGGATTGGTTCAGGAATTTTAATCCGTGAAAGAACGTTCTTCTGTAGCTCATCGATTTCGCTTTCTTCGACGCGACATTGGGGCGAAGAAAGTTCGTCTGTCAGCGCAAGTTGGTTCATAGCGACAGCATTGCTCGTTCGACTTGAGAGAATGAGATCTTTTTCAGTCAGCAGAAGTTTGTCGTCAATCTTAAAGGTGAAGGATGCACTCGGTAGGTCTGCAAACGTGCCCTCGATTGCTTTCATTTTTATACTTCCAATATCTGATAGCTTTAAGTCCTTAAGGCTCCGGTTTCCTCTTGAACTCCATTGAACTTGAGTTTCTTTTTCTGCATTAAATATTGTTGAATAAATTGAATTATCGAGGATGATTTGAAATCTACCGGGAATTCCTCGGAGCTGAACGACGAAGTTCCGAGCATCCCAAACTTTTCGGTCGGACCGACATGCTGCTCCTGTGCGCCAGCTGGATGGAGATAATGGAGTATGGACAATGCAGCTGGTAAATAAATCTGCCTGTCGGCTGCAGAGTGCATCTTTTACCGCAAAAACTTGTGACAATTGATTGTTTATATCCGAGAGATTTGTGGCAATTTTTGCCGCGCTCGTGCGCAATCCTTCGAGGCGCTGGGCCCAGCTGCTTGGGTCAAAATTGTTCTGAAACTGCCGCCCATTTGCATCTCCATTCCGAGTTCCTTGTTTGAATGCATCTACTTCAACTGGCCCAGGAGCTTTTGGAAGTACCGCTCCACAGCCAACGCTGCCCAATGCAACCATGCAAAGAATAAACTCGGCCAGAGCGAATCTAAGGTTCGCACGCATGACAAATCCCTCTAGATAATCTGTTTCGCTTCTGTGTGATCGGAATTCTCCTGAGGACCTTTAACGTTGCTCGTGCGCACTCGGCAGATTCTCTCCAGTCAAGAAGCATGACGTTATGCTTAATTTATGTGCAGGCTGCGGTATTATTCGGTTGAAGCCTCATTTCTCAAGCTTTTTGGGGGAGGAATCATGCGGATTATGAAGGGTGATGTTGTTTTTCAGCGAGACGGTTCGCCTGCACTCGTGAAGAACGTAGATGTTGAATCGGGAAAGGTCCTGCTTGATTACGAACTCGGAAATATACAAAAAGCGTCGGAAAAAGGCGTGAAAAACAGCCTTGAAGAGCGTCAGAGATCAGCTTACAACCTGACGCTTCGTGATGTTGAGAGCGCAGATAAGAAAGAGGAAATACAGAATCTGTACGATGTAATTGACAATCTAAAGACAAGCAGAAGATCTGATCCAAAGTTGATTCGCTATCTTGAGAATGAATTGATGCATCGCATGCACAGAGAGAATTACACGCCTCCAAATTACGAGGTGGACTTAGAAAATTTGCCGCAATATTAGTTGAAGAAAGGGAGGTTCGCTATGATGACAATGCCGGTTCCAAAGCGTAACGCTAACATGCAGATCGGTGACTATGTGCCGAAGGCTGGTATTTATACCAACCCCGGTGTTGTTGTTGAGAAGAAAGAAGACGGAACGGTTGTTGTTGATACAGACGCCAAACTGATTGAACGTTATCACAAATACACAAACACAAGTGGTTTGACTCCCGAAGAAAAGACTCGCTTCAATTCAATCATGGATGAGGTGATGGAAGCACAGGACGATGGCGAACGTATTAATCGCTTGCAAGAAAAGATCGATATGGTTCGAAGCGAACCTAACGGAAAAAAAGTCTTTGATACGTTGGTGAATCAGCAGTCGATGTTGATTCGCTATTCTAAAGCACTTCCGCGCGTTTTCAGCTACGATTCACAAAAAATAACCGGGTACTGATCACTTTCCTATGCAGAAATTGGAGAATATGTTCTCCAGGACGTCATCTGTCCCAATTTCCCCGATGAGATCAGCGATGTGCTGTGCCGCTTGGAGCAACAGTGAGGCTATCTTCTCGGGGAAATCTTTTTGAGAGATGAGTTCAAGTGCCTGATTCAATGAGCCGCAGGCAAGGAGTGCTTTATCTCTCTGACGTTCGGAGATCAAAATTGGGATTTCGCCTTTAGTTCCGAAGTTTAACTTTGCGTCGTATAGGCTTTCGATCTCATTCTTCAGCAATTCTATGTCGTTTTTCTGTGCAGAGCAGTGCGTCCAGCGAGAACGTTCCGCAAAAAAATCTACTGGTATATTTTCTATTTTTTTGCGCAGTTCTTCAGACCAAAAGTCTTCTTTAGTAAAGATAACTAGAAAAGAAGCATCCAAAGTTGGCTCAATTGAATTTTTAAAGGACACGAAGTCAGTTTTTATTTTCTCAAGAAAAGTATCTAACTGAATTCGAGTCGGATCTAGAATCCAACAAATGATGTCTGCCTTTTTCGCACTCCCAAGTGCACGGGACACACCAATACTTTCCACCACATCTGAGGTGTGTCTGAGTCCGGCGGTGTCAAGTATGACAAAGTCTCGCCCGTTTAAAACAAGCCGGTCTTCGACAAGGTCGCGAGTTGTACCGGGGATATCTGTGACAATGGCTCGTTCACGTCCTAAAAGACAATTGTAGAGAGAAGATTTCCCTGCATTCGGCTCGCCTAACAAGATAAGCTGCAAACCTTCACGCATTTTCAATCCAGTTGAGTAGGTCGCAGCCAGACTGCGAATTTCATCTCGCAAGGAAGCAATTTCTTGAGCTTGAATGGTGGCGTCGTAGCTTCCAACTTCGTCCTCGGCAAAATCTATATGCGCTTCAAAGTAAGCCATGGCACCAACAAGACGTTCGCGGATACGTCGTGAGTGCGATCCAATCGTGCCAACAGAAGCTTGCCTTGCAAGTTCGACTCCGCTGATTGTGTCCGCATGTATGAGCTGATCAATTGCTTCCGCTCTGGTTAAGTCGAGCTTTCCGTTCAAAAATGCTCGTTGAGTGAATTCCCCAGGTTCTGCATCTCTGTATCCAAGTTGGCGCAGTAATGAATGCAATCGAGCGGAGATGAATGGATTACCATGGCATGTGATTTCGAGCGTATCTTCGCCGGTGTAACTGTTTGGTCCGAAAAAATGCACAACCATGCAATCGTCAACAATCCGCTCGTTTGCATCGACAAGGAAGCAGTACCGGCTCATGCCTGGTGAAAGTTGAATCACCTGGCCTGGAACAAGTGTTCCCTCGCTGTCGGTCTTCGCGCGTCGTAGAAGATGTTCAATAGGTTTTAAGCAGCCAGGTCCTGAAATACGATGCACAGCCAACGCGGCTCGACCTTTTGCCGAGCTTTGCGCAAAGATCATGTCGAGCGATTTTAAGGATGTCATCTATGGTATCGAATCAAAGTTCGTGAGTCAGCGAAGATTCAGATGATTCTTGCTCCTGGGAATTAGGCTCCAGATGATGGCTGTGCCCACCTTGACGATGACGTCCACCGCCGCGTCTACCTCTGCGACGTGGTCTGCGCCCTTGGCCTTCGGAATCAGCGTCGCGGCGTTGCTGATTTTGTGAGTCAGCTCCTCGTGTCGGGCGAAGAGTTGAGTAAATGACGAGTTTTCTATTGTCACCAACCCCCACGCTCTTGGTTGCAATGCCTTCCATGTTTTCTAATGCGAGGTGAATAACCCGTCTCTCCTGGCTGCTCTTCGAACTCAAAGTGATAGTGCGGCCGTTCTCTTTGACTTTCGCAGCGACGTCGAGCGCCATAGTGCGCAATTTTTCTTCACGCTGCTCAGCAGCTGTGCCTGCGTTCAATGTCACTCGGCCGGAAACGTCTCCAAAACGCTTCTGCGCGATGCGTTTAAACAGGTGCTCGAATGCGCATGAAAGTCTGTCGCTGCGCGTTAATAGCTCTTCAAGATTGGATGCTCCCATTACCGAAACAACAACTTCTTCTTCGTTAAGAAAATTTAGAGTCGCTGATGGTGTGCTTTCTGGATCAAAGCCTTTGGCAAAATGATTGGCAAGCTCAATCAAGACGTTTTGTGAATTTTCGCTTTTTAAAGCGATCCTTGGCCGATTGAGTCTTTCCGCAATTTCTTCTTCAGAAAGCGGTGGTCTGGGTTGAATCGCGCGCTCCCGACGTTGATTTTGCTCCCGCTCGGGACGTGGGTTTCGTTGCTGAGTCTGCGGGCGGTTTGATTGACCATCAGCTCGTTTTTTCTCTGATATTCGCCCTTGCTGGGACTTCATTATCGGTTGTGATTTTGGTTTTTCACGGTCATTGCGGGCCGGAATTGGCTTACCCAGACCCATATCCTGTGCGCCTGCCATCGCTTGCCGAACCGCCTCACGTGCAGCAGCCTGAATGTTACTTGAGTCGTCCACCCAAGCTTCGAGTCTAACTCCTCGCTGGAACAACTTTGAAAGAAGTCCTCCCGAACCTTGCGGGAGAATATTGTAAGAGATGAGAGTGACGTCTGTTCCAAGAGCACGCGCGGCTGCCGCAAGTGCCTCGTCCAGGGTTTTTCCGTTAAATTCTTGTTTGTTCATCTATTGCTCCAAAATAAAGCAGGCATGATTGGTTTGCCAATGGCCTGCAGCTAAGACCGAAATGAACGGTCATTCCGCAACTTTATGCTTCCTCGTCATGTACTGCTGTTGCAGCAGAGACAGGACCGTGTTTGTGATAATATAGAGAACTAGACCGGATGGGTAGGTCAACATGAAGACAGCAAAAATCAGTGGCATGAATTGCATCATTTTTTGCTGCGCAGGGTCCATTGAAGTTGGCGCCGGCGTGAGCTTCTGTTGAGCGTACATAAGAACGGCCATTAATGCAGGAGTGATGTAGAGCGGGTCTCGAGCCGTCAAGTCATTCAGCCATCCCGCGAAATGCGCATGCCGAAGCTCAAAAGTGTGTGTGAGCACCGCATTCAAGCCAAAGAAAATTGGCAGCTGTGGCAAGATAGGCAAACAGCCGCTCATTGGATTGACGCCACGCTGCGCCATCAAAGCCATCATTTCCCGCTGCTGCGCTTGTTTGTCGTCTTTAAACTTTTCTTTGAGCGCGTTTAATTCGGGTTGGATTTTTTGCATCTTTTTGCCCGCAACAAAAGCTTTTTCCGTCAGTGGATAGAGCAAGATTTTGAGAGCAATGGTCAAAACGATAATTGCAAGGCCCCAGTTCTTGAGAACTCCTTCACACCAAGCAAGAAAATAAAAGAGTGGCCAAGCGATAATGCTAAAGAAGCCGTAGTCGATGTTTTTTTGCAGGTTTCGTCCAGAAAAAGCTGAGAGCGCAGACTTTGATTTTGGACCTGCGAATACGTCGAAGGTGATTGAGCGGGTACCACCAGGTGGAACGTCGGTGATTTGTGTGGTGAGCCAAACTTCATAGAGGGTTCGATCGGGCGGCGTTCGTGAATTCTTGGCAGAATTAAAACCAGTTCTGAATACCGTGAAATCGAAGACGTCGTTCCCTTTTGGCATCAGTGCCAAAGCAAAATACAGTGAATTCGACGCAACCCAATCGGGGCTGAAGTTTTTCTGTTCAAGAAGAGATTCGGCTTTTGGAGCATCCTCGAACTGGAGTGCTTGCCGCTTTACTTTGTCTTGGAAAAAATATGATGCCTCGTGGAAAGCTACGGGATGGGAGCCGAATAAACTGCCCGCGCCCTTGAGCTCAGAGACACCGCCTAAGTCGATAGCAATCGGCCCAGTCCAAGCGGAAGAACCGGTATTTTTAATCTGGATAACAAGTTCGCCTGAGTATTGGCCAGCAAGTCTGAGAATTTTGCTGACTTCTAATTGCCCTGTTTTTTGGGTCAGAGTCACGGAACCAGAACCTTCCGTTTTGACGTCTGCAGGCACTGTGCGAAGATCTTGAGAGCCAACTTTGAGGGCCAGCGCGCGGCAATTAAAGTGTCCACCCGTCACATGGGCATTTTCGCTTCCGCCATGCGTTTCTTTAAATCCTTTTAACTGAATATCCTCGATGCAAGCGCCCTCGCGAGTGAAGCGAATTAACAGGTCATCGCGATCAAGCTCGGCTTGAGCGTTGCTCTGTATGGATGGTGCTTCTCTTGCAGGGGTCGCGGTCGGCGAGGGGAGCGTATTTGCCGGCAACTGATTTGAAGCGGCAGCATCCTGCGCAAATGCGAATTGACTTCGTGAGCAGACAGAGGATGCAGCAAAGACTCCGAGCAGAAGAGCTGTAGCGCTGACTGTTACGGAGGATAATTTTTTCATGTTCACTCTAAATGTACCTAAGAATTGGGGTTGGAAAGCAACAATCCGAATCAGGGATCGCTGCTAAAAGGTAAATCGACTCCTCCCGGATGCCAGGGATGACACTTGCACAAGCGCACAATGCTTCGTCTGCTACCGTTGAGTATTCCTTCTCGCTCAATGCACAATCGTGCATACTCCGAACAAGACGGATAAAAACGACAGCGTGGCCCGAGCGCTGGAGAGATACACCTTTGATAAAACCGGATCAAGGCTACCAAGCCACGCTGAAGCAGAGATGTGGAATGCTCAAGATTGTTGGACATTTTTCTCACCTTGCTTCCTTCGTATGGCCACAAAGAGCTTAACGAGGCCCTGTTTGAGGGCAGTTTTGAGTACATCGAAAGGTAGCTCCAGTGCCTCGCGGTTTGTGACAACGAGAATCTTAATGTGTGTCGCACCTGAATTTTTAAAGACGGCAACTTCCTGCTGAAAATCCTGCTGGATGAGGGCTGATCGAATGCGACGACGCGCTTTGTTACGTACCACAGCGCTCTTCGAAACGGCTTTTTTTGAAGCAGCTACAGCAAATTCAAGGACAAATCTGTCAGTTGCGTCAGGGTGACTCTCAAAACCAAGACAAAGGCATAAAAAGGGACCCGAGCGAGCCCGAAAGAGAGCCTCATGTCTCGAATTTCGCCCTCCTGAGCGTTTGAGCCTATTCACGACGAACTGCGTGCTCATTAATTTAGTATCTGAAATGAATAGTTTAATTTTTCAATCAACGAGGTTCTCCGCGTACAATTGACGGTCTCTCAGGAGTAACCCACAAGAATCCGAATAATCCCTCAACCGAGGGCTATCCTGATGAATCAAGCAACTGTCAATACCCGAAAAAGACTTGTCCTCGTCGTTGCAGGACTTTCTCTTTTGGCTCCGCAGCCGAGTTCTGCGGACGGAGGCGAAGTTGGCAAGATTGCGGCTGTATCCGGACAGGTCTTTGTCAATGGTCGCAGTGGCCGAGCTGTTGCGAAACAGGGTCTCAGCCTGAGTGAAAGTGATTCTTTGGAGACTGGCTCTGGTTCCGTTGTGCAAGTCAAATTCTCTGATGGCAGCTCTTTTACCGCCTACGAGAAATCAGCGGTCAGGATCGACCAGTTTAAAAAGACATCAGGCGCAAATAGCGAAGTTAATTCAACCTTCGATGTTTTGAGCGGAAAGCTCAGATTTTTTGTGAATCCGACGGGTGCCAAGAAAGTAAATTCGAAATTCAGGAGCAAGACCGCCTTAATGGGGATTCGAGGCACAAGCGGAGTCATTGATGTTGCCCCAAACGGTGAAACTCAGCTTGTTGTACTCACGGGAAAGGTGGAGGTGAGCAATCCGAAATTCCCCAGCCTGAGCGTGATGGTTGCTCCAAATTTCGTGACACGAGTCTCCCAAAATGTCGTTCCGACTCCTCCGGCTGCCGCATCTCAAGAGCTGCTTCAGAATCTCGTACCGCCTGTTTCAAATGGACTCGGATTTTCAGATGAGACAAATGCGGCCGCGGTTCCTGCGAACACAAATGAGAAGCCTTCCAGTGATAAAAATGATGATGCGCCAGTGAAAAAGACCGAGGAGTCAACGAAAGAGAGTGATTCGACAAAGTCGGAAGAAAAGCCGAAGGGTGATAACAAGCCAAAAGGTGATGCGCGCGATAAATCGGAAACACAACTCAAAAATGAAGAAAAACCAAAAACGGAAAATGCAGCTAAGCCAGATGAAACAAAATCACCACGCTCGAGCGAATCGCAAACTCCCACCGACTTTCCTCAAACCGCAATAGATCCACAGCAGAAAAAAACCGAACCTCCTTCGCGAAGCAACAAAACTCTCTTTTCTCCGGACGGAACTGTTTCAACAGCGCCCAAGCAATCTATTTTACCCATAGATGGACCAAAAACCTCACCTGGCGGAACCGCGCAAGATTCGCCAATCGGTGATTCAAAGGCAGCGAGTCGAACCGCTGGAGTCCCAACGGAGAAGTCTTCTTCGACGCCTGATGTCATTCCAACTGTGAACGTAACAAGACAAGTCGAGGAGACTGCTAAGCAAGTCGGTGTATCAGTTGAAACTGTTCAAAAATCTGTGCAACAAACAATTCAGGCCAAGCCTACTACGGTACCCACCCCAGCTCAGTCTCCTCAATCACAGAAAGTCAAAATAAACATTAGTTTGCCAAAGAATTAGCAGTTAATTCTGTGATTTTCTTTTTGACAGTCTTAGGCTTTCCTGGTTTGGCACGCGCAAAGTGATTATTTTTTTACTATTGGTTCGCGCAATACGACGCTGCAGAACTTGATTATGTTCAGTCAAAACAATTAATTCAAGTTGGTTTTTGTTCAAGTTGAATTTTGATAAGTCGTGCTTAAAAACTGTTGTGTCTGGCTTCTCTCGCCACACTTCAAGTGGAGTTTCCTCAAGGTATGCGCGAATCTTTTGATGACCGTGCCTTATGGAAAAGAGAGTTTCAGATTTTCCAAAACGAGGGTGCACAAGTTCATCAGTCTGATTTTCCGTGAATGAAGATAGCCACTGAAAGGTATCAGTTTCGTTAAAAGGAAGCTGATTTTTCAGTCTGAAGACACTTGGTCGGTTAGGAACCTGAAGTTCACATTCGTGGGTCAAAGGTGCAGAATCCCAAGTTTGGCACGAGAGTTTTGATTTAATTGGCACCTTCAGTTTATCTGCATTGACTTGCAAGTTTTTCTTGAGGTGCAATTTGATCTCGTCTGAGGTTCTAAGCGCTTCAAATTGAATTTCTAATCTGTCCGGCTCTGGCGTGGTTACCGGTACCAAAGAAGTGGTCTCGGTGTTCGCAGATGAGATGATGGTTGCATTTCCCTCATGGACTTCAGCAAGATCAAAGAAGACCGAAGATTGATATTGTGCAGATCGTGGTACGAGAAGGTCTCGTTGCATCTTGAAAGCAATGCCCTCGGCTTGAAGGATGATAGACTTACCGCTCGAGGCCAAAAAGTGCGTGTTAAGAACCCCTTCTTCATTTGTTTGTCCGAGGAAAATTTGAATGGGGTCAAACACTGAAATCTTTGCGTTTTTGACGGCCCGTCCACCAGTTCCTCGAACTGAAAGACGTAACTTGACATCAGTTTTTCCGCTCGAAACCATTCCGGTTTCAAGATGATTCTTTTTTATCAAAACGCCAAGTGTTGCTGCCGAAAATCCAGTAGCAATAAGTCCAACATGTCCCCAAGTCAGCTTCATCGATGACTGCCTCCCGCTTAATTCTACTTTGCATGAGATTAAAAGTGTGTGGAGATTCAATTTTGCCGGGTGGTTGGCGAAATTTGTTCACCCGATTTTTGAATCAACCACACTTTTCTGTTTTTGCAGAAATACAGTGATCGACTCGAATCTGTTTTAATTAGATAAACTTTTGCACGTTGGATAAGCTTTCGCGTTGTTGCTATTCTTGCTTCTTCAAGTGCGTCCTTGTGGCATGAATACCGAACTGCGCCCTGCAAGTGATGAGAAATTTCGCAAGACTCAAGGCCAGAAGGATAATTTTCCAGGATTTGAATTAGTTTCAATATTCGATTCGGATTTCTCCGACGTCGGGAGACCTTAAGATTGCCCTCAGTTTTTATAGACTCCAGATGAGTAATCACATTCGATCCTTTGCAGATTTCGTTGTGCTCCGCAAAAAACGTGCCAGATGTCAAAATGCCGCAAGGCAAGTGTGACCCTGCCGCGGAGGAATGAATTTGAGACACTTGAAGCATGATGAATCAGTCGATTGATTTCACACAAATTGCGAATTGGCAGCGAAGTGCTTTAAAGAATAAAGCACTGGTTAGAGTGCTTCAGGAATCAGGCCTCGAAATTCTTAGCGGGAGAGTGACCCCGCTCGCGATGGCTTTTCACGAAGCGTCGGTTGCGTCTGTCTATCAGCAATTTGGCTTTTCCGTTTTTTCGCCCGAATCACGGCGACTTTTGGCCGTCGCACAGTCAAGGCAAACAAGAATTTCAAGCCCAGTGCTGCTTGAATGGCTTGACCACGCAGCCTACCAACAGCTGGCCGATTTTCATGTTTTGCGCTACCTCGATTCTGAACCAGACTGGCTGGATCTCAGCCATGAGTTCTGCATTTCGGTGATAAAAAGACTCGTTGTGTGTCGCCCGCAAGAATGGGTCGCTATTGGTTTAGAGCATTACCCAAGCGAACTTCTTGAAGTACTTCTCAGAGTCGTTGATCTTCAGATGCTTGCAATGCGGCAAGGGCCAAATACACCTTCTGGTATTGAAGTCTTAGCCCAGGCTTTGCTTGATCATCCGGATGTGGAGGATTTGCTGCATTCGTCCGTTGAAATCTGGGGCCATGCAATTGACGTCGTTCTTGAAAGGGTCGCACGAGATCCGCTCACTCTATTGGCGTGGCGCCTTGAGGCCTTTACAACCGAGCGGCAATTGCTCAATGATGCAAGGCTCGCCTTACATTCGGCATCTTCGGAGCAGATTGAACAGCGCGCACTCAAGGTCATTCTTGTAATGATTATGCTTGCCGGATTTGAATTTGGCGAGTCTGGGCATGTTGTCACTGAAACTCCAATAACCTTTACTCAGCTAAACAAATCAATTGAGAGTTTCTTTCGCTCTGGGGCTGAGCAAGCACAGATTATGGCAGCGCTTCTCGGTTTACGCGGGCGAGAAAAAGAAACCGGCAGTGAAATTGAAGTTCTGCTTGCGCTTGGAACCGAATTGGGTGTCATTCAATGGGCTGGTGTTGCCAAAGGACAGCGAGGAGCTCTTTTAACCTCGCTTGCCTATCAAATTATCGAACCCTATCGGGAATTAATTGAAAGTTCCTTTGGAGCAACCGCTTACTCGCAAGTCCCGCCACGCTGACAGTTTTCCGGAATTTTCATCGATCGCATCGCGTTTCTTATACTTTCAGCAAGGCTGTTAGAGTCCTTGACCCCGAAGAACGTGAAGTCGACGCTCGCGTTACCACCGTCAGCAATCTCCTGCGTTGCTTTGCCTTTTCTGATTTTCGAGGCAGGAACTCCAATTGAGATCAAACTGTCGTGAACTAGACCGATGTGCGCAGGTGTTTGCGCATCAATACGCAATCCTTCCCAAAGCTCGAGTGAACTCTGCAAAGAGGAACCTAAATCTACAAGAAAAGACTGCGCTTCAGCTGTAAGTGTTGGTCTACTTTCAGCGTCGATATAAAAGGTGAGAATGTTGTCGAGTGCAAGCTTAATGACGTTTGCTGTAATCGTGATTGTGAAGTCTTTTTTGCGATATTCAACAACGTCTTTAATCTTGTTCACAGTCGTTGTCTTACTGATGATGAGTGCATCGGGCTGGCGGATTGGAAGGCCAAATTGGACACCAGCAAGGTAATTTACGTCGCTCCATTCTTTCAGCCCCAGATGAGTCAATGCTTTAAGGACAAACCGGCTATTTAGGTCTGAGTCGAAAATCTGCAGTCCGAGTTGAGCACCGACTGCAAAGCCAACATTATTCGGATTAGACTCGCTAAAGTAGTCAATTGCGGCGGGGGTTCTGAGTTGGGTAATGGCACTCACAAAAAGGTTATTTGTCAGGCGATATGAGGGCGTGAATTCCAGCAAAATACCTGAAAGTGAAATATCGCGGTCGCCTGAAATTGGATTGTCTTTAAATACGAGATGCTCAGGTCCACGTAGATTTTGGAAATACCATCCTACGCCAGTGTCGATCATCCATTCGCGAAACAAGAAATCAGCAAGCGCCTTCAATTCCAGGCTCCTACCGCTTTTCTGATCAAAGTCAGCAGACATTGAGGGTTTGGCTTTTGAGATCCCATATTCGCCACCAAGAATGACGCTCAAACCAGACTGAGTACCTCGGACTCGCTTCTTTTTCTCAGAGGTGTTGGCATCAATGATACGCTCTTCGTCCTTCGGCTTTTTATTAGCTGCAACCGCAATTGAAGGCAGTGCTGGTGCAGCCAAGAAGAGAAGAGTTAACAACTTCCTTACTAGAGTTCTCATTTATCTTCCCCTTTCGACTCTCCTTCAGACTTGTTTGCGCCGGTATTTCTGCCAAAGATCTCTTTCTCCAGTCGAGTGATCGAGCGTTGCAAGATGCGGGCGTCTCGAAGTCCCTTGAGTTTTATTTCTACGCGACGATTTCGAGCATAGTCAATTTCTGATTTTTCAGGGTTAATCATTAAGCGCTCTTTGCCGTATCCGATCGCTTCAATATCCCCATCCGGAATACCGCTTTCCACCAAAACAGACTTTACCGTTTCTGCTCGGCGCTGCGAAAGTTTCTTGTTGTACTGGGTATTCCCCTTTGAGTCAGTATGCCCTTCGACAGTTAACTTTTGCCAATCTGAGTGTTGGGCAGAAAAAATTTGTCCAAGGCCACTCACGAATGCTTTTGAGCGATCTGTGAGGTCAGCACTGTTGAATTTGAAGTTAATCATCTGCGAATCAAAAATGAAACTAACATTTTCATTTTCAACCACAGATTGCTCACGGATAGTCACAATCTTCTTTTGAATTTGAGTTTTCGATTTAACAACAGATGTTTCAGTGACTTTAAGGAATGGCGAGTTCACGAGAAAACTGTAACATGCGCCAACTCGCGCAGAAAATGCACTTCTCTGATTTCCTGTTGTCATGAACTGAAGTGACGACATAAATCGGAAGATACTCTCGAGAACACGCTCCTCGTATACAATCTGAGGACCCGCGAAAACGGCATAATTCGAACCCACGTCTGGAACTGAGGAATAGAGTGCTTGTGAGGTACCAAAAAGTGCGCTTGCTGCAATTCCTATTTGAAAATTACCTTTGCCAACTCGAATTCGGGCATCGCCTTCAACCATGGGTGTTGTTTGAGACAGCGTGTATGGTTCGTCAAGCGCTGTTACGCTTGCGCTTGGCGACTCATCAATGAATGAATCCGCTTTGCCAATTCGTTTTCCGGTCAGGGAACTCAGTTGAGCGCCGGCAAGAAGGTCAAGAGCAATTTTTTTGCTGAAAATACCTACACCAAATTTTGGTTCTACCACCCAACCCGTTGCCTTTGTTTCAAGTTTGCTAAAAATATTTGCTGATCTTGGCGTCGCAGTTAAGAAGCCAACTTCTATCTGCGGTGCAATCATCAAAATCCCAGTTCCAGTGATAACATCTGTTGTGCGGCTCTTACTTTTGAGAACCTCTTCCTTATTTTCTTCAAGTCCTGTTGGGATCACTGTCGGATTGTCTGAATCGGGGCCTGCTTTTGGCGATGGTAGATCATCTTGGGCGAAAATAAATTGCGGGATAATCAATAGCAAAGTGAATAAAATTCTGAATGTGAGAGCCGTCTTTTTCATTCCTTCTCCCGGTCTTCTCGTCCCGCTGAATACGGAACGAAACAGACGCACAATTTCTTATCGGAAACTCTATTCTCGACTCCCTATTCTTCGATAATTCTTCTGTAATGACAATGTAGTACGTTTGACGAAAAAAAAGGACAGCCTTGCGGCCGTCCATTTTAAAGAATGAACCCGTGGTGGTTCATTTCAGTGTTTTGCGAGGTATTTGCTCACGCCGTCTTTCGTGGCTTTCATTGCGTCTTTCCCCTCAGACCAATTTGCGGGGCAAACTTCTCCGTGTTTTTCAACGTGAGCAAGAGCGTCAACGAGACGAATTGCTTCATCGACGTTACGGCCCAGAGGAAGGTCATTGACGATTTGATGGCGAACGACGCCGCTCTTGTCGATAAGGAACAAACCACGGAAAGCGACTCCGCCATCGCTGAGGACGTCGTAGTCACGGGCAATAGTTCTGTGGATGTCTGAAATCAATGCGTATTGAACGCCAGCAATACCGCCCTGATCCTTTGGAGTGCTCCACCATGCAAAGTGCGAGAATTTGCTATCAATGCTGCAAGCAAGAACTTCTACGTCGCGCTTGTTGAAGTCTGCAAGCTTTTCTTGAAAAGCGTGCAACTCGGTCGGGCAAACGAAGGTGAAGTCGAGAGGATAGAAGAACAGTACAACATTCTTTTTGCCGCGGTAATCGGAAAGTTGAATTTCCTTGAAATCGCCGTTTACGACTGCTTCTGCTTTGAAGTTGGGAGCCTGGCGGCCAACCAAAACGCTCATGGGAATTCCTCCAGAAATAGGTGTGACTCTGATACACAACGCATCGATGCACCGCGAGACGGTAAACGTGGGCTGGCTGGCAGTCAAGATAACTGCCTGCTGTGCACTCTAGTTTGCTTTGACACTCGCAATTGACTCAAACAGTCGTTCCGAAATGTTCCGTAGCTGTCTTGTTCGTGGTACGTAGCCGCAGGCAAATCCCATCCGTCGAAACATTTGTGTTCGATTTTGGGCAGGAAAAGGCATCAAGTTATGACTCAAAGCGTTTCCCCCTGGCTTCGTAGACTTCCCAATCAGCTCACCCTGCTGCGTATTGCCTGCATTCCGGCGGTCGTTTTGCTGATGAATGAGGGCCAGGCAGTCACCAATCTCAACGATGATTTGCCTTGGACTACTGCGAACATTACCGCTGGCGTCTTGTTTGCGCTCGCAGCCATTACGGATTTCTTTGATGGGTGGATTGCTCGAAAATATGGCGTAGAGACAGTGCTTGGCAAACTGCTTGACCCTCTCGCTGACAAGCTTTTAGTCGTCTCGGCCTTAATACTTCTGGTCGAGAAGCACCGTTTGGCGGGCTGGATGGCTGTTGTTCTGATTGTCCGCGACCTTGCTATAAATGCTATTCGCCTCGCCGCATACGAAGACAACATAATAATCTCTTCAAGTTGGTTAGGAAAAACAAAAACTTTATTTCTTGATGTTGGAATCGTCGGGCTTATCTTATGGTCGACGCGGGGCTTTTTCTCATTCTCCTTTTGGGGAATGGTATCTATCTGGCTCGCTCTTTTCGTGAGTCTTTGGAGTGCTGGCGAGTATATCTTCGATTATGGAAGACAGCTTCGAAAACAGTCCTAAAAGCCTTTTTAAAATTTATCGTTCGAAAATAATAATCTCGAAATATTCGGGCCCGCTCAGTGAGTCGCCGCGCAGCAAAGTGGGTTTATGATCATCTGAGGCACGAATTCCCGCCAAAAGCTCGCCTTTTGATGTACAAAGTTTTGTTTTTCGACCATCCCGAGCTAGTTTTTCAATTTCTGCAAATTTTGGTTTTGCACTTTCGTTGGCGAGATTTGCATGGAAATAAGTTGCTCGTTTCGCCGCGCCTTCATCTGAGCCGACAGACATTTCGTCGCTCACGCAGATAGCCCACGGGATTGTTTTGGCTTGCGTCTGAACTTGTTTTTGCGACACCGCAAGAAATGAGTATGCGAGTTCTCCATGATTTAGGAGTGTCTTTTTGTCGATTTCTATCAGCAAATCAGGTGCATCGAACTTGCATTTAAACCAACACCAATCAAGACGCCCAGATGCCGCCGAAAGCGGACACGGGCCTTGATGAGGGCATGGGGCGATAATTTCAATTGCCGATTGATGTCGACTTAACAATTCATCGCGGATTGTTGAGAGTTTCTTCGAATGGACGTCTTGCCCGGGTTCAAGAATTAAAAACAAAGATGGGCTGACACTAGATGCACAGGCAAGCAAACTTTCTATGGTTTTCAATTGATGTTTTTCAGGTATCTCATTCAAAACATTAGCAGCCAAAACAATGTCAAAAAATGAATGCTGTGGAATTGATGTCAAGCGTTCGACTGTAAGAGAAATCCTTGGGTTCAGATTTTCAGTCATCCACTTTTGTCCAATGCGCACTGCTTTCTCGGAACGTTCGGTAGCAACAATTTCAATTTCTTTGAGATCTTTGAACGCCTCACTGTCGTTCGCAGCAAGGTCGTTTAATGCGAGTAGTAAGCCGATACTGCAGCTCAATGGTCCAGAACCAAAATCAAGAATGCGTAGAGATGTTTGTTGCTTCAACCAGAGCAACTGGCTTTTGATGTTTTTATTTGACAGAGCGCTTTGTGTGCGGGCTACGTTTGGTAAAAAAAACGCCGCAAGATATGCCATCAACATTTTTTCATCTGACATGTATTCACGATCAAGACTTTGTCGATCTGTATTAAACTTCGCCCAAAGTTTTTGAACATGTGCTGCGATGGATTGAACGATGTGCGGCTTCAGCGTTGCGTCCACCTGGGGGGCAGCCATACGTAAAAGATCTCTCTCCCAACTGGCAACCAAAGAGACCGGTTTTAATATATCGGTGTCACGCGGACTTTTGGGCTGATGATGAACTTTGATCAATTGGTGCTCCAAAAACTTTAATTCCTAGCGGCCCCACTTTTTGAAGGCGCGATTTGAAACTGGTAAACGCCTTTTTGGTGGTCGCGCAAGGTTGTTGAAAATAGATGGCTACCGTCACCTTTACCAACAAAATAGAGATCTTTTGAATCGATAGGCGCAACCGCGGCTTTGAGTGATGCAATTCCCGGGCTTGCGATGGGTCCCGGAGGTAATCCAGGGATGACATATGTGTTGTATGGAGTTGGTGTTCTTAGGTCGTCCTTACGAATATTGCCATCATATCTTTGCCAGATTCCGTAGATAACCGTCGGGTCAGTTTGCAATTTCATTCCGATTCGCATTCTGTTGTGAAAGACCGAGGAGATGTGTGGACGCTCCTCTGCTTTTCCAGTTTCTTTTTCAATGATCGAAGCCAAAATAACGATTTGCAATGGGTTCAAATTCAGAGCTTGACCTTTGCCAATCAAGTCGACGGTCATATGCTTTTTGAATGTTTGAATCAGGCTCGTTAGCACCTCGTGAGGTGTCACTCTTGGATTGAAGGTGTAGGTCTCAGGAAAAAGAAAACCTTCAGCAGTTGCAGGTTGTCCCGGCAGCGTTGAAAGCAACTTTGGGTCTTTCATGGCAGCAATCCACTTGTCTTTGCTGAATCTTGGAAAAACTCCCTCAAGTCGATCGGCAATCTGATACATATTCCAGCCTTCGGGAATCGTGAAAGTAACTGTCACTGTTTGTCCAAGGGCAAGTGCATGAGCAATTTTCGCAGGGGTCAGAGTTCCTTCAAAGCGATAATCACCGGCTTTGACCGTCGCCTTTGCAAGTGTGACGCGCCATCCCCATTCGAACAATTGCGGAACACCTGAAATAAGTTTGTGTTTAATTAAATCATTGGAAACACTTTGGAGTGTGGCTCCATCTTTGATCTCAAAATCTACCGGATTGCTGAGTGTCAGTGAATGATTCTGCCACCAGTTATATGCCCAGAAGGCGGCTGAGCCAGCCGAAGCCGCAATCAAAACAATAAAAATCGCAAGCGCTCTCAGCATGTCTCTGGTCCTCCTGAATCACATCAATGCTATCGCACCGCGTTGGACTCCCGTAGGTTGGGCAGACTCTGCAGACGTCAAGAGAGTGGCACCAGCTCCAGAGAAAAGCCAAAGCAACCGATCCCTTAACCATCTGAGGTTGGGACGAGAGGCAAGCATGGCACAAGGTTTCAATGAAATTGAACTCGCGCGAACGATGGACGATCAGGCTGCTCGATTCGACAGCATGGGCAGACTCCAGAAACGAAATTTTATACTTCAACAGCTGTTGTCGAAGGTTCAAGGTCTCTCCGATGAAGACTTTGAATCTGCATTTGCAACATTCTCCTCGATGGTCACAACTCTTGAAGCAAAGCGTAGAAGGACTGATGAAGAGAAAGCAAAGAACCAAGAAAAACCAAAAGATCTCATGAGCGAAGTCAACAGAAAGATTAGTCAAAATCGAGGAACAACAATTTAACAATCGTCTGTTCAGCTTGAATCGTCATTTCGAACGGCCTGATGCGCTCTTCTTGTTTTTTGCCCTTCCAATTCACTTTTGCCAAAATTCTACGAAACAAAAAAGAGTCGCTCATAATCTGTGAATCAACTTCGACCGTCTGTGGATCAACGTCAGAAGGAGTGAGGGTGGAATTCAATAACCAATTGAAATTTCCAGCCTCAATCACAGACTCGGTCTTGTTACTTTTGTCATGCTGTGCAACCAGTTGCAGATCATTTTGAGCCACAAACAGCCCTGAGCAAAGCAGCGAGCGGGTTCTTTTGGCGCCAATTTGAGCCAGAAAATCAAGAGCCAGGCTTAGCGCTGATCCTCGCGGCAGCGATGCATCGGTTTGTAAGACCCCTGAGGAGTCAATCTTGAAGTTAACAAGGTCTTCTCCCAGTGTGTTGATGACCTGTCCGCTGAGATACCCAGTCGCATCCCAGACGGCTTCAATTCTCGCGGATCCCTGCGAGGGTATGCTAAGATCGGCTGAAAAGCCGCCTCTGGAAGTCGATTTACAGCCTAGTTCAAGTGCAGTTTTTGTTGACTGAATCCATTCCTTGGTGGGCTCATTTGCGCGAATTGTGACACATCCCAAAGGCGCATTCACGAGAGTGAAGAAGGGGATAATAGTAAGTAGAGTCAGTCGCAGACGAGCCACAGAATCAATCCTCCAACAAATCAGCCAGCAGTTGTTTGCAGATTTGAGTTCCTGAAAGTGACTCAAACGTTCGAATGCCTGTTGGTGAGGTAATGTTTACTTCTGTGAGTTTTTCGTCAATGAAGTCTAATCCTGCAAGGCGAATTCCAGAGGATTTTAGTTCACTGGCTATTCGCTCGCAAAGGTTCATCAACTCAGAAGACATGGGCAATAAAACTGCTCTGCCACCCTGCGCAAGATTCGCTTCAATTTTTCCAGGAGCCGGAAAGCGGACGAAATCAAACGCAACTTTGCCGTTAACAATGAATACGCGCCGATCTCCCGCTGTTTTGATTTCCGGCAGAAGTGGTTGAATAATCCATGCGCTTTCAAGCAAACCCGGTGTGGTGCTTGGTTGCGCTGCCAGCCATGTACCCAATGCCGAGATAGATTCAAACGTCTCTATCCCGCGTCCACCGTGGCCTCTCCACGGTTTTGCTAGCATCTTGAATTTAAAGTTTTCAAAATCCGGAATCCCAGGCAGGGCATTTAAAAAGTCATTGGCTTGCAGAAATTGCTGCTCAACAAATTGCAATATTGCCGATTGATTGCGGGAAACCAAAGTCGGAACCATTGCGTGTTGAGGCACGACCCCGCGGAGAGCAAGAGCCCAAGGGGTCAACTTTTCATGGTTTAAGAGCAGTGCCGTCGGCGAATTGATAACCAGTTTGGCAGGGAGTAGCGACAGAATCCAGCAGAGGTCGGTATAACTTTCGTCGAATGGGGGGTCCTTTCTCACAAAAATAGCCCTGTATTTTGACAATACAATTGGTGTCGAGTCAGTTCGAAAGCGACCTGCCGGTGCCTGATTGGTAAGGATTTCCTCAATTTGAAAAACGCGGTATGCCACTGCAGCCCCATTCAGGAGCGACACATCTTCTGCGGTTGTCCAGTCAACAGTGTAACCTAGTTCAAGTGCAGCTTCGGCCAAGGCAAGCGATGAGTCACCGCTAAAATTCAGCGTTTCGACAGGGTCGCCGATAATCAAGAGTGCCTGTTTCATGCGCTGTAATCCTCGCTAAAGTCTCTTCACGCCGGGTTGATTTTCCCGGATAAGTGGAGACAATAGCGCACTTGGAAGCACTGGGAAACAAGCCATGCAGGAGTTGCTATGATTGATTACAGACGATTGGGAGCTGTTTCCGAAAAGCCCCACACAGTGTTTGAAGTTGAAGGCAAGATGGTCGCCGAGCATGTGTTTACTCGCGATGGCTTCAGTGATCTCTATTCAATTCTTTATCAGAGACGAGCTCCAACACATGAAGTTCGTGTCGATAACTATCGTTCAAAGAACAATGATTTTCCGCACAATCCCACTGCGGGAAATGACGATCTGAAACGGCGGCATATCAAAACCCCAATGCTTATTTCGGGCGGAACTCTTCTTGAATCTCGAAAGACACTTTTCTTTAATGATGACTGCACAGTTGGAATTGCTCGTCCAAATCAGCCTTGTAGAGAGTTTTTTGCAAACGGTGATGCAGATGAAATGTATTTTGTTGCAGAAGGTTCGGGAGTCTTGCAGACAGTCTTTGGCGAAATTGATTTCCGAGCCGGCGACTATCTCATGATTCCGAAAGGAGTCGCATATCGGCTTCAAATGACCGCTCCACTCTACCTGTTCGCCGTAGAGGCAATGAAAGATTTCGGCATCCCGCGTGAATTCAGACTTGCGCAAGGGCAATTAAGATTGGACGCTCCCTACACACATCGCGATTTTCGCTCTCCAAATCGCCTTCTCACGTTAACATCAGAAGAAAATCCTGCGATCGTTGTGAAACGCAATCATAAGCTTTCCATTCACGAATACACAGATTTTCCATATCAGGTGATTGGCTGGGATGGCTGGGTTTACCCATACGCTTTCTCGGTGGATGCGTATCAGCCCAAAACGAGTTCCGTACATTTACCCCCAACGATTCACACCAGTTTTTCAGCGCGCGGCTTCTACATTATGAACTTCGTGCCTCGCATTGTTGATTATGCAAAGAATGCGATTCCATGTCCTTATCCGCACAGCAGCGTCGATTGCGACGAGATTTTATTTTACGTAAAAGGGCATTTTACGAGCCGAAAGGGAATCGAACAGTATAGCATTAGCTATCATCCTGGTGGCATTCCGCACGGACCACATCCTGAAATGTATGAGAAGAGTGTCGGTGTGCGAGAAACGAACGAACTTGCCATCATGGTCGACACTTTTTCTCCATTGAAAATGACTCAAGCTGCTCGCGGAATTGAAGATAGCAATTATCATTACTCTTGGAACACAACCGAGCATCTTTGAGAGTTTGGGGAAATCATGAGTCGTAACACGCTCACACTGGGTCTGACTGGCGGTGGAACTGCTGGACACGTCTTGCCTCACTTCGCCGTTGTTGCTAATGCAGATTCACCGGTCAGTTCGCTTGTTATTTCAGGAGAAGTGAGAGTTGTTTATTTTGGCAGCCGTGTCGGGATGGAGAGGGAAATCGTAAATTCTGCGCATCCTGAATGGACATATGTATCCATCCGTACGGGCAAGTTACGGCGTTATTTCAGTTGGCAAAATTTCATAGACCCATTGAATATTATACTCGGCTTTCTGACCGCGCTCATTATGATCCGAAAGCATCGGATTGGTTGCCTCTTTTCAAAGGGAGGTTTTGTTTCGGCACCGGTCGTTTGGGCTGCTTGGCTGAATCGAGTTCCAGTTGTGATTCATGAGTCCGACGCAACACCCGCTTTGGCAACACGGCTGACCCTTCCATTTGCTGTGCGTGCCCTGGTATCTTTTGATGAAACTATAAAATGGATTCCACAGCGCTATCGGTCGCGCGTTCGCACTTCGGGTATTCCTCTTCGTTCCGAGCTCTTTAGTAAAAATCGATTGGAAGCGATCAATCACTTCAAACTCGACCCTGATCAGCCAACTCTTCTGGTTTTTGGCGGAAGCTTGGGAGCGGAAGCTCTGAATAAAAGGTTTGCCTCTGCTGTACCCACCCTTTCAAAGAGCTGGAACATTATTCATATTGTTGGTCGCGGAAAAAGTTTTGCCGTTGATGCGTCTCCTCACTATCGCCAATTTGAATATCTGTCTGGAGAAATGTCGCTTGCATATGCTGCAGCAGATGTTGCTCTCTGCAGAGCGGGTGCAAGTTCTATTTTCGAATTGGCTGCAGCCCGAATTCCAATGCTGCTTGTGCCACTTGGGTTAAATCAAAGCCGTGGCGATCAAATTATCAATGCAAAAATCTTCGCTAATAAAGGTTGGGCGCTTTGGTGTGATGAACAGGAGTTATCAGCGGAAAAAATAATCGATTTGCTCAATTCTATTCAGAGTTCAACTCACGATCTAAAAGAGCGATTATCAAACGCTCCCGGTTCACAAACTGCTGCAAAAGTGGGGCAATTACTGTTGTCATTGTTACGCAAAGAGGCCCTTGTTGAACCTTTTTAGGTTAAAGAAGTAGAGTAGTTTTTATGAGTAAGCCTTATGCTTTTGACCTTTGGACCGCAGGAAATGTGCTTGAACTTGAGCTCAATGAGCCCGAAGTCATCCGCCTTGCTCAATCGCTTTCGAAATTTGTAGAGCCGGGTTGGTGGCTTATTCTCGAAGGCGACCTCGGAGCAGGTAAAACAACTTTTGTGAAGCACTTTGCGAGAGCTCTTGGCTTCACCCAATTGACGTCAAGTCCAACATTTCCAATTCTGAACGTCATCGACATAAAAGAACCGATAACCGCAGTGCGACGCGTTTGTCACCTCGACCTTTATCGACTTAAAAATGCAGTTGAGTTGAAAAATCTTGGTTTGGAGCTTGAGTTTTCTTCGTCAGCAATTTGTGTCTTGGAATGGTCAGAATTGATAGATTCAGATGGCTGGAATGATTTTTTTACAACCACACGCTGTCGCATGCCGAAGAAGATTGCTCAAATTTCGATTACTAATTCAAGTTCAGAGGGCGTCCGACAGTATCGTTTTAGCTGGCAAAGTCTGGAACAATTTGCTGGACTTTGAATGATCCAGCCGAGCTTCTAAAGTTAAACCCCGCGCTGGTTGCCGTGGGTCAAAACATGGAGTCGTGGGCTAATTCGCCATCCACGGTTCATGCAAATTTCTTCCAACCAAGCATTTCCAAGTTGGCTTTCTCTGCTTGTTCCTTCAGCCATCGCGATCACCCGATCTTGGGGTATATCAGTTCGCTCCAAAATCGAGTCAATTTCTCTGAGGTCTTCACTCATATGGTGTTTTCGCAGAACAAACTTGAAATTAACCTTGACTCCGCTTTGACTCAGTCTCGACCAATGCTTGAGGGCGTCATAATTAATTTCCTGCCCGGCATTTACACCTTTCGGAGAAACGTTCCATTCCAGCAATGAGTAATGAAGTTCTTCAAATGTTTGATGAAGCTTATGGGGAATCTGCGTTCCGTTTGTTTCAACTTCGAGCGTGTGCGATGACGATAGAATCTCGGCCAGCGCAGAAAAGTTCTGTAATGTGGGTTCTCCACCCGAAAGAATCACATGTCGAAGAGTCGAATGCTCGCGAATGCTCTGAAGGAGTTCATCTAAAGAGAGTCGTTTGAATTTTTGTCCTAATGATAAGTTGGTGGCCGAAACAGGATCGCTTTTAAACGTATGCGTGTATGGCGTATCGCACCAACTACAACGCAAATTGCAAATTTGGAAACGGACGAGAACACTCGGACGTCCTGCATTTGGCCCTTCACCTTGCAGACACGGATAAATCTCATTGACCAGAAAAAAATTCACGGCGGTCATGGATAGAGTGCACCTTTGAGAAGTCCCTCATAGCCGCGGACTTCTATCTCTGTTGCCGAGTTGAAGAAATGTTTATGAATCCATCGAGAAATATTTTCTATTGTGCTCTCGTCATCTAGGATTTTGAGGCGGCTTGATGGAACTCTAACGTTCACTTCACCTTGTGTTCCTTCATATGAAATCCAAGTGTGAGAGCTGTCAGTGAGTTCATATCCGTGAATTTCATTTTGGCATTTCTCTTTGATCCGCGTGCTTGGTTCTTTCAGATATTCCTTACAAAGCAGATACTGACTATCAAGCGAACTTGCGACGTGTGACGACAGACTCTCATTCAGTCGACCTGCTTCGTAGACTTCGACGATATTGCTGTGGCCGTGAAAACGTTGACAATTTCCCGTGTGCAATCGGAGGCTGTGGAGATAGTTGAAATAATTTTTTTGATTTTTCGTCCATTGCGGATCAAGCTTAATTTTTACAGCTTTTATATTTTTCGGACACTTCGCGTGGATTGCGGACGAGATACTCTCCTCCAATTTGCAGGTGGCCGATTCAACGAGTTCCTGGAAAACTAACAATGGCAGAACCGCGAGAGATTTCTCATAGGTCTCGAGCGAAAATCGGTTTCCAGTTTTGGTCTGCAAAGATGGAAGACATATCACACGGCCTTCAGTAGATGGCACTAGGAATTCCGGGGCAATTAAAAGTCGGTGGTCAAACTCATCGTCGATGACAGATTTTGCGAGTTTTTTGGCTTGTGAGAAGTCAACGACAACGCCTTCGTCATCAGTCGAACCATGAAATTCGACGTCGACATTCCAAGAACGCCCCAAAGGCCCCTCTCGAAGATCCCAAATCGCGCAATCAAGGACAGTCACCTGTCTTATGAAAATTCTTACAGTTGAGCTGATGTTTGCCATCAAACGCCTCGGTCAAGCTCGAGAAATATCTCGAGGTTTCGGCGTCTTATCTGAAAGATTTGGGGCTTTCAACTCAAAAGTTTCAAGGCGAGCTGTGGCAGTTGATTGGATTGCGAGAGGACCGCGACGCCAGCTTGCTGGAGAATCTGCTGCTGCGTCATTCCTGCGGTTTCTTCAGCAAAATCAGCGTCTTTAATGCGAGACTTCGCGGCGTCAAGGTTTTCCACACGAATTCCAAGTGTGTTTACCGTGCTTTGCAAACGGTTCTGTACCGCACCCAGCGACGCTCGGTAAGAGTTCACTCTCTCGAGGGCCTCGTCCAACCGCTCCATGCTCAGTTGGGCGAGCTCTTTTGTGTCAACTCTGGTTCCGTCCGGGTTCTCGGCACTTCCGATATTTAGTGAACCAGGACCATCTGTGAGTGCATTCATATCTTGGATGTCGATGCGAATGATATTGGTCGGGTTATTTTGCTCGCGACCATCAAGCATTTGGTTCCAATGAGTCCCAACTTGGATTTCTAATGGTGGTGGGTTGCCATCTTTAGAAAGCTCGAGCGGAAGCTGAGTTTGTCCAACCAATAGTTTTGTTCCGTTGAAATCAGATGAGTTCGCAATCCGGTCGATTTCATTTTTCAGAGAAGAAAACTCTTTCTGCAGAAACCCACGCTCTGTTGGTCCAATGGTGTCAGATGCTGATTGTACAGTAAGCTCTCTTAAACGAGACAGAATGTTAGTGATTTCGTTCAAGCTACCTTCAGCTGTTTGAACTAGGCTAATTCCATCCTGAGCATTACGACGCGCCTGTTGGAGGCCGCGCACTTCGGTTCTGAGATTTTCACTGATCGCAAGTCCGGCAGCGTCATCGGCTGCTTTGTTAATTCGGTAACCACTCGAAAGCTTTTCCATATGAGAATTGAGACGCTGAGTGGACATTCCCAGGTTGCGCTGAGCATTAATAGATTGGACGTTAGTTTGAATTCGCAATCCCATTGTTGCTTATGCTCCCAATCCGATGCCTGCGCCGCGTAACTCATTTCTTTTTGAATCCACTCGTTCAAGGTTTTTTCTCAATTTCAATGAAATTTCAATCACTTTGAAAGCTTGTGCCCTCATTGATTCAATTTCATCTTTAGCCTCCCAAGTGAGGCCTTCATGAACGGCTCTATTGCGACTGTCTTGCAGCGAGTGAATTAATTTTATGTATTCATAGAGTTCGATATCAGTTGAAAAACCGAGCTCTAACATTTTTTCAAGCCCAAAAGAACACGTTTGTCTCGCAGTCACTAAGAAGATCAGAGCAAACGCTTTTGGCCCATCAAGAGTGAACCTTTTGCCAGGTCTGTAGAGGCAGACCCCGCGCAGTATTTTACGCAATTTGAACTTAGAAAAATATGGAATAGTGCGGATGATCGGAAGACTTGCGAGAGCATCTTCGAAAACCTGCATCTTCTCAGGGATCGGTCGTGCGTATCCAAGAATGTCCAATTTTCGGGAAAGATGACCTTTTCTCAGAAGAGCATCAGTAAATGGCTCAAACGAGTCGCGCAAGACAAGTTCTACCGCTTTGCAATGCATATTAACAATTGGGCTGAGGTCCATTCCTCCTTGTGTCCAACCTCGACTCTGCAAAAGAATCATTTCCGCAGTGCGCAGAGCAGAACGAGCATCAATAGTCAGTTGCTCATGGTTTGGGAGTAGCTTTCGAATCGTGCTGTCGACGTCCTGGCCATCGAGCCTCAGGACTTTTCCGGGTGCATCGGCCGAGTTTAACGACTCCGTTTCATCCATCAATGCTGCGACACGACCAACTGTGTCTCGCACAGCGTCATCGATGTGTTGAGGTAGGCGAAGAATTTCGAGAGTTTTAAGCTCCTGGAGGATTTCATCAGGATTATGAATTGCAATATCTTCAAGAATATTCAGTTTAAGTTCGTCCGCAATTGCATTTCGTCCAACGCAGCGTATCAGTGCTTGCTGTGCGCGCGGATGCGGAGAAGGGAGCAGTTCGCGAATGGTCAATGCAACAAAATCTGAGTCGATATGCTGCAGTCCTTGATAAAGGAGTGTTTTAATTGCTTCGTCCGTTGAGATCCTCGCAAGAGCCCGAACAACCCACCTTTTTTCAACATGATTTGCGGTGCGCATTGCTTCGCGGAGGTGCTTCTCAATATCAGAGAGTTCCTCGATTGCAGAATTCATCGAAAATTCATGAGAGGTGGCAACTGCTCCAAGAATCGCTCCCCACCTTGCAATGGGTCGATCGACTATTGTGTTGCCGCTCCAGTCTGTCGTCGCTTGATCAGACTCCTCACTGTCAGTGTTCTCATCTGAAGTTTCGCCACCAATGGGTGCTATATTACTGTTTGGATCAAGTATTTCAGTGACTTTTCTGAAAGATTCCAGAGACGACTGATTTTTCACGATAAAACTTTTTGGGCAATTAAGGATGCTTAATGCCGTAGTTCTGACGAGAGTAAGGAGACGGTGTTCATCATAGTTTTCTTCCGATTGATTTTGCCCTTGAGCATTAAAACGCTTCAGGAGATTTTCGATGAAATTATTGTTTCGAGTTTGAGTGTGTGCATAGGTGAGTTCGCACCATGAAATGTCATCTAATGTACTTGTCATCAAATCATGCAGTTTTTGATTTTCGATCGTTGTTCCCGCGAGCGCACCAACCAGATATTCTCTAAATAAATTTACATTGCCATTGAATTGTTTTTTTAATTCTTCGAGATGTTTGGTTATCACATCAATTATTTCAGTATAGGAAAGTTCGTCTTTTCCCTGATTGAGAATCATATTTTCTATTGCTAAAAGGAATCCAACAGCGACGTTGAGGGAAATGGTCTTTTCTGAGGATTTCGTCTTTTGAATCCATTTCTCTACAAAAGTCACATCCGCAAGGTTCTGTGGCTCTGTAAGCTGTAATACGAATAACTCGGGCGAGGTCGAGTGCCAAAGTTGTGCGTTCTCTGGATTCAAAACAGAGTCTGTAAAGATTGGAATATTCTGTGGAGAATAGCTTCTCCACAATTCGCAGATTGCACGAGACACTGATGTTCCACCGAGCGAAGATAGTCCGTACTCGTTATGCTCTGCAAGCCATTGAATGCATCCAAGATCACCCAGTCGCAGAATTCTTTCCGTCAGAATCAATGGATTAGGGAGTTGGTTTCGATTCTCTAGGTTCTTCAATCCATCAACGAGCTCGGACGATGAAAAGCAACCAAAACCCGAATAGTTTGGGTCAGAGCAATTAAAGTTCTTCATCCAGAACGAATCTGGATGAAGATTCGAAAGCGATTCATCTGAATTGAAGTTTAGCAGAGAGACTTCATGAAATCCCCAGTTGAGCAGCCTTCGCAGCTCGGGTATTGTCACTCGATCATGAATATTTCGAAGTCCTAGAATGTAATCTCTCGAGCCTGCAAAATAAAGATAGGTGATTGCAGATACGGCCGCTTTACGGTCCATGTTGGTGGCGTCAATGTGTGACTTAACCAAGTCAAAAGCAACGCTCAGAGCCGCTTCACTCTTTATTCCATGCTTGTAGAGAGCGTTAAATGATCTTGCTAAGTAGGCATCTGATAAATCAGATGCAAGTGTAGGTGCAAGTTCACCAGCAATTCGCCGATCCTGAGCCTCTTCGCAATATCGAGCGAGGCAATAAAGAATTCGTTGTGGACGTTCTGGGCTTTTAAAGTAGTGGAAAGCCCTGTGCGCAAAGCTTCGCACCTGCGCGCGAGTCATTGCATTTATTGCGTTACCAACGACGTCCTGTTCAGGGTCGTTGAGTAAAAATGAGCAGAGTGCCCATTGACCGTCAGGTGTTGCAGGAATATTCAGACTGCTGACAAGTTGAACTCGTTCCAGGCGCGAGGGAATGAACGACAAAATTGTCCATAGGTCCGTGATTTTTCGCTCAGCGTCTGTTTGAGCACAAATAGCCGGAATGAGTTTGCAACGCTCAGATTCCAATTCGGCTGATAGATATGTCTCTAGCGGGAACAAAATCTGCATGTCGCTCTCCTGGCCCTGTTAGGAGTCTACCTACAGGTCTAGGAGCCGACCTCGCGAACAAATGCAGTGTGGTGGTCAAAACTGATAGGGCAAAATTGTTTCACTTGGCGAAATATATCCGGTATCCATCTGTGCCAGCTGCAGTTTTCCACTGACATCCCAATTGACGGATTGCCAGCGCGTAAATTGGTCCAAGACCCAGATTCCCGATTGGCGGCTTCCGTTTCCACTTTTGCCGTTGCCGCCGAATGGTAAATGAGCCTCGGCACCCGTTGTACTGTTGTTGATACTTGTCATACCAGCTTTAATTTCTGTCTTAAATCGGTAGGCGAATTCAATGTTTTGCGTGTAAATTGCAGAGCTCAACCCGTAGCCGGTTCCATTAGCCAGCGAGATAGCTTCATCAATGGTTTCGTAGGTCATGACGTTTATCAGCGGACCAAACGTCTCTGTTCGATATATTTCATCTGTGGCTTGAATATTGTCGATAATGGTCGGAAATGCATAACAACCATGTTCCGCGTCTCCGCTAAATTCTCGCCAACCATTCGATTTGGTTATTCGACCGTTTTGGATGGTTAGAATATTATGATGTTTTTCCAAGAGCTTCGCCAAGTTTGCTTCGTGCGACTTGAGAAACTTTTCACTAATCATAGGTCCGTAAAAAATATCGTCTGATTTTGGTTCGCCGATTTTGAGTGATGTGACTTTTTCAATAAGTTGTTCGACGAATTTTTTCTTGATGCTTTCATGGAGAATTAAATTTCCTAGTGAAGTACAGCGCTGGCCAGCGGTACCGAATGCAGCCCAAATCGTGCCATGCAACGCTGCTTCGATATTGGCATCGGGTGCAACTACAAGTGGATTTTTGCCTCCAAGCTCTAAACATGGCGTTTGGAGGTTGCGTCCACAGATTTCACCGATCCGCCTTCCAACTTCAGTGCTACCCGTGAATCCTACCTTATCAATCAGACCCTCATCGACGAGATCAATCAACGCGGCGCCGGTCACAGTTCCCGTGCCAAAAACCACGTTGAAAACTCCCCTTGGAACACCGGCTGCCGTGAGGAGTTTGAAGAATGCGTGTGATGTCTCGGGTGTATCTTCCGAGGGCTTCCAGACGCAAGTGTTTCCGCACAACAAAGCAGGAATAAAGTACCAAGAGGGAACCGCAACAGGGAAATTTCCTGCCGTGATGCAGGCGAAGACACCAACCGGTCGGCGGTAAGTGAAAAGCTCCTTGAGTGGCATTTCACTTGGAATTGTGTGTCCATAGAGTCGTCGACCCTCTGAAACAAAAAAGAGGCAAGTGTCAATTGCCTCCTGAACGTCGCCAAGAGCTTCGCGAATTGGTTTACCCATTTCGCGCGTTACGAGTTGGGCAAGCGCAACTTTGTTCTTTTCAATCAGCTGAGCGAAGTTGTGAAGCACCGAAGCGCGAACGGGTGCCGGGGTTGCCGACCACCCTGCCAGCGCTTCGCGAGCAGTTTCACATGCCTCGCGGCATGATTTTTTGTTCGCACTTGCATACCGACCAACGACATCGCGAAGGTCCGCTGGATTCAGAGATTCGAAAATATCTTCGTTGGATTCAATTTTTCGACCGCCGATAAGCGCGCTGAGAGCTTTCATGAAATTCTCCCTAGATTTGGTCCTTGCCAATTTCAATGATCTGATGAGCGATGCTTTTCATGATAGGACGATGAGCCACAAAAATCTTGATTGCTTCAGTCGAATTTTTTTCGAGGTTTTTGAGGAGCTCTTTTTCTGTTGTTGTGTCTAGAGCTGAGGTCCCCTCATCTATCAGCCAAATGTGCGGCATTGCACAAAACGCTCGAGCAAAGGCCAATCGTTGTCGTTCGCCACCCGACAACGACAACGCGTCGTCACTCGCTTTTTTAGCGTTAAGGCAGGCGTTTTGCAGCGACGTCTCGACCCTCTCCTGATGAACAGGGTTATTAGGTTGAAAGATTTCGGGATACATCACATTATCGCCAACTGAACCCGCGAAAACAAAAGGATCTTGCGTGAGATAAGCGACTCGAAAATATTTCGACAAAACTTCATTTTCAATGATGCTTTCGCCGTTTGTAGACACACATCGAATTTTGCCATGCTCAGTCGGGCGTAGACCAGAGATGCATTCAAGCAGAGTTGATTTTCCGGAGCCCGACGCTCCAACGATCGCCAGGTTTTCCCCACTCGAGATTGAGAAGCAAAGATTATTTACAAGTAACTTACTTTCTTTGTTCGCTCGAATTCCAATATTCTCAGCAATGATCTGCGCTTTGTTCTTTTCGAATGAATTGATTTTCTCCCCCATCGAATAAGTCAAGCTGGTTTTGTGATTATCAATAAAATCAAGCATGCGCTTGAGAGAGGCATACCCTTTTTTTGTTGTGTTGAGCTGACTGACAGCTGTTTGCAGGGAATTTGACAGCTGTCCAACGGTCACAAGGAAGGCGGTCAGAATACTGCTGGATAGCGCGCCATCGGAAACTCTTCGCAAAGCCAAAATGAGAACGCAGGCACCTGCAGCAATTCCCAACCACTCCACGGTGGGAGATGAGAGTGACTTGGCTCGCGCTGATCGTCGCCATATGTTGAAGATGGTCGAGTTTTTTTCTTCGAAGCGGGTCAGTTCAAGATTTTGAGCATCAAAGGACTGTATGCTCTGCCAACCTTTGATTTTTTCATGAAAAGACTGAGTCATTTCTGTTTGAACATGGACACCCGTTCGAGCGAGTCGTCGCAAATAAGTGCCAGTTGTCCGCACGACAATCCCTGCGGGAACAAAAATTGCAAAAAAGAGAACGAATAGCTGCGTGTCGAGTAGGGCAAGAAGACTCAAATAAATAGCGCTATTGAAAATTTCTGTAGGAATACTCCCACAAACACGCGTGAAGCATTGACGAATCTCGCGAATGTCTTCGCCAAAGAAATTGGAAAGTAAGGCAGCAGAGGCTCTTCGAGAGTCCTGATAGTTCGAATTTAGATACGTGGAAACAAGTTCGCCGCGAAGATCTCTGGTGATATTTTCACCAAGATCCTCCAAGAAATACTCTTGAATTCCTCTTAGAACATTTGCGGTTAAGCCAACGACTAGCAATGCAGGAGCAATGAACCAACGCTGAAACTCAAGGCTGAGCCCCTCTTCGTAGGGGCTGCCTCGGACCAGTGGACCAATCCAACGACTGGCATGTTCACCAACGAGTTCTGGCCAGGATAGGAGCCTTGGATTGCCCTGGAGCTGGGAAATTGCGTAGGTCACCAACAGAAGCAACGCCATCCCAGGTATGACTGCGAAAAGACCACAGCCAATGGTCGCGCAGTACTTTCGTTTATAAGGTGTAATTATACGAAGCCACAAGGATATTTCGGTTTTGTTCGGCTCTTTTGTAAGGCCTGTTTGCAAGCCATCAGAAACGTCCAAAAGTGCCTCACAGAGCGCATGTATGCGCGAAAATAAAAGAGATTTGCTCATGAATCGGCAATTTTTTCCGATCAAGTTAACGATTGGAGAAAACCCGTGCACCCAGTTCTTAGGAAATTTTTGAGCGACTTGCCAGCCGTATGGAGAATCACGTCAAGGAATGCTGTCCTTGGATGTTCGTCGCTGCTCGTTTGCTTATCATGTGTTTATGCAGTCCTTTGCTTCCAAAGTGTGCATACCAAGGGGCTGTCCGCACGTGCGCTGGATGAGCAAAGGGGACTGAAATTTCCGGTAGCCGAGTTCCTCGATGGGGCACAAGGACGCCTTCAGGCCATGAACATAGTCCCTGTCCAAGACGGGGGGCTCGCTCTTCAATGGCATCTTTTTCAATGGCCAAATCCATGGTTTGAGCGCTTTCCCCTGACAGTTGATCAAAACCTAATTTCCGCAAGGGGCGGTCAACTTGAAGAAAATTTTTACTGGAGCAGAGTCGAACAATTACAAGGAAAAAAAAATACGTCAGTTTCTGTTTGTCCTCAGACGAATCCAATGACACCTTCGCCCTCTCGGCTTTGGGATTCTGCGATCTCAAGTCCAGGGCAGCATCTAGGCGAAGTAATAGTGAGTGACAGTATGGTTGACCTCAATCACGTTGATTTACGTGGAACTGTGACGGTGGCCGAAAATTTAGATTTGGAGCCACTTCGTCCTGATCTGCACGGGACACACGTCGCGGGAATCATGTCCGCACTTCGCAACGGTGAAGGTGTAGTCGGTGTTATTCCAGGTTTGCAGGTGCGACTCTTTCCGCTACCACTTAAATTGTCGAAAGATGGGCCTCGCCTGCAAGGACAAGCAGTCTTGAATAACTTGGATTCGATTTTGGTGACTTTGCTTGCCACGAAGAGCTCACCACAGCGCAAGCCTCGAGTCATTTTACTTTCATGGGCATTCTTTGAATCCGACGGGCTCAATCGCGAGTTTTTGGATGGATTAGAAACCAGAGTGCGAAAGCTTCTGGAAAATGATGTCGCAGTTATCGTCCCGGCTGGTAATTTTGAAAATGGCAGAAGCAAGTCAAAGAGCCATGTCTATCCAGCCTCATGGGCTTCACAATTGCGTGATCACAGAGGGACTCTTCTTCCTGTTGCTTCGCTCGATTTTTGTTCCCGACAGTCTTGGTTTGCAAACCTCGCATCAAACGATTTGGGAACAGTCTTACTTGCTCCAGGTGAAAGAATTTTTTCAACCCTGCCGAATAATGATTATGGTTACATGTCTGGTTCTTCGGCTGCGGCCGCACAAGTCGCCGCTGTTCTTGCAATGACGTCCGCACAATTTCCAGACGTTGAAATGAAGAATCAAGTTCACACGCTGATCAGGACATCGATGCCACTTGCTAATCAGGGTGAAGACCGCCTTCTTTCATTCGATGCTCCTTCACTTGTTCAAGGACTCATGGCGGAGTTTGGTTGGATCGCACAACACTAAAATCAGAACATTTTTCTAAATCTGACTAATTTTTTCATTCCGGGCGAAACTTGGACGGTAACACGGTCTGCAGGCAGCGTTCCACTTTCCGCAAGGCTGATTGTTACCGGTGTACTCGCACGAATTTTAATCCGCGTCATCTGAATGTTTTCTGGCAAAAGCGTCCAACTTCGAGTGTCCGCTCGTTCTGTGACAGCATTAGCAACCATCACAGCCAGACCGCCGATTTCTCCCAGTTGCTTGCGGGCAGTTTCGCGCACCTTTTCTTTCATAATCAATCGTGCGGTCATTTTTGCAAACTCTTTAACCCGTCTGCGGTCAAGAGCACCTGAAGCAAGTGCATCGACATCAGAGCTTTTCTGAGTCTTACCGCAAAGAACTCCATTGCAGTAGATTGCCGTTTGTGAGCTTGAGCGAGAAATCGACTGATAGACCGGAAATGAAACGTTGATGATAGATGAGCCCAGATTGATAGCAAAATCACGAGCGACTTTAATTGGGCTTTGTCCTGATTCTATAAAGACAAAGACTTCTCCGGATTCAGACCTGTCCAAAAGCGTTTCATTCGGACTCTTGAATCCCGTCTCTCGCAAAAACTCAAGTACGTCGCTTCGTTTTCGATAATCCGCAATTCGCCACAGTGATTCAGCAACAAGAGTGCTTATGCCCTCGGAAGAATTAGTTCGATCTTTTGCATAAAACTTTAACGCCTTGCGGTATTCAATGATCGCGGCATCCCAATTCGAATTCGCCTCGTAGAGTAAAGCTGAAACCAAGAAAGGGAAGCCATCGATTTTGTTTGTAGATGCCTCTTCATCCAGTTTTAGTTTTTTGATAATTTCGTACGCTCTGCGAACTTCGACAAGTGCTTTGCCGTTTTCGCTCGCAGAAAAAAAAGCAAGTGCTGAAAAAATTGGGAGAAAGATTTTTTCATGCTCTTCCCCTTCATAGTCGGTCATGTCTTCTGAGATGGCCAAGCTTGCAAGCGTTCTTGAGATGCTAACGGTGTACAGTTCGTCTGATCGCCTGGAAGCCCGCGCCCAATCCAAACTCGCTTTATCATATCGACCCTGTAAGTATTGAAGCATCCCATGCTCCATATGGAACAAGACTTCATCTCTTTTGCTGCCGGCTATGTTGCTATTTTCCAGTACTTCAAGTGCTTTTCCGGTCTCGCCGCGAATCAACTCATTTCGAATTTTTGCGGTTTGCTGCGTATAAGTTGCACAACCAGAGACCAAAAAGACTGCAGTTAAAGCCGTCATCGAATAGGTCTTCAATTTGAAAGTCTCCGACACTGACTTGGTGTGGGCCACTGCAATGCTTCTGCAACAGCAGCGACAACGTCCGTATTCGTCTTGAGTCTATCAAGTGATACTCCTTCAAATTGGGGGCCCCAGAAGGATATGAAAGTCTTCATCTGAGCATCTTCGCTCGCGTGTCCATGCTGCCCTCGGGGGCGAGGTTCAGGCAGGGATGGATTTGTTAAATCACTCACAATCAGCTCTTGAGAAAGCGAATCCTGAAGGGAAAATGGAGTGTTAGCGAATGCAACGAGAAACGGTGCGTTGGGATGAGATAAGCCAGCCTCCTTCATCTCCTTCGAATCTTTTATAAACGCCTTTGCGATAAGTTTTTTTCCCTCTCGCGTTGCGTTGAACTGAAGCAATCTGGTCTGAGCGTCCTTCAGCCATTTAAGCTCATCTGAGTTTGGATTTGCTTTTAGGTCATTCGCCTGTGATTTTCTACCGTAAAGTAACAAAGTTCCGCCGGAGGTTACAAGAAAACTCTCTTTTAGAACGTTCTCTGGGAGAATTCTTCTGACGTTGAATTCTTTTTCAACAGTCGCCATTCCGTGGTCGCCCATGACCAAAAGGTTGGTGCTAGCCGGAAGTGATTCAATAAATTCCCCTAAAACTCGGTCAACTTTTGCAACGTGGTTAAGAACGGTTGCTCTTGCTTTGGAATCTCCTAAAAATTGATGTCTGAGTGAATCCAGATCTTCAAGATAAAGAAAGATGGCATCAGCATCTGCTGTTGGCAAATAACGCCTCCAAATATCGTTGAAATAATTGAGTCTGTGTTCTAGGCCGGGAACGATCGCTTCTGCACCATACTTGCTTAAAGAAGTGTCTTTTCCCGGCGAGAAAATAAGGCCACAGGAATCCAGTTTCTGCCTCAGCTCATTCGGAAAACTTTTGTTGCTAGCCAGTGCAGAGATATATATCGCAGGAGCAGAGCCTGAAATGAATTGTGCATAACCACGATAAGAAAAATCCTGAAGCACCACGGTAATCTGCTGCAAATTTGCAATTTGAGTTTTTTCGATAATGCACTTTTCTGCACGGCAATTGATTTTTGGAAAGCCTTGGTTGGCGGCGCTTATTTGCAGCTCGGCAATCGTGTGGCCACCATCGTCAGTCCAACTGTGTTTATATTCCTTTCCTGGGAAAAGAGCATACAGGGCAGATTTCGATTTTCCGTCCCCATAAGCGATTCCTTCTGAAACAGAGCGACCAACTTCTGAGTTGTCGAGCGCCGGATATCCGGCAGTCACGACTTTCAGCCCAGACTTTGCAAGTGTCGTGGCGAAAGTTTCAGTCGCGAATGGTTCTGAAAAACCAACACTCATCTTTTTTCCGGTCCATTGAAGATTCGCGAAAATTCCGTGCGTGGCCGCAGGAGAGCAAGTCATTGTTGAAATATGTGATGAGGCAGTAATGGTCGGGTCATGAATGGTAAGGGCTTTGTTCTGATGCTTTGCTTTCAAGATGGCTAGGAGACCCTTGGGGTGCGGGTCCTTCAATTGCCCGACAAATTCGGTCAATCCGGCAAGGTTCAAACTATCCAAACTTATCCAGACAAGCTTTGGTGGATGTTTCTGATTCCAATCATATTGTTTGGATTGAAGTTTACATGCGCCGAATCCCCCATCTAGTTTTCCATCTGTCTCGGTTTTATTGGGTAATGAAGCGCATCCAATATTCAACGCTAAAAGCGCTCCTAGGAGACAGAAAAATAAATTTTTTTTGGTCATGTTTTTCAAGCTGAGAAACCTCAAAAAAAAGTCAGTGCACAGGAAGATCAGAATCAATTGCCGAACGTGCTGCCTCTAAAAGTTCACTTTCAGATTTCTCAGTACTTGAGATTGCTTGGTGTATTTTAATTCGAACTTTGGCTACAGCAGGAATTAGCGAACCCTTAGGTAAGAGGTTATTTGCCCCCTGTAGTGTAATAGGAACGATCGCAACCCCTGCTTGATTTGCCAGTCGGAAAGCGCCGTTTTTGAAAGGAAGCAATTTTCCATTTTTAGACCTTGTGCCTTCAGGAAAGAACAGCATCGACGTTCCATTGTTCAGGTGTTCTCTCGATCGCTTAAAGCACTCGCTTTGCGAGTTGCGTTCACCCCTTTTCACTGGCACGTATCCTGCCGCAGTCATCGCCCAACCTAAGAATGGAACACGAAAGAGGGAATCTTTAGCTAGCCAGCGAAATTGTCGGTTGATTAGAAATACCGAGAGGATATCCGCTTGGCTTTGATGATTAGCAACATAGACAACCGGTGTGTCTATCGGAGGTAGATTTTCTGCTCCTTGGATTTCAAAAGTCCACCACGGATTACAAAAAACTATACTTCGTGCCCATAGGGTTGCCAGGTTGTGAAGTAGATCTCTCTTTTTATCAATCAGTATCGCGACGGGTGAAAGTAAAATAACGAGTGATGCGAAGACGATTGTAAGTAATGGAACTACCGTCCAAACATATGCCGCAATAAAAAAATCTAAAAAATTTATTTTTCGAGGATAATTAAATTCCGATTGCAACATTGATTGTTGTCCTGAATGTGAAGTCGTCATGTCGTTATATTTCCAAATTTGGATTCATAAATAAAGTAGAAATGAAGCGTGCAAAGTCTTTTTTGTCCGTAACCGCTAATTTCTTTCCTGAATTGGTAAGCAAAAGTCCAGTATGGTCATTGCTCATTCCGAACGCTGATTCTCCCCAGTTCCAATAGACTGCTTGCAAGTCATTCTTGATGAGAAGCTCGGTGGCCTTTTCTTGTTCAGCTGAACTATTTGAAGCTGTAAATTTACAAGCGATTCGGAATGGAATTGACGTGAGGCAGGGAAGTGAAATGAGCTTTGGAAGTTTTTTTAGAGTAACGGTGAGTTGATCGGATGAACTTGAGATTTTAACGTTTGTATCGGCTTCTGTTCCAAAGTCAGAAACTGCTGCAAGATGAAAGAAGCCATCGAATTTTTTTTGCTGACAGCGGAGCTGCAACTGCGCCTGCATCTCAGCAAAATTGATACAATCAAATTTTTCTAACCCAGTGCAGTCTGAGAGTGTGGTTGAGATTTGTCCGCATAAAGCTGTAACCTCAATTCCATTTTCGAGCAGTGAGCGAATAACATGTGTTCCAAGAAATCCTGTTGACATATTTGAAATTGCTCTTGCAGCATCGAGCTTAGATATCGTTCCACCCAAAGTAACGAGAGCCGTTTTTGGACCATCAGCAGTTTGTTTTTTCGATTTGTTGTATCTGTGAGTCAGTTCCAGCACGAGCTCATCAGGCAGCGGTGATTTCCATTTTCCTTCTTCAACGCGTGGCGGGATCAATTGTATTCCTGGATAGCTTCTCAATAGGTCCAGATTTTTGATGAACGCCGGAGAATTCCTCAATGAGTCATGCATGGTCGGAACGACCATCACAGGTAAGCTTTGTCCCAGTGCGCTTTGCAGATAAGTAGAGCACGCGTCCGGACAATGGCCGTGCGCCATTTTTGCGATCAGGTCGCAGGTTGCTGGAAAAACAACAACTAAGTTCTCCTGAGCGATGTGCTCGGCTAGCCCACTTGCTTGTGACACAACAGCTTGTGAGCTTGCCCATTCAAGAGAATCCCTCCCGACAAACCTGAGTGCAGCTTCTGTTGCGTAGACCTGGACGTGTGCTCCCATGCGCCGGAGCTCTCTTATCACTCTAATTGACTCCGTTGCTGCAATGCCTCCCCCAACGCAAAAGCCTACTTGGATACCTAAGAGGGCCTGTGTGCTTTGTTCAACTCTAAGGTCGTCATTGCCTTTGAACCTCAAATCAGAGTTCAAGTTTTCTCCCTTGTTAAGTAAAAGTTGTGGGAGTGGTCTCTGGGTGTTAAAAGCCGCAGGGTCAAATCGGGTCTTCTATTCCAGAGAGGCACAGCAATGTATTTTTCACAGAGAATTCAGAACAGCTCAAGCCCCAACACCGAGGGAAGTGAGGGAATCGTCCTAGACCTTTGGTACCAAGAGCGTCACAACGACGAGATTTCATTGGGACTTCATGTGACCAAGGTGCTTGCCTCCAAACAATCGCCGTTTCAGCGAGTCGACGTTCTTGAAACTACGGGATTTGGTCGAATTCTAACTCTCGACGGGCTGATGATGGTCACTGAGCGGGATGAGTTCGTTTATCATGAGATGATTGCCCATGTGCCTTGTTTGGTTCACAAGAAGCCCGAACGAGTTCTCGTTATTGGTGGTGGTGATGGCGGTACTCTGCGCGAAATTCTTCGCCACGATTCTGTAAAAGAAGCAGTTCTCTGTGAAATCGATCCCGATGTTGTCTCTCTTTCTCGTCAATATCTTCCTTTTACGGCCGTAGGTCTCAACCACCCGCGCGCGAAGGTGAATATCGCAGATGGAGTTGATTTCGTTAAAAACTCAGCTGATCAGAGTTTTGACCTCGTCATCGTCGATTCAACAGATCCCATTGGCCCTGGCGTTGGTCTATTTTCCGGGGCTTTTTACAAAGAAGTGCGACGTATTTTGAAGCCTGACGGAATAGTTATGGCCCAATGCGAATCACCCTGGGAGAATGGCATTGACCTGGCAAAGGTCTACGGAAACCTGAAAGAAGTGGGTCGAGTCTGGGCGTTCTCTGGAAGTATCCCAACTTATCCCTTTGGTTTCTGGTCATGGGCGTTTGCGAGTGCCACCGCTCACCCTTTCGAAGCCATAGAGATGGAACGCGCACGAGCCATTGAAAAGTCAACGCGCTACTACAACACAGAAATTCATCGTGGTTCTTTCGCTCTTCCTAACTTTATGAAACAGCGTCTCAAAGGTGTTGTTGAGAACGCGTAGAAATTTTTTAAAAGGGGTGTTGACAGCCCCTTGCGATAGGGGTACACCCCGGTTCGCTCTCGAGGACGCGGGGTGGAGAAGTTGGTATCTCGTCGGGCTCATAACCCGAAGGCCGCAGGTTCAAGTCCTGCCCCCGCCACCAACGACAGAGCGTTCGTTCTTTGAAAAGAGAAGAAAGAAGTCACAGAGTGCGGGAAGAGCCGTGCGAAGCGACGAGTGGATTTGAGCAGCGATGCTCAGAGAAGCTTGTAACGGACGCACGGTTTAACCAAATGAACGT